>Ga0137435_1000513_pt1 | contig 12717 bp, 11 predicted proteins | sample EasRivERMGT100_2_FD_104904 | JGI IMG/M metagenome (GOLD analysis project Ga0137435, IMG submission 104904) | Soil microbial communities from meander-bound floodplain in the East River, Colorado, USA - East River MetaG ERMGT100_2 | ecosystem: Environmental > Terrestrial > Soil > Floodplain ... | reverse complement strand
TCGGGGTCGAGCGTGAGCTCGACCGGACCTTTCGCCGACGACTTCGGAAGCGCGACCGCGAGCTCGATCACGGCGTGCGGGGCCGCGGCGGTGAGCCCGTCGACCTTCCCCTTCGCCCCGACCTTCATCGCCCCGATCGTCGCGTCGAAGCGCGGAAGCGTGAGCGTGCCCTGGGTGAGGGTCGCCGCGAAGCTCGCCTCGAGGCCGGGCCGCCCCGCGAGCGCGTCGAGCGCGCCTTCGAGCCGTCCGGCCGTCTCAATCGACCCGTCCGCCGCGAACTTGAGCGCGCTGTCGATCGTCAGATCGGAGACGAGCGGACGGCCGTCCTGCGTGACCCGGGCGTTCTCCACCTGAATCGAGCGCGCCTGCACCTCGCGCCGCAGCAGCGGGAAGAGCGCGACGCGCACCGCGGTCGTCCCCGCGTCGAGCACCGGCACGCCGGCCGAAGGTCCGGTGAGCGGCTCGCCGATCGACAGGCTCTCGGCCCGCAGCGCGATCCCCGACCACACCGACAGGCTCGCCTTGCCGAGCGCGACCCTCCGCCCCAGCCTCCGGGACAGCTCCGCCTCGGCCCGCGGCCGGAGCGATTCGGCATCGACCAGGAACGGGATCGCGATCGCGAGGGCGAGCAGCAGCGCGACCGGGATTCCGGCGATCAGGAGCGCGCGGCGGACCCCGGGGCGCACCGGCCGCTCACTCGACCGAGAAGCGGAGGTCCGCGGCGGCGAGGTAGCGCTCCGCCATCCGCTTGCCGATCGGCGCCCGGACGAGCGAGCGGAACCGCTCCTGCCGGAGCAGATCGCGGATCGCGGTCGCGGCGTGGGTGGCCGCCTTCTCGCCGGCCTCGATGCAGTACTCCGCCGCCTCGAAGTCGGCCCAGTGGATCTTCCTGACGTCCGGATCGATCACGACGTCGGCCATCCGCCTGTGAAGTGCCGTCAGCACAGCGTCCTTGATCATCGTCGCACGGATGACCACGTCGATCCCGTGCCCGTAGTCCTTCGCTTCCTCGAGGTCCGCCGAGATGTCGACACCGATGACGATGTCGGCGCCCAGCCGGAACGCGGGGAGCACGGGGATCTTGTCGACCCAGCCGCCGTCGACGAGCAGGCGGCCGTGCAGCCGCCGCGGCGGCAGGAGCCCCGGGATCGCGGCGGACGCCGCCGCGACCTCGCGGAGGCTCCCGTGGCAGAGGACGACCTCCTCGGCCGCCTCGAGGTCGACGGCAATCGCCGCGAAGCGGATCGGCAGCTTCGACACCTCGACGTCGGGGAGGATGCGGCCGATGCTCCCCACGAACTCCTCCGCGGAGAGGAACGACGGCCGCATCGTGGACAGGCCGTAGAAGACGCCGCGGCGCACGAGGTTCGTTACCGAGAACATCAAGCTCCCGCGGCTCTTCTTGGTCTCCATAAGGAACTTCATCCGCGTGCGCTTGAACTCCTCGCTCGACAGGAGCGTGCGCACGCGGCGCTCGACCTCGGCGATGTCGCCCGAGAGCGCCGCGAAGGCACCGCCGATGACGGCGCCCATGCTCGTCCCCGTCACGATGTCGATCGGGATCCCCTCGCGCACGAGGGCGCGCAGCACGCCGATGTGGGCGAGTCCGCGCGCGGCGCCGCCCCCCAGGGCGACACCCACCTTCAAGCGCCAGGGAGGCAGCACGTCCGCAAGATAATGCCGCAGCTTCGATTAGAACAGCGCGACCAGGTTGTTGATGGCGTGCGCGACGATCGGCGCGACGAGGCTGCCCGTGCGCCGCCGCAGCCACACCAGGGTCAGGGCGAAGACCAGCAGGGCCGGGAAGAACTCCGGGATCAGGTGGATCGCGGCGAAGGTCACGGAGCTGGCCCACGCGGCGGCGGAAGCGCCCAGGTGCCGGTCGAGAGCCTCGTACAGGCGCCCGCGGAAGTAGAGCTCCTCGACGAACGGCGCCAGCACCGCGCCCCAGAGGTACACGAGCGGCAGCGGCATCACGTCGCGCAGGAACGACTGCACGTCCGGCGGCTGGAACCCCGCCCGCTCGAGGACCCACCCGTAGCACGCGTTGAAGGCGAGCAAGCCCAGACCCCCGACCACGCCCGCGAGGAGAGCGCGCCGCGACCCTCGAAGCCACGCCGCGATGCGGCCGCGCTCGGTGCGCCATACGTGAAGCCCGACCAGGCCGTGGAGCGCGAAGATCGCGATCCCGGGCTTGCCGCCCGCCACACCGAGAAAGGCCACCAGCGCGACCGCGAGCAGGAGCCACGCTCCCTCGAGGAGCAGCCAGGCGAGCAGCCCCTCCTGCCGGGGGGGCCTCGCTATAATCCCGGTTTCCTCCGCGTCCATCGCGGCAAGGAATACAGCGAAAGGTCGTGCATGGCCAAGCTCATCACCCCACGCTCCGAGGACCCCGCGCGCTGGTACGTGGACGTCGTGACCCAGTCGCGCATGGCGGACTACTCGCCGGTGAAGGGGTGCATGGTCATCCGCCCCCACGGGTACGCGCTGTGGGAGAACATGCAGCGCGTGCTCGACGGCATGTTCAAGGCGACCGGGCACCAGAACGCGTATTTCCCGCTGTTCATCCCGAAGTCGTTCCTCGCCAAAGAGGCCCAGCACGTCGAGGGGTTCGCGAAGGAGTGCGCGATCGTCACGCACTCGCGCCTCAAGGCGGCCGTGGTGGACGGGAAGCCCACGCTCATCCCCGACCCGGAGAGCCTCCTCGAGGAGGAGCTGATCATCCGCCCCACCTCGGAGACGATCATCTACTCGATGTTCGCGAAGTGGGTGCAGAGCTACCGCGACCTGCCGATCCTCATCAACCAGTGGGCGAACATCGTGCGCTGGGAGATGCGCACGCGCCTTTTCCTGCGCACGACCGAATTCCTCTGGCAGGAGGGGCACACGGCGCACGCGACGACCGAGGAGGCCGAAGAAGAGGCGCGCAAGATGCTCGACGTCTACGCGACCTTCGCCGAGGAGTACATGGCGGTGCCCGTGCTCAAGGGGGCGAAGACCGAGAAGGAGAAATTCGCGGGCGCCGATCACACCTACTGCATCGAGGCGCTGATGCAGGACGGCAAGGCGCTCCAGTGCGGGACGTCGCACCACCTGGCCCAGAACTTCTCCAAGGCGTTCGACCTCAAGTTCCAGACCGAAGCCGGAGACTGGCAGCACGCCTACAACACGTCGTGGGGCGTCTCGACCCGCCTGGTCGGCGCGATCGTCATGTCCCACGCCGACGACAACGGGCTCGTCCTTCCCCCCAAGCTGGCACCGATCCAGGTCGTGATCGTCCCGATCTGGAAGGGGAACGACCCGGTGGAGAAGATCCTCGCGGCGGCGAAGGAGGTCGAGAGCGCGCTTGCGAAGGCGGGCCTCGCGGTGAAGCTCGACGCGCGCGACAACCTCTCGCCCGGCTTCAAGTTCAACGAATGGGAGCTGCTCGGCGTCCCCGTGCGCGTCGAGATCGGACCGAAGGACCTCGAGAAGGGCTCCGTCTGCTGCGTGAAGCGCGTGGGGCGGCAGAAATCGTTCGTGCCGATGGGCGACGCCGCGACCGCCGTCTCCCGGCTCCTCGACGAGATCCAGCGCGAGATGCTCGAGGCGGCACGCGCGCGCCGCGACGCGATGACCTTCGAGGTGAGCTCCTACGACGAATTCAAGGCGCAGCTCGACGGCCCCGGAGGTTTTGCGCTCGCGCACTGGTGCGGCGACACGGCGTGCGAGACCGCGATCCAGGACGAGACCAAGGCGACCGTGCGCGTGATCACGTTCGATGGGAAGGCCGAGGCGGGACAGTGCATCCGCTGCAACGGATCGTCGAAGCGCCGCGTCCACTTCGCGAAAGCCTACTAATGCTGAAGATCGTCCCCGAGGGTTACGCGATGCCGAAGGCGCCGAAGGCGCCCGAGCGCCTGCGCCTGGACCTCGCGCGCCAGATGGCGAAGACGATCCACGAGCACCGCCTGATCGCCGAGGGCGATCGCATCCTCCTGGCAGTCTCGGGCGGCAAGGACAGCTACACGATGCTCGACCTGCTCGCCGACGCGCGGCGCAGGTCACCGGTCAAGTTCGAGATCGTCGCCTTCCACCTCGACCAGGCGCAGCCGGGCTACGACGGGAAGGCGCTAAGGGCCTGGCTCGAGGTCTTCGGCACCCCGTTCGAGATCCACCGCGAGGACACCTACTCCGCCGTGATCGCCGACGCCGAGGAGACCGGCGCGCGCACGTACTGCCGCCTCTGCTCGCGCCTGCGCCGCGGGATCCTCTACGCCGCCGCCGAGCGTCTCGGCTGCACGTCGATCGCGCTCGGCCATCACCGCGACGACGCGCTCGAGACCTTCCTGCTCAACCTCCTCTACGCGGGGCGCCTCCAGGCGATGCCCGCCGCCTACACGACCGGCGATACCCGCTTCCGCGTGATCCGGCCCCTCATCGAGTGCGCCGAGGAGGACATCGCCTCCTGGGCGGCCCACGCGGCCTATCCGATCGTCCCCTGCAATCTCTGCGGCTCGCAGGAAAACATGAAGCGCGATGCGGTCGCCGCCCTGCTCACCGAGCTCGAGCACCAGATCCCGAACGTGCGCTCGGTGATGATGGCCGCGCTCGGGAACGTCCGTCCCACGCACCTGCTCGATCGCGAAGTCGCGCAGGCGTGGGAGAAGGACGCGCCGAACTATCCCACGCGCAGGTAGCCCTCCCCTAGCGCCCCTCGAGTAGCGCCTGCAGGAGGAGGTTGGGCGCCGGCGATACCGCGGGATCGAGCTCGACGCGCGGGCTGCCGTCGGCGTTCTCCGTCAACCGCAGCCCGGCGAGCCGGAACGCCGCGTCGAGCGGCAGCGGGTCGCGCCCCTCGATCGAGGCGCGGTGGTACCCGTCCCAGTCGACTCGCGCCATCGACTCGAGCGTCGCGCGCATGTCCTGCCAGGTGTACGGCCTCTGCCCGCGACCGGTCCGCTCCCAGAGCGCCCGCATGAAGTCCCACACGTTGCGCTTCCCCCCCGTGGCCGCGCGGAGCTGCACGTCCCAGGTGAAGGCCACGAGCGCGCCGGCGCTGTACAGCGGGGGGCCCTTGTGCGATCCGATCCCCTCGAGGCTCGTCTGGAGCTTCCGGTAGTTGGCGACGTGCGTCGAGAGCTTGTCGAGGAAGCCGGCCTGAGTCACCAGGCGGGCCGCCGTCATCGAGACATTGGCGGCGTACTCGGTGAACCCCTCCTGGAACCACTGCGAGCTAGCGTAGTCCGCCCCGCGCAGCCGCCAGCCGTTCCAGAGATGGAAGATCTCGTGAGCGATCAGGTTGCCCCATACCGCGCTGTTCGCTCGCGATGGCGGTTTGTCCACCGTCAGCGCGAAGCTGTGACGGTAGGACTCGGCACCCCCGTCCACGGTCGGCAGCAGGACGACCAGGTACCTCTCCCGATCCCCCGCCCCGACGAGTTGCACGAGCCGGGGGACGACGCCGCCCAGCACCCGGCGCACCTCCTTGCCGACGCGCTGCCAGTGGCCCATGCGAGTGACGAGCAACCGGAAGCCTCCTGCGACCACCACGCCCGGATCCTCCCGCGTGAACACGACAAGGTTCTCGAGAAGATCGCCGGCGTCCGCGACCGAGAAGCCGCCCGCGGAGCCCGGCTGGGCCTCCCACGGCGTCACGGGCTTCCATCCGCTGGGCAGGGAAAACGTGACCGTGCTCGGTCCCATCTCCGGCGTCTTGACGAAGATCGAGCGGCCGACGAGCACGACGTGGCTTGCATCGGCCAGCCCCGATTCCCTCGGAGCAGGCCACCCTTTCGCCGCCAGCGGCGCGTAGCCCACCTCGTACCTAACGTTCAGGCGCCCCGAGCGCGGCTCCGCGAGCTGCCACCCCTCCGCCCCCGCGCTCCTCACCTCGACCGCCCGACCTTCGCCGTCCGTGACCTGGAGCTTCGAGACGAGCGTGGGCCATCCTCCCGCGCCCAGTTGCGGGAGATCCGCCGGGCGCGTCGTGTCCATCGCCAGCGTGCGCCCTCCGATCGGCAAGTCCGCGCTGACTGCGAGGCGCGGCGGCGCGACGTCGAGCAGCGTGACGTCGTACGTGGCGGATGCCGCTGCCGACGCGAGGAGGACGACGGAGCTCCACATCGAGAGCTAGACCGCACGGCTCCGCAGGGTGCCGTATTCGACCTCCGACACCCACGTGAGGTTGTAGAGGATCTGGCCCGGAAGGTCGGGAGGCACTTCGTCCTTGCCCGGCAGTATCTTCGCCGCCTCGATCGCGTGGTCGGCACAACGGCCGACGAATGCGGTCCACGTCTCGTTCGGCAGCCGCTCGGTCTCCCAGTGGTAGACGGTGTCCGCACCCTCGAGCTGGGGAATGAAGCCGCTCCACGACTCCGCTCCGTCGAGGACCCACCACAGCTCGCCGCCCAGAACCGCCTGCATCTGCTTGTGGAGAACCGCGACCACGGCCGGCACTTGCTCCCGACGCCAGCCGTATTCGCCGTTCTTCGCTCGGAACGAGTTCTTGGTGAGGTCTTCCGGAAGCATGGTCGCCTCTCGTGTGGCCTGGACTTGGTTAGGTTCGCTCCCACGGCTCGACCGGCCCTGGACGAACATGAAACAACGGATGGCACTCCCGCTCGGCGTGAGCAGCCCATTGCTCGTGGAGCGCAGGGCTACGCGCGGCGAGCTTCTGCAACAGATGACGCCATTCGTATTCGAGCTGCCCGTCCGTAACAGGGATCCGAGTTCGCAGTCGTGCGCGCCCGAGCTTACTACGGTCGAAAACATATCCGCGAGAGGTTGCTTCCGATTGAATGGCTTGCAGGTACGAACCGATGGCGGCAAGCGGCGAGGCCTGCGAGGAAAAACGTGTGAGCTGTGGATGATGGCGATACCCGCGGGTGCTTCCGCTCAATACCGCACGAGCCAAGAGGGCCTCGCGCCAGAGCGCGACCAGGCCCTGCGGATCGAGGTACTTGGGATGTAACGACCAGAGCCGCATCACGCCTCGCGGCTGGTCATTTCAGTCCCAGCGCTTTGCCGCTCTTCAGGAGACGAATCGCCGCTTTCAAACGCCTGAGCTTCGTTTCCTCGCGCTTGGCGGATTCGATCCAGGCGAGATACCGCCGGCGTTGCGCGGGTGACAGCGCTTCGAAGTGTCGCAAAGCGGTCGCCTGCTTCCTCAGCGCCGCCTCGATGTACGCCGGAAGCTTTGCGGGCATGGGAAGCCGCGGCGGCCGAGGAGCCGACCCGCGGTTGGTCGGGGGGCGTTCGATTCCAGGCGGCTTCAATCGGCCCGTGGTCTTGAGCTCGGCGTAACGCTTCCGATTCACGTCCGACCATCGGCTGTCCGCTCTCCGCGGGGTGAACTTCTGCGCGTACCGCCGGTCATCCAGGCGCTTGACGAGACTGTCCACCCAACCGAAGCACAGCGCTTCGTCACGCGCGTCCTTGTAGACGATCGACGCTGCACCGGTATGTCGCTTGTAGAAGATCAGCCAGACCTCCGACTCCGACGCATGGTGCTCCGTCAGCCAGTCGCGCCACCGCTCCAGTGTCCGTACGAGCAATGTCTTCATGGTCAAACTCAGGTTACGTTGGCCCGCGCGTAGGATTGCAGGAGACCGCAGCGCGTGCAGTGATACGTCACCGCCGGGAGACGTTCTTTTCCCTTGAGCCGGACACCCGACCACCAGGTGCGCTCGGGGATGCCCTTCACCCACTCGGCCGTCATGGTCACGTTGTGGTGCCCCCGATCGATCATGAAGCCTTCCTCCATCGGAACGCGACACGTCGGACAGGTCGGCTGGGGCATGGGTTACCTCGTGATGATCCCGATGGCCCCGAGCCACGTTTCGACCAGCTCCGGCCATCGCGTGATGGGAGATTCCGCGCGGCGCAGCCCGAAGGCATGTCCGCCTTTCACGTACACGTGCATCTCAGCGGGAACCCCAGCCTTCCGGAGCGCCGCGTAGGAGACGAGCGAGAGCCGTAAGGTTCGCATGGATGTCATAGAGCGCCGCGATCCGCACGCTAGGTCACTGCCTCCGCGGATGTTACAGCGGGCCGCCTAGCGAAGACATGGCGCCCCTCCTAAGCTCTCCCGAGTGCGACCCAACGACGACAACGGCCGGAAACCGACTGCTGACCGGCCCTTCCGCGTTTTCCTCATTGCCGGCTCCAACCGCCGCCAGTACGACTGTCCCGGCATCGATTCCAAGGCCCGCGCCCTCATGCTGCGGATGGCCGATAGCCTTCCGCAGGAATGGGAGATCGACTACGAGGATCTGGGCAACGTCTGGAACAGGGAGCAGATCCGCACGTGCAACGGATGCGTCTCGACCTCGATGGCGCTTTGTTGCTGGCCCTGCAACTGCTACGCGCGCGACAACCATGGCCAGCCCGACCTCATGTGGAATCTCGATCTCTATGCCCGCCTGGATCTGGCGGATGCTTGGGCCATCATCGGGCCCGTCAACTGGTACGGCCCCAGCAGCAACCTCAAGGCGATGTTCGACCGGCTGGTCTGCATGAACGGCGGCAACCCCCGCGAAGACCTGATCGGCCACAAAGATCCCAATCTCGCCATCCGGCTGGAGCGTTCGGCGGAGTGGGAGACGCTGAGCCAGAACCATCTCGAGGGGCGCTCGGCCGCGTTCTTCTGTTACGGCGACGCCGGCGGCGACGAGCTGGACGACTCCGGTCGTCCCAAGATCCTGAAGCATCGCTCCTGGCTCGATCCCGAGCGTGAGCCGTTCGACGAGATGCGGCAGGCGTTCGCCCCGCTGGTCTGGCAGTGCCGCTACAGCGGCATCCAAGTGCCGGACAGACTGTGGCGCTATGCCGAGTGCGGTCGAGACAAGAAGTACAGCGAGAACCAGGCCGAAGACATGGAGGGCGAGCCTGAGTTCCTGGACGCGTTCGATAAGTGGAGCGGCGCCTTCGGGGCCCACGTCGCCGCCAAGGGGAAGGTTGAGCCGGGCCGCTATCGCGCCTACGGTTACCGCCCACCGCCTCATCTGTGGGCCGATCTCAAGACCAAGTGGCGTGGCCTGCGTGCCGCGTTGGGAAAGCCGATCCCGGGCACATCGCCGGCGATCCAGCAGGCGCGGAATCTCAATCGCGACGCTACGATCCACTACAAGAAGGGCGAAGGCGAGAAGCTGCGCGACTGATCGGCTGTAGCCGTCAGGGCACCACGACGATCTTGCCGCGCGCGTCAAAGCCCCTCCCGTTCATTTTCACTTGGTCTCGGGCCACTTCAGCACAACCAGCTTGTTCTCTGTCGCACAGGCAACAAGCAGCTCACCTCGCTGATCGCCATCGAGATCTGCGATCGCCAGACCGATGGGCCGTCCACAGGCACGGATTTTTCGGACGGTCAGCGTCCCCCCTTCGATGATGGTCACCTCGTTACCATCCCAGGGGCCGATCGCGACGTCGGCGATCCCATCTCCGTTGAGGTCACCCGTCGCGGCTTCCGTTGCAGTCGCGATCCGAAACGGCGATCCGGGCGACGGCGAAAAGCCTCGTGACGTCGCGAGCCAGACACTGACGGCATCGGAATGCACAACGATGAGATCGTTCCGTCTATCAGCGCTCACGTCGTCACCAACAACCATCCACGGCTTGTCGGAGAGTCTTACCTTCCGCGATGACATCGCCAACCCGCTCTTGCCGCGATGAACAATGCGCACGGTGTTGTCACCGTGGCCAGGTACAAGCACATCGGGGATCCCGTCCCCCGTCACATCTGCGGCCCCGAGTCGAAAGTACGGCATTGTGCCGACCGCAACGGAGATGGGTTCGGTGAAGCCTCGCGGACCGCCCGGCAAGAGACGGATCTCGCTCGTGTCTGCACTCTCCACGGCCACATCGCTCCAGCCGTCGCCGTTGAAGTCCCCAGTCGCCAGCCCGTGCACGTGCGGGCGCGCTCCCGACTCGAAGGGAGAGCCTGGGGCTGGCCTGAACCGTGCGTTCCCGTCGTTGAGCAACACGCTGATCTTCGACGTCTCATGGTTCGCGACGACGAGGTCGACATCACCGTCGTGGTCGAGATCGATGGCGTCGACGTCGGAAGGCTCATTGCCACTCGGGATGGCAGACCCCAAGGGCTCGAGCCGCCCACCTGCCACTCCGACCAGCAGCGTCACAGTATTGTCCCCAGCGTTGGTCACCACGACATCACGCCTGCCATCATTATTCAGATCGGCAGCCGCAACCGACCGCGGGCGGTCACCCACGTCATAGGCACTGAGGCTCGGAGGGCGAACTGAAGCGTTCGATCCTTGGCAGCCGACGCTGGCCAGGGCGCAAAGAACTGCAGCAAGTGCCAATCCTCCGTTGCTCATCCTGGATCCATATCCGGCGTGATCCGTCTTGCCGGCCCAACGCACGGCTATCCCGCGGCTTGAGCGGCGCGGCCGTTGCTCTGCAAGGGCCGTGACGCGAGAAGCCGACGGGATGAGCTCGTAGTTAGGCATCACGGCTCGGCTTCAGTCCGCGGCCGGGACACTTGAGTTCGATGTACGCACCGGGAGGTTGTGGCCCAAACGGGATTACGCCAGCTTCGCAGCCCTCGACTTGGAATCGATAACATGGCCAACGAACGACTGGCGGCGAAGTAGGCCCGGCCACGCCGTTCGAGTCCAACTGGAAGGTGGTTGTGACTCTCGGGGCGATTGCTAGCGAAAAGGAACCATCAGGATAGACCGCGATGCGTTCCGGTTCCTGGTTCTCAGATTGACTCCCACCCTCGCCCCAGCCAACGAAGACGGCATCCGGAAGTAACGAGGCGAGCGACCCGGTCGGAGTCCGATACGCGAGCTGCCCGTTGAATTGGTAGCTCGTGAGTTCGTCGATGTTGCTCGAGGCGGCTGGCGGGGCTTGAGCGAGCGCGAGTGACCCTGCCAGCATCGCGGCACCAACTCCACTTGCGTTGAGGATCATCTCGCAGTGCTCCTCGTGATGCCTAACAAGAAATGGCAAGGTCTCGGTATCCGGAGACACTGCGAGAGCCCGCCCTGGTATCTGGGACGATTGAACTTGGGGATCGTTGCATGTCGCTCTCCGGGCTAACGATCGACCGTTCGGCGCGGGGTGGCGTTCCTTGTTATACAGCGAAACGCCACCCCGCTATCCGGTTACCGGTCAGGGGCACGCCAGCGGGTACACGCGCTCCGCGCCTGAGCTCGCCTGCCCCCACGATCCGCGGCCGCAGGCGTTTCCGGCCCGCGAGAGAAAGTAGTAGCCGTTGCCGATCGTCGGGTTGCCCGAGATCGCGATCGTCGTGTCCAAGTTGTTCGGGTCGGCGAGGCACGCCGGCCCGGTGAATCCGGCGCCGGTGTCGAGGCGCGCGACGCCGTAGGCCAGCGCCGCCGAGCCTCCGGCATTCGCGGGGGCGCTCCACGACAGCGTCGTCTTGTTCGAGAAGAGCATCGCGGTCGTCTGTCCGGGGAGCGCCCACACGGTCCCGTCGCTGTCGAGGCAGTCCTCGCCGGCTGACGGACACGCCGGATCCGCGTAGCGCCCGCGTCCATCGCCGTCCTGGTCGCCGCACCCCGACGTGCGCAGCTTGGTCTCGGTCGGCGCGTTGTTCGGAAGCGACTTCCAAGGCGAGCGCGGAGAGAACACGCTGTTGGTGATGATCCGCGTGCGCCAGTGGTACTGCGTTCCCGCGCCGAGCCCGGAGACGATCTGGCTGTACAGGCCGAGGCTCCCCGACGGACCGGGAGCGCCGGTGTCGGCCATCGGCGTCGAGCCGATCCCCGTCCCGTTGAACGGCGTGCCGAGCGGCTTGATCTCCCACTCGAGCTTGATCCGCGAGCGCCCGGCCGGAGAGATTCCGCGCTCCGCCAGGCGGAACCCGCCGTTGTCCCCCGACTTCCCGAGGAAGTGGATCGGAGCGGTTCCGTCGATCCGGTACTGCCGCGGCCGACGGTCGAAGCCGTCCGTCTGGTTCCCGTAGTACACGAACGCACCGCCTTCGCGCAGATCCGGCGCGGTGTAATACGGGGAGCCCGAGATCAGATCGGGGAAGCCGTCGCCGTTGACGTCTCCCGCGTTGGCGACCGACCACCCGTTGCGGTCGGCGTTGCCGCCGCCCACGGTGATTGTCGCGGAGGCGGTCGTGGCGAGCCCCGCGGCCGAGCCGAGGTAGACGAGCGCACGGCCCTTGAAGCTGGGATTCGGCATCCCCACGACGACGTCGCCGTAGCCGTCGAGGTTGATGTCGCCGAGGCCAGATACCGCCGTGCCGAAGTACGACGTCGAGGAGTTCCCCTCCGCAAGCCAGGCCGGTACCACTTCCAATCCGCCGGCCCCTCCGAGGAACAGGAACGCGGCGCCCTCGCTCGCCTGATCTCCCGAGTAGAACGGCTGGCCCACGATCACGTCGGCGTACCCGTCGCCGTCGACGTCGCCCGCCGACGCGACGGAGGCGCCGAGGCCTTGCCCCGGATTGTCGGACTCGAAACTCCACACGGGTGAGGACGTGAGCCCTGTGCCGGTCCCGAGATAGAGCAGCGCCCGGCCCTCCTGCGACTGGCCGCCGGAGTATCCCGGAGAGCCGACAACAACATCCGAACGGCCGTCGCCGTTGACGTCCCCGGCCGACGCGATCGAGGCGCGGTGGATGCCGGTCGGGTTCGCGGGCGGGCCCGTCCACGCGGGCGAGGCCGCAAGCCCCGACGCCGAGCCGAGGTAGAGACGAAGCTGTTGAGCCGCGAGCACGATCACGTCGGAGTAGCCATC
>Ga0137435_1000511_pt1 | contig 12807 bp, 10 predicted proteins | sample EasRivERMGT100_2_FD_104904 | JGI IMG/M metagenome (GOLD analysis project Ga0137435, IMG submission 104904) | Soil microbial communities from meander-bound floodplain in the East River, Colorado, USA - East River MetaG ERMGT100_2 | ecosystem: Environmental > Terrestrial > Soil > Floodplain ... | reverse complement strand
GCCCGCGGAGATGCTGCGCGATGTCAAGCGTCTCGGATTCTCCGACCAGGCCATCGGCAAGCTCACCGGCGCGGAGGCGGAGGTCGTGCGCGCGACGCGCAAGGCCCACGGCATCGAATCCCGCTTCGCCCAGATCGACACCATGGCCGGGGAGTTTCCCGCCGACACGAACTACCTGTACGCGACCTACCACGCCGACGGCTGCGATGTCGCCCCGTCGCGGCACAGGAAGGTCCTGATACTCGGTTCCGGAACCTACCGGATCGGTTCCAGCGTGGAATTCGACTGGTGCGCGGTCAACGCGGTGCAGGCGGCCGCCGCCCTCGGCTACGAGACCATCATGCTGAACTACAACCCGGAGACGGTCAGCACCGACTACGACATCTGCGACCGGCTTTACTTCGACGAGATCAGCCTCGAGACGGTGCTCGACCTGTACGAGCACGAGCGTCCGGACGGGGTCGTGGTCAGCATGGGCGGCCAGATCCCGAACAACCTCGCGCTGCGCCTGGCCAAAGCCGGAGTGCGCGTCCTCGGCACCAGCGCGGAGTCCATCGACAAGGCCGAAGACCGCGCGCAATTCAGCTCGCTGCTCGACGAATTGGGAATCGATCAGCCGCAGTGGTCGCAAGTGAGCGACGTGGCCGAGGTCGACCGGATCGTCGAACAACTGGGCGGATACCCGGTGCTGGTGCGCCCGAGCTATGTCCTGAGCGGCGCGGCGATGGCGGTCGCTCATGAAGCGAACGAACTGCGCCGCATCCTGGCGCGGGCCTCGGTGGTTTCACCGAAGTACCCCGTCGTCGTCTCTAAATTCGAGGCCCACGCGCGCGAAATAGAAATCGACGCCGTCGGCGACCGGGGAGAGCTCGCGCTGTGGGCCATCTCCGAGCACATCGAGGACGCCGGTGTGCACAGCGGAGACGCCACCCTGGTGCTGCCGCCCCAGACGGTTTATATCGCGACCATTCGCCGCGTCAGGCAGATCGCGACGATGCTCGCTCGCGCGCTCATGATCACCGGGCCGTTCAACGTCCAGTTTCTCGCGCGGCACAACACAGTCAAAGTCATCGAGTGCAACCTGCGCGCCTCGCGCAGCTTTCCGTTCGTTTCAAAGGTGACGGGCGAGAATTTCGCTGCCGAAGCCATGAACCGGATGCTCGGCGTGTCCCGCGAGATCGTCAACAAGAGCCTGGATCTCGACTATGTCGGCGTCAAGGCGCCGATGTTCTCGTTTTCGCGCCTGGCGGGGGCCGATCCGATGCTGGGGGTCGAAATGCTCAGCACCGGCGAGGTGGGGTGTCTCGGGCGCGACTTGCACGAGGCATTGCTGCATGGCCTACTGGCGACGGGGATGAGATTTCCGCAAAAGGGTGTGCTGCTATCGCTGGGTCCCGTGGCGGACAAGTACTGGTTCGCGGACGAGGCACGGATCATTGCGCAGGAATTGCATCTCCCCATCTACGCAACGCGAGGCACGGCCGAAATGCTCGCCGAGATCGGGATTTCCTGCACGGCCGTCGAGAAAGGTGCCGGCACCGGCACCAGCGGCCTCGATGTCATCGAGCAGGGCCTCGTCGATTTCGTGATCAACATCCCGCGGGACTATGATCAGTACGGCCGTCCTGACGGTTACCTGATCCGCCGCCACGCAGTCGACCTGGGCGTTCCGCTGGTCACCGACTTGCAGTTGGCGCGGGCGATCGTCGAGGCGCTGCGTTGGAGGAAGCCATCGAGTCTCGAAGTCCTCGCCTGGAACGACTTTGCCGGGCGCGGTCCGCCATCATGAGCGGCCTTTGCGGATGGTTTTGCCGCGAGCGCGTCGGCCCGGCCAGCCCGGAGGTGATCGCGGCGATGGCTGAGCCGCTCAACCGCTTCGACGGTTGCACGGTACGCAGCGCCTCCGCAGGCTTCGGTGCCGTAGCAGCAGCCGGTGCCAATCTCGATATCTTCCAGGACGACCACCAGCTCGTCGCGGTTTGGGGCCACGCGCGCTTTTCCGACGCTGACCTCGCCGCGCTCGCGCAGGGCCATGGCATCGCGCGCGCACTCGCGCAGGGCTATGCCCGCAAGGGAACGGACGTGCTCGCCGCCTTGTCGGGCGCCTTTGCGCTCGCCATCCTGGACGGCCGCGGCGGCGAGGCGGTGCTGGCGATCGATCGCATGGGCACGCGCCCGCTCTGTTACGGCGTTGCCGGCGACAAGCTCATGTTCGGGTCCACGCTCGACGCGATCAGCGCCTTCCCGGCAAACACGCCTGAGATTAGTCGTCAGGCCATCTACGATTACGTGTACTTCCACATGGTGCCGGGGCCTCACACCATCCACGCTGGCCGGCATCGCCTGCTCCCCGGGACCTTTCTGCTCTGGAGCAAAGGGAAGGCAGAAACCCGCTCCTACTGGGAAACGCGCTTTGTCGAAGACGAGAGACGGCCCTTGCCGGAGCTCAAGCAAGACTTTCTGGCTGCGCTGCGCGAAGGCGTCCGGGATGCCATCCAAGACGGCACGGTCGGGGCGTTTCTGAGCGGTGGTACCGACAGCTCCACCATTGCGGGCTTGTTGGGTGAGGTCACGGGGAAACCCGCGCGCACCTATTCGATCGGCTTCGAGGCCCGGGGCTACGACGAGATGCACTACGCGCGCATTGCCGCGCGCCATTTCGGCACGCGGCACCACGAGTATTACGTCACGCCCGGGGACCTGGTGAACGCCATACCGCAGATCGCCGCGGTCCACGACCAACCCTTTGGCAACTCCTCGGCAGTGCCGACCTACTACTGCGCGAAGCTCGCGAGGGACGACGGGGTGGACACGCTGCTCGGCGGCGACGGCGGCGACGAACTGTTCGGCGGCAACGAGCGCTACGCCAAGCAGTATCTTTACTCGCTCTACAGTGACCTGCCCCATGCCTTGCGCAAGGGCCTGATCGAGCCAGTCCTGGGCCTGCTGCCTCCAATAAGCCTCATGGGGAAAGCAAAGCGCTACGTGAGCAATGCCTCGGTGCCGATGCCCGCCCGCTACGACAGCTACAATCTGCTGGAACGGCTCGGGCCGGCGGCAGTCTTCGCGCGCGACTTCCTCGGTGCCGTGGATCGTACGCTGCCGCCCGCCCGGATGGCGCAGGCGTACCACGCTGCGCACGCACAGTCGCTGATCAACCGCATGCTGGCGCTCGACCTGAAATACACGCTGGCGGACAACGATCTACCCAAGGTGATGCGCTCGTGCGAACTGGCGCGCGTCGAAGCCCGGTTTCCGATGCTCAACGACGCGGTGGTGGCCTTCGCCGCGCGGTTGCCCCCGGAACTGAAGCTGAAGCGGACCCGGCTGCGCTATTTCTTCAAGGAGGCTTTACGTGGCTTTTTGCCGGACGAGATTATCACCAAGAGCAAGCACGGCTTCGGATTGCCGTTCGGCCCGTGGCTCCAGACGCACCAGCCGCTGCGACAGATTTCGCTCGATAGCCTGGCCGACCTGAAGCAGCGGCATATCATCCGCCCGGAGTTCATCGACGAACTGATTTCGGTGCACGTCAAGAACCACGCCGGCTATTACGGAACGATGGTCTGGGTGCTGATGATGCTCGAGCAGTGGCTCAAGCACCATCGGCATGTGGTATAACAACTGCTGGCGAGTGACGAGGTGACAAAGTGGCGCGCAAAGCTCGGGCATTTCGCCCATCACCGATCAGCCAATACCAGTACTGCTATTTGTTCGTATCTGTGGCTTAAAATGGTTATCGACTCTTATCTGCGCCCATCCACGGCTAATTTCATGTGGAAACTCTTCGCTGCGGCGGGGTTGACGATGACCCTGCTCCTGCCCATGCGGGTCGAGGCGGAAATATTGCTTCAACCGCGCGATTTCCCAATGTTGCCGGAGTATTGCAAGCACACGCTGGTCTTCAGCTCCGCTGTACCGGGGGGCGGCCCGGATTTTGAACTGTGGAAGACCCGGATGGGACCCACGTTCCACCATATGCACCATTACTGCTATGGACTGGTGCAGACCCATCGCGCGCTCTTCTTCAGCCGCAAGCGGGAGGAACGCATCAGCTTCTTGTGGGACTCGCTCAACGAGTTCGACTACGTGATTCGTAATGCTCCCTCGCATTTCGTAATGCTGCCGGAAATTCACACCAAGAAGGGTGAGAATCTGATCCGCCTGGGCGAGGGTGCACGCGCAATACGGGAGTTTCTGCGCGCGATCGAACTCAAGCCGGACTACTGGCCGCCCTACGCTTACATGAGCGATTATTACAAAGAGATCGGTGAGGTGGTATCAGCCCGGGAATGGCTGGAAAAAGGCCTGTCGGTTTCGCCGAACACGAAAGCACTGACGCAGCGCCTCGCGGAGCTCAATACGCCGCAGAGAAAGCCCAAGAACGACCTGCAATCGCCCGCGGAACGTTGACGTAATTGCCCCTTTAGACTCAAAAAGGGAGCCGCCGAACCGCCGTATATCTGATGGAATTCGCAACTCATTCCCACTCGTGATGGGCCCGCTTTCCCGCCGCCTTTCGATACTGGTCTACCACCGCGTCATCTCTGAGCCTGATCCCCTCGTACCGGATCAGGTCTGCGCGAGGGAGTTCGACTGGCAACTGGCGGTGCTCGGCCGCTGGTTTACGGTGCTGCCGCTGCGGGAGGCGGCTGTCAGACTGCGCGGCGGAACGCTGCCGGTACGCGCGGCGTGCGTGACTTTCGACGATGGTTATTCGGACAACGTCACGGTCGCCCTGCCCATCCTGCGCCGGCGCGGAGTGCCTGCGACATTCTTCCTGGCCACCAGCTTTATCGACGGCGGGATCATGTGGAACGACAGCGTGATTGAGACCCTACGCCGTGCGCAGGGCGACACTCTCGATGCACGCTGCATAGGACTCGATACGCTAAGCATCTCCACGATTGGCTTGCGGCGCCAGGCGATCGAGAGAGCGCTGGCAGCATTGAAGTATTTGCCGTTGGGGGAGCGGCAGAGGCGCGTCGAGGACCTTGCCGCGGAAACGTCCTGCTCGCTGCCGTCCGATCTAATGATGACGGCCGAGCAGGTCCGCCACCTGCGTGTGAGCGACATGGAGATCGGAGCCCACACGGTCACGCACCCCATTCTTGCGCAGCTCGACCCGGAGCGCGCCGACAGCGAGATTCGGGACAGCAAACGCCGCCTCGAAGAAATCACGGGGAACCCGGTTACGCTGTTTGCGTACCCGAACGGAAAGCCCGGTCGCGACTATCGCCGGGAGCACGTCGGCATGGTGAGAGAGTCGGGATTCGAGGCGGCGGTAACCACGGCTTGGGGCGTTGCGCACGCCGCGAGCGACCCGTATCAGTTGCCACGATTCACTCCTTGGGACAAGACACCGGGCAAGTTTGTCCTGCGGCTATTTCACAATACCTTTCGAACGAGAGCGGAACAGGTCTGAGCGCGGAAACCTCCGCCTATTCAGCGACCAGCGTTCAACTTCAGCGGCGGCTGACCTGTTCTTCACCGGAGGGATGGATCTTACAGGCGAATCTGCGGGTCGAAGCGCGTTCTTGCGACCGCTTTCTGCTCGCCGCCCTTTGCCGCGTTCACCTGCAGCACCACCGGCGCGCCCCCTCCTTCTGCCCGAGGCCCCTTGAGTTCCTTTTCGACCAGTACTCGGGTCAGGACCAGCGCAACCAGCAGGTTGTACGGCACATCGAAGTAGGCTTGGCTCTGGAACGCACCGCCGACGGCGTAGCCGACCAGGCTCAACTGGATCATGCGGGCGAGATCGGACGCCCACTGCAGTTCTTTCTGACTTCGGGAATGCCTGATGATCGACGACGCATCGCGCCACACCAGGATCCACAGCAGCAGGAAGAGCATGAGCCCCACGTAGCCGTGCTCGCCCAGCATCTGGAAATAAATGCTGTGTGCGCCCTGGAAATAGGTCGGGTCGGGCGCATAGCGGCCAAACACCTTCAGATTGAAGGTTTCGAACCCGCCGCCGACGAGGGGCCGGTCATTCGCAAGATTGACCGCCATCATCCAGGCGTTGATCCGGCCCCCGGCGGAGGCGTCCTGCTCGTAGTTCTGAACCGATTGCATCCGCTCTTTCCATTTTTCCGGCATGAACCCGACTGCGACCGGCAATAGCATGGCGAACGCGATACCGGTGATGAGCTTCCTGCGGCTCTTCCACCAGAGAAACCCGACCATCGCCGCGAAGGCGAGGCCCGCCCCGCGCGAGTACGAACCCAGCACCGAAAGAATGCAGAGCATCATGGCGGCGAGCAAGCCCCAACGCAACCAACGTTTCCTGACCTGCAGAAATAGGTAGTACAGCAGGGGAATCGTGAGTTGCGTCGCGAGCGCCAGCGCGTTGTTATCCTCGATGAACGTTCCTGGAGGACCCCAAACCCGGTATTCTCCGCCTGCCCGCAGGGTAAAAAGTCCGCCCTTGATGCCAAAAAAGGCGATGGACCCGGCCAGGACCCAGATCAGCACCTGTATATGCTGCTTGCTGTGCAGGAGATAGAGCGCGACGAACACCATCAACTGGATCTTCATCACCCGCTCCCACAGCGGCAGGGCCCCGTCGATATCGAAGGCAAAAAAAGTGGTGACGTTCATCCACAGGACCATCAGGAACAGTACCACCGTGACCGGCGTTACCGGCAGGCGTTTCGGCTCCCTGGAAAATAGCATTCCAACCAATATCGCGATGGCAATGAGCTGCGCGAAGGGAAAGTCGTAGGCAACACCCCAGGTCATCCGATGCGGGTTCATCACGCTCACCCATACCCACAAGAAAATGCCGATAGCCGGACGCCACAAGATAACCGGAACCGAGCCGAACAAGAATACGACGAGAATGAGATCTCTCATGCTTGTTCAGTATCACGGGGCGCAATCATATGCGGCCCATGACGCACCAGACGGTCAAACAACTCGACGATCCGCTGCGCATTGTTGTTCCAGGTAAGCCTGCGTAGCGCAATTGTGTTTCCGGCGCCTTCAGCGACCCGCCGTCGCAGATCGTCGTCATTGCAAATCCGGTCTATCGCAAGCACCATCCCGTCAGCCTGATCCGGATCGAACAACACGGCGTTCTCCCCGTCGCTGAGGACTTCCACAATATTCGGCGACGCGGGCGCCACGATGGCGCGCCCCATCGCAAGATACTCGAACAGTTTCAGCGGTGACGCGTAAGGGACGACCGAAGGCTGCAGGGCGATGTCGAACGCCGCTATGTAATCGGGCACCTTGTCGCGATCGACGATGCCGGTTATGGTGACGCGATCCGCGATTCCGCGTTGTCTCGCCCGCGCCTGCAACGATTCCCGCGCCGGTCCATCTCCCACAATCAGCAAATGCAGTCCAGCGCCTTGGGCGCGGTCCGCGATCAAATCGACGACCCGGTCCAGGCCATGCCACTCCCGAACGAAGCCGGTGAAACCGAGCACCAGTCGATTGCCCAGGCCGAGCTTGGACTTGGCATCCTCGATCGACAAGGTACGATCGCAGAACCGTTCCTTGTCTATCCCGTTCGGTATTACGACAATCCGCTCTTTCGGCACACCCGCGGCCAGTATCATGTCCGCGAGCACGCCCGTTACTGGAAGGACGAAATCCGCACCCCGCCAGACATAGCGTTGAGTCCAACCCGCCAGCCGCCGGAGGGATATGCCTTCATACTTGTCGCGCTCTTCGTACAGCGGCGAATTGACCTCGAGCAGCATCGGCAAACCGAAGTTTTTTTTGAGCCAGACACCTGCGGGCAGAAACAGGTTGTAGCGCTCATACAGGCAGTCAGGCCGGAAGGCCAGCACGGCGCGCTTGAGCCGTTGGTAGGCGATGAGCGAGTATCCAAACTCCATCAGCTCGTACGCGAAATGGGGGACATAACGTTTGAGCATCGTGACGGCGCCTGCATCGTCGCCGAATTTTGCCCGCTCCGTGGCCGCAGGGGCCACCACCATCACTTCATGACCCAAATTGCGCAGCGCATTGATCAGTTCCGAGATGTGTACATGCTGACCGTCCTTGGAACGGGTCCTATGATGATAGAGAATCTTCAAACCAAGCGCCCAAACAATCGCAACTGACCGCGGGTCGTTTCTTCCCAACTAAACTCTTCCGCATAGCGCCGCGTCGCCCCACGATCCGGATAGCGAGAGAACAGACGCTGCACCGCATCGGCAATCGCCTCGGGCGTGCGCTCCGCCATTAGCACCCCCGCTTCCGGCTCCGACACGACTTCTGGAGTGCCCCCAATCTTGCTGGCGACCACGGGTGTCCCACACGCCATCGATTCCAGTAGCACATTCGCCCACCCCTCGCGGCTCGACGCGAGGACCAGTGCGTCAGCGGCGCCGTAATAATTCCGCAATTCCTCCTGCGCCAGCGCACCGACGAACCTGACACGCTCGCCCGCGCCGGACTCCCGCGCCAGCGCAACCAGGGCCCCCCGCTCCGGTCCGTCGCCGACGACGATGAGCCCCATTTCCGGCAGCCATCGCATCGCTCGGATCACGAGGTCGTGGGCCTTACGCGGAATCAGGTGGCCAACCGACAACAGCGTCGTGCGGGAGAGCTCGAGCTTGCGTCGCCCGGCCTCGCGTTCGATCGGCCGGAACAGCTGCAGGTCTACCCCGTTGCGCAACACCTCTATGCGCCCAGCCGGAACCCCCACTCTGACCAGGTCGTCCTTCAGCGCCCGGGCCACAGTGACAATCCCGGCCGCATGGCGCGCCGCCCACCGGATCATCGCGCGAGGCAGCCGGTAGCGCGGTATCAGGTTGACGTCGGTGCCCCGGGCGGTTATCACGACCGGCTTGCCGAAATGCCTCCCGAGCAGGATCGCGGCGACACCGTCGGGATAGAAGTAGTGCGCATCGATCAGGTCGAACGCGTAGCCACGCAGAATCCGGTCGATGACCGGCCTGGCCGCCCGCGCCAGGAAAAACGGCGTCAGCACCATGCCGATTTTCGGCAGCAGCGGGTATCGCGGATGGAACACCTGAATGCCATGGCGCCGCTCCTCGCGCGGCGCGCTGGCATGGACGGCGTATTCGCCGAACCGCGCGTTACGCGACGGAAACCACGGCACCGGCGCCACGACCTGCGACTCGACCTTACCGCTTGCGAGCAGATGCCGCAGCCGGGTTTCGACGAAGATTCCATGGCTCGGTCGGGCGGCGTGGGGATAAAGCGTGGTGAACGTCAGTATCTTCATGCACGACGACGCGATTGCGCTAGGTCAGCGCCTCAATGAACTACTTGCTGCCTGCGCCTCGTCGATGGCTCGCGCGCCCATCAGGTTTGCGCAGAAACGATTCGAACATCAGCAACGTCCACAGCGGCGCGCATATTCCAAAGTCCCAGGTTGCCAGTATTATCTCAGTGCTCATCCACGTCTGGTGAACACCTTGAGCAGGGGCCGTAAATCTTGAGTGCGATCAGTCCAGGTCTTCTCAACGAGGACTTTTCGCACACGGATGCCGATCCCCGTTCCCTTCGGTAACTTTTGGCATACAATGGCCGAATGTTGCAAAATATTGTTGGATTGAAGAATTTTGGCATACCCACCGGGCACATTGTTGGAATATCATCGCCCTCGTTGACTTTCCGACGTACCACGACGGTAAATGAAGAACAGAGGGATTTCCAATATGAATACCGCATGCTCTGCCGAGCGCCGTGCGTTTTTGAAGGTGCTCACGACAACGACGGTTGCCCTGGTAATAGGCGGGTGTGGCGGTGCGGCTACACCTGACCCAGCGAGTTCAGCCCCCGGCGCCAATCCCCCTCCTGGTTCACCCCCCGGCGGCAATCTCGCTCCTGCATGGCAGACGGTCCCGAACGTCACGTTCGCGCAGGGCGTCCCATCGAGCGTTTCGATTGACGCCTACGTCAGGGATGCCAATGGAGATGGACTTGTGATAGCCATGAATTCCGCTACGCTGCCTGCCGGTGTCAGCTATGACGCGGTCAGTAAGCGCTTCGTCTACGATGGAATCGGCGATGTCGGCTCCACCAGCGGAGTCGTATTGACTGCTGACGACGGCCGGTCCTGATGGCACAGAGTTCCTCCGTAGCGTTCACAGTCACGGTCGCCAATCTCTCTCCTGCATGGCGGACGGTCCCGACCATCGCGTTCGCGCAGGGCGTCGCAGCGAGCGTTTCGATTGCCGCCTACGTCACCGATTCCAATGGCGATGCACTTACGATAACCAGGAATTCCGCTGCGCTGCCTCCCGGTGTCACCTATGACGCGGGTAACAAACGCTTCGACTACGATGGAGTCGGCGCTATCGGCAACACCAGCGGCAGCGTATTGACAGCCGACGACGGCCGGCCCTGATGGCACAGACTTCCTCCGGAGCGTTCACGGTGAGCCGCCACCGCCGTCACCGCCGGGTCGATGATTCCGGGCACATGAGCGGAGGATAGTCGATGGCCATCGCATCCAGCAATCCTTTCAGCGTCGGGATCAGGGTTCCGACTGTTTCGACGATGCCGACGGTTCAGGACGAGCGGAACGCCTACACTCTCTGGGGCTGGACGTGGAACGAGGCAACGGCGAATCCCGCCTACAACTCTGCGCCGGGTTACAGTATTACGAGTCCTGACATTCATGGAGATACGGAGGGTGATGACCTTTGGTCCTATCTCCAGGCCTACAATCGGCGCTCGGGCGGGCGCGACGGCTACCTGCAACGCGCCCAGGCCTGGCGCAATTACTACGTCAACATCTTCGAAGGCTCGACTGAATACGCAAACGACGCTCAGAGCTTTGGCTGTGACCATTTCTACGGTTGGGGCCTTCAGGAGTACGCGACGCAGTTCGGCGATTTGGGGGCTGCGGCCGAAGCGCTGAAAATCTGCACCCGTGTGCACGACCAATGGGCGACACGTCAGGGCGGCAACTGGCCCGTCCCCGGCAATTTCCTCATGGCTTACTTCGGGCACCGCGGCGGGGCGCGCAACCTGCACACGGCGGTCGTAATCGCCGACGCGACGGGCGATGCAAAAGCGACCGAGCTACGCGACCGCCTCATCGACTTGTGGCTCCAGTCGCGGGACTGGGACAACGTCAACGGGATGTACTGGGTGTCGGAAGAACAGATGGGGTACTACAGCCTTACGCCACGGTTGAGTTACGCGGCAGGCGACCGCGCCGTGTCGAGCTTCCACATCGGGCAGCTCGCCGAGGCGTTCTTTGCCGCGTGGCTTTCGCCGAACGTGACGCCGGCGCGCAAGACGGCGCTGCGGTCGAAGATCGTTGCAATGGCCACCTGGATGCGGGCGAACGGCCTCGATCCGACGTACCGCTATTGCTCCAGCACACTCGGAATCAAGGGCTCCGGTGGGGCATGGTGGAGCTACTCACTCAATCCCAACGTGACATTCTGGGACGGGGTCTACACGACCTCGCTCGTCAACCTGCTCGTGATGGGCTACAAGTTCACGGGCGACTCGACCTTCCTCTCCGGGCCGGCCTCGGACGGTCACTATCCGGCACAGTACTGCTTCAGCCGGGGGACCAAGAGCGTCTACGGGAGCACGACGCAGCAGGTTCCGGACAACGTCGTGGGGCACTTCGTCGACACGACGTTCGACTCGAGCACGGAGAATGTGTACCTCGCTTACAACAAGGGCGAGCTGCAGTATACCTACCTGATCTTCGAAAACGGCGGCGCACCGACCGTCTTATAGTCTTATAGTCCAGTCTTATAGTGAGGCTCGTATGGCCACGGCAAACTCCAACTCATTCGACGTCCGGGTCAATGTCCCAACGCCGCTCGCGGTAGCCGCGGCCGGGATGGCCCCTGGGTCGTGGGCAACTTTCAACTGTAACTATTCGACCGTGACTCTTGGCGCATTGATAGGTGTCGGCGGCGGGAAGCGGTGTACCGAGTACGCGGACAAGATGGTGTGGGACTCTGGTCGAAGGCAGATTTACTTCACCGGGGGCGGCCACGGGCAGGACGAAAAGACCATTGTCTATAACGATGACACCAACACATGGACCGATCTCGGTCGTCCTCCATGGTTCTCGGTGAATCCAAACAGCGCAGTTCACGGTTACCAGCACAATGCCTTCGAGGGCAACACTCAGTATTACCTCCAGTTCGGGACTTGGAACGTTCGCACGCGCGATGTGACGCAGGGTAATGCGTCTTGGAGTTCAGTGTCCGGGCCTCCAGCGGGCGGATATGCCACGGGTGCCTTGGAGTGGTTCCCGACCTATTCGGGCGGCAGCTTGGTCGTCGTGCAGGGCTCTGGCCAAGGCACCGGTGAGGTATGGCGCCGCACCGGTGGGTCGTGGACTCGGATCAGTGGTAACACCCCGATGGGCGACTACCACAACTTCGGAGTGTACAGTCCGGTCAGGAACATGATGTATTTTGGCGGTGGTAACGACGATGCAAGTGTCGGAGACGGGAGACCTAACAAGGTCCACACGCTGTCCAACACCGGAACTATTACCGAGAGGGCAAATTGTCCGGCGCGGTTGACCGTGGCCAGAGCGATCTCCACTGTTGATCCTACCACCGGCAATCTTGTCACAATCACTAGTGACAAAGTGGTTCGTATCTACAATCCGGACACCAACACATGGTCTACTGGCACCGCGCCCCCGCCCGGATTCTGGAGCGGCACGATCTACAGCGAAGGCGAGGTGCAGGGCATCGTCGCCGCTCCGGTCTACGACTACGGCGTGACGATGTTCATCACCATCGGCGGGCCGGCCATCTATCTGCGCAAGGGAGGATAGCTGCACGGCCCAGGTGTACGGGCGGCGGTCCATCTGCTCCGCGATGGAGCGACTGC
>Ga0137435_1000510_pt1 | contig 12833 bp, 9 predicted proteins | sample EasRivERMGT100_2_FD_104904 | JGI IMG/M metagenome (GOLD analysis project Ga0137435, IMG submission 104904) | Soil microbial communities from meander-bound floodplain in the East River, Colorado, USA - East River MetaG ERMGT100_2 | ecosystem: Environmental > Terrestrial > Soil > Floodplain ... | reverse complement strand
GGGGGGGGCCGCCCCCCTACCCGCAGGCCCCCGCCGAGGGGATGGGGGAGTGGTACACGGGGGAATTGGCCGAGGGCTTTCCGCTGCTGGGCCAACCCGGGGGCACGGGGGGGGGGGGGCGCGGCTCAAGAATTCGACGAGCGGCATTGCTGCTCATCACCTCGAACCGCGGGTTGTGTGGAGCGTTCAACGCCAACCTGATTCGGGAAGCCCGGCGGCGCCTGGAAGAGCTCGAGGCGCAGGATGCGCACACCGAGCTGCACCTGGTAGGGAAGAAAGGCATCAGCTTTTTCAAGTTCACCAAGCGCACCATCGCCTCCCAGCGCGTCGACATCGGTGACCGGCCGACGCTCGAGCACGCGGCGGAGCTCGCCAAGCCGCTGATGGATCGGTTTGCAGCCGGTGCGCTGGATGCGGTCGACGTCGTGTTCGCGAAGTTCAACAGCGCGGTGTCCACGCCGCCCTCGACGCTGCGGATTTTGCCGGTGACTCCTCCCGAAAAGCGGCGGTCGGGCGGTCAAAAGGAAACGGCGGCGGTCAATTACATCCTGAAGCCGTCGGCTGAAGAGATTCTCACGGAGCTGCTGCCGCTGTATGTGCAGAACCAGGTCTATCGCGCACTCGTCGAGACGGCGGCCGCGGAGCACGGTGCGCGCCGCACCGCGATGAAAAACGCGACCGATGCCGGTCAAGACATGCTGACGATTTTGCAGCGGACGTTTAACCGGGCTCGTCAAGCTCAGATTACGCAGGAGCTGGCGGAGATCGTGGGTGGGGCGGAGGCTCTGAAAGGATAGTCATGGCAACCAAGACTCAAGCAAAGGCCAACGTCGGGAAGGTCGTCCAAGTTATCGGACCAGTCCTCGACGTCGAGTTCGAGCCCGAGCAGCTACCCGAGCTCTACAACGCGATCACCGTCACGGCCGACTCCGTCCGGCTGGTCGCGGAAGTCGAGCAGCACATCGGCCGCAATCAAATCCGCGCCGTCGCCATGAGCTCGACTGACGGCATCGTGCGCGGCATGGAGGTCGTGGACACGGGGATGCCGATCACGGTTCCGGTCGGCAAGCCGGCGCTCGGACGGATCCTCAACGTCATCGGCGAGCCGGTGGACGAGGGCCCGCCGATTGCGAAAGACGCGGAGCGGTGGCCGATTCACCGCGGCTCGCCGAAGTTCGTCGACCTCGAGCCCAAGACGCAGATCTTCGAGACCGGTATCAAGGTCATCGATCTCATCTCGCCGTTCGTGAAGGGCGGCAAGATCGGTCTGTTCGGCGGCGCGGGCGTCGGCAAGACGGTCGTGATTCAGGAGCTGATCAACAACGTCGCGAAGGCACACGGCGGCAAATCGGTCTTCTGCGGCGTGGGGGAGCGCACGCGCGAAGGCAACGATCTCTACCTCGAATTCCGTGAAGCCGGGATTCTGGAGAACGTCGCGCTGATCTACGGCCAGATGAACGAGCCGCCGGGCGCGCGGCTGCGGGTGGGGCTGACGGGTCTCACCGTCGCCGAGTACTTCCGCGACATCGAAGGGCAGGACGTGCTCGTCTTCATCGACAATATCTTTCGCTTTACACAAGCGGGCTCGGAGGTATCGGCGCTCCTGGGGAGAATGCCGTCAGCCGTCGGGTATCAGCCGACACTCGCTACCGAGATGGGCGAATTGCAGGAGCGCATCACGTCGACGAAGAAGGGCTCGATCACGTCGGTGCAGGCGATCTACGTGCCGGCCGACGACCTGACCGATCCCGCGCCCGCGACCGCATTCTCGCACCTCGATGCGACGGTCGTGCTCGATCGCGCGATCGTCGAGCTCGGTATTTATCCGGCCGTGAACCCGCTCGCGTCTTCGAGCCGCATCCTCGACGCGCAATACCTGGGCGAGCGGCACTACATGGTCGCCGTTGAGCTGCAGCGCATTCTGCAGCGCTACAAGGATCTGCAGGACATCATCGCCATTCTCGGAATGGACGAGTTGTCGGAAGAGGACAAGCGGTTGGTGGGCCGCGCCCGGCGGGTGCAGCGCTTCCTGTCGCAGCCGTTCTTCGTCGCCTCGCAGTTCACGGGACTCGAGGGGAAGTACGTCAAGCTCGAAGACACGATCGCGTCGTTCGAGCGGGTCGTGTCGGGGGAGTTCGACCAGCTCCCCGAGCAGGCGTTTTACATGCAAGGCGGGATTGACGACGTCGTCGCCCAGGCCAAGAAGCTGGCGTCGGCCTGATGCGCGTTTCGGTCATTTCGGCGGAGCGATCGGTTTTCGACGGCGAGGCGGACGCGGTCGTCGCCCCGGCCTATGACGGCCTTGTAGGGATTCTCCCACATCATGCCGCGTTCATGACCCTGCTTGGCAAGGGAATTGTAAAGATTCGCCGTTCGGAGGGGACCAAGAATGTCGAGGTTTCGGGGGGGTTCCTCCAGGTAGCCTCAGACGTCGTACGTATAGTAGCCAGAAGCGCTTCCGCGACTGACACTTGACTTTGGCGCGGCTTTTTCCAAAAGTGGTGCCGGTCAAAATGTCCCTCAGAACCCCCCTTTTTCCCCCGGAGGTCAGGGTTATGAAGCGCTTCGGATTGGTCCTACTCGCGGTGATGGCGCTTGTCGTCGCCGCCCGTCCAGTTTCAGCGCAGAGCATTCGCTGGGGCCTGGGCGCTGGTCTGCTGATGCCTATGGGCGACTACGCCGACGCCGACAAGATGGGCTACACGGCTGGCCTCGGCGGCACGTACAATCTGCCCAGTGGCGTCGGCATTCGCGCAGACATTTCCTATGGTACATCGAGTGAGAAGGACGGTATAACCGCTCACTCCACCAAGATCATGGGTGGGATGGCGTCGGTCGTGTACGCGTTTGGCTCGGCCGGCCCGAAGCCCTACCTGCTCGGTGGCATTGGTCTTTCCAACGTCAAATTCGACGTCAGTGGTACATCGGCGAGTGAGACGAAGGTATCGTTCGGTTTCGGCGCGGGCCTCGCGTTCCCCCTGGGAACCGGTGGCAACCGCCTGTTCGTCGAAAGTCGCTACACCAGCGTCAGCACGAGCGGCTCGCCTGTAACGTTCCTGCCGATCGTGGTCGGCCTCAGCTTCGGTAAGTAAGCGACCTCTCGCGGCGTGAGCCGCGTCACGAGGTCAGTCGTAAACCATGGCCCGTCAGCACTCTAGCTGCCGGGCCATGCGTGTTTCAGGCGACTCACGCTTGACAGAAAACGAGGTCGTTCTTAACGATGTGCCGGTTCGCCACCCCCAACGGGAGGTCTTGATATGCGGAAGCTCTTCGGCGGGATGGTCTTAGCGGCGGTCGCGCTATCACTCCCCGCTTCAGCTCAGGCCCAGCGGCGTCCTGCAGCGGCACCTAGCCCCAAGCACGAGTTCGGCATCGATCTGAGCGCCGCGTATGTCATTCCGAATGCGAGCGGTGTTGATGCCGGCTTTTCCTTCATCACACCCGTGGACGTACGGTTCGGGTTCGTGCCGCGTGCGGGGAAGAAGATGATGTGGGAGCCGCGGCTTGCGCTGAATTTCAACACCGTCGGCGGGAACACGACGTATCTGTTCACGCCGCAGGTGAACATGCTGTACTCCAACAGCACCGGCGGGCACCGCCGCGGCATGTACTTCACCGGCGGCGCCGGCTTGGTGCTGGGTGATGGCGGCGGCGGCAGCGGAACCGCGGTCAAGCTCGAAGCCGGTATTGGTTGGCGGAAGCCGTACGGCAGCGCCGCGTGGCGTTACGAACTCGGGATCCAGTATGTATCGGAAAGCGCCGAGCTGGGCGGATTTGCCGATTACATCGCCATCGGCGGGCGCATCGGCCTGTCACTCTGGCACTAGGCTGTCTTTAACGCGCGGCGTTCCGGTTTCGGCCGGAACGCCGCGCTGTTCGTCGGGTAACCTTCGCACCAAATCTCGAGGAGTACGGAAATGCGTTTGCGCCCCGCTTTGTGTTTGCTCGTCCTGGCTGTTGGTAGCGCCCCGAGTCTCCTGGGGCAAGCAACCGGCCTTCCCAGTTACAACGCGCCGTATCGCGCGTTCACCCGCTCCGAGTTCGGCGCGGTGCTGAGTTTTCCCGAAGGCGGCGGCACGGCGTTCGAAGGAGCGTATCGCATGGCGAGCGGCAAGTTCGATCTGGGTTTTCGCGGCGGCATTTTCTCACCGGGCGGCGGCGGCGACTCGCAGCTCCTGGTCGGCGCCGAGGCGCGGCAACGCGTAGTCACACACACCGAGGACTTCCCCCTCGATGGCGCACTGATCCTCGGCATTGGCGGCAGATTCTCCAGCGACAATTCCGGCGTGATCGTGCCCGTCGGCCTGTCCTTGGGGCGGCGCATTGATCCGAAGGATTCGAAGATCAGCATCGTGCCCTACGTGCAGCCCACCGGTTTCCTCATGGCCGGCAACGGAACATCGGATTTCCTGTTCGCACTCGGGTTGGGCGCCGATTTCCGCCTGTCTCCCAAGTTCGACGCGCGCATCAGCGCGGGACTGGGAGACCTGGAGGGTGTGTCACTTAGTGCCGTGTGGGTGCATTAGGGTGACACAGATTGACTTGCAGTGACCCATTTCCTACCGTTCGGCCCGTCAGTGGGCCGACGCGGGGAGGCGGACGGACCAAAAACGGACCTCTTGGTGTGGAGGATATCGATGAAGCGCATTCTCGCGGTATTGGCGGCGGCGGTGTTCGCGGGTTCCCCGCTCGCGGCTCAGGCGCTGGGCATGCCCAACTGGAGCAATCCCAAGGGAGGCAGCGGCATCACGATCAGCGGTGACGTCGGGTTTCCGAATGAGGATCTCGGAAAAGGGACCGCCTACGGCGCGCGCGGCTCGTTCGGCTTCGGCACGATCACGCTGACGGCCGGGATCGCGTCGTGGAAGCCGAGCGGTGCGAGCGAGAGCTACTCGTCGATCGGCGGCCAGGGCGCGTTCCGCGTGATCGGCGGCAGCCTGATGCCCGTCGCACTGAGCCTGCAGCTCGATGTGGCGCGCGTCGGCGAAGCCAACGGTGATTCAGCGCTCACGCGGCTCGGGCTGGGTGGCGCCGTGAGCGTCAACGTGCCCACGCCGGGACTGAGCATCGAGCCGTACCTGGCGGTGAGCAACCGCTGGTACAGCAGCTCGGGGTCCAGCACGGAATCCAACCTCGGCTGGACGTTCGGTGCCAACGTCGGGTTCGGCATGATGGGCCTGCATATCGCGTACGACTCTGAGAAACTTGCCAGTGGGTCGACCGGTGGAGTCTGGGGTATCGGCGCGCACTTCTCCCTGAAGGCTCCCGTCGGCATGTAAGACGCAGTAGCTTTGGGGCGCGTCAATCCGGACTGGATTGACGCGCCTCATTTTTTCCCGGGAGATTCGTGATTCGTTCTGTAACACGCGCGGGCCTGCTCGTGCTGGCGGGGGCCCTCACGGTGAGTGGCTGCGCCCTGACCTTCGACGCCACCGAATTCGGCGTGCCCACGTCGATGGCGGAGTCTGCACAGAATCCGCCGCAGGGCGAAGCGTTCCACATCACGAAGCGTCCGGTGTTCCTGCTCTGGGGGTTGGTATCGGCCTCGCGGCCCAACGCGGAGGATGTGCTTGCCGGTCAGGCGGGGGCGACGGGCGCCCGCGTTGCGAACCTGAAGATCAAGGTGCGAATGCGCCTGGGCGATTTGTTCGTGACCGCGCTGACCCTGGGGTTGGTCAACCCCCGCTCGGTCACATTTGAAGGTGTGGTGGTTCCTTCATCTGTAGGGCCGTGATTTCGTCCACATCACGATCACGCCGCAGCCCGCGGTAGACCCACTGAATTCCGCAGGAATCTCCCCCGTTCCCCGATAAACCTCGATCCCATACAGGTCGCGGATCGGCGTGTTCTCGTGGAACGAGTGCACCTGGATCCCATCGATGTACCATGTCGGATGGCAGTTCGGCGTGCGCGACATGACGGCATAGCACTCGTACGCGGATTGATCGCACTGGATCCGCACACCGCGGACGGTGCGGAGTGCGTCTCCTACCGAGCTGTAGCCGGCCTTCTTCAGGTCGTCCCACCGCAGGAACGCCCCCAGCTTGCGCTGGCGTCGTCGCTCAAAGTCGAGGTAGCGGGGCTGGAGGATCTCGGCGCGCGCCTGCACCACGACCTCCGGGAGCATGAATCCGTTGAAATCGAGCGAGAACTGCCGTTGCACCACGCCTGAATCGGGCAGGCGCAGCCGGAACAGGCCTTCCTCAAACCCGATCATCTGAATCCGGATGTCGGCGACCCCGCCCTGGATACCGGCGATCTCGAAGACGCCTAGGGAGTCGGCCTTGTGCACAGTGGGGTCGGTGCCGATGCGGATGGTCGCCCCCGGAAGCGGGCTACCCATCTCGCTGTCCAGCACCTGGCCGCGGAGAGTGACTTGAGCAGACCCCCAGGACGCGCAGGTGACGACAGCGATGAAAGCCGCGAGTACGGCTCTAGCCACGGGGGCCCCTCTAGCGGGAGTAGTAATAGAAGGTAGAATGAATCGCTGGGCTAGTATCGTGCCATGCTGAACCCCAAAGTCTGTTGGGCCGTCACGTCCCGCCGTCGGGCGTGGACCAAGGGGATCGGTCATGCTGTTGTACCACACCGCGAAGTGCCGTTCCTACCGTATTCCCTCTCCACAAAAGAGGTCGCGTATGCGCGTGCTGAAGTTAGTGGCGATCGCATGCTTCATCACCATGCCGCTCGCGGCGCAGGACGCCGTGATACGGGGGCGTGTCACCGGAAAAACCGGTGAGGCGCTGGGCGGCGCCAACATCGTCGTTGCGAACACGAATCTTGGCGCTGTGACCGCCGCGAACGGGAGCTACACGCTCACCGTGGGCAGCACCGCCGTGCGCGGTCAGCAGGTCATTCTGACCGCGCGCTATATCGGCCACAAGCCGGTGACGCGCACGATCACGTTGAGCGCCGGCGAGCAGCAACAGGACTTCACGCTCGAGGCCGACCCGCTGCGACTCGAGGAGGTTGTCGTGACGGGCGTGGCTGAGGCGACCGACCGGCGCAAGCTCGCGTTCGCCGTCGGAACGGTCAATGAAGAGCAACTGAAGGCGGTACCGGCACAGAACGCGCTCGAGGGCATGCAAGGCAAGATCGCCGGCGTACGGCTTGTGCCCCAGTCGGCGCAACCCGGGAGCGAGCCCGCGGTTCGGCTGCGCGGTGCCACCAGCATCTCGGGGCGTCAGGATCCGCTGTACATCATCGACGGTGTGATCGCGCGCTACGGCATTGCGGATATCTCCGCGCAGGACGTGGAGCGGATCGAGGTCGTGAAGGGATCGGCTGCGTCGTCGCTGTACGGATCCAATGGAGCGAATGGTGTCGTGCAGATCTTCACGAAGCGGGGCACCTCGGTCCCCGAAGGCTCGATGCAGGTCACGGTCCGGGCAGAAGCGGGTGTGAACGCGATGCCGCGCCGGATGGAGTTCTCGCAGTCGCACGCGTGGTATGTCGAACAGTCGGCAGGATTCTGTTCGGCCACTGGGCTCGCCTTGGACAATCCGTTAACGCCCGCGGATGAGTCGGAAATTTGGACGGTTTCCCCGACCGGTAATTACTGCCTCAACGAAAGTGCCGCGCGGGTTTACAAATCCGATGGCATCGCTGACAATGCGTTCCCGGTCTACCACGACCACTGGAGCGCCATGGTGAATAGCGGTCCGTTCGCGACCGAGTACGTGTCGATCGGCCAGCGACGCGGCAGCACGAGTTTCAACGCCTCCTTCGAAAACACCCGCAACAAGGGTGTGATCTTCGGGCTGGGCGGCTATAACCGGCAGAACGTCCGGCTCAACCTGGACCATCAGCTGCGGTCGAATGTGGATGCGTCGTTCAGCGCGTTCTACGGCTCCTCCACCAACGGCCGCGCGGCTGAAGGGACCGGCTCGCCGTTCTATCAGCTCATGTTCGTGCAGCCCGATGTGGACATCACCGCCTGCTGCAATCCCGACAGCTCGCCGTACAAGGCGGAAGTGCCGCTGAGCGGCGACGTCGCGAACGACCAGAATCCGATGTACGAGCTGAATACGCGCAAGATCACGCAGGACCGGAATCGCTTCACCGGCGCCGCGAAGGCGCGCTGGCGCATCCAGGATTGGCTCTCGGCCGAGGGCACGTTCGGCTACGACCAGGAAGGGGATTTCTTCAAGGACGTACAGCCGCGGCCGTACTACAACTCCTCGGGTGGGGCCGACCTGGGTTACCTCGAAGAGCGGACCCTGAATGGCTATCAAGTCAACACGGGCGTGACGCTGACGAGCATCCGTCGCTTCAGCAACATCACGAACACGATCAAGGTCGGCACGCTGTACGAGAACCAGCGGATTCGCGGGTTGCGCACGGTGGCCGGGAGCTTCAGGGTCGGCGGCGTGCCGGAGTTCGGCGGCGTCGAAGTCGCCAGCACCCAGCCGTACTCGGCCGATACGGTGATCAAGAACTTCAACTACTTCGGCGTCGCGACGTTTGACATCAAGGACCGTTACGTCATCGACGGGCTGGTCCGCCGCGACGGCTCCTCGCTGTTTGGGGAGAACAACCGGTGGGCCACCTACTATCGCGTGTCCGGCGCGTGGCGCGTGACCGAAGACATGCGGGTGCCGGGCCTGGATGAGTGGCGGCTGCGCGCCTCCTACGGGACCGCCGGCCTGCGCCCCGGTTATGGTGACCAGTACGAAATTCTCGCCGTGACGTCGACGGGATTCGACAAACAGGTGCTGGGCAATCCGAACCTCAAGCCGGCCCAGGCATCGGAGCTGGAAGTCGGCACGAATCTCGATCTCTCGGGCGGACGGGTGTCGTTCGAGTACACCTATGCCCGCAAGGACAGCAAAGACCAGATCCTGCTGGTGGACCTGCCGGCACTGACAGGGTTCAGCCAGGGGCAGTGGCAGAATGCCGGCGGGTTGCAGTCGACCACCCATGAGCTCACGCTCGCGGCCCGGCTGATCAACAAGCCGGCGACGGGCCTCACGCTCAACATCGTGGGAGACCGGACCCGTCAGCGGATCACCGATTGGGACCTGCCGGAACGGCTCTACGGATTCCAGCAGATGCCGGCCGCCTTCTTCCTGGGCAAGAACCGGGACCTGGGCGTGCTCTACGGCAATCACTGGGTGCGCGACGTCAACGAGCTGTACGACGACCCGGCGAAAGCCTTGGCGAACGGGCCGGGGCAGGCCTGGAGTCCCGACAGCGTCATGATCAATGAGGACGGGTACGTGGTGCGCAAGAGCGCGTACGGCACGCTGAACGAGCGCGCGATCAAGTATGTGTACTGCCTCAAGCCGGGCGCGACTCCGGCGGACCCGTGCCGCGCCACCGACAACCTCGTGGAGATCGGGAATGCGAACCCCGACTTCAACTTGAGCTTCAATCTGGCGCTCACCCATCGCCGGTTGGCGGTGAACGCCTTGCTCGACTGGTCGTACGGTGGCGAGCTGTACAACGGCACGCGGCAGTGGGCGTTCCAGGCCACGCGCGACCGGGTGCAGGACCAGGCCGGAAAGCCGCAGAACGATGCAACCTGCGGCACCGTGTCGGCCACGATGCCGTCCTGTCCGCAGAAGACGCTCGGCTACTACGGCGTCGGGTTCTACAACGGGCTCGAGTCGAACGACTTCTTCATCGAGAGCGGTTCCTACGCCAAGCTGAAGGAGCTTTCGGTCAGCTACACATTCACGAGCGAGCAACTGCGGAGCATAGGTTTCCTGCGCGGTATCCGCGAGCTGCGGCTGGCGTTCATCGGCCGCAACCTGTTCACGATCACGAATTACTCGGGACTTGATCCGGAGGTCTCCGGCCTGAACGGTGATCCGTTCCAGGTCAGAATGGACTGGTTCCAGTATCCCCAATTCCGGACCTTCACGGGCAGCATCGAGCTCGGGTTCTGAGGAGAGCGACCATGAAACTTTCCAGGATAATCGCCGCGCTCGTGGTGGTCTCCGCCCTCGGTGCGTGCGAACTCGACGTGGGAAACCCCAACGCTCCCGACGCACCCCGCGCGTTCAGCGATCCAGCCGGCCTCGAAGGATTGATGTCCGGCGCGCTGCGGACATGGGTCGCGACGCGCGAGAACTACGACGTTATGGCCATGAACATGCAAGCCGATAATTACACGGCATCATGGAACAACGCGGCCATCCGTTTCTATAGCTCCGTCGGCTCGGACTGTGCGTCGCGTTGCGGGTGGACGAACAGCTCCACGGCCCCGGAAGCCGCTGGCGGTCCGGCGGTGGAGGCCGCGTGGTATGGCTATCACACGGTGCTTTCCTCCGCCAATGACGTGCTGGGAGCGGTGTCGCGGGGCGTCTGTTTCGATACCGATTGCAGCACCGACAGCACCAAGACCAAACGCGCCATTGCCTTGGGCAAGATGCTCCAGGGCATGGCGATCGCCGGCATTGCGATGATTTACGACTCGGGCTTCGTGGTCGATGAGAGCACCGATCTCAGCAACCCGCTCACCATTCCGTTCAGCGGCCGGGCGGCGCTGCGCGACTTTGCGCTGGCGAAGTTCAATGACGCGTATGCAGCCGCGGCTGCCCCCGCGTGGACCAGTGAGAACGACTGGTTCGGCCTGGGTGTTACGAAGTATACGAACGTGCAAATACAGCAGCTCGTTCGCACGATGCAGGCGGAGCTGATTGCGATGTGGCCGCGCAATGCGACGGAAACTGCCGCCGCGGATTGGGCCTCGGTGGCGACGTATGCGTCGCAAGGCGTCAGCTCCGGGACGCCGTATGATTGGTCGTACTTTATCGACGTCAATGCTGCCCAGTGCGGGGTGGAGGAGCTGTCCTGCGTGAAAACGTGGGGGAACTCCATCGGGACGGTGCGCGTGGATACCCGGGTCGCCGCGATGCTCACCACGAACCACCAGAATCCATGGCCCGAACCGGGGGGCAATCCCTGCCCCACCGCCTCGCCCGATCGGCGCGTCGGTGATGGGACGTGGGCTACGGGGCACGGCACATATGGTATAGCTGCTGCCACGGCGAATGCCGGCTCTGACTTTGCCTGTTCCGGCGTCGCGATCTTCCCACCGGCGCGGGGCCAGTACCATCAGAGCAATCTGACGCACATTCGGTACAACCATCTCGCCTACGATGGTGAGCGAGCCGCCGCCTTCCCCGATGGCGCAGGTCCGGATCCGCTGTACACGAGGCAGATGAACGATCTCCTCCAGGCCGAAGGCTTGCTGCGCAGTGGGGGAAGCAAGGTGACCGCCGCGACGCTGATCAACAACAGCCGGGTGGGCCGCGGTGGGGCCGGGTGTGCGACGCCCGGAGTCGGTGGCTGTGGCCTCCTGCCGCTCACCGGGGCGGAGACGGACACGGCCATGTACGATGCCCTGCACTACGAGCAGGAAATCGAGTTCATGGGGCAGGGGCAGGACCCGTTCTTCAACCGCCGGCGCATCGGCCCGCTGACGGCCGGGACGCCGCGGCAGATGCCCGTGCCCGCCAAGGAAATGGACGTGTTGCTTCGCGAGATCTACACGTTCGGCGGACCGAGCGGCCCGGACATGTCGGCGGCGAGCGGCGGCGCGCGCATTCGTTCAGTTGGGGAGATCTTCAACGACCTTCGCCAGCGGGGACACGAGATGTCGAAGCGGAAGCGCTAGCTCGTTATCCGTTTGAGGGAGAAGGGGCGGGCGATCCCGCCCCTTCTTCTTTTATGGACGGACGGTCAACTCTCGCTGATCGGGTTTGAGCGGAACTACCTGTTCGCGGCCGCCGGGCCAGCGGACCCAAAGGGCTGTCAGCCGGCTCTCGGGCAACCGTCCCAGGACCTGGATAGCGCCGTTCTGCGACCAGTAGCCTGAGCCGGCCTGAATTTCACGCACCGGACCACTGGTAGTCGCGTACCGGAGCCGGAGTTGCGCGCCGACCCCCGTTGGATTCCCCGAGGGACCCCGCAACTGCACGCGCACGCCCGGTGTCGCGCCCACATTGTGAAACAGCCGGGTGGGCGCACCATTCTGGCTCACAGCGAGATCGAGCCGCCCGTCGGCATCGAAGTCGGCATACGCCGCGCCTCGCTGTTCGCCGTAGACCAGGACTCCCGACCGCTCACCTGAGAGTGGCTCGAGCCTCCCCGAGCCATCGCCCCGCAGCAACAGGCTGCGCCCGGCGTCGTAGCGCGGCGTCGCGACGTCGGTCGCGAAGAAATTCTGGCTGAGAAAGACATCTTCGCTGCCGTCGCCATCGAAGTCGGCGATGCCGGCGTAAAACGCCGGCGCCCACTGCGCTTCGGCGGGGAGGGGGCGCCCCTCGAACCGGTCGCCGCGATTCAAGAACAGCATGTGGTCGAGCGTCGTGGCACCGAGGCGCGTCGCGCCGGTCGAGGCAGGACCCAGCACCTGCTCGATCGTCGCATCCGCGTAGGCATGGAACGAGCGCACTCGGTTGGTGATCGCCGGCAGCGCCTCGGTGAGCCGATCGAACGTGGTGAGCGGCGCAACCGCGCGGATGCGCGGATCCTCCCGTGCGAGGAGAAAGTCCGGACGCCCCCGCCCGCTGAAGAACCCGACATAGAGCAGCAGCGGCCGCTCGGGGGTTGCACCATAATCCCCATTGCGTCCCCAGCTGGTCGCGACGATGTCCAGACGCCCGTCGCCGTCGAGATCGCCCGTCGCCAGACCGTTCCAGCGACTATGGAACGTCGACAACCCGGCGAATTCACGAGACGTGAAGTGTCCGCCATCATTCTGGAACACGCGGATCTTGCCCCACTCGATCGCGACCAGCAGATCCGCATCGCCGTCTCCGTCGATATCGGAAAACAGCGCCGCCGACACCATGCCCAGCTTGTCGAGCAGGCGGGAGTTGGCG
>Ga0137435_1000508_pt1 | contig 12848 bp, 15 predicted proteins | sample EasRivERMGT100_2_FD_104904 | JGI IMG/M metagenome (GOLD analysis project Ga0137435, IMG submission 104904) | Soil microbial communities from meander-bound floodplain in the East River, Colorado, USA - East River MetaG ERMGT100_2 | ecosystem: Environmental > Terrestrial > Soil > Floodplain ... | reverse complement strand
TGTCCAGGGGGACGCACTCGTCCACCCCCTTACGAGTTGCAGCACACCCATCGCAGATGTACTTGTCGCACTTAGAGCAGTACTCCCGAGGGCGTGTGCGGTCGGGGTTGAGAACGACTTGCGTGTGACAGTGCGAGCAACGCGAAACGGCGGACTCGAGCAGCCCCCCGCCGTTTGCTCGGTTGTCGATCATGAGGTAGTTTTCGAGGTCGCGCTGGGAGTGGATCATACGATTGCCGCCTCAATTTGAGTGAAGAAAGGGTTTGCCGCGCCACCGCCAAATTCGTCTGTCGCTGACCAGTCGTCTAAAGCTCCAGAATCGTCGTTGTAGAATAGCATCCCTGGTTGACCTGTAGCTAGATCACTATCACCGAATGTGCCTTGGGATACCCCATTCTTCCAGCACTCAATGGTGGTTCCTGTTGCGCGAATACGAATAACATCCCCAGCATCGAATGTCGCCAAACCTCCATCAATAGTTGACCGAGTGCCCGCAACGACTTTCTGAAGTGACCCGTTGTTGAAGTAGACGTATCCGTTTCCGCCACTACCTGTAGACATGCGCACGGCAGGCCCACCGAAGTTCATGAAGGTGTCGCTTACTTTAGTGACTTGGACTTCGTGATTATCAGCAAAGTCTGTGGTTGCTATCGTCCACATCGATCCTGATTCCGTGGCGCTGTTTCCTCTGGCGAGGTTACCTGCGACTTCCCCACCACCGCCGATGACAGTGGTCCAGTTCGACCCAAGGGCGCCGTCGGCACGATTGAAGTCGTCTGATGCTGTTGCCATTTATGCCCTATTCCACATACTCAAAAACAGAGACCATGCCAGTAGGGCCGATGTTATTGACCCAACCCATGTGAACTAACCTAGTCAATGAGTCATAAGCGAGGCCAAACATCGTCGCCATGCCAGTGGCGGTCACTTTAAGGCTTCCGGCACTCGCAGAGGCTCCGGACCAGAACTTATTGGTGTGGTTGTTGTCCCCGATCTTCAACTGAGTAGGGCTGTCAACTTCGTAGGCAATCCAGGCATTATCAAACTCATCGACGCCTGTGTTGTGGAGAAACACGAGATCGTTGACTGAGCAGCCATGGGGGGTCAATGTTACGACAGTCGCTGGATGTGCTGCCGTTTGGTCTTGTCCTGTTGGAGCCGTAATCGACGAGATGTTTGCTCGGGGGACACTCACCATAGTGGAGTAATCAAACGGAAGCCCCGTGAACTCGTAAGGGATTGGCAGAATGTCGTAGGGGTTGGCCCCTAGCACCACACTTTCAATATCCGCCTCTGAGAAGATATTAAGCTGAAGGAATGTGCTTTCGTTCCCCTGCGAGCCCGACACATACCAGGGGTAGCCCAGGCACATGCGGCTGATGGACAGAAAGCCTCCCTTGGTATTGCCATGTATCCACACCCCTCCGTAGGAGTTGTCTTGGTCGCACCACTGATCTGTCGGCCAGTCGGATAGCTTTTCGAGTGGGGGGTATGTTACGTCTAACCCACTCGGACGGAATGGCCTCTTGTGTGTCGAATCGGGAGTATTCGCCCAAGGCGCGTAACCGACAAGTCTCAAGCTATCTGCAATGGTTCCAGACTCTGATGGTAACGAATTTGGCTTGAACGCTGTGAGTATAGGACCAAAACTAGTATCTCCGGCGGCGACGGTACTGACCTGAGACGAGCCGACAACGGCTAGTCGCTTATCAGCCAGCCCCAATGCAGTCACGACAGCAGCGGGAATCTCCAACATCCCAGCGTTGCAGCCCTTCTGCTTCGTAGCACTCAACAGCCAAGGACCATGAGGGGTTGAAGTTCCATTAGAGAAGTTAAGGGTGGAATATCCAAGGCAGTAGTCACCATCAGGGGCACCGTAAGAGAAGTTGTACATCCACCAGAGCTTGCTCTCCGTCTCATCCCAATACACACTCCCGGCCGGCGTCAGGCCGTTGTTGATGAACTCAACGTTCGGTGTCCCTTCATAGTTGATGAGGCGCTTAAAGTTGACCCCAGACGCTCCGTAGATATCAGGGTATTCCTTTGCTAACGTAGCAGCGCTATAATTACTAGGGACGAGGGGGCTCCCGGGTATTTCTGGTGTGATAGTCGGCCACTGAAGGAGATGCCCCATATGCCCAGAGGTGGAATTGCCGACAGCCGTTAGGAGATGAGGGACACCAGACTGATACTTAACTGTGAGACCATTAGGGCCTCCTAAGTAAGGAGGACCCCAGCCCTGAAACCCCCCGGACGGAGACGGCGTCGGAATCCGATATGAGCCCCGATAGACTAGATTAGAGGGAGTAAACGCAGGCAGCAGACCAGCTCCCCCGCCCCCTCCTTGAACTGGAGGCACTCGCGGAATGTTTCGAATCGATCCCATATCAGGCTCCGTGGAAGGCAGGGGAGTGGGTTCTGGAGTCGGCTCTGGAGTCGGCTCGACAGCAGGGCCTGGCGGAAGCGGTGCAGGTTCTTCAACGACAGGAGCCGTCACTACGGGTTCTGGTGCTGGCGTGGAGCTACTAGGAGCGCTAGGCACGCCACTAGATTCCGGCGGCTTACCCTTCTGCTCTCTTGCCTTTTTCATAGCTCTCTTCCCCCAACTAGCCACGGCTATCCGATTTCTGCGTACACGGTTCCGCCGGAGACTGGCATCGCGGTGATTTTGATTCCGCCGACCCAGTGCGACATGAAGTTGAACTCGATGTTCTGGATGGTATCTTCGACGATGTGCTGCGCCAGGATTGAGTCACTTGTTGGATCGACGATCGTGAGAGTCTGCCCTGCAGTCAGACTTGCACCGACGTAGGACAACCGCCGTAGTCGGAACGGTCCTGTTGCGGTGTCATCCTGCGCGGTGAAGACGATCGACCTCGATTTTCGCGTTACAGACATGTATCTCTCCTAGACGAATTCAAGTGCGCCGCAATCGGGAACTGTGTCTCGAGCGACACCGTTAGCGTCGGTCGGAACAACTGCGAGAAGGTTTGCGCCGGCATTTCGTGCAACGCTTCCGGATTGCAACCGGAAGTCTCCAGCAGCAGCATTCACGAACGACGGGTCGGCTGTGATGTTGTTCGATGCAATCACAACGCCGCCAATACTATCTGCCTCAACGACAGGCGTCGGGTTGTTATAGGCGATGTTATTCTTCAGAATAGCGTCGCCGAGCATGTATTGGAAATGGAAGCCGCTCGTGACGTTGCCGTATGCGGTGTTGTGGTAGACTTTCGTATTGGATGCGTTTGTGTAGATCTGAAAGCCGATGTCGTTACGAAAGCAGAAATTGTTGTATATTTGATTCCCGTCGCCCCATGCGACGAGGATCCCTGCGTTTTCGAGGTTCGCTCCAGGGCCGGCACCCGGCAGGGCGTGGTTGTCGTATACGATGTTTCCGCGGATGATGTTCTCGTAGACTTTTAGTGATCCGGCGTTGTCGTAGCAGTTGATCGGAGTTCCGTAGTTGTCGTGGAAGATCGAATCCTCGATGAGCAACCGACTCGTCACGCAGTAAATCGCGTGTAACTGGCATAGACAGCTTGGATTCAGATTGAGGCCATTGTGATGAAATACGCATTGAACTATTTCGTTAAACGGGGTGTCTCCATTCGACCCACCGAGAGTGAGCCCCATAGACCAAGCGTTCTTAACTTCACAACGAAGGAACCTGATGTGACTAACTTCCTCGCTCGGCCCTCCTCCAAGGTGAATGATGTCGACGTTCTCGTTAGTGTTATTCACACCATCGAAGATGATATCTTGGAAGATGAGATAGTGAGCGGATCCGAAGGCTCCGCGGAGAGTGATACTGCTATACCCCCACGCCTGCTGGATGGTGACTGTTTCCCCCGGAAAGGCGGAGATCGTGATAGGCTCTAACCAGGAATTGCCGCTTGGAACTGCAGTAACGGAGTTATCGATCCTATTAGTTGACCCACTAAATACACCCTCACGTAGGTATAAGATCTGCGTGGGAAGCATCTGACTCAGGGCGTATGGAATCGTAGCCCAGGGAGCTTCGACAGTGCCGTCGTTACTATTACTGCCGGCCGTGGCAGAGACGTAGCGAGCATCGCCAACAGGAGGGGCGGGATCGTCTGTAGGATCGTCTGTGCCGATGAATGTCCACGCTGAGTCGATGAACTGGTACCAATCAGTGCCGACACGTCCGTAGAGAGAATGTTGATACCAAAGGAGCTCGTTGACGTACCCGGCTCCCGTGTGAACGCCGTCGCGGAGGGTTTCTCCTCCTCCCCCGATCGTCCACGTGGTCAGCTCGTCGTCTATGATCAGGTCTGAGGGCGGTACTCGAGTCTCATCCGCAGAGACTTGTAGTTGGGGCGTAGCCCCAACTCGCGGAATGTTTCGAATACTGCCCACGTCTGGAATCTCCTCAAGCACCTCCGGTAGCTTAACCACCGTCTTGATGCTTAGAGTGACAGAAGAGCCATCTTTCGTGCTAAGAGTTACTTCATGCTCGCCTTCAAACAGCCTGGCGAGATTCTGTAAGATGGTATTGTCCATCAAGAACTCTCCTCAGCCAAGGCTTTGCTGCGATGAATGCGGCTTCCGGACGGATCCAGGCGGAGGGCACGTACGCTCCGCTTTCCAAGAGCTCCGGATCTACCCACGTAGTCGAAAGCGCTGTTTCGTGCTCCGGCCAAAACATCCAGACAGGCGTTCCGCAATTGTGGGCGGCCACGTGCCCGAGTCCGGAGCTGAAGCCGACATACGCATCCAGTCCCTCAAGAATCCCAACTGCTGTTCCAAAGTCAGTTCGTCCCACAGGAGGGAAACCCCGAGGATCAACCAGCCACCGGAGTTCCGAATCCTCATCGTATATCGAGGCTGTGAGGTCGTCCCACGAGCCTCCAAGTAGTACGAAGCGAACATTCGGCACCTCTTTCTGTATGAGTCCGAGGAAGATCAGCCACTCGGAAGCATGCCAAGTCTTCCAGGCATCCGCCCCTCTGTAGGACGCGCACGAAATTCCAACCAGCACGTCCGTCGGTTCAGTGTTCCGGAGGTACCGCGCAGCTTTGATCGTTTGCCCGTTTTGAACCTCTAGCTTATACTTGTAGCTCGTAGGGAGATCAGGCATCCAATCCGCCAGGGGCTTTCCCGCCTCAAGATGAGGGTTGCAGGCAAGAGCCGTCATCGAACCAAGAGCGAAGCGGTTCGTGACCGCCGCCCACGTGTCGAGTTTGTGAAAGTCCTGCCACATGCGGATCTGCGTGTAGTCGAAGATCGTGCTGTAGCCGAACGCTTTCACACGGGGGTGAAGCTCGCAGAACTGATGCAGGCGTCGAGGAGCTCCGTCAAGTGCGAGGATGCAGAAGTCCTCACCGCTGTTTAGGTACTTCGTCCACGCCCACTGGAACTCTCCTATCCCGGAAGGCACGACAATAGTCCGAAGTCCTACGTAGTCCGCTTCCGAGTGTAAAACTCCCAAGAACTTCATACGAATGCCCCTGGGCTGAAATACTGCGCTGCTTTTGTTTCCGCTAGGATGGCTGCTTTTCGCTGTTCAAGCTTCTCGTACATTCGTCGAGCGGACTCGGCCTTTGACATGCCCATTGCCACGGCCCATCGCTCCTCTGTATGAAGGTCGTGAGGGGGTGTTCCGCTGACGGAAGCCGCCCCAAAGTAATGAACGAGGCAAGGTCCGGGTAAACACACAACACCAAGAGGTCCGTTGAGCCACGTGCGAACGGCAATGGATTCATCAAGGCACCAGGTTCCGTGAGCAAATCCTCCCACGTCGAGGTAGTTGGAGAGACGGGCGGCGAATCCGACTCCATTGACGTTGATGTAGGGTCGTGCATAGCCTTCTCCTTCCCAGTGAGGGTTCCGTGGGACATCCAAAAGCCACGAGGGGTCCTGAGAGTACATGTCTTCTTTCGTCCGAAGGAGTCCGGGGCCCTGCCTGTCGCTGTGGTTGTCAGCCTGGCAGAGTTCGTGCGCGTTCCAGTAAGGGAACTGCGCAAGTCCGACCGTTTCAAGCTTGTTGAGGGTGAGAAACGAGATCATCGAGCTTAGGGCGTTCGGCGTGACAAGGATGTCATCGCCAAGGTAGATAACCCACTCTGGATCGTAAACCTCGGCAGCAAACTCAAACGCCGCCATCGCTGCCCCATGCATGTTGGACCATGCTGGGAGCTTGCGGAAAACCGCAGGATACCCAGTCAGCACTTTCCGAAAGTCGGCCGTGGAGCGTTCATCGCTCGGGTCTTCCACTACAATCCAATTCGCGGAGGAGTACGCGGCGGGATCATACAGCAGAACACTCTCAAGCAGGCGCTGGAGCCTGAACGCTCCACGGAAGGACGGTATTACAATTACAGGGCGCATGCCACTTGGGCGATATAGGAAGCGGAAGGGCATCTCACCCTCCCGTTTCGTCTAGCTCTGCGTGCCGATCTTCGTGCCGCCGGTGTTCCAGTTGAACCCGGCAGTCTCGGCCGTAGCAGCATCCGTCACTCGAACGACTCCAGAGGTATCCACCCAGAGGTAGTAGTCATACCCACCGCTGTCCTGGATGATGACCCCTGACGGTGTCGCACCAGCGCGAGCAACCGTCAGGCGGGTGAACCCAGGAATTCCGTCACGAACACTTGCGGACTGGGTCATGGTTTAGCCTCCGCTCGATCCGTACACGCCGCGCCACTCGGAGAAGCCCTTTGTGTAGCGTGCATAGACCTTGAACAGGGCGTCGCCCGAGAGGAAATCGTCCGCATCGGACGTTTCCGGACGTACGCGCCACCAGAAGTTCAGGTCGTGGTCGGCTGACAGCAGGAACCACGAGTCAGCGTCGGTGAGGTAGCGGACGAGCATGTAATCGACCTGCCCGTCGCTCTTCAGAACGTTGATCTCGTTGTTTGCAGAGTACGGCTTGTACTCCGACATGATGACTTCGCGGACGGCCCACTCGAAAGTAGGATCGACGATGATCGCACCAGGCGTCATCATGATTGGCCGACCACGGTCATCCACCAGCTGCTTGAAGTGGTCCAGGCCGGCTTGATAGGCCGACGCGCTGAAGTCTACATCCGTGCTGGGCTTGTTCGCGAGCGTCGCACCGCCGTCCAGGCGCGTATGCGCCGTGTGGCAGAGGGCGAGGCCGTCGAGACCGAGGAAGCTGCTGCTGAACGCGTTGTTCAGGATGCTCCAAGCATCCACCTCAACACGATACGACGCAGCCTTCCCAACTTCCGCAGGCATCTTCCGCATGATGCTGTAGAGGTCATCATCCCACATCTCGCGGGTGACCCGCCAGCCGATGCCGTACGGTGAGTGTGTGTAACGCACGGAGCTGCCGATCAACGGAACGTCGAACGTAACGTTCTCGCCTTCCGGCTTCGCCACCATGCTGCCGAGGCCTGCCATCTTCAGGTCCTCTTCGTAGGCCCGCTTCGAACTGTCCACGTTGAACACCTGCATCCACTGGTTCGGCTGCCGGTCGATCTCGTTGAACAGTACGCGGAAGAGGCCTGGCGCAAGCAGTGCGGCAAAGCCGCCAGTCTGTGTAACTGCCATTTGTCAGATCCTCCCTACGACGTCCGGTAGCCCTGGTAGAACGTGTTGCCGAAGCTGAACACCACGACCGGAGTCGTGTCTGTCCATGCCGGTTCCACGCCGCTGCCAGTGCTCCCGCTGATGAGCTGGTCGTACAGATCCCAGACGACTACGCGACTGGTTGCTGCGACCGCTTTGTCCGTATCCACGCTCCACTTCCCGTTTGACGCGTGCTTCGTAATCCCGTACATCTTGCCGCGGTCGGTTGCGGCGCCGGTCCCTGTGAGAGCGGCTGATGCGTCGAGGTTCCCGATGAACAGCGTGTCGGGGTGGGCGAGGACCACTGTTTGCGTTTTCGCCCCTGCGGCGCTGCCGGACTGTCCATCGCGCGATGCGATGCCCATGATGAGCTGGGGGTTGGCCCCGCACTCGTTCAGGTATCCCAGGTTCAGGTAGACCGGAGCGCCAGCTTTAAAGGTCTGCGTGGCCGCTTCCGGAAAGTCCTGTCGAGGGACAGACATTCCCGACAACGTCTTCAGGGCGCGAAACGCAATTACTGGGCCTGTTGCCACTGCGTTTAGCTCCTACTGCTTGAAAGGCTCGGGCGAGTCGGCGAACACATGTGAAGCGCGAACGGACGCTTCCGGATATCCCGCCGCACGCAGAGCTCGTTGTGCTTGTTCGTTTGCCTGCTGGATCATCGTGTCCAGCGAGACGTTGTGGCGCTCACGCGCGTCGCGAATCGGCCCTGCAACATTCTTTGCGTGCAGGTCCTTTCTGATCCGCATGAGGATCAGATCACCGCGACGGCGAGTCATCTCGCCACCGGGCGTGAGCGCAGGGCTGAGCGCGCGAACAGCTGCCGGAATATCTTCCGGGGTGTTCACGACCTCGTACCCTTGCCGAGAGCGGCGCATCATCACGCGTTCGCGCGTGTTGCACCACTTGTAGACGTAGTCCGGGTCCTTGTCGGCGACGAAGAATTCGTCGTTAACGAGAGGATCTTGTGCGGCCATATGCTGTGCTCCCGAATTGTTGTGTGGTTGCTCGAGGAGACGAGCCTTTGTCCAGCTCGTCTTGCGTCATCCCTCGGTCTTCAAGGCTGATAAGGTATTCGTCGACGGTCATGCCCCAGACGCCAGCCGCCTCGGTTACCTTCGGGGTGGCGATCAGCTTGGGCTTCCGGACTCCGGGTGCCGGCGGCGTTGCAACGCGACTTGCTGGAGTCGGTGTTGCAGTAGGCGGCGCAGGACGCGGGACGACAGGTACGGGAACCGGCGGAACAACAGCTACCGGAGGAACCACAACAAGTTCCTCAACCGGAGGCGGTTCGACTACCGCCGGCGGCCTGCCGTAGATGTGGTCTTGGACGCCGGGCTCTTCCAGGCGGAGATTTTCGTACAACCGCTTGTGCAAGCCTTTCTGCATCCGTTGTACGGGGTGCAGGTTCTTCTTGATCTCGTCGATTTTCGGTTTGTGCGTTGCGTAGTCGGTGACCGTCGACGCAAATGCAGTTTCGTCGTCCTGCTCTAACCGTTGGAGGGTGAGAAGCGTTACGGCGTCCACGTTGTCGCCGTTCGGCGCGACAGGAGGAACAACTGCCGGTTTTGGAGGGGGAGGAACAACAGTGTTGTTCTCCGCCGCGGCATGCACTGCAAGCGCATGGTCGAGTGCTTGCTGCACTGTGAGCCCTGCAAAGGGGCCTTCTGAGATTATGCTGTTCGGATCTGCGTCTGCCATGTTGTCCTCAATAACCGCTGGTGCCCGAAGGGCGTGCGTCTGTTCGTGGTTTGTCGTCTGCCTTCTCGAGAGTAGAGATCAGCCCATGAATGTATTGCCCACGACCCTGTGCACGCCACATTTCAAGCGTGGTGCTACTGGTTCGGAGGGCCTGGTTGGCCCGGTCCAGCTCCGCCTGGAGGCAGTCCCTCAGGAGGCGGCGGTTGGGGGCCGGCAGTTGCACCAGGAACTCTCTAAACTCCACTGTTCGCCTCGCGCATAAGCTCGAGAAGCCGTTGCCGAATAAGGACGTTCTCGTCTGAATGCTTCTGCCCTGACCCAACGCTGGTAGAGATTAATGCTAAGGCAATCTCTGCTTGTCTCTTCTTCACGCGGAGAAATGGGATAAGCTGGATCAGAGGAATCTCACAGCTACTGCCCGTGAGACCCCATCGATAAATCGGGTTCCCGTTGCTGTTTGTGTAAAGCTTAACATCACCACCGAACAGCTCGGAAAGAAGCTGAAGCGCGCCCGTGTGAATCATAGACACATAGAACTGTAGCTGCATGCATCCAGGGCCGCCCTGCTGAAACCCGTTGATGTTAATGGTTCCCTCACCATCAACTATCCCGGCAGCATATGCAAGATCAGGCACTTGGTTGGCCTTCTGGCGCTTGCTCTGGCTGCTGAGGAGGTCCAAGTTGTGGTTGTATTCCCGGGATGCCATTTACGATCCTCATCGCCCTGTTTATGGTATCCATGAGGCCGGGCACGACCTCGTCGATGTCTTCGATGTCGAAACGCTCTACGAACCGTTTGACAATCTGCAGGCTCGCGTCCATCACCTGTGCGATGACGAGCTTGTGTACCGGGGGAACCCCCGGCGACTGCATCAGAGCGGATGCCTGCATAATCCGCATGTAGTATTCGTTCAGGACCTGCATCAGGAGTTGGAGATTTTGGATCTCCATATCCCGGTTGATCTTTTCAGAAGTCAATGTCAACTGCAGGCCGATTGAGGTGCGAACGTCGCCTTGCGGAAAGCGAATGAAACGCCCCTCAGCCCACTCGTGGCCTTCCGGACGCATCTGTTGTTCCAGCCCGATCGTGAGGTAGAGGCATTCTTCGACGGCGTGCCGGATGTCGTCGATCGACATCCAGAAGCGGAGGTTGCCTTCTCCGATGAGGGCGGTGGTGCCAGTCGCAGTTGCCCGCGAACCCACAACGGTAGATTCCATTCCGAGGTGGTAAGGTGATACGCCAGAACGGGCTTCCGCGTAGCGGATGGCTTTTTCTTCCATCGCGCCGAGCGTGTTACTGTCAGCGCCAAGATGCATCACGCGAACGTCCTTGTCAGGGTTCGGCGTGACAATCTTCATTCCGGGGTAGACTTCGCGCTCGTTGCCAAGGTCTGTTTCGTCTCCCATAACGACGATAGCGGCGTTGGCTGCAGTGCCGGCGTCCGTTACTTGGTTGTGAGCAGTGCTCGCGGCTTCCTGGAACTGCTCGATTTGTTCTGCAACACCCATGCCGTAGAGTTCATGCTCGACCACTAGGAAGGGCACTCGCACTAGGTGTCTCGCCTTCCCGAAGAACGGGTTCATGATCGAACGGATGAAGAGATTGTGGTCGAGGGAGTAGGTCAGGATAGCGTCCTGATACGTCAGTCCGGGAGCGTTTGTTTCCGGGTTGACTGTTTCGAGAGGCCACTTTCCGTTGAGCTCGTAGAACGTAAAGATCTGTGCCGGACCGACATCTCCAAGCGAGCCTGTTTCTGTCGCTTGGACATGGCGGGGATCATCACGGACCTTTTCGTCGGCCTTCTTGATGCTCTTCGCCTTTACGGCTGTTTCGATTTCGCCGATGTTTCGGTATCCTTCCAGTCCGATGAACTGCTGGAGCTCGGCCCACGTGTAGCGGAGAACGTGAACCGTAAACGGGAGCTGCTGCCACTCGTCAAATCCACGGGGAGGGATAATGTCGTCTGGGGCAGGAACTGTCCATCGAACGCCTGCATACTCCGGGACAGGCATTTCCACCACCTGGCCGCTTTCGTTGTATCCATGATACATCCGTTGTTCTTCAGCCCAGATAGGCTTCAGAAAGCCGTCTCCGAGCTTGGCGCAGTCGGCGAAGAGTGTCCGCAGGCGGTCACGTGCGCCGGAGGCTTTCACGAAGTTCGAAACCCAATCTCGAACTTCCTTTTCCATCGAGAGCTTCATCGGCGTGGTGGGGTCTTCGGGGTTCGGAACCTCCAGATGCTCCCACCGCTTGGATTTGATCTCGACCTCGCAGAAGTCCTTTGTTCCGAGGAGCGCTCGCATTAAGCGGGCTACGATTGCGTCCACCGCCATTCCGATGAGCGGTGCGACGATGTTCGACGCATTCGCCCAGGGGAAGTTCTTGACTGCGACCTTCGGAATTGCCTTATACGCCCGACGCCAGTTGTTGTAGAGCTCAACACGAGTCCCGTGCGCATCAACGAGAGGGCGCAGAGATTCCTCGACAAGAGCGAGAAGCTTCTTCTCGCTGTTCTCGTCGGCGAACGTGATGTCTACAACAGACAGTGGCACTAGAGCTCCGTGTTTGACGGGCAGCGCTTGCCGTGAAAAGCGGTGTGCATTTTGCTCGTGAGAGGCTTGCCGGCGACAGAACTCCCACGCTGAGTGACGCCGCCGACGATCGTGCCTACGGCGACATGCTTCACCGCCTGTTCCTTCACTTTCCGCTCACCCCCGGATTTGGCTTCTTCACCGGCCCGCCCCGAACGGGCTTTTTCCCATCCGGAAACGTTCTGCTCACGCCCGCCCTTCCCGCTGGTCTTTTCCCTAGCTTCGTCGCCATGTGACTTCCGGCCATTCGCTCGCTCCTCTCTTTTCTTCGTGACAAACGCCGATTCTGTCTTTTCTTCCGGCTTCGTTTTTCTCATGTCAATGCTTTTGGTGCGGTTCGATGACCCGCACCTCTAATAGCCTGTCACCGCAGAGCGGCTGGCTAGGTGTAAGTGATGAGTGCTGTTACCCCTTCGGGTCTTGTTCGCGTTGCCCTTAACCTGCCCGAGAAGCGGCACGCACGCAGCTGCTGCATCGAGAACGTCTTTCAGGGTCATAAGTGGAAAGCCTTTCAGCTCGTCCATGAAGTCGGTGAGACGTTCCCGAACAAACAGATCGTGGCTCTCCGCAAACGGAATCAGCGTACGGATACGATGATCCTTATCCCCGATTGGAGTAAGCTCCTCAACGTGGAAGCTGTATTCCAGATCCCGCATTGCGGCGTTCAGCGGGAACTTGAGCAGGCGGGAGAAGTTAACGTCCTCAATCCCGGCCTTATGGCACTGCCATCGTTGATGCATCCCGATGAACTTCTTCACCATGTAGCCCGCGTTGCCGTGCTGCGCGAATGTGTCCAAGATGAAGATACGCTTTTTCGGGTCCATGCCCGCCGCGACCATGGCGTTGCGGGAGTTTCGCTTTGGGTCTTTCTGGGACATTGCCGGGTCCCAGAAGAGGACTCGTTTCAGTGTGTCGAACAGAACAAGCTCTCGTTCGCCGGCCTGGTTCCGGAAGACGATGTCGCCGTCGCTGGTGAAAGTGAAACGGACGATGTCGTC
>Ga0137435_1000507_pt1 | contig 12856 bp, 20 predicted proteins | sample EasRivERMGT100_2_FD_104904 | JGI IMG/M metagenome (GOLD analysis project Ga0137435, IMG submission 104904) | Soil microbial communities from meander-bound floodplain in the East River, Colorado, USA - East River MetaG ERMGT100_2 | ecosystem: Environmental > Terrestrial > Soil > Floodplain ... | reverse complement strand
TAAAGCATGGGGCGAGCTTACACGGGCTCGCTATGTCAATGCTCTGAGTAAATTCGTAATGTTTGGTTCGGCTCGAAGCGCTGAATGAACTGTAAAGACCAAGAGCCGGCTTGCCAAGGCCCTCCCTGAAATGGATTGCTGAGGTATCCACGCTAACCACAAAATCAGCATAGTAGAGGTCCGCGAGGTACTGGCGGAGTGTGGTTTTCTCTCCTTGTCCCCGCAGTTTTCTGCTTTCATCGTACCAGTAGACTTTATAACCATGAAATGGTAGTGCCCCAATTATCTGCTGCAGTGAGGCTGACCTGTTGCGACTCGTCGCTTGATGCACAATCAGAATATTCGGACCGGATAGCCGATTAATGCCTTCGGGCTTTCGATCTTGATCAAGTTGCGGCTGGCCGCCGAGAAATTCCCTGCCTACACTCTTGGCAATGATCTCATACCAGTTCTCACTGGATCCTTGTGCGATCACCTGGTCTCCCTGTTGCTGGCCAAATCGCTTCGCCCATTCGCTCACTTTCATGGGAAACTTTACCAGCGCAAGTGGCTCGTTGAAGTGCTTCCTCCGCGGTGGAACTTGCCACCAATCAAGTACCTCGAATAGGGATTGACTCGTTACCACGTGGACCTCTTTGGCCACTCTCTGCAGGACGGAGAGGGCCAGAAGATCTCCAATGCCTCCTCGTACGATGAGAAGGCGGTCCTGGTCAGCAAATGGCGGAATGATATCGCTTGGATAGGTGTCAGCTGTCGGGCTTGGTCCATTGTCTAGGGGAATGCCGTGCTTTCTGCGGTAGTCGGTATCAAAGCCGATGAACTTGGTCCCACACCAGTACAGGCCGCCCACCTTGAAGTTTCCCATCGAGGTTTTGATCTTGGCCAGATAGTCACGTCCGACGTCTTCCATCAGTTCATTGAGACTACAAACCCGTTGACCTGAAACCGGAATATCAGTGACCACTCAGCGGAGCACTGATAGCCGCCATCCTTCCCTTTGGCAGTGATTGGTGGTAGGAACTTGGCCTCGAATCCTTCGACGGGAAGACGTTCGGTGTCTGGCGCATCCGTCTTGTCCTGATCATGAGCGATCAGTAAGAATGGCCTCCTCATGGATCGCACCTGGTTCATGCGGGCGGAAGGTTAAGACGTGAAACCGAGAAGCCTTTCTTCTTAGCCCAGGCAGGATTCAGTTCGATCTCCACGTGGCCCTTGCGAGATACCGGTAGCCAATACTTCTCATCGTTGAGCAGGTCCTTGGTCCGGCCGGCCATGTGATGGACATCGGTGGCCTTGAGTACCGGATACACTGCGCAGCGTTTGTTCTGGAGGAATGTGCGCTTCCTCCGCTCGTACTCTGCCAGGCTCTTCTGGAGCTTTTCGCCTACCTTCCGGATAGGGGTTTTGACTACCTGGCGGAGCGCCTTGTTGTGTGATGCGCAGAGACCGGTTTTACCTTCTGATCGCTTATTGCAATCAGCAACTTTACAGGTAAGGGAACCGGAGATTGTCATGCGATGGGGGTGCGATGGATTACATTCAGTCCAGCCTTATCCCCATGGAACATCTTGGCTGCATTGTTGTATGCTCGGGCTGCTTTCTCCTTCGTGGTATAGGAGCCTAGACCAACAGTCTTGCCGCCGACTGTTATACTAGCTGAAAATTTGCTACCTGAATTATATACCCCTTTATAGCCAGTCTTGCTCCTGCGATTTCTCAATCCGGATTTCTCCATGTGAAGATTCTGATCAGTGAAGGTGGCCCATTCCAGATTCGTGAAATGATTGTTGAGCTTGTCGCCATCCTTGTGATTGACAGTAGGCTTCTTATCTGGATTGGGAACAAAGGCAATTGCCACTAGCCTATTCACTCGACGGGCGAAGACCTTATTGTGCTGAAATAGGTAAGCAATCCTGTAGCCCCAATGATTGATTTTTATCGAGAGGATTTTGCAACTATCGATGCGGCGGACTTGACCTGAGTCAGAAACTTCGTAGTTTGGGACTTCCTCGATAAGTCTCCATCGCTCTTTGCTCGGACTTTGCTCCGGTTTAAGAATGTCCATGTAACTATCTTATATACAGCGCATTACCAACGGGGGAGTCTCTTCCCAAGCTGAGGGTCGCGAGTTCGAGCCTCGTTTCCCGCTCATCGAAATTACGGTAGAAACGCAGAAACGGCCAAGGGACTTTGGAAACAAATTTTTTGTTCCATATTTGTTCCTGTTCTGTTCCCGATCTGTGACATAGTTGTGTCGTTTTTCTTTGCTCCAAACTTTGCTCCAAGTGACGCTCACTTTGCTCCTGGATGATCGCAAGCCGCTGAAGAGCGGGAAGTACCCAGTGAAGATCCGGGCATCGGCAAAAGAGCATGGAAAGTGGGTTACAGTCTACCTACTGACCGACCAGGAGGCAAGCCACAAGGAATGGGAGATTATCCAGACCAACCAGACCATCCGGGCTGACGCGCTTAAGGCAGCAAAGGTGGCAATCGTGAACAAACACGCCCGAGCCCTGGATATCGTTGATACCTCGCCATTCATATCCCTGGAATCCCTGAAGGCCATTTACTACGGCTCCGGATCCACTCAGAGCCTCAACGTCCAGAACCTCTATAAGGCCCAAATTGACAAGATGGTCAGGCGTGGCCAGTGGGGTACATCGAAGATTTACTTCCACGCTGCGGAGACCTGGCGCAAGCTGTACGGGGATGGGCTCACCCTGCAGGTGATCGATAAGGACTTCCTGGAAGAGACTGAACGCAAGATGACGATCGCGGCCGCCACCATCGGCATGTACATCCGCACACTCAAGAGGATCTTCAATATTGCCATCGAACAGCGCCTGATCTCGAGGGACTTCTATCCATTTGGCAATCGTGGCTACCGTCCACCAACCGCCACAGCTGAGAAGCGGGCGCTCAGTGAGAAGGAGAAAAAGCTATTGGTCAAATACCGGGGAGAAAATGAGGCCGAAGCAAGAGCGCTTGCTGTCTGGAGGTTCTCCTATTACTGCGATGGCATGAACCCGGCCGACATGGCGCGCCTACGACGCACAGGATTATCGGCCCAGGGCACATTCTCGTACATGCGAAAAAAGACCGCACGCACAAGGCGAGACGGCAAGCTCATGGTCGTCGTCATGAGGAAAGAAGTTTTGGATATCATCAAACGAGCGCCGGGGCATGATTACATTTTCGGCATATTGGATGGAACTGAGACTGCAGAGCGAGAGCGCAAAAAAGTGATTCAATGGTTGAAGATCACTAACAAGTATCTCCGGAGGATTGGCGAGAGGCTCAAGCTATCGGTGAAGCTGACCACCTACGTGGCCCGGCATACCTACGCATCCATGATGATGCAGGCGGGTGCACCAGTGTCACACATTCGGGATGCAATGGGCCATGATTCAATACAGACTACCGACCTATACCTTGGATCCCTCAACCTCGAGGGGAAGAAGAAGTGGGCGGCGAAATTGTAAACTACGTGAACTCGTAATGATCGCTATTCTCCTGGATGGTCGTGGTGAAGGGTAGGGCGCCCTTGGGTAGCTGCACGATCTGATCCATCAGGATCGTTGAGCCAGTGAAGACGATGCGCTTCTCGCCGGCCAGCTCGATCTGCAGGGTCAGCAGCTTGGTGCCGGCCTTCTGCTTGGAGGGTTCGATCTTGAAGTCCAGCACCGTGATGGACAGGTTGAGGATCTTCTTCACCTTGACCTTTTCACCCACGTAGGAGCTGGCCTTGGGCTTGATGTTGAAATCCTTAAAACTGTTCATGCGTGCAAGAGTTTGCGCTCCAGGTGACGGGCATCCGCGTGACCCAGCCAGCCCATGTAGGAGGCGGTGCTGGCGTGGTTGGGATTGCGGGCCAGCTTTCGGGCGAAGCTCTGCTTGATGGATTTTCGAATCCGCACGTGGGTGTGGTAGCAGACGTAGCCGATGAAGTCAATGCCGCGGGCCTCGACGGGGAAGACCTGGTAATTGTCTTTAACCCGCAACTTTAGACCCTCGAGATAGAGGCGGATATCCTCGAGTAACGAGCGCAGGAAGTCGCTGTTGGAATGCAGCAGCACCAGGTCGTCGGCATAACGGTAGTAGTAGCGCACTCCCTTTTTCTCCTTGAGCCAGTGGTCGAAGTAAGACAGAAAGAAGTTGGACAGGTACTGGCTCAGGTAGTTGCCGATCGGCAGGCCTGGCGCTGAGTCAATGATCTCGTCGAGCAACTCAAGCAGCTGCGGGTCCTTGAACTTTCTCCGGAGCAAACCCTTGAGAACGTCGTGGTCGATGCTCGGGTAAAACTTTTGGATATCCAGTTTCAGGCAGAACCTGGTGCCGGCGACATCACGCAGGTCCCGGCGGATCCGTTTGAGGCAGCCATGGATACCGCGGGTCTTAAGGCAGCTGTAGGTGTCGCGGGTGAAGTTGGCCACAAAGATTGGCTCGAGCACATTCATGATGGCGTGGTGCACTATGCGGTCCGGGTAGTAGGGCAGGCGGTAGACCGTGCGCTCCTTGGGCTCGTGGACCGTGAAGACCTGGTAGGGTGAGGTGCGGAAGGTGCCGGTGATCAGCTGATCCTGTAGCACCAGCAGGTTCGACTCTCGGTTGCGGTTGTGCAGGGTCACGCCGTAGCGGTTCCCCTTGCCGCGCTGGGCACGGGTATCGGCCTCCTGGAGATTCTTCAGGCTGCAGATGCGTTCGTACAGGTTACCGATTCGTTTCATTGCTTTGCTTGTCATCGGGTCGCCTTCGAGACCGTTTAACCCCGGCCCTACCAACGCCCCAAATCGTACTCGTGATGTTTTGCCAAGAGGCACGGCCTGCCATGGGCTTACAGTCGTAAGAAGCATAGGTGGGAGCTGACATTCGAGTTCGAGTTCCAGTTATCGTCGTCGTTGAACTGAAAGCTGGAGGAACCCCGCTCTGCCCCGGCACAGCCTTTTTATAGCCTACAGGAAATATTCGTTGTACAGGTCCAAAAAGGTCTCTCCAACGTAGCGGGCGACTTCACTGGAAATGCAGCAAAGGCGGGAGCCGACATGCGAGATCGAGCCCCAGCCACCGTCGCCGTTGAACCGAAAGCCGGAGGAACCCCCTTTGGGATGGTGGAACCACGGTACATATTTCCACTGATCGTGATTGCTAAAGTCAGCCTTCCACTGCTTGCCTCCGTTGGCCAGGCGATTGGCTGCCCGGATGATGATGACCAGCTTGGCATGGGCGATCATGGCCTTGCGGTCCTTGGCCGGGTAGCCGGCGAAAGTCGGCAGTACCTTCTTCGGGTCGAGCTTTTCGACCTTGCAGGCATCGGCGAAGGTCTTCAGTTTCTGTTCGAGGATTTCCATAGTGGTGGGGTTATTCGATTACAAAGAATTGACGGTACGTCTCCAGGAAGTACTTGCCGGCATGCTGTGCCAGCTCGCGGGATTTAAAGCAAAGGCGGGAGCCGACAGCCGAGGCCGAGCTCCAGTAAACGACGACGCCGAACCGAAAGCCGGAGGAACCCCCATCCATGTTGAACCAGGGAACGTACTTGTACTCACCGGAGTCATCCCAGTTCGGCACCCAACCCTGGTTGAGGGACTTGGCCAGCAGCTTGATGATGCGGTAGGCACGCTCGTCAGCTGTCAATCCCTTGCATTGCTCTTCAAATTCCTCCGCATTCATTTCCTGGTCGGCCAGCAAATCGGCCAACGTGCGGATTCCACTGATGTCCTTCGGCTTGGGCCGGAGCGTTACCTCCGCGGTTGCCGCGTCGAAGCCTGCTACCTCCATGCCTTCGGGGATTTCTACCTTGATCTTTGTCATAGTGATTGGGTTAAATAGTTAGATTTTAAGCCTCCACGTACAGTTCGTTTCCTCCGCCGGGCCACTCCTCCGCCGCTCTTCCGTCTTCACCAGGTATCGCGCATCAGTCAGTGTAGTGATGGCACGTCGCACGCTGGTGATCATCAGCTGCTGGCCAAGGTGCAGGTGCACATCCCATGGCGTGAAGGCTGTGTGGGGATGCTGTTGGAAGAACTTGAGGATCTTCTCGGTCTGGCCGCTGGCCTTCAGTGTTGCCCGCTCCAGCTCCGCACCCTTCTTGGCCGTCGTATTGTGATACACGCGGGAGATTCTGCGGGCTGACAAGGTTTGGTCCCTAATCATTTCGGAGAACATATCGAGCTGGCAATCCTTCATTTTTATTGAACAGCCATCAACGATTCTTCTTCCTGGAAGTCCGTGACCTGGTTGTGCTTCTTGAGTTGGAGTTGTCGCCTTGCGCCGGGGATCGTGTAGAGTTCCACAGTCAGGAGGCGATGGATCTCGCGAAGGAGTTCGAGGTCCTGGAGGGTGAAGCGGCGCGTACACGCCATGCGACTGATGGCTGAACGCTTGGACCGTTTGATACTGCTGTCCAGGTCAAATTCTTTGAGCCAGAACCAGATTGTGGAGTAGGCGACGCCGAGATCCTTGGCGACCTCGTAGGTGCTCCAGTAGAGTTTCTCGATTTCCTTTTCGCGGTAGCACATGTGACTTAAGGGTTTGGTGTTGTGTCTTTACCTCGCCGGCTCCTGGTAGAGGACCACGAAATGAAGTTGAACATCTCGCGCATCCGATCTACTGCCCTGGTGCCGTAGCGTTCGCGCAGTTGGTCGGCAGATAGGTTGGTGGTGATGTGGGTCTGGTTGAAAGCCATCTGCATATCGTAGCGGTTCAGGATGACCTCGGTCATCACGCTCTTGTCCGTGCCGTAGTATTTGGTCACGATGGGCTCTGTGCCCAGGTCGTCGAAGCAGGTACCAACTTCGGTTTTCCCGTAGGGGTCAGTGGATCCGGCGGAACGAAGACGTACGCAACAGTGGATCCCGATGCCTTCATCGCCATCCTTGGCATAGGCGACCTCAACATGGCGGCAGGGCACAAGGATGAAGGACTGCTTCTGGTTGCGACTGAAAAAGCGCATCAGCTCGCTCTTGCCCACCCCGACAGCACCGTAGAGCAGGATGCCCCTCATGTGGTCACCCGTGAACCGGGGATCCTCGGCGAAGTAGTAGGCGATCTGCTCGACGATTTCACGATTGTCCTGGTCGATATCGAAGTGGCGACCATAGGATTCGATCATCTGGTCGGCCGTGAAGCGCAGCGGCTGATCCTCCTGGAAAAGCCGCTCGGAGTACTCCAGCCTTTTGAGCAGGAAATACTTCTGCTCCCTGGCCTGGCGCAGGGCCAGTTCCTTTTCCTCCTCGGTAAGCTCGATGTGGCTATAGGTTTCCAAAACCTCCGGGAGCAGGCTCGGTGATAGCGTTTGCAGCTGTTCTCTTACTCTGGTCATGTCCGTTTCGTTTCTTGGTCTTCAGTTCCCTCATCACTTTGAGCAGGCTGTGGCGGAAGCTTGTCTGAGTTTCAAACCTCCACTCGTAGCGGTGCGCCAGATCCCGGTGGTCCAGGATGGCGGCTTTGCGATCAAACCCCGGTGGCCAGGGTACGCCGGTGTTGGTGGCATCCTGGCGCTCCATGATCCCCAGCTCTTCGTCGGTTTGGTCGATCGCTGACTGCGTCCAGCGCTCCAGCAGTTTGTCGTACTCCGCCTCCTCTCCCTCCTGCACCTCCCTCTCTTCATTACCAATTCCATTACTACTTCCACTTCCATTACAGGCAGTGCCTGTGTTACTGGCATATGCCGCGGCACCTGCCGGGGCAGTATTGAAATCCAGTTTCGGTTGCGAATAGCGTTTTTTGGCGCGATCTGCCTGTTTTTCCGAATGCCGCTGAGACTTGCTCATTTCCTTCTCAAGACGCGCCGACCAGTAGACTTTGCCATCGGTCTCGAATTTTGTACGTAAAAAGTCCCACAGTCCGGTGCTGCCGCGGGAGTTGCCGCGGCTCTTCTGCATGAGCTTGTCCATGGCTTGCTCGGCGGTGAACCTGCCCACCTTGGACTGCATGAGGATCAAGGCCAGGTAGGCGCCCTCCTGCTCCAGGGTGAAGCCCTCGGTGCCGCCGATCCAGTTGTCGACGTAGAAGTTGAAGCGTGGATCCTTAGCCATTTAGTTCTGGTTTGGCGTTGCGATGATCCCCTTCCCACCTTCGAGACGGTCCGCTGTTTCTCTCAGTCCCTTGATCATGTCTTCGCGATTAGCGCTCGACAGATAGTTGCACAGGCCAGCTTCTCCGTAGTTGAATGTCAATAAGGTGAACCCTATCTCGGCCGGCAGCATCTCTTTGAGCAACCCTCCGATGAGTTTCATTCCTTCCCCGTCAGGGACAACTATGGGCAGCTTCTTATCCATTCAATCCGGATTCAGTTACCAGGTTCTGTGGATCCGTGATCTCCGCTTCGTCGACTTCCTTTTCAAGTTTCTTGGAGGCAATCATGGCCTCGATCTTCTTCTCCCGGTCACGAGGATCCAACTTGAAGTAGAACTTCTGGGCTGAGCGCATGCGCTTGACCAAGGCTATAAATTCGACGGAGGTCATTACTTGGCCCTCCCTTTCTTCTTGCCGGCCGCGGCCGGTTTGGTCAGAGCCTTTAAACCCAGCTTTCCCTTCGGAGTGTCGAGGTCAGCCAGCTTGGCGGCCGCATCCTTCGTGCTAATGGCACCTGTGCCCATCCCTTTGTAGATATTCAGCTTGGCAGCCTGAGCCTCCAGGGCCTTCTCCTTCTTTTCCTTTTCAGCCTTCTCCAGCTGGGCGTCCCGGTCTGCCTGCCACTTCTTAAATATCTCGCCTGCTTTTCCGCTCGCCTTCTGTTTCCGGGCAGACTCAGTGGCCACCCCGAAGAGCTTCTCCACCTTGCCGGCCAGGTAGTAGTAGCTCATCAGCCGGCCCATGATCAACACCACGCGCTTCTGTGCGATCGATGCCTTCTGTAGGGACTTCAGGATGTCAGGCTCACTGGATTCCCCGTCTCGTTCGATTCGTGCTGCGATCGTATCAAAGCCCTTGTGTGATATCTCCTTCTTCTCAGTCCACCAATTCATGCCGAGCCTCTGGAAGATCCTGGGGAGCGCGTGAAGGAAATCCCAGTCACAGTCCTCTGTCATAGCCTCCAGTTCTATGTCCAGGACCTTATCTTCGGTCTGTGTCTTGAGTACCTGGTCGATTGCCAGGTCCAGGATTGCCTCCTCAAGGATTGCCTTCTTGCGGTCCTCATCCTGTATCTTCCGCTCAGCTGCAGCCTGCTGATCCGGAGTGAGCTGCTTCTTGGCGGCAGCCGTCAACTCTCCACGCTGCGACGGATCCACGGACCGCGTCTTCTTCTGAGTCGGCTGCCAGAATACCCATCCCTTCTCGTCCTGGTCGCTCTCGTCGGAGTGGCTGATGCCAACCAGAATGGCGATCGTCGGCCGCTTCATGGCCCGGCCCTTCTTGTCTGCGATGATCTCCCCGGAACCCGCGCCAATCAGTTCACCCAGTCCAGCGAGTTCCTTGTCGAAGACCGAACGGCCGTCGATGGAATTGTCACGGCGTTTGAAGATGATCTTCGCCGTGGGAAACTTGGTTTTCAGTTCGTCGCGGAGGCGCTTGTAGGTGTTGATCTGCTTAGTCCGGTAGCATGATGGCATCAGGCACTTGTCATCCACGATCATGTCGTCGAAGAGTCCCTGGCTGTTCTTGGTTCGGTTCAAGCAGCCGGCGCATGGACCCATTACCGGGTTGAGTTTAGGATCCTCCTTGTCGAAGTCCGCCCGGGTCAAGTCAGTGAACAGGTTCCGATCCATCCACTCCTGCATAACATCGAGCCCTTTGAAGGCGTACTTGGATGTCTGCTGCAGGGATAGTTTGCTCGTGGAAACTTGTTCACCGACCAGGTCGAACTCCTGGCTGCAGTGGTCAAGACATGCAGCTTGCATCTTGGAATCCGGGATACGGGCCAGCTTCAACCCCGCCTTTAGCGGGAGGTATCCCTCGGTGATCATCTTCTGGGCCTTGGGGATCAATACAGCCAGGCGCAGGCGATCCTGGACGTAATCCATCGACTTGCCGATCTTGGCGGCGATGGCTGCGGTACTGAACTTCTTCTCCTTCACCAGGTACTGAAAGCCATTCGCCTCCCGGATCGGGTTGAGGTTCTCCCGTTGGAGGTTCTCGATGATCTGTAGCTCGAGTGCTTCGGCATCGGTCATTTCCCGGATGAAGGCCGGGAGCGTGGTGCGATCGGGGAAGCCGTCGCGGACCAGGCGACAGGCCCGGTAGCGACGTTCGCCGGCGACCAGAATGTACTTGTCCGGTTTGTTAGGAGCCGGGCGAAGCAGGACCGGCTGGATCAGTCCCTTGTCTCGGATGCTCGAGGCAAGATCGGAGAGTGCAGCCGGCAGCATGTCTTCAGGCCCGCGGAACATTTCGTTGGTCTTGCTGATGGCGATATCGTCCAGGCTCACGTAGGCGAGCTGGCTCAGGGTGTCTGTGTCGATGGTAGGGTTCATTTGCGTATCGGGGTTATTTGAGGTGGTCGAGAATCAGTTTCTTATACTCCGGATCGGAGAAGCACTTGACGAAACTGTCGCGCTTGGAGTTTTTCAGGAGCCGCTGGAAGTCGATGTCCTTTTCGACCGTGCCCATCAGGGCCATACCGAAAGCCTTCTCCAGGCAGAAGGGATGCCCCTTGCGTATCTGCATGATCCACTCGCACACCTGGCGGGCGCGAGGAAGGTTGGTGGCTTTGAATAGCCCTTCTTTTAAGCCCCCCCCCCCAGCTCTGGCCTCCGGAGGCGAAGGCGATCAGCATGGAAACCTTGAGGTCCTCGTATTTGTTGATCAGCTTGGAGAGCTCCACGTAGTCCTTCTTGCCCTCGATGGTGAAGTAGTTGATGAAGTCAGCTGAGCTCCAGTTTTTCTGGTTGGTGTTCAGGATCGCCATGTCGTCCTTGGTCAGGCCAGAGGCGATCATGTAGAAGAAATCAGCCTTCACCATTTGACAAGCCTCCAGGCGATGCTGCCCGTCGATGATCTGCATCTTCTCGTTCACCAGGGGCGGCTTAGCCCAAAGGAGGTTGCGTACCTTGATCGATTCGGCCAGTTTCTTAACATGCAGACGGTTCACATCCCTGTTGGATGTAATGGTTTTGAATTGGTCGTAGTCCTTGGTCTTGAGGATCTCCATGGTTTGTTGGTTAAAAAATCAAATGCTTCCAGTGTGGAAAGGACAGGCCGGCGATGATGCACAGCATCAGTAGGATCACGAAGAGCCCCGCGCCCAGCACCATCCACCCAAGGCCAGGAGCCCTATCCTCGATGGCCAGCTGTCGCGCCAGGTCGTCCTCGTCCCTCACAGGACCCGCGGGAAGCAGGTAGGGGTTTTTCAGATCGTCGTCGGTGAGCTTCATCTACATCACCATGAAAGCCTTGTAGATCTCCGTGAACCGCTCGCCGGCGTGAACCGCCAGCTCGCGGGATTTGAAGCAAAGGCGGGAGCCGACATCCGAGCCCGAGTACCAGCCAACGTCGCCGCCGAACCGAAAGCCGGAGGAACCCCGCATTTCAAACCATGGGTAGTATTTCAATTCGTTGCTGTTGCTCCAGTCAGGTTCCCAGCCTTCGTTCAAGGCTATTGCGATGCAGACAATCTTCTGGTAGGCAATCGCGTGGTGATCGGATTCAAGGGTCTTGCAGAGCTTATGGTAGTCCAGGACAGCGGGGTCCAGTGGACCAATGGCCTCCAGCACATCTGCAAAGCTTTGGATGCGCTCCTTGATGTCCTTAGGCTTCAGTGGACGGAAGGTGATCTGGCCTGTCTTCTCATCGAAGCTGTCGACCTCGTAGCCCTGGGGGATGTTGATGGTGAGAGATTTCATAAGTGGGTTGGTTATTTGCCAAGGATTAAAGTCAGACACACGACGTCGGGAATAGGTTGTGGCTGCGGGGCCCTGGTCGAGAAGCGGACCATCCCGGTACTCTTGATTGTCTTCTCCTTCAACAAACGCCTGATTGTGGCGCGAACTGAATCGATCCTGTCTCCAGGGAACGCTTCAATCAGCTCCTGACCGGTGAAGCTTTCATACCGGTGATCACGGAAGTGCTGCTCGATACGGTCCACCAATGGCTCGCGCCGACGGGATCCATTAACCTCCTCCACCGGGGCCTCCACTACTTCAAACAGCTCGGTCGTCATACGGTTTTCAGTTTCGTGTTACGCTCTTCCAATGCCTTGTTGGTCTCCGCCAGCTGGGTCAGCTCGGCGATCAGTTCGTAGTTCACCTTCTTCACCTGCTCCCGGATGTGCTTCATCAACCCCCTGTGGGTGTGGAAGCCGTACTTCACCCCTATCTTCAGGCGCTGATCCCTGGTCGTGTATTGAAGAATTGGCTCGTACATCGGGGGTGTAGGGTTTCAGCCTCTTGAGGAACTCGGTGAAAGGGACCATGTAGTCTTCATGGAACTGTGACTCGCCTTGATCAAAATGGGAGATCATCAGGATCGTTGTCAGTCATCGCTCCTGCCGGCGGAGTGTCCGCATCTGTGTGGACCGGCGGACCAGGTGCTCGCTTGGTGGAGAGCATGCTCAGCGTGTTCACTACCACTTCCGTCGTGTAGCGCTTCACTCCCTCATGCTCCCAAGCCCGGGTCCTGTTCTTGCCCTCCACGTAGATCAGGTCGCCCTTATGAAGATATTTGCCCGCAACCTCCGCCAGTTTCCTCCACAGCACCAGGTTGTGCCATTCAGTGAACTCCTTCTTCTCTCCGGTGGTCTTGTCCTTGTACACGTCGGAGGTGGCCAGGGAGAAATTTGCGACAGAGACTCCACTGTCCAGGTTGCGCACATCCGGGTCTTTACCCAGGCGGCCGATTAAAATGACTTTGTTGACAGACGACATATCGGGGGTGATTTGATTACTTGCAGCTGTGGTACTGGCGGATCTGTTCCTTT
>Ga0137435_1000503_pt1 | contig 12897 bp, 10 predicted proteins | sample EasRivERMGT100_2_FD_104904 | JGI IMG/M metagenome (GOLD analysis project Ga0137435, IMG submission 104904) | Soil microbial communities from meander-bound floodplain in the East River, Colorado, USA - East River MetaG ERMGT100_2 | ecosystem: Environmental > Terrestrial > Soil > Floodplain ... | reverse complement strand
GATGGGGCGCTCGATGGCGACGGCGGTCGTAACGGCCACCGCGGGTACGTCGGCTGCGCCGGCCGTCCTGGCTTCAGGGTTGGCGCCCGCTCCGCAACCGGTCGCCAGAAGCGCCAGTGTCGAGAGTAGCCACAAGCGACGTCGGAACGGACCCATGGAAAAACGACTCCCTGTGAAACGAGATGAAAAGCAGCAGTGGTGTTGATGGTATCCCGGCCGAGCCCTGCGGCGCCCGTTCCCAACGCCAGCAAATGAATCCTTAAGTTTTGTAAAGATCCGTCCCGGCGGCTGGCGGCACCCCGAATTACTGGCAGACTTGTGACAACTCTGTGACCGCGCCCTCCATCCTGCTCGTCGACGACGATGTCGAGCTGTGCTCGCTGATGGTCGAGTACCTCGGCGAACACGGCTACACCCGGTGAAGGGATGCCCTAAGCAGGTCCGGTGCGGCGGAAAGCCTCGTGTTGATAATTGCACGCCGGCCATTTCGGCAATAGCATTGCGGATCAACGACAAGGCGTCGCGCGGGCCGGAAGAAGACCGGTGGGGGCGCGGAACGGCCAAAGGGAGAATGACGTGGCTTACAACATCCTGATCCTGGGCGCGGCCTATGGCTCGCTGCTCGCCTCCAAAATGCTGTTCGGCGGCCACAAGATCCATCACATCTGCCTGCCGGCCGAGGCCGACCTGATCAACGCCGAGGGTTTTCGCGTCCGCCTGCCGGTGAAGGGCCGCAAGGACCCGGTGCTACTCGATTCCCGCAATCTGCCGGGCAAGGTGACGGCCGGTGGGCCGGCGGGCGTTAACCCGGCCGATTACGACCTCATCGGGCTTGCGATGCAGGAGCCGCAATACCGATCGCCCGGCGTGCGCGAATTGCTCGACGCGGTCGCGAAGTCGCGTGTGCCCTGCATGTCGATCATGAACATGCCGCCGCTGCCCTATGTGAAGCGCATTCCGGGCCTCGACTACGAGGCGCTGAAGCCCGCCTACACCGACCCGACCGTCTGGGACAGTTTCGATACCACCTGCCTCACCTTGTGCAGCCCCGACCCGCAGGCGATCCGCCCGCCGGACGAGAAGGTCAACGTGCTGATGGTCACGCTGCCGACCAACTTCAAGGTCGCGAAGTTCGACAACGAAAAAGGCAACGCGATCCTGCGCCAGTTGGAGAAAGACATCGACGCCGTCCGCTTCGATCCGGGCGACGGCAGCAAGATCGAACTGCCGGTGAAGCTGCGGGTCCATGACTCGATCTTCGTGCCGCTCGCCAAGTGGTCGATGCTGCTGGCCGGGAATTACCGCTGCATCACCCCGGACGGCATGCGGACAGCCCAAGAGGCCGTTCATACAGACATCGAGACCTCGCGCTCGGTCTACAACTTCGTGTTCGACTTGTGCCTGAAGCTCGGCGCCAAGCCGGAAGACCTCGTGCCGTTCGAGAAATATGCCGCCGCCGCGCAAAGCCTCGTGCGTCCGGCCTCGGCGGCGCGCGCGCTGCAGAACGGCGTGCCCAATATCGAGCGCGCCGACAAGCTGGTGCAGCTCATCGCCAAGCAGAAGGGCCTAAGCCATCCGGCGATCGACGCGCAGGTGGCGCTGGTCGATGCGCGGCTCGCCGCCAACCGCCAGAAGGTGGCTTAGGGTCTTCAGGACGGTGTAGCCGTTCTTCAGTCACGTGTCGCAGACGATGCCGATGTATCGACGCCGGCCCTAAACACGGCACCGACGGCGCCGTGTTCGACGACCAATTGGCGGCCGCACTGGAGGCAGGTCTCGGCGACGAAGCGCAGGCAGGACGACGTCAACGTAACACCGCAACCTTAGTTGATAGTTACGAAACGCTCACAAGGAAGACAAAGGTAGCCGCCGCTGGCGATGTTTTCTCCGTGCTGCGGAATTCCTCACGATCCTGATGAGCTGGTCGGCTCGGCTTTTGCCTAGCGCCGAACCGCGTCTATCGCGACACACAGTCGTCAAGCCATTCTGAGGGGAAGATACGATGAGACTTCGCGGCAGCCGCTCGAGCACGCCGCTTCAAGCGGCGGTTTTCCTCTTTAGAGTGCTACGTCGGCTACTTGCGGTGTCCATACGAGTGGTGACTAGCTCCGGGAATAAGACTAGCTCCGGGAATAATAAGAGGCGAGCCGACGGACCACCATCGACTATCTATCCGCTTTTCTAGACCGCATGCGGCATGGCAGCAATCCGCTCCGCCAGAACCGAGAGAGGTCTATCGCTCCATCTCAGGTGCCGGTCGGACCCCGGCACACCTATTACCACCTGGCCAATGCTGACGAATACCCGGAGGTGCTTCCCCTCGCTCTGAGACTCGTGCGAGATGGTCTTGAGTCTTTCATCAATTCGCCGCAACAGCTGCCAGCGGATCTTGGTCGCTATCGGGATGATCCTTCAGAGATGCCCCGAGCACTCGCAGCCTTGAGCGAGCTCGCTGCGCTGACGTCCAACCCCTGGAACCATCGCGAACCAGCCGTCGCACGACGTCAGGTCATGCACTACCTGACGCAATACCTGCCCGCTGCGCTTGTCGACGGCTGTTGGCTGCAGGGCGCGGTCAGGGTCGCAACCGCCCATACAGAAGTTGGCGCCGGGCTTACGGCGGCGTACGCGCATCAAGTTCACGCGTATGCCGAAGATCCAGACGATCATTTTGTCAGCGAGTATCGCCACCTCTACCGACTGCTTGCCACTCCCGTTGAAGATGTGTCGGCGCGTTCCTTCAGCGTTCGCCGTGAGTTCCTCGATTCTAGCTTCGAACTGCCGGCGCTTCTGCTCAGCATCGGTCAGTTTCCGCGAATGTTTCAAAGCGAGATCGTCGGACTTCATCTCGCTTGGCAGTTTCTCGAAGTCCCGTCGTTCAGTCGAAGCCTGGTACGGGACGCGCGAATGCACCATTCCCTGCCCGCGGCCAACCACACAGTCACAGAGTCAACCGATGCCCAACGCGGTCGCTTGTTGGCGCTGGAGGTCGCTCGAAGATTGCTCCAAGGCAATGCCAAGGACGTCAACGAAACATGGCGGTGTATGTGGAGTGGCCTTGCGCTAGCCGCGAACGCCTGGACGGCCTGGTTGACCGCGACGGGTGAAACCGTTCCCGATGGTCCGCCAGACCCTCGGCAGGAAATGATCGATTTATTGTGCCGAAAGGCTCCGCATGCTGGTGGGTACCATGGCAACAAGCGGCTTGGTGGCACGTTGCTAGACGACCAATTCCGCGCCGTCAAGTTCGACCCCGAGGCGCTTCTCGATAACCTGGCGTCCTCGCGGCTGGTCACGCCGGGCGACCCCGAAAGCAGCGGCTTCCTTCAAAGACTCGTGGTATTTGGCGGACCAATGGTGGAGGTTTTCTCGCCAGCGGAGATCATGACTATCAAGAACTGGATCAGTCGTCTCCCGCCGAGGAGCCAAGCCGCCCATCAGCGTGCCTCCCTTCGGATAGAAAATGAGTCCGATCCGACGCGCGTGCCGGAACCGGTGCGACCGCTGTCGTCTTCTGCAACCTTCCGCAAGCGAAGCGAACGACGATACGCGAACTGCTCCGTGCGCGAGCTGTACCACTATCTCGTTAATCTGGAATTCTTTCCCGATGTCTTGCCGGTCGCCGAGCGCTTCGCGAGTGACCGCCTCGAGCGATCGATGCTCACGGTCAAGACGGGGGACCGACCGATCCCATCAGAGCGCTACGATCCGGATGCTCTCGAACGATGGGTTCATGTCAAGCACCGCGAACAAGTGGACTCGTACCGCCCGCTGATCGGTGCGCCGCGCATTTCAAGAAGGGAATTCATAGAGTCCACGGTGCAGCTCGCGCCGCTGATTCTGATTGACGGCGGCTGGCTTCAGGGAATAGCAAGTCCCGCACTAATCCATCGGACGGTGGGATGCATGCTTTTCCATGTGTTTTATGAAGAAGCCGGTGAAGGGAATCCCGCGCAGCATCATGCGAACATCTACCGCGATCTGTTGACGGCGATGGGCGAAGCCGCGCCGCCTGTGGACACGAAAGAGTTTGTGAACTGGCCGCGGCTGCGGGACGCCTCTTTCGATGTCCCGACCCTATGGCTTAGCATCTCCTCCTTCCCACGCCATTTCCTCCCAGAGATTCTTGGGCTCAACCTGGCGGTGGAACTGGCAGGGATTGGCGGCCCTTATCTCGAGGCGCGCGACACACTGCGCCATTTCGGGCTTCCGACACTTTTCGTCGATGTCCATAACGCTGCCGACAATGTGTCAGTCGGCCACTCCGCGTGGGCCCTGAAAGCCATCAACGCATACATGGACGAGGTTGCGGCACGCGAGGGACCTCACAACGTTGACTATCATTGGCATCGGGTCTGGAGCGGAGTGCGAGCGACGCTACCGCAGGTCAGCTTCATCCGCCTGGCTCTCCACCGCATCGCAGCACGCGTCCTTGGATCTCCACAGGAAAGGCGCGTTCCCCGGATCTTCAGAACGTAGCTAACGGAGTCCGGCATCTGAGCGAGTCGTCGTGCCAGGCATCACGTAGACATGAACGTTGTCACGTTCTTACTCGGCGCGGTTCTGCTTGCGTTTGCATCGATCGAATTGGTGCTCCGCTGGCTCGATGTAGCTGACCCTCCCACGTTTCAATTCAACTTGCTTTTTGGATACCTGATGCACCCGGATCAGTCGGCCTCGACGAGGGGACATCGCTTCCGGATCAACAACGCGGGCCTTCGTGGTGCGGACATCAACTCACGCATGGTTGGTGAGCGTCGAGTCGTGTTTGTCGGCGATTCGATCACCTATGGGGGAGGGAGGATCCCGGACGACGATCTTTTCGCCACTCGCGTCGCAGAGGCTCTCAGCGTAATGCGGGACGAGCGCGTGACGGCTGTTAACGTATCGGCGCCAGGATGGGGCATCCAGAACATGGCCGCATACATTGGGGCGAACGGCGTGTTCGAAGCCGAAGTCGTCGTTTGGGTGCTTCCGTCAACCGACTTTCGCCGCCATAAGACATCCCTTGAGGACTTCGCATACCCGCGGACACGACCACGCAGCCGTCTGATTTATGCGGCGCTCAGCTGGCTTTCTACGGTTAGTAACCAGGGGCGACCACCGACGGAGGCAGAGTACTCAACTGTCCCTGGCGCAGACATCTTGGAAGCGAATCTTCGCGCACTCGACTCGACGCTGCTCACCTTGAGAACGGCAGGCATCCAACTTGTTGTTGCGGTGTTGCCAGACGAGGCGGGCTACAGAAACTTGGCGAACGACGTTCAGCGATTCAAGGCCGTGGCCGACGCGAACGGCGCTGTATTTGTCGACCTCGAGCCGGTTTTTCGAATGCAGCAAGACCTTCACCTTTTCGAAGATGGCGTGCATTTGACCAGTCGCGGCCACGAGTTCGTTGCCAATGCAATACTCTCAACCGTCAACGCGGCGTTCGCCGGCGGACATGTCACAAGCTGGTGCAGCTCATCGCCAAGCAGAAGGGCCTAAGCCATCCGGCGATCGCGGCGCAGGTGGCGCTGGTCGATGCGCGGCTCGCCGCCAACCGCAAGAAGGTGGCTTAGAGTCGTCAGGACGGTGTAGCCGTTCTTCAGTCACGTGTCGCAGACGATGCCGATGTATTCGACGCCGGCCCTCCCGCGCACGATCTGCGGCTTGAAACCGAAGCGGTTGACGAACCCTTCGACGAACACCCTCAAACACCGCGCGATCGCAGGATGAGGATCCGTTCGAAGTTTCTTTTGGCTGGTGACGAGGACGAGATTCAGAGGGGCGCCGTCAGGCGCGGCGCCTTACAGGCTCTCGTAGTTCTTTATTTCTCTTTGATCCGGAATACTCCTATAGCCCGTTCGTTTGGGGACCGGGTGTGGGTTACTGCGTAAGCTAAGATTCGGCGCCGCGAGCCGTTTTGCTCACGGGCAGTCGAAGGATTCCCTACAAAGAAAAACTGGAGGCGCCGCCCGGATTTGAACCGGGGATGGAGGTTTTGCAGCCTGAGAACAGCGCTCGACGGAAATCAAAGAAACGCACATAAATTCCTGCATCACAACGTCTTCGGTCATTCGCGCCAGTTGGCTGCCGTTGGCTGAAATGGCCCCGATTCGGTGGCCATGAGGACAGTCTTGGGGACAGCGCCGCAGAGATCTCGGCTTGTCCGTTGATCTCCCCCGCGCACGCGTTCCATGCAGTGCGGCCGACTCCCGCAACGCGTACGAGAAAGGGCTGAGGGCGGCAGGGGAACGACAGGCCGATCATCCGATTGCCCTCTGGACCGCCCAACAACTCCGCGAGGCCTTTCCAAGAAGACACGGGCCCGCGCTACCTCATTCACGATCGCGACAACGCCGTTGCCGCGCTCGCGGCCACGGCGAATGGCATGGGTATCCAGGCGATCCCGACGGCCCCTCGCTCCCCGTGGCAGAACGCGTACGCGGAGTGGGTCATCGGCTCTCCGGCGCGAGTGTCTTGATCAGGTGATGGTCGTGAATGAAGCCGGATCGGGGACAACAGAACACGATTCCAAGCTGGATATTGGGGCGACAGCACAATCCAAGTCAGATGGAACCAGGACGTCGAATGGATACACACCTGTGTCCTGTCAATGGCCTGCCCGCCAACAGCGCAGGGTAGGTCCAACGGCGCGGCCGTTTCGAACACGAATCGACCGGTCTTCTCCTCGAAGATCTGCACAGCGGGCGTGCCTGCGGGAGTGTTTTTGCCCTTTAAGTTTGGACCCGAAACAGCGTCAAGGTGAAAATAACGATGTCGAAGGCTTGTGGATCTTGCTCGACATCGAGTTGTAGTATGTCGCTCAACTCAGCCGGTGCGGCAACAGGAGGCTTATGCGACGACTGCTACTACTGCCAGTGCTCTCGGCCTTCGTGATCGCATGCGGGGGAAACTCAACGACGGCACCGACGCCCGTCACGCCTCCTCCGACCAACATCGCAGGCAACTGGACCGGCACCTTCACCTTTACACCGACCTCAGGAGGCCAACGGCAGATCTTGGCCGTGACCGCCACCTTTACGCAGGGGAGCGACAACATTACCGGTCAGGTGAACATCGCAGGCGGAGGAACCGCGCTGCTCTCCGGCATAGTCAGCGCCACGACGTTGACGGCCTCCACGACCATGACCGTGAACAATTGCTCGGGGAGCGCGTCTGTGTCTGGCAGCGTGAGCGCAACCCAAGTACGTTGGACCGTTCCAACACTGGCCACATCGGGCACTTGTAGTTTTTTTACGAGTGGCGATTTTCTTTTGAGTCGCTAGTCCCCTGGAAAACGGGTTCTCTAGGAAAACGATCCGCCGTGTGATCTTATTGGGAACATGGCAAAGATCGGTCGTCCCAGGGCCACCCTGGTAGTCACGGAAGTCGAGCGCACCGAGTTGGTGCCGTTGACGAAGCGAGCCCCGTGAATCGTCTCTTGGCGTTTCGGGCCCGACTGGTGCTCGCGTGCGCCGACGCGCCGACCGGCACGGGGGTGGCGCGTCGCTATCGCACCTTCGATCGGCCGGTAGTTGGGAAATTCGTGGTGGACCTACCAGCCAACCAACCCGACCTGAATAGAAGAAGGCCGGCACCTTTGTGCTAACCTCCGCGCTGGCTCAGCCATAAAGAGCGACAAGGTTCGGTCAACACGGGAAACCCCAACGAAATCGTTAGGCGGATAAGGGAGCTGAACATGGTCAGGAAAAGTCTCTGTGCGACGTTCTTCGTGCTGGCATCTACCCTACCGAACTTTGCTTTTGGGGCGGACGTCAGCAGTGCCGAGCACTTTGGTGTTAACGCGGGAGCTTCGAGCGTAGACGCTTCGGGTTGTATCTTCACGAACATTTTCCTGTTCGGCGGAGTGGATACAGCCAAGACACCGGGATCGACGACCTCAACGCAAGCCGTGTTCGTGAATATCTCTCAGTTTGACACTTGCACTTTCGTATCCTCGTTTTACGGTGGGCAGTCGAACGACATCGTGTTTGCGTTTAACGCCAACCTGAGTGCGGTGACTCTCACGGGGCCGATCAAGTTGTGTGATGCGTCATCGACGTGCAGCACCTTCCAGATCGACATTGCGTGGAACGCCTCCAGCGATCTCAACCGGACGATCTCGTCGACTCACAATTTCTGCGGAGCGTCGTGCAAGAACTTCTCGAGGGGAGAAAATCTTGCCCGTACTCTGAGCGGCTCGGGCAGCATTTCCAATGGCGCAATAAATTTCGCGGCGCCTTCGACTGGATTCGCCAGTATGTTCAGTTTCACAGTCGTAAAGCCGTAGCCTCCGTTTCGTGCCCTCGCGACGGCGTTGGTGCATGAATCGGATCTGGCCCGCAACGATCCCAGCCCATGCCGGTCACCTCCGATGGCGTACGACGCAGGCCTGCCCCGCTGCGGCATCTGATTAAGGATGTTGCATGCGACGACGGCCTCAGTCCCCTGCCCTCCCGGACTGCGCGAGTGAAGGCTCTCCCCGATGCTCGACTTGTACCGGAAGAAGGCGTTCTCCACACGGGCCTGTCGATGATAGCCAGACCTTCTTCCACCGTCGTCGTCCGACCGCTCTCTGTCATTGACCGACTCTCGCGTCCGCTCCGGGGCGCCTGGACACCGCTAATACAATTCCCCTTATCTGAGAGGCAAGGTCTGAATGAGTCCTCAGCCGTCAACCTGACAGATCTTAGCGAGAGCCCGTTCGTTTTCCTGCGCGGCTCCTTCTATCGTTGGGTTCAGCTCTGGCCGACCGTGTGTTCTGCTCACGGGCAGCAGCAGACATGGTCAGCGCTATGGTCGATGAGTGGCGAGCGAGGGAAGAAGAGGCGAGCGAATTGATCGACCCCCGGCTTAAAGCACGGCTTGTTCCGCGGGCCCTTGCGCGCAATGATGTTTCCGGTCTCATTGTAAGAAGCGCGTCATGAACAACCGCTGCTCGAGTGTCGCTGCGGCGCTCTGTCTGACTCTGGCTGTCGCGACCATTTCGTTCGCGCAGGAGCCCGAGACGTTCTGGCTGTCGTCCAGGGGCCAAGTCTGGTATGCGACCAAGCCCGATGAGGCGACGATCGCCAGAAGCGTCGCGCCGATCTTGTGGTTTGCGCCTTCTGAGTTGCTGCGGGCGAACGGGAAGCACGCACCCGAACGGCTTCCGTGCGACACCGCGGCCGATCCGACTACTGCCGTCGTCTATTACACCGTCGACACCGACGACGAGGGGTCAGTGTACGCACACGTGCGGGTTCACTTCTACTTTTACTTTTCACAGGACATCGGCAGCGGTTGTCATTCGAACGACCTCGAAACGACCACAATGGACATAGACCTTCTCCAGATAAGGAGTGGGGAATGGGCGGCGCTTCTGAGAACCGTCGAGGCGAATGCGCACGGCAGCGCGTTTCTTCAAAACAGGCTGAGGATCAGAGACGATCAGATCGAGGAGAAAGCGGCAGGCGCGCTGAACCTTCCAGTGACTCTTCTTATCGAGGCCAATAAACACGCGCCGGCACCCGACGTGGAGGGCGACGGGGTCTTTGTGCCGGGCTCAGACGTCAATTCGCGCGTCGTGGACGCCTGGGGCGTTCGTGACTTTTTCTGGGAACGTTCCGCTCAGGGCATGGTGCGGTATTCGCCGACGATGACCGCACGGCGCGTACCGACGGATCGAATCGGTCCGCAGCTCGATGCGGCCACTGAGTGTCCGATTGGGTGTGGCGGACCTTTTGGCCTGCCCGGCGACACGTACGAGTTGAGACGGATCCCCGATACGTGCCGCGGCCGAGAGATTCCACCTGGCCCGCCTCCCACGGCTAGCTGCCGCCTCCGTCCCCTCAGTTCGTTTCTCGAGGAAAAAGGGCTTCGAGCGCCAAGTCGATCTAGACAGTTCTTGAACGGACTTGCCTGGCTTGGCGATCACTTTGTCGTGCCACTCGACGGCCTCGGGCTGGGCTTCCGCCAAGTCGGCGCATTCGACAGCGAACATGGAATCTCAGGAATTGAACTGACCGTCCGCGGGGCTGACTGGCCCGGTCTTCGCCACATCGACAAGGTCATTCAGTCGGCCGACGTACAGCTGTTCTTCACGCCCTCCTTGACACGCTCCGTGGATTACTACGCCGCGGGCGGATTTCGGATCTTCCAGGCGCGACAGCCGCGGGGACTCCTGCACGTGAACGGCATGACCGTCGACTCGATCGCCGAGGGTGGGCTCTGGTTTCGCTGGATTTCCCGGTTCGAGCTGCGCGCGGGCATCGGCACAAGTCTGAACGACAAGTTGAGGTTCACGGTGAACGTGAGCAAGGCCATCGCCGGTGGACTGATTGATTGAGCACACCTCGCGAATGCTGGCCCATTGCCGTCGCGACGTGGCGTGTAGCAGCTTACCCATGTCGCAATGCGCCCACGATCGTAGAAGTCCACGAACAGCTTGCCGCAGTTCGGATCATCCGCCACTGCGGCACGCATCGCGTTACAGCGGCTCCGCAATGCGCTGTCCGTTGTGGAGCCGGTAGCGCTGACGATGATGTAAGCACCGCCACGAGCGGCGAGATCGGCAACCGTAGGACGTAGTACGCCCTCTGGACGCATCTCGACCTCTATCGCCGAGGGCGGCATGTCGGGCTTCTTGACCTGGAACCCAGCGTGTGGGGGTGGAATAAAGTCGGACGTTAGGATCGGCTGTTCAGCCGCTACGTGCACGTCCAATCCGCCGTCCCTGGCATTGTGCGCCCGCCCCACGTAACGCTGGATCGAGCGATGCCGTACTTGCGTGTTTCCGCCTCACACAGAAGACCTATCAGAGCACGAAGATCTTCATCGCTCAGCTTCGCGATATCGTCGCCCGTGATCTCGATCATGTTTTCGGCGGTGTGCTCGGGCAGTTGCTCTGAGATTGACGGATGATATGGTGCGCCTCGCCCTGACCAGTTATCGCTACTGGCGTCCGCCATCAACACGGCCGTCTTTTCGCTACTCGATGCAATGCCAGGGCTCGCGCTCCTGAGGCGCGACCCCGCCTCCCTCTCAATCTTTATGGTGAGTGACCGCAGCATCCGCAGCCTCGATCTGCCGTCATTGTGACCGATTTGGGGGCCTGTTCGGCCTGGTGCTCCGACTGCGCTGCCTTACCGAAATCGCGCCGGCAGACCTGTGCTACTCAACGCAAGCTGATGACATCACGGTGGTGCGCCAGGGTCGCGTCATCCCATGCGTGCCCCGGCGCTTCGCTGTGGAGGGCCGGAAGAGGAGGTTCTCGAGATTTCCGTCCACTAGCACGATGCACGTCGCAAGTGGCAACATGCTGTGAGGTTTACGGAGTCACCCGCGCGAGCCACGGACCGGATTCGAGAACATTCGAGAACAATTGCAAGCGCACTCCACACGCCACGCAATGTCAATTCGTCGAATTTGAACTGGAAAACTGGAGGCGCCGCCCGGATTTGAACCGGGGATGGAGGTTTTGCAGTCGTCACCCGGTTTCCTCGGAATCACGCGTAAACACGCCAAGTCCGTGTCGGATCGACCGCTTACGTAATTTCGCCTCCGTCATTAGCGTTTCCAGATTTTGAGGTTTTATGTAGCGTTGGTGAACGCTGCGGTGAACGCTGCTTTCTCGTTGGCTGAGACTTCACACGGCGATCAGTTTCGTCATTGACACGCCGTGCGACAATTAGATCACATACAGTTTTACTGACAACCTAACCGGCAAGTCGGGTTCCACCGTCGCGCTCGTGAGACCAATCTAGCGCGACGACCGACACCGTAAGCCCTCCGGACTCAGACGGAAGCGCATTCACCCGAAAGGGGTGCTTTGTGCTTCGTCTGAAATTTCTCCGCATCGCCAGCGACCGACGCCAGTATGAGATCGCAGAGCTCACGGGTATCCGTCGGCCCGAGCTCTCGCGCATCGAATCCGGCCGTCTGAACCCGACTCCCGACGAACTCGCACGGCTCGCCAAGGTCTACGGCGTGCTGCCCGAGCGCCTGCTGGATCACATCACCGTCAACGACGGCGTCGAGTCTCACGACAGTCAGCGTGAGCGTGCGTCGAAATGAAACGCACGCCGCATCCCCACGCGAAGCTGCTGACGCTGCGCCAGGCGGAGGCCGAGTACGGGCTCCCCTACTCGACGTTGTGGACGCTGGTCACCGAAGGGCGACTGGCGAGCCTCCAGCTGCCGCGCCAGCGATCCATTTACATCCGGCGCGTCGACCTCGACACGTTCATCGACGCCCACCTGACGGAGAAGCGAGCATGACGCTCGATCAAGCTCGCCGTCTTCACGCGCTCGGCCTCAGCCTGATTCCGTTGCACGCTGATCCGCCCGACCAGCGCAAGGTCGCGGCTGTTGACTGGAAGCGATTCCAGACGACGCGCTGCACGGACGCGGACCTCGTCAAGTGGTTCTACAACAGCGACCACAACGCGGGCATCGTGCTCGGTGCGGTGTCGAACCATATCGTCTGCATCGAATCCGACACGCCCGAGTCAGAAGCGTGGTGTAAGACGTTGACGCCGACGCCGATGATGACGCAATCGGTCCGCGGCTTCCATCGGCTCTACCGCACGCCGGTGCCGTGGCGCAGCGATTCGTCAGCGCTGCCAGCGTTCGTCGGCCCGCTGCAGATCGAACTCAAACGCGACGGACAGTATATTGTCGCGCCGTTCAGCGTGCATCCGACCGGGCACGTCTACACGATGGTCGAGGACTGGCACGTGAACCTCGACGACGTGCCGCCGTTGCCGTGGGCAGCGGTCTCCGAGGGCGCATTGCTCCCGGGCTCGCACGTGGCACAGCCGCCGTTGCCGGACCGCATCCCGAACGGCGCACGGAACTCCACGCTCTGGACGGAAGCCTGTCGCTTGCGACGCCTCGGCCTTGACGGCGAGGAGATCAACGCGGTGCTGCAGGT
>Ga0137435_1000501_pt1 | contig 12902 bp, 12 predicted proteins | sample EasRivERMGT100_2_FD_104904 | JGI IMG/M metagenome (GOLD analysis project Ga0137435, IMG submission 104904) | Soil microbial communities from meander-bound floodplain in the East River, Colorado, USA - East River MetaG ERMGT100_2 | ecosystem: Environmental > Terrestrial > Soil > Floodplain ... | reverse complement strand
TCCGGACCGCGGCGACGTCTTCGCCGGGTTCCGCACCTGCGCCATCGAGTGAAGTCCATCCACTCCAGGGACAACCCCCAGGTCAAGGCTCTGATCAAGCTCGCCGGCTCGTCGCGCGAGCGCCGCAAGACGGGCACCACGCTTCTCGAGGGAGAGCACTTGCTGCGAGCGTATCGCGACAGCGGCGGTGTCGCAGAGACGATCCTTGCGAGCGAAAGTGCGTTCGCGCGACCCGAAATCCGGGCACTCGTTGAATCCGCCCCGGCAGGCGCGCGACTGGTCCTCGCCGATGCGCTTCTCGAACGCATTTCCCAGCTCGTCAGCGCGGCGGGTATCGCGGCCGCCGTCCGAACGCCGCAGCCGGGGCCTGTCCCGCAGTCCTTGTCGAACTGCCTGTTGCTGGAGAACATCCAGGATCCGGGAAACCTGGGATCGATTCTGAGGACCGCTGTGGCTGCCGGGATACGGCATGTCTTCCTTTCGCGGGATTCGGTGTTCGCCTGGGCGCCGAAAGTCATTCGGGCTGGGATGGGCGCGCACTTCTCGCTTTCGATCTTCGAAGAGATCGATGTGAGCGAATTCGCGCGCGCGTACCGCGGCGCCATCGTCGCGATGGAACCGCGCGCCACGGCGTCGCTCTACGACATCGACCTGAGAGGACCGGTCGCCTGGGTATTCGGCAACGAGGGCGCCGGGCTGTCGGAGAGTATCGGACGGCTTGCCACGCATCGCGTGCGCATTCCGATGCCCGGAGCGGCGGAATCGCTCAACGTGGCGGCGGCGGCGGCAATCTGCCTGTTTGAGCAACTGCGGCAAAGAGCGCGGTGAGCGGCCCGGAGCATCATTCAGCGTCGCGCGCCAGCCGCAGCCCCGAGAACTGCCAGCGCGTCTCGGGCGGAAAGAAATTGCGATAGGTCGCGCGTATGTGGCTCGACGGCGTGGCGCATGATCCGCCGCGCAGAACGTATTGGCCGCACATGAACTTTCCGTTGTACTCGCCCAGCGCGCCGGGAGCAGCCCGGAAGCCGGGATAGGGCGCATGGTCGCTGCGCGTCCATTCCCATACGTCGCCGAAGGCCTGGGCAAGCACCCCGTCGGCCGGCGCCTCCCGAAGCGCGAGCGGATGCAGGGCGCCGCTCTCGAGAAAATTTCCGGCGAGCGAAGCGTCGCGCGCGGCGACCTCCCATTCAGCCTCGGTCGGCATTCGCTCGTTCGCCCAGCGCGCGAAAGCCTCGGCTTCGTAGAAACTCACGTGGCAGATCGGCGTATGGGGATCCACGGGCACCTCCCCGTGAAGTGTGAACGAATCCCACCGCCCGTTGCGGCGCTCCCAGTACTGCGGCGCCTGCCACCCGCCGGACCTCACCGCATCCCACCCGGCCGAAAGCCACAGCTCCGGCCGCCGGTAGCCCCCGTCGTCGATAAACTCGATGAAATCGCCGTGGGTCACTGGATGAGAGGCAATCTGGTACGCATCGAGCCAGACGCGATGGCGCGGCGTCTCGTTGTCAAAGCAGAAATCGGGACCGGAGTGGCCGATTTCGTACAGACCCGCGCCGAAGGAAATCCATCCTCGCTTGCGCGCGCGTATCGGGGTGAGCGGCCATTGCTTCTGGTATGCGGGCTTCAGCGGATTGCGCGAGAGCAAGTGCTTCACGTCCGTCAGGATGAGCTCCTGATGCTGCTGCTCGTGATGCAGTCCCAACTCGACCAGACTGCCGACCTCGGAGGGCTCTCGCCCCTCGGCGCACAGAGCGAGCATGGCTTCGTCAACGTGGTGGCGATAAGCGAAAATCTCTTCGATCCCGGGGTGCGAAAGCATTCCCCTCTCGGACCGCGGATGCTTGTCACCCACACTGTGGTAGTAGGAGTTGAAGAGCACGCGATAAGCGGGGTCGAAAAGCCGGTAGCGAGGGAGGTGGCGCGCAAGCACGAAGGTCTCGAAGAACCAGGTCGTGTGCGCCAGATGCCATTTCACCGGGCTTGCGTCGGGCATCGATTGGATCGCGCAGTCTTCCGTCGATAGAGGCGCTGCAAGGGTACCCGTGAGATGGCGGATCGAGCGGTATCTCTCGCCGCGCTCGTCGCCTGGATTGGTACGTTCCCTGGCAGTCGTCGAATCCGGAATCAAGTCCACGGACACCTCCACCATTCATGCTCCCCCGAGGAGAGCGAAATCAAGGATATTCAGTACACGCGCCGCTCGAGCTTGAATTCCTGCAGGATGGTCGTGGCGATTTCCTCGATCGATTTCGTCGTGGAGTTCGCCCAACGTATGCCCTCGCGTTGCATCAGTTTTTCGGCTTGTTGCACCTCGTGGCGGCAGTTCTGGAGGTCGGCGTACTTGCTGTTGGGCCGGCGCTCGTTGCGAATCTCCCGCAGTCTCTCCGGCGCGATCGACAAACCGTACAGCTTGTCGCGGTAGCTCTCCAGCACCTTGGGCAGGCTCATGCGGTCGAAGTCCTCGGGGATAAGTGGGTAGTTTGCCGCACGGATACCGAACTGAAGTGAAAGGTAGAGGCTGGTCGGCGTCTTGCCGCTCCGTGACACTCCCACCAGAATCACGTCCGCCTTCGCCAGATCCCTGGACGATGCGCCGTCGTCATGGGCAAGGGCGAAGTTGATGGCTTCGATGCGATGGGTGTATCCCTTCTCGTCCCGCGTGCTGTGGGAGCGGCCGATGGTATGCGAGGATTTCTGTCCGAGCTCTCCCTCCAGCGGATCGAGAAATACCTCGAAAAAATCCAGCACGAAGGCCTCGGACCTGCGTACGAGATCGCGCACATCATTGTTGACCAGGGTCGTGAATACAACGGGGCGGGCACCGGAACTGGCGGCTTCGTTGATACGGTTCATGCACGCTTCGGCCTTGGCCACGGAATCGATAAAGGGGACGGTGACGTGGCTAAACTCGATTCCTTCAAACTGCGTCAACAGGCTGTGCCCGAGCATCTCCACGGTGATGCCGGTGCCGTCGGAGACGAAGAAGACGGTTCGGGGTCGAGGGGGTTGCAGCGGGTGTTCAGGCATGATTGATGCTGCGCACAGGAAGTGTCGCCGCTAAAATAGCGGTTTCGCCGCGAACCTTCAACAAGAACGAAAGACCTGCCTCATGACAAGACGAAAATACGTCGTGCCCTTCGACCAGCTCAGAATGAGCGACGTCGAGCAGGTCGGGGGCAAAAACGCCTCGCTCGGCGAGATGATCAGCCAGTTGTCGAAGAAAGACATCCGCGTCCCGAACGGTTTTGCGACGACCGCCGAAGCTTATCGCGAATTGCTCGCCCAAGCAGGCCTTGACAAACGTATCGAGGGACGGCTGAAACAACTCGATTCTGACGACGTGGAAGCCCTCTCGCGCTGCGGATCGGAGATCCGGGCCTGGATCGAGGCAACGCCTCTCCCCAGGCAGTTGGAGAGCGAAATCGCCTTGGCGTACCGGGAATTGACTGGAGGCGACGACAGCATACCGGTTGCGGTGCGCTCCAGCGCAACCGCGGAAGATCTCCCCGATGCCTCCTTTGCCGGACAGCAGGAGACTTTTCTCAATATCCGCGGTCTGGACAACGTCAAGACGGCGCTGAGGCATGTATTCGCGTCGCTGTATAACGACCGGGCCATTTCCTATCGCGTCCACAAAGGCTTCGATCATTCAGCTGTCGCGCTTTCAGCCGGCGTTCAGCGCATGGCACGCAGCGACCTCGGCGCAAGCGGGGTGATGTTTACGCTGGACACCGAGTCGGGTTTCCAGGATGTGGTCTTCATCACCGCGTCCTGGGGACTGGGAGAAATGGTGGTGCAGGGCGCAGTGAACCCGGACGAGTTCTACGTGCACAAGCCGATGCTGCGCGCCGGCAAATTTCCGGTGATCCGCCGCGGGCTCGGATCCAAGCTCCAGAAAATGGTTTTTACCGACCACGGATCGGCGAAGCGATCGGTGGAAACAGTGGATGTCTCCGAGGCCGACCGCAACCGTTTTTGCCTCGGCGACGCGGATGTCGTCGAGCTTGCGCGTTTCGCGCTTCAGATTGAGGAACACTACCAACGGCCCATGGATATCGAATGGGCAAAGGACGGCGTGGACGGAAAGCTTTACATCCTGCAGGCGAGGCCGGAAACAGTGAAGTCGCGGAAGGCGACCGACGCTCAGGAGCGCTACCGGCTCAAGCAAAGATCGGACGTGCTCGTTTCGGGCCGGGCCATCGGGCACAAGATCGGGGCGGGCACGGTGCGTGTGGTCAAGGATGCTTCGGAAATGGGGCGCATCAAGCCCGGTGAAATCATCGTCACCGACATGACCGACCCCAACTGGGAGCCGGTGATGAAGCGTGCGGCGGCGATCGTCACCAACCGCGGCGGCCGTACCTGTCACGCGGCCATAATCGCACGCGAACTGGGCATCCCCGCTGTCGTGGGTTGCGGCAACGCAACTGCGGTACTCAAGGACGGCGAGACATGCACGGTGTCCTGCGCCGAGGGCGACACCGGCAACGTCTACCGAGGCATCCTTGAGATCGAGGTCACTTCCCAGGATCACGGCGAGATGCCCAAGTGCCCCGTCAAGATCACCATGAACATCGGCAATCCCCAAATGGCGTTCGATTTTCAGGCGCTACCAAACTGGGGCGTTGGGCTCGCGCGCCTGGAATTCGTGATCAACAACATGATCGGCGTGCATCCGAAGGCAGTGCTGGAGTATCCGGATCTGCCTGAAAAGCTCAAACGCGAGGTCGAGCAGGCGGCGCGCGGCTACAGCGATCCGCGTGCATTCTTCGTGGAGAAACTTACCGAGGGCGTAGCTACGATCGCCGCCGCGTTCTGGCCGAAACCCGTGATCGTGCGGCTCTCGGACTTCAAATCGAACGAGTACAAGAAGCTGATCGGAGGGGCTCGCTACGAGCCCGACGAGGAAAACCCGATGCTCGGCTTTCGTGGCGCCTCGCGCTACATCGCCGAATCGTTCCGCGAGTGCTTCGAGATGGAATGCCGGGCGATGCGTCGGGTGAGAGGCGACCTCGGTCTGGCCAACGTGGAGATCATGGTGCCGTTCGTGCGGACTCTGAAGGAATGCCGCCAGGTGATCGAGCTGCTCGCGGCGAACGGTCTGAAGCGGGGTGAGAACGGCTTGCGTTTGATCATGATGTGCGAAGTGCCTTCGAACGCCATTCTGGCCGAGCAGTTTCTCGAATACTTCGACGGATTTTCGATCGGATCGAACGACCTCACGCAGCTCACCCTCGGACTGGATCGCGACTCGGGGCTGGTTGCCGACGGATTCGACGAGCGCGATCCCGCGGTCAAAGCGATGCTGCGCCAGGCTATTCAGGCGTGCCGCAAGGCGGGCAAGTACGTGGGCATCTGCGGGCAGGGGCCTTCGGACCACCTGGACTTCGCGAAGTGGCTCGTACACGAGGGCATCGAGAGCCTCTCGCTCAACCCCGACACCGTGGTGGATACCTGGATGCAGCTCGCGCGCGAAGCCGACGCGGAGGCCAAGCTCAAAGTCGCAGCGACTTGATCAACTGCGTGCACGAAGCAGCCGCTGCTTCTCCCGGCCCCATTCTTTCTCCTTTTCGGCGGCGCGTTTGTCGTACTGCTTCTTGCCTTTGCCGAGACCGATGTTGATCTTCACGCGCCCTCGTACGTAGTGCAGATCGAGCGGGACCAGAGTGTAGCCAGCGCGGTCAACTTTGCCGATGAGACGGAGAATTTCCTCCGCGTGGAGCAGGAGCTTGCGCGTGCGCACGGGATCGGGCTTGACGTGCGTGGATGCGGCGGACAGCGCGCTGATGTGCGCGCCGATGAGGAAGAGTTCCTCGTTGCGCACGATCACGTAGGCCTCTTTGAGCTGCGCGCGCCCGGCGCGGATCGCCTTGACTTCCCAGCCTTCGAGGGCGATGCCCGCTTCGTAGCGCTCCTCGATGAAGTAGTCGTGGAGCGCCTTGCGATTTTCGACGATACTCACGGACGCACAATTCGTTCGACGGAATTTTTCATTCTACAACGATGATCCATGTCGACCGTTCTGCACTGGTCGGCTACAGCGCGCAGGCCATGTATGCGCTGGCCGATGACATCGAATCCTATCCGCAGTTCCTGCCCTGGTGCGACGGCGCGGAATACGCTGCGCGCCAGCCGGGCCGGACGGTTGCGACGCTGCATATCAATTTTCATGGCCTGAAGAACCAGTTCACGACGGAGAACGTCCATCAGCCCGGAAGGCGGATCGACATGAAGCTCGTCTCCGGACCGTTCCGCAGCCTTGAAGGCAGCTGGTCTTTTACTGATCTTGGGAACAACGCCAGCAAGGTCGAATTCAGCCTGCGCTATGAGTTCGCAAGCTCGCTGCTCGAGGCGGCGGTCGGCCCGGTATTCCGGCGCATCACCGAAACCTTCATGGATGCCTTTGTGCGCCGCGCCGACGAGAAGTTCGGCCGCAAGTGAGCGCCGCCCTGCAGATCGAAATCGTGTACGCGCTGCCCGAGCGCCAAGTGCTGCGCCGCGTCTCCTTGCAACAGGGGAGCACCGTCGAGGATGCCGTCCTGGCAAGCGGTCTGCGGGCGGAATTTCCTGAAATCGACGTGATGCATGTGGGAATCTACGGAAAAGCCGTGTCGAAGGACACGATATTGCGTGACCGCGACCGTGTCGAGCTCTATCGTCCGCTCAAGGCGGACCCGAAGGAAATCAGGCGCGCGCGCGCGACCAGGAAGCGCGCGAGGGGATGAGGCTTCAGTTGCAGGCCTGGGCCACGTCGGAGCGCGCCCGGGCTTTCTCCTGCTCGATCTGCGCGTCCTCCAGGTAGTAGCGCTCGCCCTGCGGATTGACGCGCGTCAACCGGCCGCCGATCTCGTATTGTGCGAGGCGCTGCCGGGCGGCACGGCAGTTCTCTTCCTTGCGTTGCGCCTCCGCGGTCTGTTCGCCGGACTCTTTTGCCGCTTTGGCCTGATCCTGCTGGCGCTTGCGGAAATCCTGTTCCTGCTCGGCGGTCGTCTTGGGGCCGGTCCTGGCGGCATCGCCTTTGGCGGCTTTGTCCGCAGACCCGGCGGCAGGCGCCGCGGCCGGCGCTGCAGAAGGCCTGTCCACACGGCGGGTCACGGTCCCCGATTTCGTATTCGCCGGACAGGGATCCTGCGAATAAATGATCTTTCCGCTCGCGTCGATGCACTTATGGACCTGTGCGTTCGCACTCGCAAGACTCAGGGACGCAAAAACGAAAACCGCGATTCGGATCATGACAATACTTCGCGTGAGGCGCTTGAGGGGCACCATAACCAGTTTCAACGGGACAGTCAATCACGCGGTGGACAAAATCCGCATTATTTACCGGGGGTTGCGAGCAGCGTATAATCCGACTTTTGGGTGTGGCAATGCGTCTAGTCCAGAAGGCTCTCACCTTTGACGACGTCCTCCTCGTTCCCGCCCACTCCAGAGTCCTGCCCCGCGATGTCGGCCTGAAAACCAGGCTGACGCGCAACATCCAGCTCAACATTCCCCTCGTCTCGGCGGCGATGGATACCGTCACCGAGTCACGACTTGCGATCGCCATTGCGCAGGAAGGCGGCATCGGCATCGTCCACAAGAACCTTTCGCCGAAAAAGCAGGCGGCCGAGGTTGCGAAGGTCAAGCGCTACGAATCCGGGGTGCTGCGCGATCCGGTAACGGTGTCGCCGGACATCACGGTGCGGGAGCTTCTTGCGCTGACGCAGCAGTACAGGGTGTCGGGTTTTCCGGTGGTGGAGAAGGGCCAGGTCGTCGGCATGGTCACCAACCGCGACTACCGTTTCGAAACCAACCTGGATTCGCCGGTGCGCGCGATCATGACCCCGCGCGAGCGGCTGATCTACGTGAAGGAAGGCGCGAGCCCCGAGGAGGCGCGCGCTCTCTTGCACAAGCACCGTCTGGAGCGCGTGCTCGTCGTGCGTAACGGTTTCGAGCTGCGTGGCCTGATCACCGTGAAGGACATTCTGAAGTCGAGCGAGCATCCGAACGCGACCAAAGACCAGCAGGGGAAGTTGCGTGTCGGCGCGGCGGTGGGTGTGGGCGAGGGCACCGAGGAGCGCGTCGCCAGTCTGGTCGAGGCGGGCGTGGACGTGATCGTCGTCGACACGGCGCACGGGCATTCGCAGGGCGTGCTCGACCGGCTGCGCTGGATCAAGGGCAACGCCGGCTCAGCGGAAGTTCTAGGAGGCAACATCGCCACGGCCGACGGCGCCAAAGCGCTCGTCGATCAGGGCGCCGACGGCGTCAAGGTCGGCATCGGGCCGGGCTCGATCTGCACCACGCGCGTCGTGGCCGGCGTCGGCATCCCGCAGATCACCGCGATCCAGAACGTCGCTCTGGCGCTCGAAAAGAGCGGCGTGCCGCTCGTCGCCGACGGCGGAGTGCGCTTCTCCGGCGACGTTGCCAAAGCGATCGCCGCCGGTGCTCACGCGGTGATGCTGGGCAGTCTCTTTGCCGGCACCGAAGAATCGCCCGGCGAGATCGAGCTTTTCCAGGGCAGGTCGTACAAGTCCTATCGCGGCATGGGGTCGCTGTCGGCGATGCAGCAAGGTTCGGCCGAGCGCTATTTTCAGGACTCCTCGGTGCATTCGGACAAGCTCGTCCCCGAGGGCGTTGAAGGTCGGGTCCCGTACAAGGGGTCGGTGGTCCGAGTGATCGAGCAGCTGATGGGCGGCCTGCGCGCGAGCATGGGCTACGTGGGCTGCGAGAGCATCGATGCGATGCGCTCGCGAGCTCAGTTCGTCGAGATCACCGGCGCCGGCTTGCGCGAGTCGCACGTTCACGACGTGCAGATCGTCAAGGAAGCGCCAAACTACCAGGTCGAGTAGGTGCACGACAAAATCCTCATCCTCGACTTCGGCGCGCAGTACTCGCAGCTGATCGCGCGCCGGGTCCGGGAGGCAAAGGTCTATTGCGAGCTGCACCCCTTCGACGCGAGCGACGCCTTTGTCCGCGAATTCGCTCCACGAGGCGTGATCCTCTCGGGCGGCCCCGCCTCCGTATATGAAGACGCAACACCCAAGGCGCCCGAAGCCGTGTTCAAGCTGGGCGTGCCGGTACTGGGCATTTGCTACGGTATGCAGACCATGGCGGCGCAGCTCGGCGGGCAGGTGGAGAACTCCAAAGTGCGCGAGTTCGGCTATGCCGAAGTGCGGGCGCGCGGGCACTCGAAGCTGCTGGAGGGCATCCAGGACAGGATCAACGGCGAGAAGCACGGGCTCCTGGACGTCTGGATGAGCCACGGCGACAAGGTGATCGCCCTGCCGCCCGGATTCAAGATCATTGCGTCGAGCGACGCGAGCCCGATCGCAGGTATGGCGGACGAATCGCGCGGCTTCTACGGCGTGCAGTTCCATCCGGAGGTGACGCACACGCGCCAGGGCGGCGCGATGCTCAGCCGTTTCGTGCACGAGATCTGCGGCTGCGACAGCGGCTGGAACATGCCGGATTACATCGGCGAGGCAGTAGAAGGAATTCGCCGCGAAGTCGGAAAGGAAGGGGTTCTGCTCGGGCTCTCGGGCGGCGTGGACTCTGCCGTGGCGGCGGCGCTCATCCATCGGGCCATCGGCAATCAGCTTGCCTGCGTGTTCGTCGACACGGGCCTCTTGCGGCTGAACGAGGCGGAAGAAGTCATGCAGACCTTCTCGCGAAACCTGGGCGTCAAGGTGGATCTGGTCAATGCATCGGCGCGGTTCCTCGGCGCACTTGCCGGCGTCGCCGACCCGGAGGAAAAGCGCAAGATCATCGGCCGCGAGTTCGTCGAGGTGTTTCAACGGGAGGCGAAAAGGTTTCCGAAGGTGAAATGGCTCGCCCAAGGCACGATCTACCCGGACGTGATCGAGTCGGCGGGCGCGAAAACGAAGAAGGCCCACAGCATCAAATCGCACCACAACGTCGGCGGGCTTCCGGAGACGCTGCACTTGAAGCTCCTCGAGCCCCTGCGAGAGCTGTTCAAGGACGAGGTGCGCGAGCTTGGCGTTGCGCTCGGCCTGCCGCGCGAAATGGTGTTCCGGCATCCATTCCCCGGGCCAGGCTTGGGAGTGAGGATCCTCGGCGAAGTGAAGCGTGAGTACGCGGAGCTCCTGCGGCGGGCGGATGCGATCTTCATCGAGGAGCTGCGCACCGCGGGTTGGTACGACAAAGTCGCGCAGGCCTTCGCCGTGTTCCTGCCGGTGAAGTCGGTCGGCGTGATGGGGGACCTGCGTACTCACGAGCATGTAGTGGCGCTGCGCGCGGTTCAGACCACAGACTTCATGACCGCCCACTGGGCGCCGCTGCCGCACGAGCTGCTCGCACGTGTCTCCAACCGCATCATCAACGAGGTGCGCGGCATCAACCGCGTGGCCTACGACGTCTCGAGCAAGCCGCCCGCGACGATCGAGTGGGAGTGAGGGGCATGGAGGGCGGAGCAGGTTTCCACGGGCGCAGCCTGTGGATGCGACCCCGCAATGCCCCTGGCGCCCGGCGGCCGTCGATCCCGGTGACCGCGTTCGCGGTCAGCGACTGACGTGGACGCCGATTTCGACACGGCGAGGATGCGCGAATCGCTGCGCCTCGCGATACGCGCGTCCGAGCGGGGGGAAGTGCCCGTCGGTGCGTTGGTGGTGAAGGACGGAAAAGTCATCGGACGAGGCTACAACGCGCCGATATCGAGCAAGGACCCCACGGCGCATGCGGAAATCCAGGCACTGCGCGAAGCCTCGGCGGCACTCGGCAACTATCGGCTGGAGGGCTGCTCGCTCTATGTGACACTCGAGCCCTGTGCCATGTGCGCGGGGGCAATCATACACGCGCGCATCGCGCGGCTCGTGTACGGGGCAGCCGACCCCAAGACCGGCGCCTGCGGCAGCGTCGTCGATCTTTTTTCGGAGAGGAAGCTGAATCACCATGCAACGGTAACGGGCGGCGTTCTCGCTGTGGAGGCGGGACGGCTGCTTTCAGAATTCTTTTTGGCGCGGCGCAATGCCGAGAGTTGAAATCTCCATTCCTGAGCAGAACCTGAGACTGATCGAGAACGGACGGGAAGTCCGGCAGTATGCGGTCTCGACCTCGCGGAACGGCCCGGGCGAGCGGCGGGGGAGCTTCTGCACTCCCCGCGGCGAGCACATCGTGCGGGCGAGAATCGGCGCGGGTCAGCCGGTCAGATCCGTCTTTGTCAATCGCCGCCCGACAGGGGAAATCTGGACACCGGAACTGGCCGAGCGCTTTCCCGGCCGAGACTGGATCCTCACGCGCATCCTGTGGCTGTCGGGGTGCGAGGTCGGGAGGAATCGATTAGGGGAGGTGGATACCATGCGGAGGTATATCTACATCCACGGCAGCCCCGATACGGTCGAGATGGGGAAACCGGGGTCGATCGGATGCATACGGATGCGCAACCACGACGTCGTGGAGCTTTTCGAGTTCGTGCTGCCGGGTACCCAAGTCGGAATCGCCGAGTAGTCCTGCGAGCACCCTCCGGTAACGAGTTCCTAAAGAGTAGGGAAAGGTAGAGCAGGGATTGCCCTCTGCTACACTTCGGTAACCGATCTTCAACATGGTTTCGCGTATCGTTTCGAGTCCAGGTATGTTCCATGTGCATTTTCGCGTTCTCGCCATCGCATCGCTGATCGCGCTCGCCGGCTGCCAGCAGCCCGAACCGCCCGGCGAAGCCCCGAGCGGGGTTGCGGTCGAGCCGGGAGATGGCCGGGTCACCGTCACCTGGAACCAGCAGCCGGGCCTGACTTACTGGATCTTTTTTCAGATCGGCAGCTCGGTCAGCCCCACGACCCAAGGCGCAGCGATACTCCGCGACGTCGTATCGCCCCAAGTCCTCTTCAATTTTGCGAACGGAACCCAGTACGCGTTCGTCATGAACGCAAGCAAGGGCGACAGCGCGGCGGGGCCGGCCTCCCCGGTCGTGGTGGCGACACCGAGACTCGCGGGCGTGAACTGGGCCTCGGGTGCGGCGCTGAGCACCGCGAATCTGAACGGGATGGCGTTCAACGGCAGCCGGTTTGTTGCGGTCGGCGATATGGGCACGGTCTTCGCGGGCGACCACAGTTACACCAGTATCAGTCCGCCGGGCGTGAGCGCCTGGATGCCACCGACTTCGCTCCCCCCTGGCTTCACCTCGAACTTGAGCGCAGTCACATACACCGGCCAGTTCGTTGCGCTGGGCACCGATGGCTCGATATTGACGAGCAGCGACGGCCTGACGTGGGCTCTGGCCGCCAACCCGGTTCCGGGCACCGGCATGAATGCCATCGCTTTCGGTCCGGGCTTGCATGTCGCCGCAGGCAGCGGCGGGAACATATTCACGAGCCCCGACCTCATCACCTGGACTCAAGCGACCTCCAACACGGTCAACGACCTGTACAGTGTTTCCTTTCTCAACGGAGGTTTCGTCGCGACCGGGGCGAACGGCACGCTCGTCACCAGCCCAGACGGCGTCACTTGGACCGTACAGGTTTCGAACACGGCCAGCGCGCTGCGCAGCGCCGCTTTCAGGGCCTTGCCCGCCCGCTATGTCGCCGTGGGTGACGCAGGTGCGATCGTGACCAGCGCAGACGGCGTCGCCTGGAACCTGATCACGCCCCCACCGCTCGCGCAGAATCTGAGCAGCGTCGTATTCGGCTCGCGGTTCGTCGCCGTGGGGCAGGGCGGCGCGGTGGCCTTCAGCGACGACGGGACGAACTGGACCCAGGCTTCCGCGGGCTCGGCCAACTTGACGCGCGTCCTCTTCGCGCCCGCGATGTATATCGCGGTGGGCGCGGCCGGTGCCAACGTGGTTTCGAAGTGAGTTCGCTTAGAATGCCCCTACCGAGGAGGACTTTCCAATGCGCGCATCCGTAGCCCCGCCGAAGGCGTGTACCTCGGAAAACTGCGGCCGCGCTGCGTCAACCCGAATCGGTCAAGCG
>Ga0137435_1000500_pt1 | contig 12912 bp, 13 predicted proteins | sample EasRivERMGT100_2_FD_104904 | JGI IMG/M metagenome (GOLD analysis project Ga0137435, IMG submission 104904) | Soil microbial communities from meander-bound floodplain in the East River, Colorado, USA - East River MetaG ERMGT100_2 | ecosystem: Environmental > Terrestrial > Soil > Floodplain ... | reverse complement strand
GGGCGTCGATCGCGACCCGGGTGAGCATTACGGCCCCGCTGCTGCGCATGTCGTCGGCCGAGGCGACGATCACGATCGCCTGGGCAACGCGGTCGCTGTCGTTGACCACGAGCACGCGATTCGCGCCATCGATGGCCTGATCGCGCGACTGGAAGCCGCCAGAGAGACGATTCTGCGCGACGGCCTCCCTGAGGATGACCGGCAGGCCGAGCGGCGCGACTACTCGAGTTCGTTTGGTGCCGACCGCGGTGACGGCGGGTCTTGGGAGAGGTAGCCATGTCGAGCGCCCTCGATGCGTTTCGGGCCCAGCGGGAGGCCGTCGACCAGGTGCACGCCCGCCTCACGGAGTTGGCTGAACTGCTTCGCAACCTCCAGGGTCAGGTCGATGCGATTACGCACAACCAGGCCCTTCGCGAGCTCCTGCGGGACGAACAGACCTGGCTCGAACAAGCACAGAGCACGATCGCCGATGTCCGATCATTTCGCGAAGAAGAGATGCGTCGCTTCTGGCCCGCGGTCTGGCGACGGTGGGCCGTTGCTGTTGCTTTCGCGTTAGCCGCGGGCGCAACGTTCGGCGCCGGATACGTGTGGGCGAACCGCCCCTATGAGGCGGAACTTGTCAGCCTTCGCACGCGGGTCGAACTTCTGGACGCTGTCGCCCAGCGCGTCTTGACGATGACGCCCAGTGAACGACGGCAGTTCGATGCCCTGATGAAGTGGAACGCGCCGCCGAGTCGATGAGTCGGCCCCACTGAATTATTCCGGATGCTCAAGCCCCGCAAGCGCGCCTTCACATGCGAGTTTCAGGCGTGGAACGTCCCGCTCGACGGCCCGATAGACGTACTCCAGATCGACGCCCAGGTAATCGTGGACCAAGACATTTCGAAACCCCGCCAACCCCTTCCAATCAACCGCCGGATGCGACACACGGAGGCCGTCGCTCAGTCGCTGACTGGATTCCGCCAACGTCTGGAGGTTGCGGATGACGCCATCTTGGATCAGGTGCGACGAGAAGAAACTCTCTCGTCCCGCAGTCGTGTACTCCTCAACGCGCGCGATGCAGCGAAGGATGTGCTTCAGATAAACGCGATCGTCCTTCACAAGGGGACGGCCTCTTCGAGCACCCGGTCACGGAGCAACTCATCGAGTCCACGTTCCGTTACGACCTGTACTCGGCGACCAAGAAGCTCCTCCAGCTCCGCGACCAGTCCCCCGGGAAACCACGGGCTCGGATCCGCCCCAACTTCTATCAGCAGGTCGACGTCACTCTGCGGTCCGGCATCGCCTCGTGCCATCGAGCCGAACACGCGGACCCGCGTCACGCCATGCCGTCGGGCGAGCCTCAGAATCTGCTCCCTTTTCGCCTGCACGAGGTCCACCATTGGGCCAACCCTCCATCAGAGGAAGCCAGTGTATCGCCTAATCTGGGTCGCCTCGAATCCAAGCCGCATAACGTTCGCGCTGAGCCGCGCGCCGCAGCGACATGATCGCACAGGACAGTGGGCGCGACGGCTCCAGCGCGATGATGTTAGGCAGCGCCTGCTAAACATCAGGTTTGCTGACCACTCCTGGTGGCGCACCCCAACAGCCACGCTGCGAAGCTCGAACTTGCCAGTGCCGCCAGCAGCTCCGTTCGTTGCTCCATAAGCAATCGCGAGACGGTTCCGACCGTTGGATACGGGGGACCTACATCACTCGGCGTGAGCAAGTCGAGTATCGCAACACCGGCGACGAGTCCGACAGCAATCGACCAAGTGGTCCGCGACCACGACCGGGTAAGTGAAACGGAAGCCCCGCCGACGAGCGTCGCCGCCAGAACGCCGAGCCACCGCCATGTTGAGATCGAAACGCTATCGAGAACGGGCGTCAGGTACCAGATCGGCACAATGGCCGCCACGAGGCAGGAACACCCTACGGCAACAAACCAAGTGAACTTCGTCGTACGCCACACATTCGTGTTTAGACCCCTGCCCGGTCCGTCAGTTCCCACGTCTGCCTAACGCTTGGCATCAGCCGCGGCGCGCACCCGGCCAGCGCGCCGTCGGCTGCATGCGCCATGTTAGGCATCACGGCTCATTCCAGTTGCCACCTGAGCGGCATCCCTCCCATCGAGAGCGTCGATTAGGTACCGGGAATTGTGAGCGCCATCTCGCGCGACGTACCGGCCGATGAGCGTCAAAGCCGCCATATCGGCCGTGACATTCAGGGTGGTCTTGAATAGATCTGGAATCAGGTCGACGGCGATTAGGATTCCGATCCCTTCCACGGGTAGCCCCACGGCCGCAAACACCGGTGCCTGGACCAACAACCCTCCGCTCGGGATCCCGGGGGCGGTAGCATTCAGGGCGACCGAAGCGACAGCAACGGTGGCGATCTGCGCGGGTCCCAGCTCTATACCATAGAGCCGCGCGATGAACAGCGCCCCCACGGTCCAAGAGGTCGGCCCCGACAGGCGAAAGATCGATACACTGAGCGGCAACACGAACCCGGTGAGGTCCGCCGACAGGTTGAGCTGGCGCGTCGCACCCTCGATCATCGCCGGTAGCGCGGCGAACGAAGAGCGTGTGCTCAGCGCGACGAACTGGGCAGGCGCGGCGGCAACGGCGAACTGCCGCAAGCGAACGCCGCCCCTGAGCACCGCCAGCGCGTAGATACCGATCATTACCGCAAGATGAAGCCCCACCTGAACCATGAGATAGAAGCCCAGTGCGCCCATCGCTCCCGCCCCCAGCTGGTTGCCGAGGACAAACGCGAGCGCAAAAACACCGGCTGGCGCCAACGCGAGCACCCACCGCGCGAGCACGAGCATCGCCTGGTTGACGGCGCGGAAGAAGCCGACCACGTGCTCACGCTCAGGCACGTCGACCCGAGTCATGGCAAATCCAAACGCAACGACGAAGACGATCAGCGGCAGCAGCGCTCCCTCCGCGGCGGCACCGATCGGGTTCGTCGGCACGAGGCTGACGAGCCAATCGCGGAAGCTCGGGACTTGGGCCGTCAGTGCATCACCGCCTGCCGCATTCGCACGCAACGCCGCCACCCGTGTGGGATCCAGCCGTAACCCCGCAAACAGCGGCGGGGCGACCAGAGCAATGAGGATCGCAACGGCGGCCAGAAGCGAATAGAACGTCGCGACGGCGCGCAAACCAAGTCTGCCGACCCGTCGTGTATCTGGCGCCGATGCGATGCCGACGACGAGGAGCGCGACGACCAGGGGAAGCACAATCATCCTGATCGCGTTGACCCAGAGGGTGCCGACAGGTTCGAGGAGCCTCACGGCGACCAACCGCCACGCTTCAGGCGCGGCTGCCGAGGCGAACGCCACGAGTAGGCCAAGGACCAATGCGACTGCCACTCGGACCATTGCGGTCATAAGAAAACCCTGACCTGATCTACCACGTGGTAGCTGACGCGTCGCTCGGGTTTAACAGTCGCTAGGGACCGAACACGGATGCATGCCTAACGAGTAGTCGGCTCAACTCGATAGCCGGATACTCGACGGCGCCTGGAGTCTAGCGCGGCGGCCAGGCCGATTCAATGCGGGTCCAACCGCCACGAGCAGCGCCACTTGTTGCCGAAATAGGCAGTGGACAGCGGGCGGGATATCCAGAACTCGATAGCGCAAATACGCCTGCGGGCGTCGCAGGATATCTGGTCACCGGCGTCGGGTACGGGACCGCATCTGATCGAGCGGACTCCGCACGCCACGTCCGCCCTGGCTTGCCCTGATCCAAACGAGATCATGGCCGTGGTCCTTCTCGTCGCGCTGCTAGAAGGCTCCATTGTGAGAGCCGGCGAATCGCCAGGATGTCCCGGCGCTCGCCGAACGTCAAGGCGCCTCGCTTCGCTCGGCCCCTCCGGGCGTTGGCCTTGACGTTGGCTGCGCGCCGGGACGGATCGGGCACTTGTCGCCGGCTGGCCGGGCACGTTCTTCGAGAAGGTCGAGGGTGAGGCGTTCTTCGCTGGACTGGCGTCCGTCGCAGCAGTGACGTGATCGATCGGGCACGCGAAGCGTGCTCGATTGATTGACGCGGCGAAGCCGCTGCTCGATAAACTGATCGGGAACGCGAGATTCTGGATCAGTCCTGCTCTCTATCGCGAAGTGCTGGACCAGCTCGGCGAATCGTGAGCGCGCGACGACAACCGCCGATCAAGTGGTTACCAAATTGGTTAAAAACCACTTCAAAACAGGCGCAACTCCGCCGAATTCCGCATCACTCTGATTTCGGTGGATCTCCTTCTGGATCAATCTCTTTCGAAGAATTTCGAAACGGACAGGAATCGCAGAGCGGCGATTTTGAGTCCCGCGCGTCTGCCAGTTTCACCACTCCGGCGTCGGGCAGTTCAGTATAGCGGACGTGTTCAAATCGTAGGGCGTCACCGACCCGAACATGGCTCCAATCCCGCCGCATATTTCGCTGAAGCAAACGAAGAAGTTCGTCTCGTCGATTTGCGAAGGATGTCGTCGTCGGGTTCATGCCAGCGAGGAAATGAAGAAATGGTGCGCAGAACCGGGCCGATGTAGGCCGCGCTGTTAGGAGGGGGCTGCTACACTGGAGTAGATGCATCCTGATTTGACCACGCTCAACCACGTCGAGGAGCTCGACCGGCTCATTGACGAATCGCAGACGCGCCCGCTTCTGTTGTTCAAGCACAGCTATACATGCGGGACGAGCATGGACGCGCTGGATGAGCTCGTCACACACCTCAATGAGCGGCCGACCGCTGCGCAGTACGCGATGGTCACCGTGCAAACCCATCGCGCCGTATCGAATGCGGTCTCCGCGCGCCTGGGAGTGCGCCATGAGACCCCCCAGGCGCTGCTCGTTCGCGACGGGCGCGTCGTATGGAGCGCGTCGCATTTCCGCGTGACGGCTAGCGCCGTCGAGGACGCGATACGAAATCAGGCGTAACTCCCGGCCTTCAATCACCCGCAAGGTGAGCCTTGTCAGGTTCGCCAGCCGCGTCCGACAACGCATCGCTGATTCGCACAGGATAGGGACTCCCGCCTCTGAGTTGTCTCACAGACGAGGACAACATCGCGATCTGTTCTGCACGACGCTGGCGCAAGTCTTTCAGCGACGGACCAGTCCGCCGGACTCCAGCCGACATCACCTGGCGCAACAGCGGTACGGCGCCCTTCGGGCCGGCTTCGTCCAGGCCAATCACGTCTTCAACGGCAACCCCGTGCTCCACTACCCGCCATACCTGCTTGCGGCCCGGATAGGTGTGCTTGCCGACGCTTCTCTTCATCACGGGAACAAACCGGCCATTCCGCTCGATCTCCGCAAGCTTGTACACCCCTGAAAGAGCGGGAGCGTCGCTCGATGTGCTGACGGCGGTCCCGACCCCGAAGCCGGCAACGGGCGCTCCGGACTCGACGATCTCCGCAACGCGCCATTCATCGAGGTCCCCGCTGACGACGATGCTCGTCTCCTGGAGACCATGCGCATCGAGGATCTGCCGAACCTCCCTGCTCAATGCGATGAGGTCGCCGCTATCGAGCCTGACGGCGCGCGGCCGCAACCCCGACGCAGCGACCGTTCGCGCGGCGGCGATCGTGTCGTAGGTGTCGAGCAGGAATACGGCACCATCTCCGAACGTTTCCGCGTAGCGCCGGAACGCCGTCGCCTCGTCGGGAAATGCCATCACCCACGAATGGCCCATCGTGCCGGACAGTGGGATGCCAAAGCGGCGCCCCGCTTCGATGACCGACGTTGAATCGAAGCCGGCCAGGTAGGCGGCGCGTGCCGCCAGGACCCCCGCCACGATCCCGTGGGCGCGCCGCGCACCGAACTCCATGAGGCCGCGACCCGCGGCTGCCTCGACGACGCGCGCGGCACGACTCGCGACCGCGGTCTGAAACATCGTCTGTGCGATGAGGGCGGTCTCGACAACCTGCGCCTCGGCGATCGGCGCCGTCACGCGAAGCAGCGGCTCGAGCGCAAAAACGGGCGTCCCCTCCTCCACCGCCCACACATCACCTGTGAAGCGGAAGCTCGCCAAATAGTCGTCAAAGAATCGCGACGGGAGCGTTGAGAGGCTCGGAACGGCGCGAAGGAACCGAATGTCCTCAGTGGTGAAACGCAGGCCCTCAAGAAACTCGAGCGCCTGCTCGATGCCGGCAGCGAGCAGGAATTGCCTCGTCGGCGGCAGCTGCCGCACGTACAGATCGAACGTGGCACGTCCGATCAGACCGGAGGCGTAGTAGCCCCCGATCATCGTGATTTCGTACAGATCGGTCGACAGCGCCGAGAGCATCGTGTCAGATTCGCGTACCGCGAGTCTGACCCGGAACGTCCATGCCCGCAAGCGCTTCGTGATTGGCGATCGCCAATCACCAATCACAAATCACTAATCGCCACAGACCAGGCGGTCGGCCCTTACCTTGAGGCGAGGCGGCGCGCGATCGCCTGCGCGGCAACCCAGGCCGAGGACCACGCCCACTGAAAATTGAACCCGCCGAGGCGGCCGTCGACGTCGAGGATCTCTCCGGTGAGATGCAACCCAGGGCACACTCGCGATTCCATTGTCGCGGAATCAATCTCCGTCAGAGGGACACCGCCGGCGGTCACTTCGGCGAAGTTGTAGCCGCGACTGTCTCTGACGCTCAACGGCGTCTCGATGAGCGCGCGCACGAGGCGCCGGCGATCATCGCGCGCCAGGTGCGCCATTGTCGCCGCCTCGCCCAGCCGCGCGACCTCGACCCACTCGTCCGCGACCGACGCGGGAAGCCTCGAGGCGAGCACGGTGCGCACGAATGCACGCGGACGCTCACGTTGCTGATCCTGCAGCCATCCTTCGGCCGACTCGAACGTCTCGCCAGGCATCACATTGAGGAGAACCTCCGGTTCCTGCGCGTCGAGTCGCGCGCGCAGCCAGTGCCGCGACGCGTTCAGCATCAGCGGTCCACTTGCGCCGAAATGCGTCCACAGCATCGCGCCCTCGAGGCGAACAGACGTCCGGTGTCCGACACGCAACGTCACCGACGCCGGATGCGCGACGCCCGCAAGCCGTGTAAGACCCGAGTCGTCGAGGACCAGCGGCACCAGCGCTGGCGTCGTTTCCACGTGACCATGACCGAGGCGCCGCGCAAAGTCATAGCCGGCGCCGTCGCTCCCGCTTTTCGGCAGCGAACGACCCCCTGTCGCGAGCACGACGACGTTCGTCGCATATGAAAAGCCCTCGGCTGTATCCACGACAAACCCGCGATCGGCTCGCTCAACGGCGACGACGCGCCGCGCGGAGTGAAGCTCGGCGCCCGCCTGCTTCAGCTCCTGCAGGAGTGCGTCGAGCACGGTGCGCGCGCGGTTGGTGTCCGGAAAGAGCTTGCCGTCGTCTTCCTCGTGCAGGGTGACGCCGAGCCCATCAAAGAACTCTGCCGCGCGGCTTGCCGGAAAGGCGCGCAGTACGTTGCGGATGACGCGCGGGTCGCCGCCCCAGAAATCGCGCTCGGTGACCACGCGATTCGTGACATTACAGCGCGCACCACCGCTGACAAGAATTTTTGCCCCAACCGTTCGCGCGCTGTCGGCACAAACGATGCGTCGTTGCTTCATGGCTCGCGCACAGAACACGGCCGTGGCGAGCCCGGCAGCACCTCCGCCAACGATGACGACGTCTGCAGTATCGCGACTCAGCGGCATTCAGCCGGGAAAATCGCGATACGGACGTGGTCGGTGGGGCATGCAATGTGCAACTTAACGCATCCGACGCGCGGCCCCTGAGCCCGCGCCCGTAAAGCATTTTGACGCGAAGGAGGAGGACAGGATGAAAAGGTTAACTTCAATAGGAGCCGCGGCCTTTACAGCGGCATTCCTCACGGTGGCGATCAACGTCTCCGCGCAGGACTCGAATATCAATCAGCGCACGTTTCTAACATTTAGCGGACCCGTTCAGATGCCCGGTGTGACGCTCCCGGCCGGCAAGTATGTCTTCCGCCTGGCCGACACGTCGTTGCACAACGTCATGCAGGTCTTCGACGGCGAGGAGAAGGACATCATCGGTCAGTGGTTCTTCATCCCCAAGAACCGCACGACGGAAGAAGCAAACGCGGCCAACGGCAAACCCGTGGTGACCTTCATGGAAGTGCCGGAAGGGGTGACACCAGCGGTCAAGTATTACTTCTATCCGACCGACCTCACTGGTAAGGAGTTCATTTATCCGAAGGACCAGTCGCTGAAGCTCGCGGCAGCGTCGAAACAGCCGGTGCTCGCCACCGACAGCGACGTAACCAAGGGCGGAGAAGCGCACGTGTTTACAGTCGAGCCGAGCGGCGCCGAAGCGGCATATGACGCCAATGCAACCGCAAATCAGAATCAGCAGGCTGAGGCGAGTGCGCCGGCGGCGCCCGCAGCGAACAGCCCGACTGACCTGAGCGCGGATCGCGATCGGACGGTGACTGGCACGTCGGGTGTCGCCGACCAGAACCCCGCACCGCGCCAGCAGGCGTCGAACGAGCTGCCGACGACGGCAAGCCCGCTCCAGCTGATCGGACTGCTGGGCCTGATGGCACTCGCCGGCGGCTCCGGCCTTCGGCTCGCGCGTATTACCAACTAGTCGTACGATGTAGGGACGGACGTGAGATCCGTCCCTACCGTCGATTGGATCGTTCGAATCGTTCGGTGCGTTCGGATCGTTCCCGTTCGTTGAGGATCCCATGCATTGGCGGAATTCGCGGCACGTCCTGCTCGGAGCGGCCTTCTGTGCCGCGATTCCTCTCGTCGTTCACGCCCGCCAGGACGCTCAGGTCTTCAAGTCAGGTGCTGAGCTCGTCGTGCTCCATGTGAACGTGTTCGACAAGCGAAGCGACGCGGTCCCGGAGCTGCTGCAAAGCGCGTTCACCATCTTCGAGGACGACAAGGTTCAAGAGATCGAATTCTTCAGCGCGGGCGACGTGCCCGTGACGGTGGGGCTGATCGTCGACAACAGCACCAGCATGCTGGCCGAGCGTGAGATGGTGCTGTCGGGAGCCACCGCCTTTGCCGAATCGAGTCACCCCGAAGACGAGATGTTTGCGCTCATCTTCAACGAACATGTCCGTCACGGACTGCCGAGCTCGGTTGATTTCACGAAAAACCGGTTGCAGCTGCGCGCCTCGCTGCAGCGGTTTACCCCCGGTGGGAAGACGGCGTTCTATGACGCGGTCATCGCGGGGCTCGATCATCTTGAAAAAGCCGGCTACCAGAAGCGCGTTCTCGTCGTGCTGAGCGATGGCGGTGACAATGCCAGCCAGCACAGCGAAAAAGAGATGCTCGATCGCGTCTCGAGCAGCAGCGCGCTCGTCTATACGGTCCTCGATCCAAACGTCGTCGTTCCGGGTGAAAGCAAGCCGGCCGTCCTGCGGCGGCTCGCGAAGCTGTCGGGCGGTGTCGCCTACTTTCCCAGAACGAGCCGCGATCTGATCGCGGCTTTCCAGCAAGTCGCTGGAAATATCCGCCGCGGCTACAGCATCGGCTACCTGCCGTCGAGCACCGAGCATCATCACGACCAGCGACATCGTGTAAAAGTGACCGTCCGTGTACCCGGTCGTGGCGATCTGGCCGTACGCGTGCGGAATGGATATGTGGAGCCTGCACCTGAAACCCGCTGACGGCCCCGACAACGAACCCGTCGACCCAAGGCGGCGCCGCCGCCGGCGCGCCTTGGGTCGCTGGCTCGAGCGTCTGCTGTTTCTCATTGCGGCTGGCTGCCTCGGCTATTACCTCTACGTGTACGAAGAGGCTCGCCTCTATCAGTCCTTTGAAGACAGAGAGCTCGATGCGATCCTCGCGAGCGGCGCATCGCCCAGTACGCGCGATCAACGCGTGCCACGGGCGGCGCCGGCGGAGGGCTCAACGATCGGCCGCATCGAAATCCCGCGACTGGGTGTGTCGGCAGTGATTCGCGCAGGCAGTGACGCGCGAACGCTCCGCCTGGCGGTCGGCTACATTCCGGGCACCGCGCTGCCTGGTGAAAAGGGCAACGTCGGACTGGCGGGGCATCGCGATACGTTCTTTCGCAAACTCCGCGACATCAATCCGGACGACGAGATCCGCGTCACCACAAAAGAGGGTGTCTTCCGCTACTTCGTTCAACGCACGAACATCGTCCAGCCAAGCGACGTCTGGGTGCTCGACCAAACCGGCTATTCTGCGCTGACGCTCGTCACCTGCTATCCCTTCACCTACATCGGATCGGCGCCGCAGCGTTTCATTGTTCGCGCGGCGCTCCGAGCGGCCGACCATTTAGGCGAGATTCGGCAGCCGGTCCCGAGACCTCCGGCGTAGGTCCGCAGCGCACCGGCGCGGCTCCAATGAGTCATCATTGGCCGGCTAAGCTACGCTGCATCAATCATTTAACTTATATAATGCGTAATTAAATACCTAACTGATCTGAGTCTGCGGCGTCTCGATGATTCTGGCGTTGTACAACCCGAATGGTGGCTGCGGTAAGACCACGACGGCCGTGAATGTTGCCACCGAGCTGGCGCGCCGAGGGCGCTCTGTCCTACTCGTCGATCTCGAAGCGGACATGGGAACCTCGATTTCGCTCGGCGTACGCCCGGGCCAGGCGCGTCCGTCGATCGTTGAGCTGCTCCTGAAGCAACGACGTCCCAGTGAGGGTGTTCGCGAGGTTGCCGGCGTTCCCAATCTCCATCTTGTCGCGGGCTCGCCCGCCCTGGCCGGCATCGACGCAGCGCTGCGCAACGTTCGCCAGCCTGAGCGGCGTCTCGCGGACTGCATCCTCCCCCTGGCTCCGGCATTTAACGATGTCGTCCTCGACTCCCCAAGCAGCTTCACGGTGGTCTCGCTGAGTGTTCCCTCGGTGGCGCAGCACCTGATCGTGCCGATTCGCGCCGACTACCTGTCGCTCGAATCCCTTGCACACTTTCTGCGCTGGTACCGTGACCGGCGGATTGGGCGCCCTGGTCTGGCGCAGATCTCGGGCATCCTGCTGACGATGGTGGACCACCGGCGCGAGGCGACGCGGGAAATCATCGAGATCATCCGGATGCACAATCGCCGTGGGGTATTCCGCACGGAAATTCCCTCCGACCCGCGCGCCGCGGAGGCCCCGTCGCACGGCATTCCGCTCGTGATGTACGCACGGTCCCGCGCGAGCCAGGCGTATCAGCGGATGACCACCGAATTGCTCCAGCGGACGGAGCGGCGCGCGCGCGCTGACATCGCGCGCGTGCGCTTGCGTACGCGGCGCAAAGTGCTCTAGGATTGTGCCGCTTTCAGGTTTAAGCTCCGATAGTTTAATTACGTAATAATTGAAAGGCGTCCCTGGCCGTGGACCGGCGCGTGGGCGCAGGGCGCAACTATCCCAAATGGCAACCCGACCCCCGGGCAAACGAATCGGCAAGAGCGGCGAACAAATCTTCGTTCCGCGCGTGGACGGCGCGGATGAAAAGCCGAAGAAGCGCGGGCGGCGTCCGTCGCACACGGAACACTGGACGAAGGTGACCGTGGTGCTCTTCGATCGCCAGATCGTCTTTCTCGATCGGCTCGGGGCCGACATTCGCGCGGCCAGCGGCGTCGCGATCAGCCGGGCGCACGTCATTCGGGCGCTCATCGACGCGCTCAGCGAGTCAGACCTCGATCTCACCGGCACGCGATCCGAAGCGGACCTGAAAGCCATTCTCACCGCACGCCTCGGACGTTATCGCGTCTGAAACAGCCCGAACCCACTGAACCCCTGAACCTCGATCGACGGTAGACTCCGCGCCGGTGGCTCTTCTACGCTGGGGCCTTCTCGGGACCGCCCGCATCAACCGGCTGATCATTCCGGCCATCCGCGCTTCCGCCCGCGGCGTCGTTCACGCGGTCGCGAGCCGGGACGGCGGCCGCGCGCGCACGTACGCGGCATCGTGGTCGATTCCGCGCGCATTCGGGTCGTACGATGAGCTCCTCGCCGCGGACATCGACGTTCTCTACATCTCGCTGCCGAACGCGCTGCACGCGCCATGGACGCTGCGCGCGATCGAAGCGGGTCTGCATGTCTTATGCGAGAAGCCGCTGGCGCTGGCTCCTGAAGACGTACGACGCATCTCAGAGACGGCGGCTCAGCGCGGGCGCGTCGTGACGGAAGGATTCATGTACCGCCACCACGCACAGACCAAACGCGTCGCGGAGTTGATCGGCAGCGGCGCCATCGGGTCGATACGGACGCTCGTTGGAGGATTCACTTACGTGCAGAGCCGCGCAGACGACGTACGCCTCGACCCATCGCTCGGCGGTGGCGCGTTGTGGGATGTCGGCTGCTACCCGGTAAGCTTCGGTCAGTGGATCGCCGGCGCGCGCCCGGGCGCCGTCATCGCCGCACAACGGGTGGGGCCGACGATGGTCGACGAACATTTCGGCGGTACCGTGACGTACGCGAATGATGTGATGCTGCAGTTCAACGCCGGTTTTCGCGCCGCGTACGACACGCTGATGCGGGTGATCGGGAGCGAAGGCGTCCTCGAGATTCCACGACCGTATCGTCCGGATGCGCGCTGCGAGATCATCGTCCGTCGAGCCGACACCATTGACCGCATCGACATTGCGGGCAACGCGCCGTTCGTCGACCAGATCATCGATCTGGAGGACGCCGTCCTGGACGGGCGCCCCTCGCGAGTAACGCTCGAAGAGAGCCGGGTGCTGGCGGCTACACTTGTCGCTCTCCATGAAGCCGCGCGGCAGCGGCGGGCGATCGATGTCGCCATCTAGCTGGCGCGCCGAGGTCATCGGCGGCGTCACCACATTCATCACGATGGCGTACATCGTCATCGTCAACCCAGCGATCCTGGCTGAATCGGGTACCGGCATGCCGTTCGCCGGCGTCCTGAGCGCGACGGTCCTGATCGCGTTCAGCATGACGCTGCTGATGGGCGTCTATGCGCGCCTGCCCTTTGCGGTCGCGCCAGGGATGGGCCTCAACGCGTTC
>Ga0137435_1000499_pt1 | contig 12926 bp, 19 predicted proteins | sample EasRivERMGT100_2_FD_104904 | JGI IMG/M metagenome (GOLD analysis project Ga0137435, IMG submission 104904) | Soil microbial communities from meander-bound floodplain in the East River, Colorado, USA - East River MetaG ERMGT100_2 | ecosystem: Environmental > Terrestrial > Soil > Floodplain ... | reverse complement strand
GGGGGGGGGAATAGGGGGGGGGGGGGGGGGAGAGGGGGGGGGGGGGGGGGGGGAGGGGTGAATGATTCGCAGCTCGTCGAGCATCAGCGGTTTGCGGACGGTCTCGCCGATCGCGCGGTGCATCTGGTGCGCGGTGAGCCGCCGCCGTTGGGCAAGTCTGTCAGTGTGACGATCGTGGATGATGATGTGGGCGGGCCGTATTTGATCCCGCCGCGGGATGTGTTCGCGCGGGAGCTGGTCGGCCGTGGTGTCGGCGTGCCCCGATACCCGGAGCCTGGGACGCGGCACATCGTGCTTGTGTACGCCGAGCCGCGGTCGTGGAAGGGGCGCGGCGATCTGGGGGGGCGGTCGGTGGCACAGCTCGAACGGCTCGTACCGCAGGCGTCGCTGGTGATTCTGTTTGCCCATCCGCGGCTGGTCGCGCAAATCCCGGGCGAGGTGCCGGTGTTGTGCGCGTGGCATGGGCAGGCGTTGATGCAGCGGGCCGCGGCGCGATGGATCCTGAGCGCGGGATAGTGGGTGTGACCGCGAGATAATAAGATTAGGCTGACCAGCCTAACGTGGTCAGCCGTGCAACAAAGACGTTGTTATACTGCTGGAACGGTGCGGTGCATGTATGTTAGATAGGTATGTCTAATTCTCGTCAGACAGCGGCACTTCTTTCCTGAACTTCGCCATGAACATCTTCAGCTTCGATTCTCAGCATGGTGCGCCCGTCCACGAGTTCGACAGCCGCGGCGCGAGCAGTGAGGCGCTCGGTCACGGTACCGGTGAGGCGCACGCGTTCGTAATGCAATTCGAGCCTGGCAGCCTGATTGGTCCGCACCCTGCCGGTTTCGGTCAGCTCTTCGTTCCGGTGCAGGGATCTGGTTGGATTGCGGGGGCTGACGGTGCGCGCCACACACTTCGGCCCGGGCAGGCCGCCTTCATTAACAAAGGAGAGACGCACTCGAAGGGAAGTGAGCAGGGGATGACCGCGGTGATGGTCCAGATCCGAGAGTTTATCCCCAATGTTCGGCGGGCCGCTGTCTAACAAGCGCTTGAAGCTGCCGGCGCGCGTAGATTAAGGAATGAATCTTTTTTCAGCGCGCCGCAGCTTAAGCGCGATTCGTTAGGCTGCCCTACCGATGACTGAGCCAACGACGACTGTTCATCGATCCCTGCTCCTGCGCGTTTTGGGGATCGCTGTGCTGGCCATAGCCCTCGGCGCAGCCACGGGTCTCGCAACTCTTGGACTCCTCGGCCAGCGTGCCGCGGTCGCTCGCCTGCCCGCGCAGCAGCAAGACGACGAGGCGGCGATTCGCGAGGTGCAGAGTCGTCAAGCGGCCGCTTGGAACAGCCACGACGCCACGGCTTATGCGCATCTGTTCACGATGGATGGTGACGTCGTGAATGTGGTGGGGTGGTGGTGGCGTGGTAGGGCTGAGATTGAGACCAACCTGAAGGGTGCTTTTGCCGTCATGTTTCGAGAGAGCAAACTCACCATCACCGATGTGCAGGTGCGATTCTTAACTCCCGACATTGCGGTCGCCCATGTTCGGTGGACGATGGAGGGAGCGAAGCCGCCACCCGGCATTCCCGAGCCCCGGCAGGGCATGCAGACGCAAGTTCTGAGGAAGCAGGCGGGGAACTGGTTGATTGCGGCTTTTCAGAATACGAACGGTCTGCCTGAAAGGGCCTTTCCTCAGTCGCCAGGAAGCGTTACTAAACCGAGGTAGTCGTCTGAATCATTCATTCAGTTCTCGCGCCGCCTAACACGCGCTTGAAGCTGACGGCGCCGTCTTTCTGTGGAGGCCTTCTATTTGTGAAATCGTCCAGGTCGCGCCGCAGCTTAGGCGCATTTCGTTAGGCCGTTAGCACATGCTCTGCAATGTGCGTTGGCAGTACGTTGTGCCCGTTTTCATCGGCGTGGCGACGTCGCTTGACGCCCAGAGTGCCCCGTTCACAGTTCCTTTTCAGGCTCCTCTCGCGGTAGGCAGTGCCAAGCTGAAGGATTCGGCTTTCGTCGGCAACGCAATGGCCTACCGATACCACGGAAAAGGCATCAATGGTCTAGACGAGTATGTGTGGCCTCTGGAAATAGCCTCCGCGGACTCAGTGCAGCTCGACAGCCTGCTACTGATGCAGGTGAACAGCTTCAAGGAAACCCTTCCCCTTGGTGTAGAGCGCGGGTGGTACGACAACTTTCAGATGGCCTTCGATGCTCCTCATCCCGTCGCCTTGGCCCGCGACTCGGTACGTGGTTACGTCGTGGCATTTGTGTTTTCGAGGGGCCGGCAGCCGTTTGCATCATTCTTCTACATCTACGCTATTCATGGGATGTATCTGAAGATCCGGCTTACTGTACCCGCGAAAGACTGGAATGCGAACAAGGCCCTTGACTTGCCCGCGGCGTTGGTTCGCGCCGCCGCTGACTCCAGTCGCTAACGGCCTAACACGCGCCTGAAGCCGGCGGCGTCGTCTTGCTGTGGAGGCCTCGGTTTGTGAAAATGAAAGCATCGCGCCGCAGCTTAGCCGCATTCGTTAGGCAGCACCGAACGACCTGCGTAACCCGCAAGCTACCCCGGTGAGCGATCTGGTCACGGTTTTCGAATCCAGCGATGTTGCGCTACTTGCGCTGGCAAAGGCCGCATTGGATCAGGCGGGGATCCGATATGTCGCGCAGGCGGAAGGAATCCAAGACCTGTTCGGCGTGGGTCGATTGTTTAGTAGTTACAACCTCATAACGGGCGCTCCAAGGATTCGCGTAACCACTGAGAATGCGGAGCGTGCGCGACAGGTCCTCAGCGAGCTCCATGAATGAGTTGCCAATGCTGAAGCCTATTGCAGGCTCGGAATCCCCATCACGTGCGGTCGAGATAACCTGAACGTCTCATGAGGCCCGAACCACAGGATCCAGACTTCCGCACGCGGGTCAAGGCCAGCTTCTCACGTCAAGCATTCATGGCAACGCTCGGCGCTTCATTAGAGCTCATTGAACCGGGCGAAGTGCACATCGCACTGCCGTTTTCGGCGCACCTGTCGCAGCAACACGGGTACTTGCATGCAGGAGTGACAAGCGCAATCGCCGATAGCGCAAATGGATATGCCGCGCTCACATTAGCGCCTGCCGAGGCTGAAGTTCTGGCGGTGGAGTTCAAGATCAACCTGATGGTCCCAGCATCCGCGCCTCGGTTTCTTGCCCGCGGAAGAGTCCTCAGGCCAGGTCGTCGCCTCTCCGTTTGCCTTGCTGAAGTCCTCGCTGTGAACGGTTCCGATCAGGAAGTGATTGCGACCATGCTGTCGACTATCAGCGTCAGACCGAGTGGCCGATCGGCCTAACACGCGCTTGATGCTGCCGGCGCGCGTAGATTGTGGAATGACTCCTTCTTCAGCGCGCCGCAGCTTAAGCGCGATCCGTTAGGCAGCAGGTACGCTTCCGTGAGCCATTTTGGGCGCGTCCCGTACCTGTTGGTCATGGTCCTTGGCATACCACTTGTCTTCAGTTGCTCTGGGCCCGGCTCATCGGGACGGACCGATGACGAGCTCATCTACGCAGCGGTTCTCGACAGTGTTGCTCGCCAGGCGGCAATGATTGTGGTTGCGGATTCGGGACCGTTCCTGCCGTCGCGAGCACGTCTGCAAACGTTACGTGCAGTGCGTCCTCGTCTACCCGTACGCGCCTTGGCCGATGCTGAAGTCGCACCCAAGAAGGGCGAAGACGACTACTGGACTCGCTTCGAAAAGAAGTATCCCGAAGCCTATGGCTGGTATGCAGTGTCCCAGATCATCCTTGTTGATGCGAACCATGCGACGCTCATTTACAGTCACTACTGTGGCCGTCTCTGTGGAGAGGGCGGCCCGGTCGAGCTCGAGCGTCGTGGTGATCGATGGGTGGTGACCAGTATCAGAATCGCTTGGACCTTTTGACGCTGCTGCCTAACGCGCGTCTGAAGCTGACGGCGCCTTTCGTCTGTGGAGGGCATCGGTTTGTGAAAGTGAAAGCAACGCGCCGCAGCTTAGGCGCATTTCGTTAGGCGGCGACGGCCTTCGCCGGCGCATTGACAGTCCTCTCGCTCCGGCCAGAACACATGCAAATCGTCCGGGCCTGCGACGAACCAGCGGCTGCAAGCCTCCCGCTGCCGCCGAGATCGCGGGCAGCGGGAGGACCTGAGCGAACGGCCCAAGCTCTACCGACTCGAGGTCGGTAGGCCTACACGGTAGGCGCTGGCGTTTGAGCGGAAGGCGTCTGGGCCAGTCGATCACCGGCGCTGCTCCCGGGCCTGGTCCACGCATGCGGTTCGAAGGCCGCCCCGAGAGGAGCGTGCACCAGGTGCCCCGAGAAGTTCGCCATGACCGAGAACCCGGCCCCGAGGACCACCTCCAGTGCTTGCGCCCTGGTGAAGCCGGCGGCGTAGAACGCCTCAAGGTCCTCCTCGCTCACATGGCCGCGATTCCGCACCATCGCCCGGGACAGATCGCTCAGGGCTTGCAGTCCCGACTTCTCCGGTGCGCGCCCGGCCCGGAGGCGGGCGAGATCCTCCTTCGAGAGGCCCTCCTTGAGGGCGGCGGCAGAGTGGAAGGCCATGCACCACTCGCAGCCGTTCTCGAAGGCGTTGGTCAGCGAGAGCACCTGAATGTCGATGGGGCTCATCGTGCCTTGGGCGTAGAGATCGCGCACGGCAAAGAACGACCGGAGCAAGGTCGGCGATTCCGCCATGCCTGCGGCCAGGTTCGGGATCATGCCGAGGGTCTCGCGAACGTGCCGGAGGGTCTCTCGGGACCCTTCCGGGGCGGTGTCGATGGTATGAATCGGGAACGAAGTCATGAGTTGTCTCCTGGCCCGAGAAGGGCGGTTTGGGTTCGCGGCGAAATCTTCGGCCACCGCCGTCCCTGGCTCAATTCCCTCGGAGGGAAGTGCGTGCCCGCGGGTCATAGCCGAGTCTCGGTGTGAACAGGGGGTCCTCCGTGTCGGATCGAAGAACACCGGCTCGCCGTGCGTTCGGGCTACTCCTCAAGGAGTGGCGGCGGGTCCGCCGCAAGAGCCAGCTCACTGTGGCTCTGGAGGCGGAGGTCTCTCCGCGTCACCTGAGCTTCGTAGAGAGCGGGCGCTCGGTGCCGAGCCGGGACATGGTGCAGACGCTGGCCGAGGCGCTCGACGTACCGCTGCGGGAGCGCAATGCACTCCTTGTCGCGGCGGGGTACGCGCCGCTCTACCCGGAGAGAGCGCTTGCGTCGTCGGACCTGATCCAGGTGCGCCGGGCGTTAACCCGGCTCCTCGATCATCAAGAGCCGTATCCCGCCGTCGTGCTGGATCGGCAGTGGAACGTGCTGGAGACGAATCGAGCCGCTCCCAAGCTCTTCGCCCATTTCGCGGATCTCGCGGCGTTGCCGGGGCCGCGGAACCTCCTCCGATCCATGTTTGATCCGTCTGGCCTCCGTCCCTGGATCGCAAACTGGGACGCCGTTGCACAAACGCTGGTGCAACGCGTCTTTCGCGAAGCGGTGGCGGGAATCCCCGACCCACGGGTCTTGTCCCTGCTCGAGGACTTACGAGCCTATCCCGGATCGCCGGCTCCCGGCCCACAAGCGACCACAGGGGACCTGCCGTTTCACCCAGTGCAGTTCCAGAAGGGCGTCCTGAGCCTCAGCTTCTTCTCGATGGTGACGACCGTCGGGGCACCCCTCGACATCACCGCGCAGGAACTTCGGATCGAGGCGTTCTTCCCGTCCGATGACGAGACCGAGCGGTTTGCCCGCGAGCACCTCGCAGGAGGGTGATAAGACGCTCCAGGGCCGCCCACACGCTGTCGGCCTCGTTACGTAGGTTCAGCGCCGGTGAGGGCCGCTTGCCCGCCGTCTGATATCAACTTTGAAGTGCAACATTGCGTCTCATCGCGCATAGCATCCTAACAAGCGCGTGAAGCTGGCGGCGCGCGTAGATTACGGAATGAATCTCTTTTCAGCGCGCCGCAGCTTAAGCGCGATCCGTTAGGCGGACGAACGACTCTTTGGTCTTCTACCATTGCGACTGCTTCCTGACGCTCGCTCACGACTGAAGATCAGCCCGGCTCTCGCAATGCTCGGACTGCTTAGCGCGTGCGGCGACGACTCGAAGCCGACAGGTCCCCTCGCGTCGCTGACCATCGACTCGTTGCGTCCTTCCTCGGGCGCTGGGAATGTCGACATGGGCGCGGAGGTCGTCGTCTATTTCAACCGAGCGCTCGATACCACCACGCTCCTGTCCACCACACTCTATGTGACGCGTGCTGACGACACGATCCCCAGCCGGATCTCTTACGACCGTGCTGCACACGCCGCGCGCGTCACCGCGCCACTGCTCGCCGCCAGCACGTATACCGTGCGCGCAACAACCGCCATCCGAGATACGAGCGGCGCAAGTCTCTCCGCCGACACACTCTGGTCCTTCAGCACGCACACACCCGAGGCCGTCGTGATCGACGCCGCCCCCAACCCTGGATACACCTCACTTGCCGTCGGAACAGGGGGAGCGGTTCACCTCACCTATGAGGTGGGAAACCAGATTCTGAAATACGCCCGCTGCGAAGCAGCGTGTACGGCACCGGGCGCCTGGCTTCGGGTCGTGATCGATTCGACGTTCGCTGTGGGCCGATTTAACGCGCTCGCCGTTGATGCACAGGATGGCCTACATGTGAGTTATGCGCTCGAACCCGGGACCGGTCGTGCGCTCAAGTATGCGCTGTGCCGAACCGACTGTGGGTCAACCGCCGGCTGGCAGTCCGCCGCCGTGGATAGTGGACATTCGCCGGATTGGATCACCTCTGTCGTGGTCAGCGGCACCGAGCCGGTCGCGGTTGCATTCCCACGACAATATGACAGCCTACGAATCGCCCTGTGTTCCGCGGGATGTCTCTCCAGTTCGAACTGGAGCACGCTGACGATCGCCCCGAACGTGATTGCTGCGGCTCTCGCCGTTGAGCAGAACGGCCGCCTTCATCTCGCGTATTACGACAATCAGCTGTGGTACGCGACCTGTTCGAGTGCGTGCGCGGATGGGACGAATTGGACGCGGGTACTGGCAGATACGGCGTACGGCGTCGGCAACAATCCTTCGTTGGCGCTCGATCGCAATGGCGGCATCCATGTGTCGTATTACGACTTTGCTCGCGGCGGCGGGTTGCGGTATGCGACCTGCGCGAGTTCCTGTACGATGCCGTCGAATTGGACCGCCCTGGCAATCGACACCGCCGCGTCACAAGGCTATTTCAGTGCGCTATTGATGGACGAGGCTGGCCGGATCCGAATCGTCCACGGCAATCAACTCCGGTACTCTGCCTGCGCAGTAGCGTGCACGCGGGCCACCCAGTGGCGGACTGGCACCCTTGGTGACACCGAAGGTGGATACCTCTCCGCGAAACTGGATCGGTCGGGTGTTCTCCATGTCAGCTATCTGGACTACGCTTCGGCCAAGATCATGTATCTCCGATGACTCGGATCCTAGTGAACACGCCGCCTAACATCCGCCTGAAGCTGACGGCGCCCGTCCTCGAGGGTAGAATTGCGTTTGTGATCCTGACAGTTCGCGCCGCAGCCTAGGGGCATCTCGTCAGGCAGGCGCTTGACATCTCTCCATCCGAAGAGGTTCCTGGTGGCAGACTCTGGTCCGCGCGGCTGCACCGTCGGCCCCTTAGACTAAAGGTATGCATCCTCGCCACGCGATCGTCCCCCTCGCACTCGCCTGTGCCGCCTGCGGCGCGGATCAAATCACGCTGTGCAGCGGCGCCATCATCGATCCGCGATCCATACCCCTGGCGATCGGGGAGTCCACCCAGGTAACCGCCTCCTACGAGCTGACGAATTCCTGCACGCCCCCGGCGCCGCTGGAGGAACTCCGCTGGTCCAGCGGCGATGCCGCCGTCGCGAGCGTGGACTCAATCACGGGTGTCGTGACTGGTGTGGGTCCCGGTACGGTCGAGATCGCGGTCCGTCTCGTGGGAACACCCGGATCACTCGGCACCGCACAGGTTGTCGTGTTCGCGCCGCTCTTCAACCGCATCGTGGCGATCCGGGAACGCATCACCTGCCAGGATCTATCCTGCTCGGTGTGGTCGGGCAACGGGCCCGTCGGCATCTGGACGCTCGCAACGGACGGTTCGGACGTACGCCTGCTGCGCGAGCTGCGCTACCCCGACCATCCGCGTGTCGCCCCCGACGGACGAAGAATTGTGTTCGACGAGTGGGACACGCTGTACGTCATGGATGGTGCGGGACAGGCCGTGCGACCCCTCCTGACCGGTCTGCAACACAACTGGGGTGCATCGTGGTCGCCGGACGGCCGCTGGATCTTGTTTGCCGCGGGGCCGGTGGCAAACAAGTATCAGCTCCATCTCATCCATCCCGACGGAACTGGGCTGCGGCAGCTCACGGACGACCCAGTTGGTGTGAGCCAGGCGGCATGGTCGCCGGATGGATCGACCATCGCATTCGTGCGAGACAGCATGGCGAATAATCGCCAGGCGAGCGCGGCCCGGCTAATGGACACGAGTGGTGCGAATATCCGCGTGGTGAGCGGCGACAGCACGCCCTTTTACGGTAGGCTTCCCGAATGGTCGCCCGACGGGACGGCGCTGGTATTAATCAGCCGCCCATGGGTGAGACGCCTCGTCATTGCAACCGGGCAATACGACACGCTCGCGGCTTTCGATACCAACCGGCCCGCATCGTGGGCGCCGGATGGCACGCGTATCCTTGTGAGCGGCGGTGACATCAGTTACCTGGATCCTACGAGGCGATATCCGAATAACGGGTTCCCGCTGCTCGCCGGCCTCGGCCCCGATTCGATGATCAGTTGGTCGGCATTCTACACACCGAAACCTTGAGCCTCGACTCGAGCACTCGTGCCCGACGCAGCGCTCGTGGGCGTGCTGCCTCACACGCGCTTGAAGACTGATGGACGCCTCCAATGACCTGACCCCCGGGCGCAAACCGCTCAACGGCGACCCACACAGCGCGTGGCGAGCTGTGCCTCTGAGCCGTCTTCGCGTTGGCGCGATCGCATGCGCTTGCGTCGCGCCGCCTAACACGCGCTTGAAGCTGGCGGCGCCCGTCCTCAATGCACCGGATGTCGCACTCAACTGCGGTGTGGTAGGTTTTTTGATTGTGATGGTTTCAGCTTGGCGCCGCAGCTTAAGTGCAGTCCGTTAGCTGCGCGGTTTACTCAACTCTCAGGTTCCCGCTCGACGAATGAGATTTCGATTGGCTCCGATGTGCCGGCTCATTCTCATCCTTACCGTTGTTCTGCTTGCACTGCCCCTCGCGCTTTTAGCTGGGGCAGCTCTCGGCGCGCGGGTGCTTGCCGCTCCAGCTCTCTTCGCCATCCTCATTTTTATGTGGGTCTGGACGCGGTTTCGTCCGACGGCATTCATCGTGCATCCACATGCGTTAGCAGTGGTCTGGCCGCTAAAACGCCGCGAGCTCGAACGGGCCGAGATTGTGGGCGTACGCCTCATGACGCGCCAGGAGTTGCGGGACGAGGTCGGCTGGGGGCTGCGTGTCGGGGCGGGGGGTCTCTGGGGTGGGTTTGGTTGGCTCTGGACGGCGCGCCGAGGCATCGTACAGATGTACATCTCGCGCATCGAGCGATTCGTATGGATTGAGCGCGTGAGTGCGCGCCCCTGGCTGATCACGCCAGATCAACCTGAAGCGTTCGTACGTGCGCTATCGCGGTAGCTCGAGTGGCGCGCCGGCTAACAAGCGTGGTAGAATGGCGTTTGTGAACGTGAAAGTGTGGCGCCGCAGCTTAGGCGCAACCCGTTAGGCGCCGCCTTCCTCAGAAAGAAGACCCCATGCGTAGTATGAACCGTCGTTGGCTTGTCTGCCTGCTCGTTGCCTGTCCGCCATTCCTCTCGGCTCAAACGCCAGTACCAAAAGGAGACTCCGTCCCACCCTTCGGCCGGCCAGCGGTGCTCGCCCGCGGTGAGGGCGAGGCCCGGATGCTTCAAGGTCGCAAGCCCCTTTGGATCAAAGTGGATCCGCAGACCCTCGGCTCGCGTAGCTTTACGGTCGGGATGGAGGACATGCCCCCCGGCGACTCGATTGGCGTACACAAACATCTGCAAGAGGACGAGGTGGTCTTTGTCCATCGGGGCGAGGTTCGCGTCACCCTTGGCGATTCGAGCTACCGGGCGCAAGCGGGCGGGCTGGTGTTCATTCCGCGGGGCACTTGGATTGGCTTTCATACCGTTGGCGCAGATACCGCGACGATCGTGTTCCTGTTCAACACGCCAGGGTTTGAGCGGTGCCTGCGCTTTCTCTCGTCTCCGGTGGGCACTGCGTTTGTCCCGAGACCGCCGAACGAAGTGGCGGCAGCGCGGGCGGAATGCCATCAGGTGCCACGCGGCACAGCAGCGCACTAGTCAGGCTGGTACGGCAGCTCAATGACTGAGCGCATACGCAGATTGATGCCCTGGCTACTTCTCTTCGCAATGGTGGGGATCATTGAGCTGGCTGTGCGGTTCGCCCTTCCCTTTGAGCGCCGGCGCGTCCTGGTTGTCGAGGCGGTCGTCTTCCTCGGGGCTGGTGTCGTGAGCGGCATGCTGGTGCGGCGTTCTGTCCAGGTCGGGTGGCGCTACGTCAGGGCGCTCACTGCGGTGAGACGAGGAGGACCTAGTGCCACTGCCTAGCCTGCAAGCCCAACGCCACCATTGGCACCTCGCTCAGCGCATGATGCGGTCAGGTGCTGCCTTGCTGCCGCTCGCAGGAGCTACCCTGATGCTCGGGATGGCCATCTACCACTGGGTCGAGGGCCTGTCGTGGTCCAGCGCCTTCTTGAACGCAGCCATGCTTCTCGGCGGCATGGGACCCGCAGATCCGCTACACACGGAAGCCGGAAGATGGCTTGCCGGGCTTTATGCTCTCTTCGCGGGTCTCGTGTTCCTAGTGGTCGCGGGCGTGATGCTCTCGCCAGTGATCCACCACGTCCTGGAACACTGGGGACGCGCGCCGCGCGAGCGCTCGAGTGGTCCGGACAAGTGAGCGGTCTGATATCAACTTTGAAGTGCAACACTGAGTCCTATCGTCCAGTCCTCAATCGCGTCGATGGAGTGAAAGGGTGTCCCTTCGAGACCGCTCAAGCCTAGTCCTCTTGCTTGGAGTCCTGGCGCCGCTCCGTCACGCCGCGAGCCAAGGACTTCCTTGCGCTGCGCCCGACACGGCTGCAGCCTGGGCGCGGGTCAGCCGGGCTTGGTCTGATGAAACGGGCTTGCGGTGGAGCAATGATTCCCTCCGCCGCGTGCTGCTCACTATGCGCGATCGAGATCAGGCACCCCGAGCCGAGTTCGGTGCCCGTTTTCGGGACACACTCTATGGCCGACAGCTCATGACCCTGGACTCGACCCTGGCAGCCGAGCTCGGAGTGATTATCGACCGCTTTGGCTTGCCGACGAGGTCCATGGTGGGGGCGGCAGGATCGGATGCAGCCATGCTGATCGTCCAGCACAGCTGGCCATTACAGGAGCGCGTTCTGGCCCTCACGAAGGCCATGCCTCCAGGCCAAATCTCACCCGAAAAGCTGGGTATGCTCGAAGATCGGGTCTTGGTGCATCAAGGCAAACCGCAGCGTTTCGGAACGCAGTTTGCAGCAGGGCCTGATGGTGTCTTTCGATTCGCCCCGGTTTCGGATACGGCTCGTCTCGACGCGTGGCGGTCCACCGCAGGGATGCCGCCGTTGCGCCTGTATGTGTGTCTGCTGGAAGAGGCAGGCATGCACGTCGATCAGGGCTCACTGCCGGCCATCTTCCGGCCGTGAGCGGCCTAATTAAGCGCGTGAAGCTGGCGGCACGCGTAGATTGCGGAGGCCATCGGTTTGTGAACATGAAAGCAGCGCGCCGCAGCTTACTGGTTCCGATCGTGTTGGTGCTCGGCGGCACGGCCTGCGGTGAGATCACGGCTTTCTGCCTCTCGGCGGGAGCACCTGATGGCGTGACCATGGAGGTGACCATCACACCGACGCCGCACGGGAACCGCATCACCTGCGGCCCAGTCCCCCCCGACTCCTCGCAGCACTAGATCGTCACCCCGCTTCTCGTCACCGCTTGAAAACATCCCTCGCCACCTCAATTGCCGTCACGGCGCTCGGCCAGCCCGCATAGAACGCAAGGTGGGTGGCCGCGTACCACACGGCCCCAGCCGCGCGACGAGTCAAGCAGAACGGCGGCCCGCTCACTTCTTCGCCGGTGCCTCCACGCCTGAGAAGACCAGCACCTGGTCCGGCAGACGCTGCCCCCGGATCTCGATCGCTCGAACAGCCGCATTCAGATCGGCCAGCTCACTTAACGTGAGTTGCACCTCAGCTGCCCCGCTGTTTTCGATCATGTGAGCCATCTGCGTCGTCCCCGGGATCGGCACGATCCAGGGCTTCTGCCCGAGCAGCCACGCGAGCGCGATCTGCGCGGGCGTGGCGCGCTTCTGCTCGGCCCAACGCTTCACCAGCGCGACGAGCTGCAGGTTGTGGGGTAGGTTCTCCGGCGAGAAGCGGGACTCGACAGCGCGGATGTCGCCGGGCGCGAAGCGCGTGTTCGCGTCGATCCAGCCGGTGAGGAACTGCACGCCGAGCGGGCTCCACGGCACGAAGCCGATGCCCAACTCCTCACAGAGCGGCAAAACCTCCCGCTCAGGACCGCGCCATAACATCGAGTATTCGTTCTGCACCGCGGTGACCGGCAACGCGGCGTGCGCGCGGCGCAGCGTGTTGAGCCCCATCTCCGAGAGGCCCCAGTGCAGGACCTTCCCCTGCTGCATCAGCTCCTGAACGGCGCCGGCGACGTCCTCGATCGGGACCTCCGGATCGACGCGGTGCTGGTAGAGGAGGTCAATGCGGTCGGTGCGAAGGCGCCTGAGCATCCCGTCGACGACACGCTTGATGTGGTCGGGCTTGCTGTTGAGGCCCGGGCGGCGCTCGCCGGTCT
>Ga0137435_1000498_pt1 | contig 12963 bp, 10 predicted proteins | sample EasRivERMGT100_2_FD_104904 | JGI IMG/M metagenome (GOLD analysis project Ga0137435, IMG submission 104904) | Soil microbial communities from meander-bound floodplain in the East River, Colorado, USA - East River MetaG ERMGT100_2 | ecosystem: Environmental > Terrestrial > Soil > Floodplain ... | reverse complement strand
GAGCCGATGAAGCCGGCGCCGCCGGTGACCAGGAGCATGGCGGGATTATGCCGCCGCTTCGGCTGGATCGGCGAACTGCAGGTGGTAGAGCTTGGCGTAGAGGCCGCCGCGCGCGAGCAATTCTGCGTGGCGCCCCGACTCCGCCACGCGGCCGCGCTCCAGCACCACGATGCGCTCGGCGCGCTCGATGGTCGAGAGCCGGTGCGCGATGACGATGGTGGTGCGCCCGCGCATCAGCGTCTCCAACGCCGCCTGCACCTGGCGCTCGGATTCGGTGTCCAGCGCCGAGGTCGCCTCGTCGAGGATCAGCACGGGCGCGTTCTTGAGCAGGGCGCGCGCGATCGCCAGGCGCTGGCGCTGGCCGCCCGAAAGGCGCAGGCCGTTCTCGCCGATCAGCGTGTTCAGGCCTTCGGGGGTCTCGCGGATGAAGCCAATGGCGTGCGCGGCCTCCGCCGCCGCGATCACCTCCTTCTCGCTCGCCCCGCCCATGCGGCCGTAGGCGATGTTGGCGTAGATGGAATCGTTGAACAGCACCACTTCCTGCGAAACGAGCGCGACATTGCCGCGCAAACCCTCCAGGGTCAGCGTCTGGATGTCGTGGCCGTCGAGCGTGATGCGGCCCGCGGTCGGGGCGTAGAAGCGGGGCAGCAGGTTGACCAGGGTGGTCTTGCCGCCGCCCGACGGGCCCACCAGCGCCACCGTCTCGCCCGGGCGCACCTTCAGGTCCACGTCGCGCAGCGCGGGCTCGGTGCGCGAAGGGTAGGTGAAGCCCACGCCCTCGTAGGTGATTTCGCCGCGCGCGCGCGCGAGCACCACTGTGCCGCGGTCTTCCTCGACCGGCGTGTCGATCATGCCGAACACGCTTTCGGCCGCCGCCAAGCCACGCTGCAGCGCCGCGTTGACCTCCGTCAAGTGCTTGATCGGCGCGAACAGCATCAGCATCGCGGTGATGAAAGAGACGAACTCGCCCACCGTGGTGCGGCTGGCGAGCGATTCCTGCAGGGCGATGTACACGATCACCGACAGCGCGCAGGCGGCGAGAAAATGCGTGATCGGCGCGGTGAGCGACTCTGGCACCTTCTGCCGCATGTTGAATCCGCGCAGCGTGCGGCTGGCGTGCGCGAAGCGCTTCGCCTCGTAGTCCTGCCCGCCGAAGATCTTGACCACACGGTGGCACTCGATGGTCTCTTCCAGGACATGCACCAGGCCGCTCATCGCGTGCTGCGAGCCGCGCGCCATCCGGCGCAGGCGCCGCGACAGCAGCTGCACGAAGTAGGCCACCGGCGGCGCGATGGCGAGCGCGATCAGGGTCAGCTTCCAGTTCAGATACAACAGCCAGGCGAACAGGCCCAAGATGACGATGCTGTCGCGCACCAGCACCGTGAGCGCAGTGGTCGCCGCCGCGCTGACGTTGGCCACGTCGTAGGCCACCTTGGAGAGCAGCGCGGCCGAGCTCTGGTCGTCGTAATAGCGGGTCGGGAAGCGCACCAGCCGCTCGAACATCGATGCGCGCAGGTCGAGCACCACGCGATTCGCCACCCAGGCCATGCAGTATTGCCCGATGAAGCTGAGCGCGCCGCGCAGGACGAAGATCACCACCAATGCCGCGGCGAAGGCGAGCGGCGGCAGTGCCGGCTGCTGGCCCGCGGCGAAGCCGCCGTCGAGCAGCGGCTTCATCAGCATCGGGAACAGCGGCTCGGTGGCGGCGGCCGCCACCGTCCCGAGCATGGCCAACGCAAATATCCCGCCGTGCGGCCGGACGTAGGACAGCAGCCGTAGGTACAGCTGGCGGCTGCTCTGGCTCTGCGTCTCCGGCATGGGCGAATTGTAGCCGCTCGCGCTCGGCGCACCTTTCGCGCGAAAGCGAATTGCGCCAGGCCCGCTTTGCGGTTCAAATCATGCTCGTGACATTCCAATTCCTGGACGCAGCGCGCGCCTGCATGCTCGTAACCGCCGCCTCGCTGCCATTCTCCACGGCCGCGACCAACGTATTCACCGCCCTGGCCCTCCTCTGCTGGGTGCTCGCGGGCCAATGGCGCGCGACATTGCGCGCGATTGCCGCCGAGCCGGCGGCCTCGATGGGCTGCGCGCTGCTGGCCGCCTTGTGCGCGGGAATCGCCTGGTCGCGTGCGCCCCTGGCCGACGCGCTGGGCGCGATCTCAAAGTACCGCGAACTGGCGCTGTTCGGCATCACGATGTTCCTGTTCGCGGATGCGCGCTGGCGCCTGCGGTTGCTGTGGGTGTTCTTCGCCGCGGCACTGGCGTTACTGGTCGCGTCCTACGCGATCCTCCTCGGCATGTACCAGCACTCCGACTCGCGCGGCTTCTCAAACCGGCAGAACGCCGTGCTGCTGAAGAACCACATCACCCATGGCTTCATCATGAGCCTGCTCGCCGGCGGCGCAATCGTCGTCGCGCTGCGCACGTCCGGGTGGCGGCGCTGGGCGATGGTGACGGTGGCTGCGCTCGCCGCCGTCAACGCGTGGTTTGCCGTCCAGGGGCGCACAGGCTACGTCGTCATGGCGATACTGTTGCTCTGGCTGGCCTACGCCCGCTGGTCGCTGCGAGGGCTCGTCGCTTCGGCGATCGGCCTGGCGCTGCTGCTTGCCGCCGCGTGGCAGTGGGCGCCCGCGTTCCAGCGGCGCGTGGATCAGGCAGTGCTGGAGGCGCGGGACTACCAGGTGCAATACGCTCCGGGCCAGACTTCGATCGGCACTCGCCTGCATTTCGCGAAGCGCTCGCTCGAGTCGCTGGTGCAGCGGCCAGTCCTTGGGGCGGGCACCGGAGCGTGGGGCGAAGCTTTCTACGAAGCCACCGTCAACGACCCGCCATTCCTGCACGACCGTGCAAACCAGCATCCGCACAACGAGTACCTCATGCTTGCTGTGCAACTGGGGTCGCTGGGCCTGCTGTTGTTCATCGCGTTGCTCGCGACGGTATTCCGGCGCGCTGCGCGGCTGCCGCAGCTCGAAGCCGAGCTCGCGCGTGCCTTCGTCGTTGCGTTCGCCACCGGATGCCTGTTCGGCGATTTTCTCTGGGACATGACCGAAGGCCACCTCTGGGCGGTGCTGGGCGGCGCCCTGTTCGGCGCTGCACTCAATCCAGCATCAGCTCCGCAGAAAAGCTGAAGCTGCGCCCGGGCAGGGGATACACCGCGTAGCGGTCCGCGGTGAACTGGCTGCGCACGGCGTAAGTGTAGTACTGCTCGTTGAGGAGGTTGTTGATCGCCGCCGCGACGCGCCCCCAGCCGAACTCGCGCGCGAACTTCACGTCCAGCACCGCGTAGGCCGGAATCTGCGCGCCGAGCGTGTTGGGCTCGTCGTTGTCCATGGTTTGCTCGCTCACTGCGGTGAGTGCAGCGGAGAGGCGCGTGCGCGCGGCAAAATCCCAGGCGAGCCCGAGGTTGAGCTTGTGCTCGGGCACCAGCGGCACGCGCTTGCCGGCGATGCTCAAGTTGGAGCCAATGACGAAGGGGCCGCCGGGGAGCGTGCCTTCGAGGAATTTCGCGTCGGTATAGGCATAGCCCGCGGTGAGCTTGAGCGCGGGCGAAGCCTGCCAGGCAGTCTCCAATTCCACGCCCTGTCGCCGCGACGGCGGCAGATTGGTGTTGCCGGTGCCTGCGGTGAAGGGATCGAGGTGGATCTCGTCCTCGACGTTCATGCGGAACAGCGTCGCGCGCGCAAATCGCCCCCGCCGTCGCCACTCGGCACCCATTTCGTAGGACTGCGCAGTCTGGGGCCGCAGGATCTGGAATTGCTTGCTGAAGGTCGCGTCGTCTTCGTAGATCTCGTCCGCGTTGACGAAGCGAAAGCTCCTTTGCGCGCGCGCAATCACCGACGTGCCGGCGGATACGGCGTGCCGCAGGCCGATCTCCCAGGCGTGCTGCTGCTGCGCCTCGCTCGCGGGCGGCGCCTGCGTGGCGAAACCCGCGCCCGGCGCCGCGGGGTCGAGCACGTCGCTCGCTTCGTACCTGACGCGCTCCTCGCGCCAGCCGAGCGTAAGCAGGCTGGCGGGGGTGAGCTCGATTGCATCCTGCAGGTACCAGCCCCGCGTGTTCTGATCCACCTGCACGTGGTTGATCGGCTGGCCGAGGTTCTGCGGCAGGTCGGAGCGGAGCGAGTCGTAGCGCCAGGCATACCAGTCGGCGCCGACAGTGAAGCGATGGCGCATGCCGCCGATAGTCACGGGCAAGCGCACGCGCGGCGTGAAGGAACCGACATCCAGCGCATCGTCCCGGCTGATCGGGAAACCTGACTGGTCGAAGAAGGACTGCTGGGACTTGGTGCGCCAGTCGGCGCCGATGCCCAGTTCCGCGTCGCCCAGCCTGGTGGCGAAGCTCATCCCGACGCGCTGGCCGTCGCGGCTCGACCAGTCGAGCGGCGTCTGCGCGCCGCGCCGGTCCGCCGTGTACTCGTCCAGGCCGATCGAAGGCTGCACGCGGCGTGCTCCCGGCAGCCGCAGGTTCTGGGTGTCCGTACCGAAGCGCAGGTCGAAGTGGCTCGCGCCGGACCCCCAGCGCAGTTTGGCGGTGGAATTCAGCTGCTCGTTGCGATTGTTTTCGCGATAGCCGTCGGAGGAGTAGCCGTATAACGACGCGTTGATGCCGAAGCCGGCCGTCGCGTAGCTGCCATAGATCTGGCCCGCCAGGGTGTTGAAACTGGCGACGCTCCCGAGCACTTCTGCACGCCGGCCCTGCTGCAGGGGAGAGCGCGTGATGATGTTGACCACGCCGGCGGTGGCGCCGTCGCCGTAGAGCACCGCGCCCGTGCCGCGCAGGATCTCGATGCGCTCCACCGAAGCGAGCGGGATCGCCGCCCACTGCACGCCCGAGAGGTCGACGTCCGTCGCGCGCCGGCCATCCACCAGGATCAGCGTGTTCTGCGTGCCGGCGGCGCCGAAACCGCGCAGGTCCACCGAGGTGGACGAGGCGTTGTTGCCGAAAAAGTCCTTCATGGTGATGCCCACCTGCTCGGTGAGCAATTCGGGCAGCGTGCGCGCCGCGCTTTGCTGGATATCCTCGACAGTCAGCACAGTGACACTTGCCGGCAGGCGCTGCACTTCCTCCGGAAAGCGCGTGGCGTTGATGATCACGGCATCGAGCTGGGCGAAACCCGGCAGCGCGAATGCAGCGAGCAGCGCGACGGCCATGGAGCGCATGAGACCTCCCTGGGCGTCATCCCCGACGCCGTGAAGCGGTTGAGAACAACCGCAAGGCCGGTCTCCGGACTCGCGAGCTGGCGCTGGACCACGCGCCGGGTGCGCCGCCTTCCCGTGGCTTGACACGCCACAGTGGCTGGGTGACGCACCCACTCGCTTACCGTTGCGGGGGCAGTACAGGAATCGCGGCAGGGCCGCTTACCTGTTTCCCGTTTCATCGTCGCGAAGGGAATCTCCGCGAAGACACCTTGCAGCTGGCTACGCGAGGGATTATACAAACCGGCATGCCCCGCGCAATGCTCATTGCCCTGCTGCTCGCCGCCAGCACAGCGCCAGCGCAGACACGCGTCGTCGACGACTACGGGCGCTACGTGGCCCTCGCTGCGCCCGCGCAACGCGTGGTAAGCCTGGCCCCCCACCTCACCGAAATGATGTACGCCGCCGGCGCGGGCGCGCGGCTGGTCGGCGCGCTCGAGTACAGCGATTACCCTCCCGAGGCGAAGGCGCTGCCGCGCGTGGGCAGCGAGGCGTCGATAGACCTGGAAGCGCTGGTCGCCCTGCGGCCCGACCTGGTGATCGCCTGGCCCAACGCGGGCAGCGCGCGTGCCGTGGAGCGTATCGCGGCGCTCGGCATCCCGGTGTTTCGCTCCGAGCCGCGCGAGCTGGAGGACATCGCGCGCACCATGGAAACCCTCGGCCGGCTGGCGGGCACGCAAGCCGCAGCGGGTGCGGCCGCCAAGGCGTTCCGCGAGCGCGCGGCACGCATCGAGCGCGTGTACGCCCATCGGCCGCGGGTACGCGTTTTCTACCAGGTCTGGGACCGGCCGCTCGTCACAGTGAACGGGAACCACGTGATCAGCAAGGCGATGCGCCTATGTGGCGGCGAGAACGTGCTGGCCGCGCTGCCGGCGCTCGCCCCGGAAATCGACCGTGAGCTGGTGCTGCGCGCCGACCCCGAGGCGATCGTGGCGAGCGGGCCGGACGGCGCGCGCCCCGCCTGGCTGGACGATTGGCGGGCATTCCCGGCGCTCGCGGCAGCCCGCCATGACAATCTTTATGCAATCCGGCCCGAGCTGCTGCAGCGGCATACCCCGCGCCTGCTGGACGGGGCGGAGGAGTTGTGCCGGATCCTGGAGGCCGTGCGCCTTAAACGAACACATTCAGAACCTCCCCTACCTTCTTGACGCTGCGGCGAAATTGAAAGATAGTGTGCCGCGTGGAGGCGGAGTTCAATTCACTCGAGGACAAGGTCGCGCAGTTCGTTGGACTGTGCGAGCGCCTGCGCGCGGAGAACATCACGCTGCGCCAGCAGCTGGCGGTGGCGCAGAACGACGCCAAGCGCCTGAACGAAAAGATCGACGGCGCCCGCGCCAAAGTCGAGCAGTTGCTGCAGCGCCTGCCTGAGTGAGCGCCAGCGACAAGCGCGCGGCTGGAACCGCGAAATCGATCGAGGTCAGCGTGCTCGGGCGCAACTACACAGTCGCCTGCGGCGACTCCGAGCGCGAAGCCCTGCTGCAGGCGGTCGCCTACCTGGACGGCAAGATGGCCGAGATCAAGAAAGCCGGCAAGGTCGCCGGCACCGAGCGCATCGCGGTCACGGCGGCCCTGAACATCGCGCATGAACTCCTGTCAATGCGCCTGGGCGAAGGCTTTGACGTCGGTGAGGCCCGGCGTAGAATCGGCGATATCGAGGCGAAGCTGGAAGCGGCACTCGCCAAGCAGGAGAAGTTGTTCTAGCTCTCTGTTCCCTGCTGTGTTCGACCGGGCTCTAATTTTCCGAACCGATAGCTTCCTTAGGTTGCGGACCCAGTGTCACTGTTGCGATCGTCCCTCCTTCGGGTGCCGGACGAACCTGAGGTGACCGGTAAGCGACCGCCCTTGCAAGCGCAGGGTTCGGGAGCAGAGCCCACCGGCATGTGCGGGGAACTCCACCCATGCAGTTTTGGCTGATGAAGTCCGAGCCCGACGAGTGCTCGATTGACGACGCACTCGCCGCGCCGGGACGCCTGACGCCCTGGACCGGGGTGCGCAACTACCAGTCGCGCAACACCATGCGCGACTCGATGCGCATCGGCGACGGCGTGCTGTTCTACCACTCGAGCTGCGAACAGCCGGGCATCGCCGGCCTGGCGGAAGTGGCTTCCGCCGCGCGCACCGACCCCACGCAATTCGACCGCAAGAGCGACTACTACGACCCGAAATCCCGGCGCGACGCCCCGCGCTGGGTGCTGGTGGACGTGCGAGCGCTGAAAGAGACGCGCCTGATTCCGATCGCCGAGTTGAAGGCGCACAAGGCGCTGGCAAAGATGTGGACGCTGCGGCCCGGCAACCGGCTCTCCATCACCCCGGTGAGCGAGGCCGAGTGGAAATACATCACCGGGAAACTGGTTTGAGCAACGACCTCCTGCTGCGCGCGCTCGCCCGCGAGCCGACGCCCTACACCCCGGTATGGCTCATGCGCCAGGCGGGGCGCTACCTGCCGGAGTACAACGCGACGCGCGCCCGCGCCGGCAGCTTCCTCGCGCTCGCCAAGTCGCCCGCGTTTGCCACCGAGGTAACCCTGCAGCCGCTGGAGCGCTTCCCGCTGGATGCGGCGATCCTGTTCTCCGACATCCTCACCGTCCCCGATGCCATGGGCCTCGGTCTGTTTTTCGCAGAGGGCGAAGGGCCGCGCTTCGAGCGGCCGTTGCGCGACGAGGCCGCCATCCGCTCGCTCGCCGCGCCGGACCCCGCCGACCGGCTGCGCTATGTGCTCGACGCAGTGCGCGAGATCCGCAAGGCGCTGGGGGGCCGCGTGCCGCTGATCGGGTTTTCCGGCAGCCCGTTCACGCTTGCCTGCTACATGGTGGAAGGCTCGGGCAGCGAAGACTGGCGCGCGCTGAAGACCATGCTCTACGCGCGCCCGGACCTGCTGCACCACATCCTGGAGGTCAACGCGCGCGCGGTCACCGATTATCTCAACGCGCAGATAGAAGCAGGCGCGCAGGCGGTGATGATCTTCGACACCTGGGGCGGGCAACTCAGCCATTCGGGCTACGAGGAGTTCTCGCTGGCCTATTCGCGCCGCGTCTTTGCGCAGCTGAAGAAAGAAGCGGCGGGCCGCCGCGTGCCCTCGATCCTGTTCACCAAGGGCGGAGGCGCGTGGCTCGAAGCGATGGCGGCGAGCGGCTGCGACGCGGTCGGACTCGATTGGACGGTGGACGCCTCGGCGGCGCGCGCGCGCGTTGGCTCGCGCATCGCGTTGCAAGGCAATCTCGATCCCGCAGTATTGTTTGCACCTCCGGAGCGCGTACGCGCGGAAGCTCGACGCGTGCTCGACGCGTTCGGCAGCGCACCCGGCCACGTCTTCAATCTGGGCCATGGCATCGCGCCGCGAACGCCTGTCGAAAGCGTTGCCGCGCTCGTGGACGAAGTGCGCGCTTACAGCCGGAAACTGCGCGCGCCACTTCAAACAAACGCTTGACTTATGCACAAATTGGCGCTCCCGCTCGACAAGACCGGAGTGCGCTGCGATCTCGTCCGCAGAAGGCTGTAACCCATTGAATGGAATATATAAAAATACATACAGACCGACACTCCCGAAATCCGGCCGGGTATGGGTACCGAGTGTGACGCCGGCGTGACCAGCTTATTCACATTTTTATCCACACCCCTTGTGCACAAACAAAAATGCCTTTTCGCGGCAAGGGTTACCAGCGCAATCGCGAAGCTTCGGATCAACTCGAAAAAATAACTCTTTGACGATGCAAGTGCTGCGCGTCGCACTCGACGTTCCGCTCGCGACGCTGTTCGACTATTCGCGGCCTGACGCGCTCGAGGTTGCCGCCGGCGACCGCGTGGTGGTGCCCTTCGGCACGCGCGCGCGCGTCGGCGTGGTGATCGAGGAGAGCGCGGGCAGCACGATTGCGGCCGGCAAACTCAAGCCGGTGTCCCGCGTGCTCGCGGAAACCCCTCGCCTGCCGCCCCAGTGGCTCGAGCTGATGCGATTCCTCGCCGCCTATTACCAGCGCCCGCTCGGGGAAACGGTGATCGGCGCATTGCCACCGCGCCTGAAGTCGCTGAAGGCGTTGCCGAAGAAAGTGCGCGAAGCTGCTTCGCCGCAGCCTGCGTCGCCGCGTTTCGTCGCGAGTCACACACCAACCGCCGACCAGGCGCAGGCCATCGAGCGCATCGGCGGCGCGCTCGGGCGCTTCCAGCCGTTCCTGCTGCACGGCATCACCGGAAGCGGCAAGACCGAGGTCTACCTGCGCCTGATCGCACGAGTGCTCGACAAAGGGGACCAGGCGCTGGTGCTGGTGCCGGAGATCAGCCTCACTCCGCAGCTGGAAGCGAGATTCCGTTACGCCTTTCCCGAGGCGCATATCGTTCTGCTGCACAGTGCGTTGCAGGATGTCCCGCGCACCGCGGCATGGCTGGCCGCGGCGCGGGGCGAAGCCAGCATCGTTCTCGGGACGCGCCTGGCCACCCTCACTCCCCTGCCGCGGCTCGCCCTGGTAGTGGTGGACGAGGAACACGATACGTCCTTCAAGCAGCAGGAAGGGCTGCGCTACTCAGGGCGCGATGCCGCGGTGATGCGCGCCAAGTTCGCCGCCTGCCCGGTGGTGCTTGGCACCGCCACGCCTTCGCTCGAGACCTGGCACAACGCGCTTCTCCGGCGCTACGAGCGCATCTCGCTGCCGGATCGCGCCGTGCCGGGCGCGCGGCTGCCGATGGTGCGCATGCTCGACCTGAAGGTTCAACCTGCAGAAAACGGGTTCGCGCCGGGACTCATCGCGGCAATCGGCGAGAGGCTGTCGCGGCGCGAGCAGAGCCTGGTGTTCATCAACCGCCGCGGCTACGCGCCGGTGCTGGCCTGCCACGGCTGCGGCTGGACTGCGGGCTGCGAGCGCTGCACCGCGCGCATGGTGCTGCACAAACCCGGCCGGCGGCTGCGCTGCCACCATTGCGGTGCGGAGAGCGCCATCCCGCGCGCCTGCCCCACCTGCGGCAACGTGGACCTGAAAGCGATGGGCCGCGGCACGCAACGGGTGGAGGAGACGCTCGAGGCGCAGTTTCCGCAAGCGCGCATCGTGCGCATCGATCGCGACAGCGCGCGCCGGCGCAGCGAGCTCTCGCGCACCCTGGAAGGGATCACCCGCGGCGAGGCCGACATCCTGGTCGGCACCCAGCTGCTCGCCAAGGGACACGATTTTCCGCTGCTGACGTTGGTCGGCGTGCTCGACGCCGACGGCGCCCTCCTCTCCACCGACTACCGCTCCGCCGAGCGCCTGTACGCGACGCTCGCCCAGGTCGCCGGCCGCGCGGGGCGGCGCGCACAGCCGGGCGAAGTGCTGGTGCAGACGCGCTATCCACAGCACCCGCTCTACGCGTCGCTCGCCAGCCACGACTTCGCCGCCTTCGCCGCGGCGCAGCTCGCCGAACGCGAAGCGGCGGGCTTTCCGCCTTTCGTGCACGAGGCGGCGCTGCGCGCGGAAGCGGACAAACTGGCGGTGGCGATGAGCTTCCTCGAGGATGCAGCGCACCTGGTGCCCGTGCCCGCGGAAGTGCGGGTCTTCGATCCCGTGCCGCATGTCATCACGCGCCGTGCGGACATGGAGCGCGCGCAATTGCTGGTGCAGTCCGCCTCGCGTCCCGCGCTGCAGGGATTCCTCTCCTCCTGGACCGAGCGCCTGTTCGCCACCGCCCCGCGCAGCGTGCGCTGGCACCTGGATGTCGACCCCATCGAGTTCGACTAAAGCCGATTGTTGCTCAAGCGAGACTTATACTACAGTTGCAATTGTTTAGTATAATATTTATACTAGCATTCTAATAACCTAGTATAAGTATGCAAAGACTCGATCTACAGGCGCAAACACTCTACGCGGAACTGCTCCAGCGGGTGCTTTCTGACGTCATTGCGGCCCCAATGGAGAAGCTCGCGCGCTCATTCGTCTCGAAGAAGATCGGCAGGAAGACCTACTGGTACCTGCAGCACCGCCAGTCCACGGGAATGAAGCAGACCTACCTCGGACCCGAGACGCCAGCACTGCTCCAGGTCATCGAATCAAGCAGGGCCGCCGGCAAGGCACGCAAACCGGACATCGCCCGCCGAAGGGAGCTCTGCGCCGCAATCCGAGCCATGGGCTTCCCGCACTGGCCCAAGCCCTTGGTCTCGACACTCGAGACGCTCGCGAATTCCGGCGTGTTCCACCTTGGTGCCATCCTCATCGGCACGCCGGCCTACGTGGCCTGCGTCATTGCGCTTGGATTTCGATCCGACATTGGTACGGCTTTGACGGGCGATATCGACCTGCAAATAGGACCTGCACCACAATCATTGCTGCCAGGCACTGCGGCAATCAACGTCGGCAGTGTGCTGGAGCGCGTCAAGCTAGGATTCTTTCCCGTGCCAGGCCTCGATCCGCGCAGCCCGACCACGACGTTCAAGGTGCGCGATGGCGATCTGATGGTCCAATTTCTGACTACGGACAGCGGCGGCAGCGGCAAGTCGGTCTACATGGAGCAGCTCGGGACGGCCGCGCAACCCATGCCGTACATGGAGTACCTGACGCCAGAGCCAATGAAAGCCGTACTTCCGTTCGAAGCGGGTATTCTGGTCAATGTCCCGAACCCAGCGCGGCTTTGCTGGCACAAGCTGATCGTCGCCAGCAACAGGCCGCAACACGAACGCGCCAAGGCGCGCAAGGACGTCGAACAGGCGGCGGACCTGATTGAAGCGCTCGCCCAGTCCGACCTCGATTCACTGCAAGACGCCTATGCTGACGCCCACGGGCGCGGCGCCTCCTGGGTGGCCAAGCTCGAGAGCGGAATCGCGCGGCTGAAGAAGCAGCGTCCTGGCGCCTACGAGACGATCCGAAACATCGTCGAGGACAAGACCCCGCCTGCGGCCGCCAACGTATAATTCGCGCCCTCTCAAATGCCTTCCGATCCGAAAACCGAGCTCGAACGCATCCTCAACGAGGGAGTCCAGAAGCTTTCGTCCGAGCCGATCAAGTTCTACGGGGTGCTCGAAAAGCCCCGCAGGCCGGAACATGGGGACTATTCGAGTTCTGCACCACTCCAACTGGCAAAGATTCTCGCGAAACCACCGAGAGAAATTGCGGAGAAGCTGAGGCAAGTCACTGCCGAAAACATCGCCAAGTCCGGGTTGAGCGAGCCGCTCGAATTGGCCGGTGCAGGGTTTCTCAATATTCGCCTCAAGAAGTCGACCAAACAGAAGATCGTCAGTCAAATCCTCAAGCAGAGGGAGAATTACGGCCGCGCAGAGGATCCGCTTGCAGAGAAAGTAATGGTGGAGTTCGTCTCCGCCAACCCCACCGGCCCACTGCACGTCGGCCACGGCCGCCAGGCCGCGCTCGGCGACGCCATCGCCGCGCTGCTCGAAACGCAAGGGCACGCCGTCAGCCGCGAGTTCTACTACAACGACGCCGGTGCCCAGATCAACAACCTCGCCCTCTCCGTGCAGGCGCGCGCCAAAGGCGTGAAGCCGGAGGACGCCGGTTGGCCGGCCGACGGCTACCGCGGCGAGTACATCGAGGAGATCGCGCGCGACTACGCAGCCAGCGGCGGCAAGCCCGGGGATCTCGATGCGGTGCGCCAGTTCGCGGTCGCCGCGCTGCGCAAGGAACAGGATGCCGACCTGCAGGCCTTCGGCGTGAAATTCGACGTCTACTACCTCGAGTCGAGCCTTTACACCGACGGCAAGGTGGACGCGGTGGTGAAGGCACTGGTCGCGAGCGGCAAGACCTTCGAGCAGGACGGCGCGCTATGGCTGCGCACCACCGGCTACGGCGACGACAAGGACCG
>Ga0137435_1000497_pt1 | contig 13008 bp, 6 predicted proteins | sample EasRivERMGT100_2_FD_104904 | JGI IMG/M metagenome (GOLD analysis project Ga0137435, IMG submission 104904) | Soil microbial communities from meander-bound floodplain in the East River, Colorado, USA - East River MetaG ERMGT100_2 | ecosystem: Environmental > Terrestrial > Soil > Floodplain ... | reverse complement strand
GGCTCCAGAACTTCCGACGCATCCTGGTGCGTCACGATCACGACGTGCTCAACTACCTCGGCTTCGTTCAACTCGGTTGCATCCTCATCCTGTTACGCCGGTGTTTGTGAGACCACTTCTAGCCATTGACGCCGCCGAGATCACGTTGCCCACGGCGTGGCGGAGGCAATCTGAAGTTAATAGGCAGGGTAGCGCCGATGTCCTGAATCGGGACGAGGGCGCTCGGTTGTCGGAACGTGAGCGCGAGCTGCAAATGCTGAGCCGACAGGTGTACGAGGAGCGACTAGCGAAGGGGGTTGCGCGAGAGCAGGCACGGAAGGACTTGCCTCTGTCAACGTATACAGAGGCATATTGGAAGATAGATCTCCACAATTTGTTTCACTTTCTCCGATTGCGGATGGACGCACGTGCGCAATTGGAGATCCGGCACTATGCGGAAGTGATCGGTGATCAGATTGTGGCGCGATGGTGTCCACTCGCTTGGGAGTCGTTTCAGGAATACCAGCTTGGCGCCGTAGGGTTTTCGAGGACGGAGCACCGGATACTGCGAGCCCTACTGAATAGGGATGCCACCATGGCGATCGATGCAGCGCGATCGGCAGGATGGCTCGAGGCGAAGGAGTCCGGCGGACTCCGTGGAAATCGCGAGCGGAGAGAAATGGAAGAGAAGTTGCGGGATCTGGGGCATTTGATTCCGTGGGCCAACGATGAAACGTCGTAGATGTCCATGCGAGGTTGGTTGGAGTGTGGACCCGGGGCTTGATTAGCGATCCAGACGAGCCCTGCGAGTTAGAAGTCTGCGGACACGGTGGTCCCGCTACTGTCGCACGGAGGACCGTAGGGCACTGTCGCCTAAGTTCTTCACGCAGTTGGCCGCGGATGTCGACAAGGCGGGGACATGAAGCGGTGTTCCGCCGGCGTGGAGCGTTGTGATGCCGCATGTATCGTGGTGAGCGGCATGCACCTGCCTTTCAATGGGGCGACGCGGTCGGTCGCCCCATTGAATGGGTGACGGAGTGCTCCGGGTGCCTCAGCGCGTCGCCGGTGTGACGACGATTCGCGTGGTCACGGTGTGATCGAGCGCCTGAAGCCGCCCGAAGTAGAGACCGTGGCGCACGCTCGTACCGGCGTCATCGAGGCGATCCCACATCACGACCGACCCACCGCGTGGCATGAGCTCCAATCGCAGCGTGCGAACACGCCGGCCTTGCGGGTCGAAGATCTCGAGCTTCGCCTTCGCCGCCTGCGGCAGATCCACGAGCAGTCCGACGCCGGGCCCGAGCGGTGTCTCGCGCAGGGCGCGGAGCGTCGGCGCCGAGCTCGTCCGGTTCGCAGCGGAACCGTCCCCCGCGGGGGACCGGTGCGCGCGAGCTTCCGTCTCGTACGGATCATGCTCGCCACCGGGCGGGAGGGTGATGTACAGCGTCGGTGACGTCACCGAGGGCTCACCTTTGACGCGGACCGCGATCTCCATGCGATTCGGTGTCGCGTCATCATCCGGCTCGGCGAGGGCATTCCACTCACGGATAGTCGTCGCCCCGCTGAGGGCGAGCGATGCTGGAAGATTCAGGCTCGCGGGAGCAATCAATTGATCCGGCTGTCCCGGATCCTTCTCGACGACTTCGAACTCGCCAGTGCGTCCCGCTCCGCTCCACGCGCTCACGACCAGATCGGCGCGTTGGCCAAAGTTCACCGAGTTGTATCCCGTCTCCGTGGACCATGCCAGGCCGCTCACACGGAAGGGCGACGCGAGCGAGAATTTCCAGTTCCCGGGAGTCCATGCCACCTGACGGAATTGAAGGCGACGGGACGACGAGTCATCGTTGACGGCGCCGAAGTACTCGCGGCCTGCGGAGTCCTTGAAGAGCTCCGAGGCGAACCAATGGTCGGCGTTGTAGCCGAGGAACGATTCCTGGGGCGGCTGCCCGGGGGGCGGCGGAATGTTTCCAAGCCTCAGCCGCCTCGTCCACGTGGCCCCCGGAGCGGGGGAGCCGGGGCTCGTCCAGATGGTGATCTGATTGTTCCCCGCGTTGGAGGTGTAGAACAGGTACCAGAGGCCGTCATGCTCGAAGAGATGCGGGGACTCCGTTTGTGGCTCGTCGTAGGGCCAGGTGGTACCCGGCGTCCATACCGGGCCGAGGTCGCCCCAGGGGGACTGGGTCAATGCTCCCGTGGTCCCGGCGATGCCCACGGCCATGACATCGGGGCTGTCCACCTTCTCCGCGAAGTAGACGAGCCACCTCCCGGGGGTGGTGGGATCCTGCATGACGTACGGATCTCGCAGTTCGCCGACGGAAGGCGAGCAACGGCTCCCCTGGATCCCAGCGCATTCCACGATGGCCGTTGGACACGGCGCCCAGTCGGAAAGGTTGGTGGAGGTGCGCACCCCGATCGCCTGGTGATTCGGAGTAGCGGGGTCGTTCGAGATCCCCGTGTAGAACAGGTAGAAAACGTTATCCACCTTGATGACGTGGGGCGCCCAGACGCGGGCATTGTCAAAAGCGGCCGTGCCGGGCCCGAAATTCGAGTCGACGTATTGCCAGTGGTAAAGGTCCTTCGACTTGGAATGACCGAGGCGGGTGCCCGGGTCGTGCAGGATGGAGTTGTCCACCTCGATGTAGAACGCGTGGAACCATTCCCCCTCCTGGATCACAGAAAAATCCTTGGGAGAGAATCCGGCGCGGGCTTTCAACTGCGACGGGATCGGGGCTTGCGCGAGTGCTGTCCCTGCGGACATAACGATCCCGAGCGCGAGCAACGTGGAAGCCAGCCAACGATGAGAGGGACGGAGAGTGTTCATGGGGGAGATCTCCTGGAGCTGAGGTGAAGGAACGCCCATTGCGGGCAGCGCCAAAACCACGTTCCTAAGCTAGCACGGCGAGCCGTCGCTCGACGCTCCCTTAGAGCTGGCGGCGGGTCCGGATCTTCACAGGCACGCGCCGATCGTCCCTGCGTACGACGAGGTCGTACGACTGCTCCCGGCGGAACAAGGTCTGGAGGGAATCGAGGCCGAGTGTGGAGGCGGGACGATCATCGATGAGTTCGAGGAGGTCCCCGGGCTTGATGCCGGCTTCGTCGCCGGGGGAATTGGGGCGAACGCGGTCGATGCGGACTGTGGACCACTCGGGGCCGGTGGCGGATAGCGCGAGGCCGCTCATGTCGACCTCCTCCTTCTCTCTGAAGGTGGCGTTGGGCTCGAGGGTCATGCGCATCCGCTGATAGTCGAAGGTCACGACGAAGCGGCGGAGCAGGCCTCCACCGATATTGCCGGCCGTGCCGGGTGCGGTGATTTCGGCGGTCGGGAAGATCACCACGGGGTCGTTCAGCTGGTAGGGGCCAAGGCGCAGACCGGGGAGCCGCGCGGCCTGCGTCCGCAACTCGCCGCCGACGCCGGTACCGCGGCCCTGGAGCTTGTGCTCGAGGTTCTCGGGCAGGCCATGGGCGGCTGCGAAATCGGCGGCCAGCATCAGGGTGGCGGGGCTGCCGGCATCGATCACGAACTCGCCCTCCGCCATGGAACCATCCGGCATCTTGATCTGGGCTCGCACGTAGGGATGGTTCTCACGCAGCGTGATGGGAACGCTGGCGCCCTTCCCCCGGTACCGGTAGTGGGCGGGGTCGTGGAGACGCATCTCGCCGCCGGCGTAGTCGATCTCGACGATGAAGCGGGTGAAGACGTCGTAACCCAGGATTGCCTTCACATCGAGCCCGGTCGGCGGGGACATGAACTGGAGCGGCGTCGTGGTGAACGATTGATTCTCCATGCGCACTCCGGGAAGCGCGATGCTCAGCCCACGCACGCGGGCGGATTCGGTGGACCCGTTCGCCCCGAAGAGGCGCCCTTGTCCGAGCAGCGGGACGCCCAGGGCGCGCGCGTATTCCTCGTCGATGATGTTCGCATACGCCCCGGTATCGAGGGTGAGCCACACGGTGCTCGAGTCGTTGAGGTGCCCGCGGAAGAAGATGTGAGCGCCGCGTGTATCGATCGGGATGCGTGCGACGTAGGCGTCGGATTCGAAGCGGACGCCGAAGGGTCCTTCCTTCGGACGATCGAACAGCGTCGACTCGAGTCGGGGATTGAAGCGAATCTCATCCAGCGTCTCGGTGGCCATGAAACCGCTGTCGGCGGTGGAGACGATCCTCCTGCCGGGAACCTGGATGCCTTCGATCGCGCGCCAGTCGCGATACTCGGTCGTGAACGTGGTGAAGACCGACGCGTGCTCGCTGCACACTGGCAGGAAGGTTCCGGGATCGAGGTAGTACCGGGTTGGTCTGCCGCCGCGCGGCGTGATCTCGAGCATGTGGAGGTGACGGGTTCCGTCCTGGCCCAGGTACTTGCACGTGCCGGCCAGGCGGCCGGGAACCAGATGACTGCCCGCGGCGAAATACGCGGCCGTGAGCTGGCCGCGGGTCTCGTCGGGTGACAGGGCGCGGACCTGGCCGTCCACCCGGGACCAGCCCCGATGGCCATCGAAGACCGAGATCTCCTCGCCGGTCGTGGTTTCGCTCTTCTGATATCGCTGGCCTTTGGAGGTGCTCCACTCCTCGACCCGGCCCTCGCCTTCGCTGCCCTCGACGCGCGCTCGCGAGTACGTAGCGCGGACAGCTCTGAGGCGTTCCGCACCGCCGAGGGCCTGCGCCCAGCGCGTGAGCAGGGACTCGGCCGTGACACCCGCCCCGTGTCCTCGGGAGGGCGCCTCGGGCGGCTCGGTCGCGAGGAACGCGGTCGTGAGCGCAATCAGGAGCAGCGCGATGGCCGTTCGCATCGAGCGACCCTACGCAGAATGCGGGGCCCGAGTCTTGGACGGACGGAAGGTTCTGGTATGGCCCAACGGTCGACGACGACGAGCGCGGGTTAGCGGCCTCTGACCGTCGCGCGATAGCGGGCGGGAGTGGTGCGAAGGGTGCGTCGGAACTCCCGTGTCATGTGACTCTGGTCGTAGAAGCCCGAGTCGGCCGCGACTTCGCCGAGGGTTGCACCTGAGGTCGCGAGACGCCGACAGGCCTGCTCGAGCCGGAGCCGGCGCGCGTACTGACCGACCGAGCAACCATGGGCGCGTCGGAACGCAGAGGCCACGTGGACCGGGTGCATGCCCAGCGCCGCGGCCACCGTCGTGAGGGTGATCGCACCTGGGGCGGCGCCTTCGATCAGCTCGCGCGCGCGATCCATCTCGGTCGGTCTCCGCGTCCTGTGTCGCGAGGAAGTGGTGTGTCGCAACACCTCACCCAGGAGCTCCAGCGTGAGGCCCTCGATGATCAATGGAGCGAACGGATCCGGCTCACGCAGCTCCTGATAGATGCGCCAGGCCAGGTTCGAGGCAGGACCCGGCACCAGCGAAGCGGAGCGACAGCCGCCGCGATCGAGCTCCGAAAGGCGAGCCAGCCACGGGTCGGAGAGCTCGATGATGAAGCAACTGGCCCCCTCGCCCCGAAAACTCTCGGCGTGCGGCTCCCCGGGCCGGTAGAACAGCAGGCTCCTGGGCTCACAGGAAAGCGTCTCGCCGCGATGCGTGTGCGCAAATCCGCCGCGAAGCACCAGGCAGAAACTGGCGGCTGAATGCACGTGCGGGGCCGTGCACTGGTCCGGGTGATAGCGGGACTCGAGCAGGCGCAACCCTGCCACCTCGCTGCTTCGGAGCGCGGATTGGAAGCAGTATCCGACGGGGAGGGTGGCGGTCATCGGGCCTCGGTTCGGTGGTCCCGCTTCATGATAGCGGCGATGCTAGACTTTGTCCCTCGAAGCTGGCCGCAGGCGGCCCCGGCTCTGCGCAATTCGGAGAGTCCCCCATGCATCGCGCTTGCCCCGCGTCCGTGCCACTCGTGTGGCGTTCCTCAGGTTTTCTCGGTGTCCTTCTGGTCGCCGTTGCCCTCTGGTCGCGGTCGGATGCGGCCAGTGCTGCATCGATCACGTCCAGTGTTCTCATCGATCCGGTAGGGGAGACCACCGGGGATGTGTTCGGTTGTTCGGTCGCGTGGATCGGGGACGTGAATGGTGTCGGCCGTGTGTCCATCTTCTTTGGTGCAAGCGCCGTCGACACTGTCGAGGACCATTACTACGTTGGGAATCAGTCCAGTGGGAGCCTCGGCCTGTTCGTCGCGGGTGGGGGACGCGTGGATGGCCCGGGGCCCACGGATGTGATCGCCAGCGCCAACTATGACCCGGAGTCGATTGGCTACAACCAGGGGCGCGTCTACGTCTTTGGGAACTCGTTCGAATCGACCGCGGTTCCCCCGCAGACGACGGCCGCGGGTCTGAGGTTCGTCGGTCCGAGTCCCAATCCGGCGCGGAACGAGGTGAATCTCGTGCTGGAGCTGGATCGCGCGGTTCCGGTGCGAGTCACGGTGTTCGATCTCGCCGGCCACGAGGTCGCCCGCCCGATCGCCGACGAATGGCTCGTCGGTCGCGTGACCCGCGCCTGGCGACCGGTCGGACTCCCGAGTGGCGTCTACTACGTGCGCGCGAGTCTCGGGGACCGCCAGCAGGTCCGAAAGGTCGCATGGTTGGGCGGTCGGTAGGACCTAGTTGATGAGCACGAACCGCCGGACCGATACCGTGGTCCCCGTCGCGATCCGCAGCAGATAAACGCCGGGAGCGACCCTTCGTCCCGCAGCATCGCGGCCGTTCCATTGCAGCCGGTGCGTTCCCGCTGTCATGACACCATTCGCCAGGAATGGCGCAACGCGCCGCCCGGCGACGTCGAGAACCTCGGCATGCACCACCGCGCTGGCCGGAAGCACGAACTCGAGGTTGACGCTCTGCTCCGCGGGATTGGGCCACGGAGGCGCGAGGTCGACGGATGGTGCCGACGGCAGAAGATCGTCCACCGCGACCAGGGCACAGCGTCCCGCCCCTCCGGCATTGTAGATGGCCTTGATCTGCAATGCGTTCAGCTCGTGGTCGTAGACGGCGAGCTCGTCCACCAGTCCGGCAAAGTAGTTGGCCCCGGACCGGGCTCCAATGGTGACAGCGCTGGGACCAGTCGAAATGATGCCGCTTCTGGCAAAGCTGCTCTCCAGATTGCCATCGACGTAGAGACGGATCGTCGCTCCATCGTACGTTGCGGCGACGTGATGCCATTGCCCGCCGGTGACGAGGTTGCTCGTGCCGTACAGCCAGCCGGCGCTGACGTTGTTCAAGTTGAACGAGAGTTGGTTGCCCGCGACGCCGTTGCCCCCGACCGCAAGGAAGAAGGAGTCCTCCCCTTTGGTGATGATGTAGCGATTCACTCCATTCGTGGGCTTGACCCAGCCCTCTATCGTCATGGCGTTGGAGAAATTGAACGTGGCATGGTGCGGCACGGAGACGTAGTCGTTCACTCCATCAAGACTGAATGCCTGTCCGACCCTGCCGGCGGCAAAGGTCGCGCCGTTCTGGACGGTTCCGTTGTGGGCTCCGGTGGCGTCGATGGCGTTGTTGCCACCCGGCCACCAGGCGACCATGCCGGTGGGGAGACAGGCGGAGGTCGTGACCCGGACCGAGTCCTCCGGATGCGGTTGGGGCTTCAACTCGTAGTTGTTGCAGGTGTCGCTGGCGGTGCAATAGAAGGAATAGCGGGTGCCCGGTCGCCCGAAGTAGGTCCCGGAGGTTTCCACCGTCTGCTTCCAGAACGACCAGGATGCGCCATCGTTTTCCGAGACGTAGATCGTGAAGTCCTTGAGATCCGTTGGAGAACCGACCGCGTGCCAGCTCACCGGGAAGACGGCCGAGTTGGATGGCGGGGAGCCCGAGTTCATCACGCTGGTGGGTGGAGTCCTGTCCACCGTGCTGGTGACGCCCGGAGTGGGGGTGGGATCGCTGTCGAAGATGAGCGTCGCCACGTTCGAGATCGACGTGCCGGTGGCGAGAGAACCCAACGGTTTGACGTAGAACATCACGCTTCCCTGGCCCAGGGGCGGGTACCTGTTCGCCAGCAGGAAGCCCGAGTCGTTGGGGGTCTCTTGGTGGGTAACAGGGTCGACCGAGGTGAAGTCCCAGGTGATGAACCCGTAACCGCGGTCCACGGTGCCTTGTATCTTCACGCTCATGGTCGGACGCAACTGAACATATGTGGGACCGAAGCTGGAGACTTGTCCAGGACCCGGGATCGGGACGCCGGCGACGACGATCGGTCCGAGGTCGATCGTTTGCGGGTCCAGCCGCGAGATGTCGATGTTGTCCACGATCTGCACGTGATGGGCCGCGTAGGCGGCGATGCTGTCGTTCTCGAACTGGATCGTATAGGGAATCTGCTGGCCGATCGACAGCCGCTTGCGACCGGTGAGTTTGTCGTTCGGGTCCAGCGAACTCGCTGTCACCACGCGCAGCACGTCCACCCATCGCGGCAACAGGACGTCACCGCAGCCGGACGGCGCCGTGCCCTGCTCGATCAATTGCTTCATGTAGCCGAGTGCCTGCCGCGATTTGTTCTGTGCGGCGGTCAGGCTCGTCGCGCCTTCGCACTGCCAGCCGATCTTGGCCCACATCCCGATACCGCTCATTGCCTGGATCTCAGGATGGGCCGCCAGCGTGTCATTCATGACGAAGAGCTGGGTCTCCATGCACGGCTCGTTCGAGATCGCCCCGCCCGAGACGAGGCAGGTGCCGAAGATGTTGTCGTCCACCCACGGTGGAGTCAGAGCGGCACGGATTGAGAACGACGTGACCGTGGACGGAACGGTGAGATTGATTCGCCGCGAGGTGACTCCCGGCGGAACCCGCGGGATCACCAGCGCCAGGTAGCGCCCCGTGGCGCTCGTGAAGGTGAGGGAGTCCAGGCTCCAGTCGGGTTCGCCGGGAGCGCGATAGGGCGTGGCCAGCGGGAAGCCCAGATCCACCTTGGCCTGCAGGGGGATGCCGCTGATCCACAGCGGCACATCCGCCGCGTCGCTCCCCTGGTTGTTGATCACCAGGTCGAAGGCGGCGGGGTAGTTGGCGCGGATCGAGTCCCGACCGACGATATCGACTCGAAGCTGCGGCGCCACGGGTGAACAGACCGGGACACCGTCCGCATAGATGTTCGCCGAGCACGTCGCCTCGGCGGTCGCGCAGATGCAGAAGTGCGCCACCCCCGAAAAGCCCGTGACGGCGAGAACCCTATTGCCGGTGTGAGGCTGAGAGGGGCAGAAGGTGACGGGGCAGCTCCCGAAATCGACCGCCACGGTGACTCCCGCACACGGGTTGTCGATGAAGTCGCGGATGGTGACATCGAAGCAGGCGCTTCCGTCCGACGCGAAGGTGATCCCCCGCGGACAGATCGTGTGCGTGGGATCCGGAATCGCCGCCGCAGCGGGACCCGTCCTGAGCATCAAGCAGATCAGAATTGGAGCGAGGTGGGCGAGACGACTGCAAACCCCGATGGAGCGCGATCTCGGTGAGAGGATCACGGCGGACCTCCAGCGCATGTGAGGTTACATGCTATCTGGCCAGGACGAGCTTCCTGGTGATCAGGTCTCCGCCGCTGACCAGGCGCAGAAGATATACCCCGCTCGACGCCCGGTCTCCATCCGATTTTCTTCCGTCCCACGTCATCGCGTGATACCCGGGCGAAAGCTGCGCCCGGTCGAGGAGCGTCGCCACGCGATGTCCGAGCACGTCATAGATTTCGAGCGTCACCCGTTCGGCTCGCGGCAACCCGAAGCGGATGCGGGTCGCAAACTGGAACGGATTGGGGACGCCGGGGTCGAGCGAGACGCGCGTGACCAGGTCCGGCGCTGAACTGCGGTCCACGTAGTCCTGGGTCCCCGCGACGATCGCCAGCCGGTAGGGCCGCCCGGGACCGAACGACACGATCGAATAGCCGGACGGGTCGCCCGGCACGGGCGTTGTCACGAGGCCGACCGAGCTTCCCTGTTCGTGGTCGAGGAGGCGCACGACGAGATCGGAGCCCGCGGCGATTTCCGGAGACACCCGGAGCGTTACCGCCTCACCCGGTTTCTCGCTCCGCACCTCGATCTCCCACGTCTCGCCGTCGGAGCCGGGACCGCGCAGATCACGGCGATACTCACCGGATTGCTCACCCCAGTCGGGATGCGGGAAGGCCACGCGCACCCATGAGCCCGGTGGAGGCGGAGCCTTGCAGCCGTCGAGCCGATCGAACCCCTCGGTCGCTCCCGAATGGAGGCCGAATTCGTTGGCGGTGTCGATCGCGCCCTCGGTTCGCGCCTCGAGGCGGAGTCGCCAGAGATCTCCATCGTCGGTACCGGACGCCGGCGCGGACATGGGTGAACCCGCAGCGGTCGTTGCTGCACGAGATGAGACTGACAGGGTGGTCGCGCGTGTCGCTTTGACGAAACAGCCCTCGAAAGGTTGGAGCACGAACGAGGCATCGCCGTAGACGTATTCGCCGGTCGTCCCCGCCGACGGGTCAAAGGCGACCGGATGGCCGTTGACCGCTGTCGGGTCGCGGCCCACTTCAGACCATTTCACGGGGAAGTCGAAGGGATCACCGATCAGGTTCCAGCCCGCCTCGAGCGGGATCGAGTAGTCGCCACCGGTCGGCGTGGAGAACCCGACGCCGGGCTGGGTGTCGACTCGATGCGACCCGCGGGTGATGAGCCAGAAAGCGCGGCCGGGCTGCGGCTGGAACTGCTCCGGGGCGGAGATGAACTCGATGTTCCCGGGAAGGGTCGGCTCGTAGATGAACGCCCGCCAGTTCACCGGGTCATAGGGGCCCAGGTCGCTGAGCAGGGCATCGAGGCTCCCGGCGAAGTCGGGGCCGAAATCGAGCGGCACGCTCATCAACCGGTAGCGACTGGCCGGGTGTTCGTGTGGCTCGACCAGGTTCGGCACCTTGACGCGGATGGTGTCGAACGCTCCGACGGCTGCGGGATACCAGAGGTCCGCCGTCAGCGTTCTCGCCTCCGCCCGGTACTCCACGCCGCGCGGGCCCACCATGCTGTCGGGAATGACCGCGCCGAGAGAGCCAATCGTCACCAGGGTGTCGCTGCTCCAGTCCGACTCGCCGCCCCGACGATAGTAAAGGGAGCCGGAGACAAAGATCGCGCCGGGGGGCAACACGACCTGCACCGGGATCCCGCGGCCCGAGAGGAAATCCGTGCCGGACGTGGGTCGGGGGATCACGCTGGTGATCGCGGTCGCGGGCTCGACCACCTGGGTGTCCACCACGGCGGGAGCTCCGCGCGGGCGGGTGGCCGTGATCCCATGGTTCATCACCTGGACGTAGTACTCGACCCCCTGCTCGGTGACGGTGGAAGCGGGCACCGTGCCGATGAAGTCGGTGGACAGGGGCGTGAGCGCCAGCGATTCGAATGCGCTTCCGCTTCCGGCGATCCGGTAGAACAAGGTGCCGCTCTCGATGTGAACGCCGGGATCCGGGGTCACGACCACGTCGAAGGAAACCCCCAGCCGCGCGTGCAGCGGGGCCCCGAGGACGCGCGTCTCGAAATCGAGATCCAGCACCTGAAAGCTCACCGGCACCTGCAAGCGGGGCGCGAGCGGGTCGTTGCCGATGAACAGCAGGCTGTCGCGAACGGTGTCCGGCACGCTCGCTGCCAGGAAGAGCGTTTCAGCCTGCGCCTGATTCCACGTGAGCTCGAATGGAGCGGGCGAGCTCAAACGCATTCCCGGCACGGGCAGTTGATCGGTGGAGTGCGGAAGACGAACGTCGGTCACCTGCATCGGCTGCAAGCCCAGGTTGTGGACCGAGAACGTCACCGACGCGACGTCACCGACCGTGATGGTCGGCATCTGGAGCTCGGTGGGCGAGACCTCGATCTTCGGCCTCCAGGGGCTCCAGCGCATCGAGGGTCCGAGGGACAGCGCCCAGGTCGGCTCGTTGTTGTCGGGCAAGCCCCCGAACACCACCATTCGCCGGGAAACCGGATCGAACACGGAGGTTTGTCTGGCGCGTTGATTGGGCACATCTCCGGCGCCCGGCATGACGGACCACGTCGTGTTGGCCAGGGAAAGGGCCCACACGTCGTTGCGCGGCTGGATCCCATCGTTGCCGCCGAACACGATCATTCGATCGCCGACCGGATCGTAGATCGCGGTGTGCCCGCCGAGTCTGGGGGGTCGCAGGGCTCCCGAAGGAAGAACCTGGGTCCAGGCTGGGAGAGTGGTGCCGGAAATGCAGGAAGCGCCATCGAGCGAGAACGACCAGACATCATTCGATGCAGATCCCTCGCCGCTGAATACGAGCATCCGTTCCCGCACGGGGTCGTAGATTGCGGAGTGGTGGTTCCGCGGTGCGGGCAAGCCGCTCGTAGGTGCGAGCGCAACTTGCTCCCATGTCGGGGTCGACGCCAGCGACAGAGACAGAGACCAGATCTCGGGATAGCCAGTGGCCAGCAAATCCTTGCCACCGTAAAGCAGGACCCGATCGCACAGCGGATCGTAGATCGCCGACGCCCAGAATCGCGCGGCCGGACCAATCCCGGCGGGTTGCAGGAGGCTCCACGTCGTGTCCGACAAGGACAGTGACCAGACCTCGTTCAGTTCGTGCAGGCCGCCATCCGGGCTCAAACCAAAGAAAACCAGCATCCGATCCCGCACGGGATCGTAGACCGCGGAATGGGCTGAGCGTTGCGATGGAGGGGCTCCGGATGTCGCCCGTTGGGTCCAGTGAGGAACGCCCGTGAGCGAAAGCTCCCACACATCGTTGTAGAACGTGCCAGCGCCGTTGGTGCCCCCGAACACGAGCATGCGCTGGCGCGCGGTGTCGTAAATGGCGCTGTGATCATAGCGGGGGCTGAGCTGGGCGATGGCCGCGGTGTTCCACAGCATGACCGCAACCGCCGACACCAGCAGCGTTCCCACGCGTCGACTCGGAAAAGACGTGAGATCCATGCGCGCAGGAGACTAGCACCCGATTCTCCAATGGCGGTACGGCCTGGAAGGCCATTCGCCTTGTGGTTCGGGGTGAACGCTGCCGAGAGCAGGCCCGTCTAGACAGTATGGAACGACCGGCTCGCGGTCGTAGCGTCGTGCCATCTCGCGAGAGAGGCCCGACAGGTGGCGTAGCGCCACGCTCGATCGCGGGTTAACGCCTCGCGGCGTCAGAGCCGCAT
>Ga0137435_1000496_pt1 | contig 13021 bp, 13 predicted proteins | sample EasRivERMGT100_2_FD_104904 | JGI IMG/M metagenome (GOLD analysis project Ga0137435, IMG submission 104904) | Soil microbial communities from meander-bound floodplain in the East River, Colorado, USA - East River MetaG ERMGT100_2 | ecosystem: Environmental > Terrestrial > Soil > Floodplain ... | reverse complement strand
CCGGGCGCTCGTGGCGCCTCGACCAGACCGTGTCCAAAACCCCCAGCGACGCGAGCAACACTGCGACGCCGTGGCTTTTCATCGACGGCCCGCGGTCCGCGTGAATCGTCAGTTGCCCCGGCACGATGCGCTGCTTGGCATAGGTCTCGTCGATCAGGCGCTTGGCGAGCTGAGCCGATTCGCCGTGAGCGAGCATCCAGCCAACGCCGTAACGGCTGAAGATGTCGAGGATCACGTACAAGTAGAAGTAGGACCACTTGGCGGGCCCCAAGAGCTTCGTGATGTCCCAGGACCAGACCTGATTCGGTGCGGTCGCAAGCAGCTCGGGCTTCTGATAGCTCGGGTGCCGGACTTGATCACGCCGTTCGCGGACCTCGCGGTTCGCATCAAGCACGCGGTACATCGTGCGGGTCGAGCAGTGGTAGACGTCCTCGTCGAGCAGCGTCGCGACGACTTGGGCGGGTGCTTTGTCCACGAAGCGCTCCGAATGCAGCACGTCGCGAACGGTTTGACGTTCGACTGGGCTGGAGAGCTCGCGCCGGCGTCGGGCGCCGACGTGGAGCAGTCGCGGTTCGACACCGCCGCCGGTACAGCGAGGCCCGATTGATCGTCAGCGCCTCGCACGCTGCGTACGTCCCGACCACGGGTGCCAGGGTCTCGACGGCGTCCATCAATCGTTCTCGTCGGGATCGTGGGGATTCAGGGGGATCCCCAGGAGCTCGGACGCTTTTTTTTGGATAGAGAGCAAGAGCTCCACGCGCTCGTTTCGTCGACGCAGCTTCGCAATCTCGCGCTCGAGCTCCTTGACCCTCGGGTCAACCACCTTGGCCTTGGGCCCGCGCTTGCGGGCGGCGAGCCCCGTCTTCGCCACGCGGTCCCGATCGCGACGCCACGCGGCTAGCAGCGAGGAGTACAACCCTTCGCGTCGAAGGATCGCGCCGATCTCGCCCGACTCCTTCGCGCGCTCGACCTCGCGTAGGATCCGCAACTTGTATTCCGCCGTGAATCGTCGCCGCTTCGCCTTCGCTTCGACGGCCGGGTCGGGGACTCCCGCCGCGCCCGCGGGCGAAACTCCAGTCGCCCTACGGGCTCCCTCCGTTTCACCCGCGAAGACCGCCTCCCTCCGGAACTCCATGCTCTTCTGCCTCCCCGCCCTCTACACTAAACTCGATGGGGGTCAGTGTCTCAAGCACGTTGGCACAGACCCCCCTGCCCTCTCGCTCAAGGACTACGACCATAGGCGCTGGGGCCCGTTCCTCGGTGTCAGCGACGGGGGAACTGCTGCGGGCGTGATTCGCGACGCGGCACTGCAGTCCACAAAAGTCCGCGCCTTGGGTGCATGCCCGCCGATCGTGCTGGGGGTCGCTCTCGATGCCGAGCGACTAGGCGCCGTGGGTGAGACCCCCGTGGGTCCGCCGGAGCTGGCCAAGATACGGCTGGAGTCGATGGGACGGATTCTCACGACGACCAATGTCGGGACGCAGGTAGGTCGCTCAAGCAACCGACCCGAGAGGGAGTGAAGCTCGCCAAACTCCTGCTCGACGCCGGCTTCCTGGTGAGCGAACTTGGCAATGAAGGCCCAGGGCCGGCGCTGCGGGCCGCGGCCGAGGCATTCGTCGCCACGCTGGACGGGCCCGACTCGGCAACTCGAGCTACACGAGCACTGGAGCGGCTCGCAGTCGACGGCTGGCGCCACCACGTCGCGTCCCACCGCCGTCCGGCGTAGAGATTTGATTGCTGCTCAAGTCGTCGCGTCATGTCCACGGCGGCTGCGAGGCAGCGGTCGGCCTCCCCGCCGCGAAGGTCGCCTTGACTTCCTCCCCCACCGAGGGAACCTGTGCGCGTGCCGCACCTCTCCCCCACCACGTTGATGATCGAAGAGCAGCGCCTGATCCTCCGCGCGTCCGCCGGCAACGTGCGCGACCACCTGATCTTCTCGCTGGCCCTCGGCACCGGCTTGCGCCTTGCGGAGATCGTCGGCCTCGACGTGGGCGACGTGTTCGCGGTGGACGGGACGCCCCGCGTGCGGGTGCGCGTCCGAGCCTCGATCGCCAAAGGTGGCCGGGCTGCGGAGGTGTTTCTGCCGGACCGGCTCGTCGCGAAGCTGAGGCGGTTTTGGCGGTGGAAGCGAGATCGTTGCGAGGACCTCTCACCCGACGCGGCGCTGTTCGCGAACCAGTCTCGATGTCGAATCTCGACGCGACGCGTTCAGCACGCCTGGACCGGTTGGCAGCGGCGCGCCGGCTTCGACCGGGTGTACGGGTTCCACGCGCTCCGGCACACCGCCGTGACGAACGTGTACCGGGCGTCGAGGGACCTGTTCCTGGCGCAGAGGTTCGCCAGGCACGTGAGCCCGTTGACGACGACCGTGTACACGCACCCGAGCGACGAGGACATGCAGAGGAGCCTGAGGAGACTGGGGTGCTAATTCCTTTCTGATGATCGCGGACTCGATCCCGTTGTCGTCTCGAACCGCTGGCGCACTATTCCGGAAGGACATCGCGGCTCAATCGAGTCAGCTCTCTTACGACTTCCGTGTAGGTCTCGCGAAGCGGCTCGCCCTTTCCCTGTGGCTCTTGGCGGAGCGCAACGACCCGGGAGTCATTGTTTGGCAGGCGAAGTAGCAGCGGCCCCAGTCCTCGCCAGCCGTCTCGGCGTAGACGTCCACCGAACGCGCGACGAGCGCAATTTGCCGCCGCGTCGGCGAGTTGAATCCCAAGGTTCTGCGACGATTCGGCGAATCGGAATCGTTCATTGAGAATCGTTTTAACATCCACGAACTCGAAGGGTCCATCGGTCGCGAGTTGGTGTGGTGCCAAATGCGCCGGTGCCTGGTCCATGGTTCCGCAGAATCGCGCGAACGCCCGATAGTCACCGCCTTCTACCTGGATCAAAGGGTCTTTCAATGACATCGACTGCAAGAACGGACTCACGAGTGTTCTCCACACCCGCTCGGAATCGGTGAGGCGGTTGGCCTTCGCGTCGACGGTCCAGTCAAATGTGCCAAGCTCCCGAGCTTCGCGAAATGCGAGAAATAGCACGAGGGATCTGAGCAATGAGTTGACGAGTTCAATCGTCAAGACTGCTTGCACAAAGAGCTGCACCGGAAGGCGAGACAGCGTCTCCTGCAGTTCGCGGATCTCTTGCACTAGGCTTGGATGATGTGATGGGGCTATGTGTTCGAGCAGCGTTTCCGCCTGTGCGGCTTGATAGCCGACCAGTTCCGCCGCGTCGTGGCGGCCCATGTCGATTGCTCGGAAGTCGATTACGACGTCTTCGGCCCTCAAGACCCCGAAGAGTTCCACGAATTGGCGCTCATGCAGATTTCGGCCTTTCATTTCTGCCCGTTCCATTCCCCACTCGCGCTTGAGCGACTTCACGGCTTTCATCACGGCGTGGCGCCGAGCCGATGGAATTGCGATCGCGGCTACGACGGAAACCGACGACCCGGGCTCACGGGGGTGCGCGAACGATCCCGACTCGTCGATGTAGATGTGCACGGTTTCCCCAAAATCGAGGCTTACAAGGGTAGCCGCCAGCGGCCGGGCCTACGAGTACCGGGCGTCGAGGGACCTGTTCCTGGCGCAGCGGTTCGCTCGGCACGTCTCGCCGTTGACGACGACGGTGTACACCCATCCTTCAGATCAGGAGTTGGCTGGGAGGATGCGCGGGCTGGACTGCTGAGAATCATCGCACCCGGAGCGCGACACCGCTGACGCGACGACGCCGGGCCGCGGAGACCTCGGTTGACCGTTGCGGTTCCGCCTGCTCCAATCCGGAGCGTGAATACCGTCAAAAATACTAGAGGCGACAGCGGCCCGAAGGGACAGCACACGGTCCCGGAGTCCTACCTCAAGGCCTGGGGCGACCCGACAGCGAAGAATCCGCTCGATCCGTACGTGTGGAGCTTCCCGAAGGACAAGATCAAGGGCGCCCCGAAACCCCCGGCAGCGATCTTCAAGCGAGCCGACTTCTACACGATCCATTTGCCCGACGGCTCGCGGGATCTCAGGCTCGAACACGGGCTCGCCAGCACCGAAGAACGTTTCTGCGCGATCAGGGACGAGAAGCTTGCGAACGGGCGTGCGCTTTCTCCGGAGGAACGGGTCTGGGTGTGCGCGTTCGTCGCCGCAATGAAGGCCCGAACGCCGGGCTTCATGGAGTTCCATCGCGAGCAGTACCGGCCGATGCTTGAGTATATGCGGGAACTCGAAGCGTGGGCCGCAACGGCAACACCCGAACAGCGGGCCGCACAGGCCGGGATCTGGGCTCTGCGGTCGGATAAACGCCCATCCGGCACGATTGAAGACGTCGAACGGATCGTCGCGAGTCCGGTCGAACACTTGATGCCGCCGATGATCGCTGCGCAGTTGCCCATCTTGGCGGAAATGAACATGACGATTCTCACGACCGACGACCCTGTCGGCTTCATCACGTCGGATGAACCGTGCGTCCTGTTTGATCCGAACGCGTACAAGCGTCCGCCGATCTATCGAAGCCCGGGCCTGGCATTTGAGACAATCGAGGTAACTCTTCCCGCGTCGCCGACGCAGCTGGTGCTGTTGTCCTGGCGAGGACCCGAAGGCTATCGTGAGGCCCCCCTTGCAGCCGTCGATAATCTGAACCGCCTGAGACGATTCCACGCCCACGAGTACTACGTCGTAAACGCGAACGTTTCTAGGCCGATATGGTTTCACCCGGGCGTGGAACCGAAAGACTCATGGGAGAAGACGGAGGGGCCGAAGTGGGGCGCGAAAAACGAGTAAAGCCGAGAAGAGCGCTCTGCCGAGTGGGAACGTGAGCGAGCATGCGGCCTCGAGAGGCAGGTATTTCGCGCTTGGCTTCGTGTTCGCTTCGGCCATTGCGCTGGCGGTGTGGTGGGTTTCTCGCCCAGACCCCTTGCTGACGTGTGGTGCGTTCTCCCCGGGGACGACCTGGTGCGGTGGTCCCGATAGTGCGATGCAAGACGTTTTGCTCCTGTGCGACATGGACCACCATTGGCGCGTGTGGCGGCGTTGCCACGAGTCCCATGCGCAATGCGTTGACGGGATGCTGGCCCACGGTGTTCAAGGGACCGCCGAGTGCCGTTGGGTGGAGGAGGGCACCGGTCCCGGTCGCGCCGACTTGCAGCCCTTCAACGGACCCGACTTGAAGCCTCTGGATAACGCCAGGTGAAACCAGAGTCGCATGATACGCGATGACCCACGACCTATTCCTGTCCCAACGATTCGCGCGTCACCCTCCCCACTGGCGACCGTCTCCACCCGCTCCTCGGACCAGCTGGTGACCGGGTGGACGCGTGGGCTGAACTTCTGAATTGTTCTCAGCACTCTCCTTTGCGATGGCCAGCAACCGGCGTACCCTCGGCCCCAGTCTGGAGGGGATGCGCCATGAAATTCGCCGCCGTTCTTCTCGTCGCCTTCGCCTCCTCCGGTGCACTCACCAGCGAGCCGGGGCAGCCGCTCGATTGCAGCGACTGGGTGTTCGTGGAACCAGGACTGACGTGTCGGCCGGTGATCGAAACCTGTGGAGTGACCGAACCGATGGACTTGTGCCGCGACGTGCAAGACCGACCCGCCGACAACGCGGGAGGGATTCTGAAGATCTGGCGCCGTCCTCTGAATCTCTCGCCCTGCGGCTACGGGCGCATTGAACTCCTGCGCTTCGAGAATGGCGCTTCGAGTCTGGTCGGTTACGTCCAGGACCGGTGCGGCGTGCCGGGTACGTGGGACACGATCACGATGTTCGGCTCTGACGACGGTCACGCCGGATTCGAGCCGAACACCGGACGGCTCCTAATCGGCGTGGTGACAAAGTGCCTTAACAACACTGCGACATGCCCCAATCAGAACGGAATGGAACGGCTCATCGCCATCGACGGCTTCACCACTACGTTCGAGGTTCTTCACACCTACAGTCAGCAGACCGCCCTCGGTTTCCGCGTCCCCTACATGCCCGAAGGGATGGCCGGTGCCGATCACTTCGACACCTACTGGGGCCCGCTGACGAAGCCGATCGACTTCACGCAGGCGCACCCGCTCGCGTGCGACTACCCCACTTCGCCGCCGCACGTCGGCGACTACCTGGCCGTCGCAGATACCGTTCCGACGCCCGCAACTGGCCAGGGCGTCTACTATCTCACCGCCGCGACCTACCAGGGCGCGACGCGGTACGGGCGAAAGACGACTGCAGGCCAGTTGAGCGGACGCGATCCGGCGGCGCTGCCGGTGTGTGCGCCGTAGTTGCTAACTCGCAGCGAGTTCGTCCGCCTGACCACCCCGCGTCCTTCGAACCCTGCTACACCTGCTCGCGTTGGAGTTCCAGTCCATTGGGCGTATAGAGTGAGCAGAATCAGGGGGTTCCATGAACGTCCGCGGTGTTCTCGGGGCTGTGGCGTGCGTCCTCGCTTTGCCGGTGTTCGCGGCTGCCCCCGGTAGTCCTCGAACGCTCAGCTTCGAAGACCGCCTCGCCGCCCAGCGCGCGATCGAAGAGGTCTATCGGGGACGACGCACCGGCTCGCCCAAGGCGGAGATCTCGGACGCAGGAATCGTTGAGAAGGTTGTCGACTACCTGAGGAAATCGGCGCTCCTCGAGACCGAGTTTTATCGAACGATTGAATCCGGCGAGCTACAAGCCGAGATCGATCGAATGACCGCTTCGACCCACGACCCGGGCATGCTCCGCGACCTGTTCGTGGCGCTTCACGACGACCCAGGCGTGATCGCGGAGTGCCTCGCTCGGCCGATCCTGGCGGATCGCCTCATCCGAGAAGCCTACGCGGAGCGAAACCCATTCCCCCGCGCCTTCGATGCGTGGTGGGAGTCCGAGCATCCGGGGGCGGGAAGCGAGATTGTCGTCCCCCAAGCGGAGTACACGACGCCGGCTCCACTCATGACGGCCTGCACCGACGACACGTGGTCGCCCATGGCGGCGATTCCGCTCGCGCCGCGCCCGAAGCCTTCGATGGTCTGGACCGGCGCCGAGATGATCGTCTGGGGTGGGGGCGGCTACGACGACGGAAGCCGGTACGATCCCGCGACCGACACGTGGAAGCCCATGACCTCGACGAACGCGCCCGTCGGCCGCAGTGAGCACACCACGGTCTGGACCGGCAGCGCGATGATCGTGTGGGGCGGGATCGGGCCCTTCAGCCTCATCAATTCGGGGGGCATCTACGATCCGGTCGCCGACCGATGGAAGCCGACGAGCCAAGGGGCCTTCGTTCCCGCGCCACGCGATCTCCATACCGCCGTGTGGACCGGGACTCGGATGATCGTCTACGGTGGAGCGATGGTGGGAACTCCGGCCACCGCGACCGGCGGAAGGTACGACCCGCTCTTCGATACCTGGTTGCCGATCAGCACGTCCGCGAGCGTGGCCCGAAACGCGCACACGGCGGTGTGGACCGGCGGCGTGATGCTGGTGTTCGGCGGCACGGATGGCGTCAGCACGATCGCCGCCGGATCGAAGTACAACTCGGGGTCCGACAGCTGGACAGCGACCACCACGACCCAGCCGGCCGCTCGTCGCGGGCACACCGCGGTCTGGACCGGCAGCGAGATGATCGTGTACGGCGGCGGAAGCTTCCCGAGCGGCAGCCGGTACCTCCTTGGAAACGACGTCTGGACGGCGGTTCCGGCCGCGCCGTTTGGCGTGCTCCAAACCGACCACTCCGCCGTGTGGACCGGGAGCGAGATGATCGTGTGGGGCGGGAAAAGCGGAACCGGCGGTTTCAACACGGGAGGTCGCTACAGCCCGTCCACGAACTCGTGGCAGCCCACGAGCACCGGGGCGAACGTTCCCTCCGCTCGCTACGCGCACGGAGCGGGGCGCACCGCGACGGAGATGATCGTTTGGGGGGGAAATCCTCTTACGAACACCGGCGCGAGATACTGCGCCCTTCCGTGCACACCCCGGACCTGGTATCTCGACGGCGACGCCGACGGCTATGGCACGGCCTCGACCACAGTCACCGCCTGCGACGCGCCGTTAGGGTATACGGGGATCTCGGGGGATTGCGCCGATGGGAACGGTGCGGTCAATCCCGGCGCAACCGACGTTTGCAACGCCATCGACGACGACTGTGACGGGGTTGTCGACGATGGATTCAACGGCGACGGAGACGCCTTCGCGACGTGCCAAGGCGATTGCAATGACAACGACGGGTCGGTGTTCCCCGGCGCTCCGCAGCTCTGCGACGGGAAGAACAACAACTGCAACGATCCGAGCTGGCCCTCGGTGCCTCCGAACGAGTTCGACGTTGACGGTGACGGATACCGCGTCTGCCAGAACGACTGCAACGATTTCAACCCACACGTCCAACCGAACTCCGCCGAGGTTTGCAACGGCTTCGACGACGACTGCAACACGTTGGTGGACGAAGACGCGCTCGGCGTGGACACCGACGGCGACGGGGTCCACAACGCCTGCGACAACTGTCGGACGGTCGGCAACCCCTCGCAGACCGACGCCGACGGCGACCTGTTCGGGAACGCGTGCGACAACTGCGCCACGGTGCCGAACTCGCAGACCGACACCGACCTCGATCATGTCGGCAACGCGTGCGACAACTGCCTGTTGGACTCCAATGCGTCCCAGTCGGACTTCGACTTAGACGGAGAGGGCGATGTCTGCGACCTGAACGACGGCCTCATCTATCTCATCTCTAGCGACCGCAACTACGTCCAGTGGCAGGAGGAGACCGGGCCGACGAGCTGGAATATTTACGAGGGGAGCCTCGCGGTGCTCCGCGCGACCGGCGTCTACACGCAGGCGCCCGGATCGAATCCGCTCGCGGAAGGGACGTGCGACTTCGCCGATTTCTTCCTCTCCGACCTGGGCGACCTCCCGTCCGGTTCGGTGAAGTTCTCGCTCGTGACGGGCGTGACCGGCGGCGTCGAGGGCAGCCTGGGAATGAACAGCGCCGGCGCGACGAGGCCGAACGCCAATCCGTGTCCGTGACGAGGAGGCTGGAAAATCGACACGACCCTCGCAGTTTCCACACCTCCGACATCCGTCCATGTAGAACGGTATCCGACGGAGATCCCCCTTCTTGTCGTCGTCGCATTGTGCTCGGCTGCGATCTGGGCGATGGCGTGCTTCACGATTGTCCCCCTGGTCTACGCCGTAGCGCTCGGCGTTTTCTTCTTCGTGTCGCATGTCGTCTTCGTGACCCACGTGCGCGGGAGCGCTGTCCGGCTCGGCCCCGAGCAGTTCCCGACGATTCATGCCCGTGTCGTCGAGCTGGCTGCTCGGGCGGGTCTATCAAGGGCCCCCGACACCTATCTCATGCAGGCGGGGGGGTCGCTCAACGCGCTGGCCACGAAGTTCCTGCGGTCGCACATGATCGTGCTCTTCTCGGACTTGCTCGAGGCGTGCGGTGATGACGACGCGGCGAGGGACATGATCATCGGCCATGAGATCGGACACGTCCGATCCGGGCATCTCCGATTCTTGTGGTTCCTGCTGCCCGGCTTCTTCGTACCGTTCCTTGGATCGGCGTATTCACGGGCGCGCGAGTACACGTGCGATCGGTGGGGAGCCGCTTTGTGCGGTGATCGGCGAGGGGCCGTCCATGGGCTCACGATCCTCGCTGCGGGGGGCGCTCACTCGGCCCAAGTCAACCTCGACGCATTCGCACGGCAGCGCCGAGATCTGGACACGGGATGGATGACCCTCGGCCAGTGGCTGAGCACCTACCCGATCCTTTCGAAGCGAGTCGTCGCGATCGAGCCCCAGCTGGCAGGGGGCGTGGATGGGGCCGGCCGCGGGCCGATCCGAGCACTCGGCATCCTGGCGCTCGCCGGCGTGGTGCCGATCGTCCTGATCGGAGTTTTCGCCGCGAAGGCGGTGCCGCTCTTTCGACAGGCAATTCAGGAGGCCGAACAGACGCCCCGGCGCGCGACACCGAAGTTGTCGGAGTCGCAGATCGCGTCTACCCGAACCGTCGTCGAGTCCGACTTCAAGGCACTCTCGGAGATGCTCTTGGCGTTTCGCGAGCGGCACGGACACCTTCCCGACGATAGCGATGCCGTCTACGATGCATGGTTGATCGCCAACGGACCCAAGGCCCGCGCGCCGCGCGATCCATTCGACGGTCACGACTATGGTTATTCCAGATGGCCAGGGGGCTTCACGCTGTATAGCTCGGGACCGGACGGCGAGATAGACACCGAAGACGATATCGAGCAGCCCTTTGAGTACGCTGCGGGCAAACCGTAGGATCGAAGGGTTGAGGGCTGCCGAGCATGTGCCGGTCTAGACGGCTCTCTCGTCGTCGAGAGAGCGGGAGAGTCAGTCGACTCGGGTTTTCGGCCCAGCAAGCCGTTTGTGACCCTGGCTCGCCCCTCCAGATGACCCTCCAGGGCGGGCGCTTTGCGCGAATCCGCGCGCAGGTACGCCTCCGGCTGTTAACCGGAGAGCCAGAATTTGTATTCCGTGGGTTTTGGCTCCCCAAGCGAGACGCATATCAAAACGCGAATCGCTCGGAAAACCAGGCAACTATCTGAGTCCACCGTGGGCCCTCAGCTGATTCTACTCGTCTGGGGCGACTCCCGGTCTGCGCCGATCCCGGCGGCCTACCCAGCGGCCCTACGGCCGCCCAGAGCCCCTTCTCTGAGCCGCATGCGCTCGTACGCGGGAAGCCGGACGCGACGCTCGAACTGAGTTTTGAGCGACTCGATGGGCGGATGCATCTGCCCGTCGTGACGCTCAACCGCGTCGCCTGACCGGTTGCGAAGCTGTGGTCGCGAAGGTCCGCGTTCGGGGCAACGTGTGGACGACCCTCGTGGTCGTCGTCGATCGGTGTCGGCAAGCGTTGGATCGATGGGTCGATCGCCTCGACTGAGTCGATTCGCGAGCCTCGAAAGCCCTTGTACTCATCGATGAGCTTTCGGTGGAGCACTACACCCCTTGGCCTACTCAACGAGCGAGACCCTACGCTCGAGCGTCACCGTCTTTCCGCTCACATTGTCGCGCACAACGGCCCGATAGATGTACGGGCCGAGGGGGTCAGAGTCCTCCGACGTGGTCCGCCAAAGGCCTTTGCCGAGTTCGGGCCTATCTCGTGAGGGCGGAGCGTCGCGCCACACGGGAACATCCGGCATCGAAACGAGCTCTTCGCCGTCGACTGTGCGAATGGAATACGTCGCGACCATCATGCACTTGGCGTCCCGGCCTGGAGGACAGTCGGAAACGACGACACCAATGCCGAACTCACGCATCGTACTTCGCCTCAAGGCGTCTCTGATTTGGCGCCGTGCTCGCTGCCGTACACTCCACCAACTGCAGACTTCATTCCGACGACCATACACACAACGGCAATTCCGACCGTCAGTGCGAGAGCGACGATCTCATATACGAAACCGGCATGCGGAGCGACCACACCTATTAGCAGAAGGACCTGAAATGCGCAGAGAATCATCGCGAGGAGGCTCATCCAGCGTCGAGGGCTCAGGAGCAATCCAATCGACAGCGGGAATACGAGCGCGACTGGCACGAGGAAGGCCGCGGCATACACCAACGATTCCCCCTCAATCGCCCACCATTCGGTCGTGGTCGAATACGTCGGGTCATAGATCAGTTCCCACAGAGCGGTAAGAGTCACCCACACCCAACCGAAATACGTCGCCGCAAGACTCAGCGACTGCACTCTGCGGGACCAGTTGTGAACAGGTCTCCTGGTGTGTTGTTCACTCACCCGTTAAGGCGCTCCTGTCATTCGTCGCCAGTATTCGAGATCACGCGGCCCGAAGCGTAGTCCACCCAAGTAGAAGCTCGGCCAAGTCCCAGTCATTGCGTTCACGAGGGTGAAACACTGCCTCGACGGATAGACGCCTCGTGGCGTCCAGCTGGGATTGACGCGTTGCCATTCCTCCCAGCGCCGCTGATACGTCGCGTCACTACCTCGGCTCCACCAACCGGGCTTCCAACTACCGGCTATTGTCCAGCGGCTCCCCAAGCGAGACGCATATCAAACCCGAAGCGCGTCGCTAGGGATTCACGCGTTCCGGCCTTTTTCGCTCTGTGAAGATACCACGAGCCAGGGCCTGGGAGAGCCACGCGACCATTGGAGCCGATTCCAGGTTTCACCTTGCTGGATCAACGGACCTTTCACGGCGCACGTGGCGCACTACAGCGGAAAAGAGATCGGTGGTTCTACACCAAATCCAGTCGCAGCCACAGGGCCTTGAGTCTGTTCAGATGATCCAGGACGGCGATGGCGCCTGGCATAAACTCTACTGCCTCCTGCTCCTCCTCGGCTGGTGAGTTTGCAATGCAAACCCAGGCGCCGTCATTGGAGACGAGGGCTGACCAATGCCCTCCTGCTCCCAGGCGTCGCGACGTTCCCGGCGTCTCTGGCGCGCCGGAGGTAACGAGAAGTTTCCGACGCTCGGCGCGAGGTGGGCGAAGAGACGCTTGAACCCATTGTGTCCTAGGGCACAGACCCCATGCATACAGAACTCTTCCTTGGTCGTCCAATTCCAGATTCAGGTCCTCGACCAGCAGTGAAGATATGCCGCCGGCGGCACGGCCGAGAACGTCAAAGGAGTGCTCCGATTCGCGGTACACGAGCTTGCTATCGTCCTCACTCCACGCAGGTCCGGCCTTGAACTTGACTTCACTCATGGCGTCACAAAATTCCAATGCAGAATTGTTTTGGAGTTCATGTCAATAACGAGCTCCCAGATTCCTTCCGCGCCTCGGAACGTCCCAGGCACGTCCCAGCGGAGTGCTCCAGGAACACCTCTCGGATCCGGAACCGCCTTCCCGGTTGCGATGAGTTCTTGAAGCAGTTGTTGGGACACTAGGAAGGGTCGTGCCCTCTCTCCCTTGAAAGGGCCTCGCGCTACCAGATCGTCAAGGTGTCTGGCCACGGTACCGGACAGCCTGTACCTACCTAGCCCGGATTATTCACGAGTACTGAAAACGCAAAAGCCTCCCCGTGGTAGAAAGCGGTTGTCGACGCCGTTCTCCGCCACACAGGAGGCTTTCGCTTGGCCAAGCCTACCACTACACCCTG
>Ga0137435_1000494_pt1 | contig 13114 bp, 11 predicted proteins | sample EasRivERMGT100_2_FD_104904 | JGI IMG/M metagenome (GOLD analysis project Ga0137435, IMG submission 104904) | Soil microbial communities from meander-bound floodplain in the East River, Colorado, USA - East River MetaG ERMGT100_2 | ecosystem: Environmental > Terrestrial > Soil > Floodplain ... | reverse complement strand
GATTCGGAATCGCCAGTACGCAATCGGCGCCAAGCCTCCGTCGTCCACTCGAACTCAACGGGAAAAACGCTCCCCGGGTCCTGGCACGCTCATCGCTTTGATCGTCGGGCAGGGGAGGGGGCATCGATGGCTCGCTTTCGCTGGCGCTCGAAGGACTCGATCGACGACGCCGACATCGTCGGCTTCATCGGTGAGGGGACCACGTTCACGGGCGACCTCGTGCTCAAGGGGGGCGCGCGCATCGACGGGAAGATCGTCGGCCGCATCGAGGCCCCGTCCATGCTCGTCATCGGCCCCAACGGCGACATCGAGGCCGAGGAGCTCAAGGCGAAGCGCGTCGTCGTTTGCGGAAACGTCCGAGGCAACCTCCACGTCGAGGAACGCCTCGAGATCCAACCGGGGGGCCGTGTCTCGGGTCGCGTCGTCATGGCCCAGGAGGGTCTCGTGATCGCGCCCGGCGCCATCTTCGAGGGCGTCGTCGAATACGAGCGCCCTTCCGACGACGAAGCGGCGCGGCATGGGCTGCCCGTGGAGGCTCTCGCCGGCTGAGGATTGTTGACCGCCCGAGACGCCCTGTGCTACCGTCCACACTCTTCTAACGTCAAGAGTTCGTTGAAGTTGTGGGACACCGAGGCGCAGGGCCTCGCGCGATTGCCGCGCGGCTCGTTCAGGGGCGGCGATGACGGACCGTAAGCTGGCGGCACGTTACGCGCGGGCGCTCCTGGCGGCGCTTCCCGACACCTCCTCACAAGACCTCGCCGGGGCGCTGCTCGACGCGCTTGCCGCCGCGATGGCGGCCGAGCCGCAGCTCCGCAAGTCCCTCGTCGATCCGGGCGTCCCGTCGGCATCGAAGCTGAAGATTCTGTCGAGCCTCACCGACAGCCTGGGGGCGCCCGAGCTCACCCGGGGCTTCCTGGCGACGGTGGTCGCGAACGGGCGCACGGCCGCGCTGCCGACGATCGCGGCCGTCTTCCGCGAGGAGCGGGAGCGGGCCCAGGGAATCGTCACCGGGACGCTGACGACCGCATCGCCGATCGGCGACGACCTCGCGTCGCGGGCCGCCGCAGCGCTCTCGCGCCTGTCCGGCCGCCGCGTGCACCTCCAGCTCCGGGTGGATCCGGAGCTGCTGGGCGGTGCCGTCGCCCAGGTCGGCTCGATGGTTTACGACGGGAGCGTCCGCACGCAGCTGGGACGCCTCAAGAACCGGATCACCACGGAGTAGGAGAGCAGGAGCCGATGGACATCAAGGTCGACGAGATCAGCAAGATCCTCCGCCAGCAGATCGAGGGATTCGCCCGGCAGACCGACCAGGCGGAGGTCGGCACGATCCTCTCGGTCGGGGACGGCATCGCGCGCATCTACGGTCTCGAGAAGGCGATGTCCGGCGAGCTGCTCGAGCTGCCGCACGGCGTCATGGGCATGGCCTTGAACCTCGAGGAGGACTCGGTCGGAGCCGTGCTCTTCGGCGAGACCGACCTGATCAAGGAGGGGGACCAGGTCCGCCGGACGCGGCGCATCATGCAGGTGCCCGCCGGCGAGGCCGTGGTCGGCCGCGTCGTCAACACGCTGGGCCAGCCCCTCGACGGCAAGGGTCCGATCGCCACGACGATGTCGATGCCCGTCGAGCGGATCGCTCCGGGCGTCGTCGACAGGACGCCGGTCAAAGAGCCGCTCCAGACGGGCATCAAGGCGATCGACGCGATGATCCCGATCGGTCGCGGTCAGCGCGAGCTCATCATCGGCGACCGGCAAACCGGCAAGACCGCGATCGTCCTCGACACGATCATCAACCAGAAGGGCAAGAACGTCATCTGCATCTACGTCGCCGTCGGCCAGAAGCAGTCGACGGTCGCGCAGGTCGTCCGGACGCTCGAGGAGTACGGCGCGATGGCCTACACGATCGTCGTCGCGGCCGCGGCGTCGACACCGGCGCCGCTCCAGTACCTGGCGCCGTACGCCGGATGCGCGATGGGGGAGTACTTCCAGTTCCACGGTGCCGACGGCAAGCCGGCCTCCGAGGGGAATCCGGGGCGCGCGGTCCTGTGCATCTACGACGACCTCTCCAAGCACGCGGTCAGCTACCGCGAGGTCTCGCTCCTGCTCCGGCGGCCCCCCGGCCGCGAGGCCTACCCGGGTGACGTGTTCTACCTGCACTCCCGGCTGCTCGAGCGTGCGTCGAAGCTCAACGCCGCGAACGGAGGGGGCTCCCTGACGGCGCTGCCGATCATCGAGACGCAGGCCGGCGACATCTCCGCCTACATCCCCACGAACGTCATCTCGATCACGGACGGGCAGATCTTCCTCGAGTCGGACCTATTCTATTCCGGCGTGCGGCCCGCGGTGAACGTCGGCTTGTCGGTTTCCCGCGTCGGAGGCAACGCGCAGATCAAGGCGATGAAGCAGGTCGCCGGGACCCTGCGCCTCTCGATGGCGCAGTACCGCGAGCTCGCCGCGTTCGCACAGTTCGGCTCGGACCTCGACAAGGCGACCCAGGCACAGCTCGCGCGCGGCAAGCGGCTGGTCGAGATCCTGAAGCAGGGACAGTACGATCCCATTCCGGTCGAGCGCCAGGTCGTCATCATCTACGCGGCCACGAACGGGGTGCTGGACGACGTCGAGGTGAAGGACGTGCGCGCCTTCGAGCACGACATGAACGCGTACCTCGACCTGCATCACAAGGACCTCCTGCGCGACCTGAACGCGAAGCAGGCGTTCGACGACGACATCAAGTCCCGGCTGAACTCGGCCCTGACGGAGTTCAAGGCCGAGTTCCTCGCATCCCGCACGGCCGCGGTGAGGTGAGCGGGCCGGCATGGCGAAGACGCACGACCTGAAGCGGCGCATCCGCTCGATCAAGAACACGATGCAGGTGACAAAGGCCATGAAGATGGTCTCGTCCGCACGGCTGCGTCGCGCGCAGGAGCGGATCCTGGCGGCACGGCCCGCCGCGATCGCGACGCGCCGGGTGCTCTCCTCGCTCGCCGCCCGCGTGGATCCGGAGCTGCACCCGTTGCTCACCCAGCGGCCGCCGCAGCGGATCGAGATCGTCCTGATCACCTCGGACCGGGGCCTGTGCGGCTCCTTCAACGCGAACGTCCTCAAGACCGGCGTCGCCTTCCTCGCGTCGCGGCCCCGCGGCGAGATCAGCGTGCTGACGATCGGGCGTCGCGGGCGCGATGCGGTGCGGCGGCGCAAGGTTCCGATCTCGGGGGAGTGGCTCGACGTCTTCCGGAACCTCGACTTCGGCACGGCGCGTGCCATCGCCGAGGACCTGATCGCGCGGTACACGAGCGAGCAGATCGACGCCGTCTACGTCGCCTATAACGAGTTCAAGAACGTCGCGTCGCAGCGCCCGGTCATCGAGCAGGTCCTTCCCGTCCCCCGCGCGGATCTCGCCGAGGGAGGGGAGGGCTACATCTACGAGCCGGATCCGGCGACGCTTCTGGAAGTGATGCTCCCGGCGTACGTGCGGATCGAGATCTGGCGCGCGCTGCTCGAGTCCGCGGCGGCCGAGCACGCCGCGCGCATGACCGCGATGGATTCCGCTACGAAGAACGCGAAGGAGCTCACGGATGCGTTGACGCTCCACATGAACCGTGTACGTCAGGCCTCGATCACGACCGAGATCATCGAGGTCGTCTCGGGCGCCGAAGCCTTGGGCTGAACGGGGAGAGGACGATGGGAAAGTTCGGGAAGGTCGTTCAGATCATCGGGCCGGTCGTCGACGTGGAGTTCGACGAGGATCAGCTGCCGCCGATCTACCACGCGGTCCGCATCGTCGACCCGGGCACCGACACCGGCATTCCCGTGGACGTCGTGTGCGAGGTCCAGCAGCACCTCGGCGAGAATCGCGTGCGCACGGTCGCGATGGAGCCCACCGACGGAATGGTCCGGGGGATGAAGGCGGAGGACACGGGGAAGCCCATCTCCGTCCCCGTGGGCATCGGCACGCTCGGCCGGGTGATCAACGTGATCGGCAAGCCGGTGGACAAGCTCGGCGAGATCGACTGCGAGGAGTACTGGCCGATCCACCGGGAGGCGCCCTCCTTCGAGGAGCAGTCGACCAAGGTCGAGATGTTCGAGACCGGCATCAAGGTCATCGACCTGCTCGAGCCGTACATGAAGGGCGGCAAGACGGGACTCTTCGGCGGCGCGGGCGTCGGCAAGACCGTGCTCATCATGGAGCTGATCAACAACGTCGCGCTCAAGCACGGCGGCTACTCGGTCTTCGCGGGCGTCGGCGAGCGGACGCGCGAGGGGAACGACCTCTGGCTCGAGATGCAGGAGTCCGGGGTCGTCAACATCAAGGACTTCAAGAAGTCCAAGGTCGCGCTGGTCTACGGACAGATGACCGAGCCGCCCGGAGCGCGCCTGCGGGTCGCCTTGACGGGGCTCACCGTGGCCGAGTACTTCCGCGACGTGCAGCATCAGGACGTGCTCCTGTTCGTCGACAACATCTTCCGGTTCACGCAGGCGGGCTCCGAGGTCTCGGCGCTGCTCGGCCGCATGCCCTCGGCGGTCGGCTATCAGCCGACGCTCTCCACGGAGATGGGGGAGCTCCAGGAGCGGATCACCTCCACGACGAAGGGGTCGATCACCTCGGTGCAGGCCGTGTACGTTCCCGCCGACGACTACACGGACCCCGCGCCGGCCACGACCTTCGCGCACCTCGATGCCTCGACGAACCTCTCGCGCCAGATCGCCGAGCTGGGCATCTACCCCGCGGTCGACCCGCTCGCCTCGACGTCGCGCATCCTCGACCCGAGGATCGTCGGCGAGGAGCACTACGCCACGGCCCGCGCCGTCCAGGGCGTGCTCCAGCGTTACAAGGAGCTGCAAGACTTGATCGCGATCCTGGGGATGGACGAGCTGTCCGACGACGACAAGCTGAGCGTGTCGCGCGCCCGCAAGATCCAGCGCTTCTTCTCGCAGCCGTTCCACGTGGCCGAGCAGTTCACGGGGTACAAGGGGAAGTACGTCAAGATCGAGGACACGATCAAGGGCTTCAGGGACATCGTCGAGGGGCGCTGCGACGACATGCCGGAGCAGGCGTTCCTGTACGTCGGGACGATCGACGAGGCGCGCGAGGCGGCCGAGAAGATGAAGGCCACCGCGTGAGGTCGGCGTTCTCCTTCGAGGTCGTGACGCCGGAGCGCAAGGTGCTCGAGGCGTCCGCTCTCGAGGCGGTCATCCCCGGCTCGGAGGGGTACTTCGGGGTGCTCCCGGACCACGCCCCGTTCCTGACGCGCCTGGGGATCGGCGAGCTGTCCTACCGCGACGCGTCGGGGTGGCACTACCTCACGGCGGCGGACGGCGTCGTCGAGGTGCTCCCCGACCGGGTCACGATCATCGCGCAGGCCTGCGAGCCGGCGCGGGAGATCGACATCGAGCGCGCGCGCCTCGCGAAGCAGCGCGCCGAGGAAGCGATGCGCGAGGCGTCCAAGCTCTCCGATCAGGACATGCTCTTGGCCGAGCTTTCGCTCAAGAAGGCTCTCACGCGGCTTCAGGTCGCCAACCGCCGATCGCCGGGGTAGGTCGGATCAGGACCGTTCCGGTCGCCGCTCTCCTCCTCCTCGCCGGCTGCCATCCGCCGGTGCGGATCGGCGCCATCGTCTCGCGCAGCGGGGCCGCGGTCGAGTACGGCGAGCGGGTCGCGCGCGGGTTCGACCTCGCGGTCGACCGGATCAACGCCGCCGGGGGCGTCGACGGCCGCAAGCTCGTGCTCGTCTACCGCGACGACTCCACCAACGCCGACATGGGGCTGACCGCGGTGAAGGACCTGGTCGAGCGGGAGCGGGTCACGGCGGTGCTCGGGCCGGTGTCGTCCACGGTCATGCTGCGGGTGGCGCCGTACTGCGAGCGGCAGCGCATCGTGCTGCTGTCGCCCTCCGCCTCGGCGCCGCAGATCACCGAAGCGGGGGACTACATCTTCCGCACGTACCCCTCCGACGTGCTCGAGGGGGCGTCGATGGCGGATTTCGCGCGCGACCTCGGCCTCGACCGGGTCGGCATCGTTTCCGTGGACAACGAGTACGGCTCCAGCCTGTCGGGCGTCTTCGAGAAGCGGTTCCGCGACGCCGGTGGCGACGTCGCGCCCGTGCGCACCTTCGTGGAGGGGGACGCGGCGAGCCGCTTCGCCGCCGTGGCCGACATGGCCCAGGCTTCGCCGCGCGGTGTGTACGTCGCCGCCTACGGCGCGGACGTCGCCGCGGTGCTCTCGCTCCTTCGGCTGTCGGGGCGCAAGCCGCTCGTCCTGGGCACCTCGGCCGTCAACACCGATCTCATCCGGCTGGCGGGCCCGGCGGCCGAGAACGCCGTGTTCCCCTCCGCGAGCTTCGACCCCGACGCGGACGACGTCGCCGCGCGGAGCTTCGTCGCCACCTACACGGCGCGTTACCAGGGCGCACCGGACGTGTACGCGGCCCACGCGTACGATGCGGTGATGGTGTTGGCCGAAGCCGCGAGGCGATCGGGCTCGTGGCAGCCGGACGAGCTCCGCAAGGCGTTGCTCGGCATCGACAATCACGACGGGGCGTCCGGAAGGATGGCCTTCGATCCGAACGGAGACGTGATGCAGTACCCGAGGCTCTTCGTCGTGCGCGGCGGGCAGTTCGTCGCGTACGACCGGTTCGTCGAGGCGGGGGGCGTGCTCCAGGTGCCGGGGCGATGACGTTCCTGTCGATCGTCGTGCCCGCCTACAACGAAGAAGACCGCCTGCCGGGCACGCTCGCCGAGATCGCCGCGTGGATGGACGCCCGGCAGCTCGACGCCGAGGTCGTCGTGGTCGACGACGGCTCGCGCGATCGCACCGCGACGATCGCGGAGGAGGCGCTCAAGGGCCGTCGCGGGCGCGTCTTGCGCAACGGCGAGAATCGCGGCAAGGGGTACTCGGTCCGGCACGGGGTGCTGGCCGCCTCGGGCCGCTTCGTGCTGCTGACCGATGCGGACCTGTCCACGCCGATCACCGAGTACGACAAGCTCGCAGGATGCGTGCGCGACCACGACTTGGACGTCGCGATCGGCTCCCGGGCGCTGCCGGGGTCCGACGTCCAGCTCCGCCAGGGGGTCGTGCGGCAGACGATGGGCCGGACGTTCAACCGGATCATCCGCGCCCTCACCGGCCTTCCGTTCCTGGACACGCAGTGCGGCTTCAAGCTGCTCGACCGCGAGCGCACGCGGCCGCTGTTCGAGAAGATGGTCGTCGACCGGTTCGCCTTCGACGTCGAGCTGCTGTTCCTCTGCCAGCGGTTCGGGCTCACCGTCCGCGAGGTTCCGGTGATCTGGCGCAACGCCCCCGGATCGAAGGTGTCGATCGTCGGCGACCCGCCCCACATGATCCTCGACGTGCTGCGCGTGCGGTGGCGATTCCGCCGCGGCCTCTACAACCCGGAGACCACGGCGGCGCGATGACCGGCATCGGCGCGCCCGTCGCACGCGTGCCGGACAGCGCGGCGTTTGAGGATCTCGAACGGGCGGTGCTCGACCCCGGCGCGCGCGCGGCGCTTTCCGGGCTTCACGGGCCCGCGCGCGCGCTCGTCCTGACCCAGCTGCTCGCCCGGACCCGCACGCGCGTGATGATCGTCGTCCCCGACGACGCGAAGCTGTCGGATTGGAGCCGCGACTTCGCGGCGGCCGCCGCGCTGACCGGGAGGGACGCGCGAGGGGCTCTGCTCTTTCCCGCCCTCGACGCGGACCCTTACGACGACATCCCGCCGCACCCGGAGGTCACGCGCGAGCGCGTGAGGGCGCTCGGCAGGCTGGCGCGGGGCGAGGTCGACGCGCTCCTCGTGCCGGCGCGGGCGCTTCTGACGTGGCTTCCCTCTCCGTCCGAGCTCGCGGCGACGTCGCGCACGATCAAGGTGGGGGACGCCCTCCCGCCGGAGACGTTCCTGCTCGACGCGCTCCGTGCCGGGTACCGGCGCGTCGACACGGTCGCCGCCCCGGGGGAGATCTCCCGTCGCGGCGGGATCGTCGACGTCTTCTCGCCGGAGTCCGACGAGCCGGTGCGGATCGAGCTCTTCGGCGACACGGTGGAGTCACTCCGGGCGTTCGACCCCGATCACCAGCGCTCGACCGGTGCGCTTTCCCGCGTCGTCGTCGGGCCGGCCGCGGAGAATCCGGGGGGCGACGCGGCGGTCGCGCGCCTGGCCGCGTACCTCGAAGGAGGCATGGCCCGCGCCCGCGAGGCCGACGGGCCGGTCTTGGGCTTCCGGGCGAAGCTCGACGCGCTGCGCGCGAGCGGGTATCTCCCGGCTTTCGACGCGCTGGCGGCCCTGACCGCCGCGGCGCCGTCCACCCTGTTCGATCACGCCGCTGGCATCGCCGTGATCGTCGACGAGCCCGAGCTGGTCGAGGAAGAGCTGGCCCGCGCGGCGTACGAGCTGCGCACCTCGCACGCCGCGAGCGGAAACCGGATCCTGCCGGCGCCCGGAGAGCTCTTCGTCCCCGAGACGCGGATCGTGGAGCGGCTGCGTCAAGCGTCCCTGGTCCTGAGGGAGCTGGACACGGGCGACGCGGAGCCCTCGCGGGTGCTGGTGCCCTGGCCGTCGCGCCGCGCGCAGGGGTTCGCGGGCCGGGTCCCCGATCTGGCGGAAGCACTGCGCGAGCGGGCACGGCGCGGGGAGGCCACGCTCTGCGTCTTGCGCTCCGAAGGGAGCGCAAGGCGCCTCCGCGAGATCTTGGCCGAGTACGACCTGGGGTCCGAGCCTTCGCTCCACGTGGCGGTCGCACCGCTGCGCGAGGGCTTCGAGCTGCCGGAGCAGCGGCTCGCCGTGCTCTCCGAGCGCGAGATCTTCGGGGAGGAAAAGCACGCCCAGGACCGGAAGGCGAAGGGGAAGGCGGCGTTCCTCTCCGATTTCCGCGATCTCAAGGTCGGGGACCTCGTCGTCCACGTCGATCACGGCGTCGCGCGGTACGCGGGCCTCGGCCGGCCCAAGGGCGGAAGCCAGAATCGCGACTTCATGGTCCTCGAGTTCCAGCGCGGGGACCGCCTGTACGTGCCGGCCGAACGGCTCGAGCTCGTCCAGAAGTACAGCGGGGTCGCGGGGCACAAGCCGCCGCTCGACCGCCTGGGCGGGACCGGATGGGAGAAGGTCAAGTCCCGCGTCAGGAGCTCGGTCGAATCGATGGCGAAGGAGCTGCTCGAGCTGTACGCGCGGCGGCGGGCGGCGACGGGTCATGCGGTGGCTTCCGACGGACCGTGGCAGGCGGAGCTCGAGGCGGCGTTCCCGTACGAGCTGACCGCCGACCAGCAGCGCGCGACCGAGGACGTCAAGCGGGACATGGAGGAGCCGCGGCCGATGGACCGGCTGCTCGTCGGCGACGTCGGCTTCGGGAAGACCGAGGTCGCGGTCCGCGCGGCGTTCAAGGCGGTCATGGACGGCCGCCAGGTGGCGCTGCTCGCACCGACGACCGTGCTGGCCGCGCAGCACTTCGAGACGATCCGGGAGCGCTTCGCCCCGTACCCGGTCCGCATCGAGATGATCTCGAGGTTCCGGTCGCCCGACGCCACCCGCGTAGCACTTGCCGGCGTGGCGTCCGGCGAGGTCGACATGGTCGTGGGGACGCACCGGCTCCTGTCGAAAGACGTCGCCTTCTTCCGTCTGGGGCTTCTGGTCGTCGACGAGGAGCAGCGCTTCGGCGTGGCGGCCAAGGAAAGGCTCAAGCAGCTGTCGATCGGGATCGACGTCCTCGCGATGACGGCGACGCCGATCCCGCGCACGCTGCAGATGTCGCTCGCAGGGGTGCGCGACCTCTCGATCATCGAGACGCCGCCGGTCGGCCGCAGCGCGATCCAGACCTACCTCGTCCCGTTCCGCACCAACGTGATCGCGCAGGCGATCCGCCAGGAGCTGCGGCGCGGAGGACAGGTGTTCTTCGTGCACAACCGCGTGGAGACGATCCCGCCCCTCGTGCGCGCCCTCCGCGAGCTGGTGCCCGAGGCGCGGATCGACGTCGCTCACGGCCAGATGCCGGAGCGCGAGCTCGAGCGCGTCATGTTGCGCTTCTATCACCACGAAGCGGACGTGCTCGTGACGACGACGCTCATCGAGAACGGCCTCGACGTGCCGCGCGCGAACACGATCCTCGTCAACCGTGCCGACCGTCTCGGCCTGGCCCAGCTCTACCAGCTGCGCGGCCGCGTCGGCCGCAGCGAGCAGCACGCCTACGCCTTCTTCCTCATCCCGGGAGGGCAGACGCTCTCGGACGTCGCGCGCAAGCGGCTGCGGGCCGTCCAGGAGTTCAGCGAGCTGGGGAGCGGCTTCCGGCTCGCCGCCGCGGACCTCGAGATCCGCGGGGCGGGGGAGTTCCTGGGCTCGCGCCAGCACGGTCACATGGCGGCGCTCGGGTTCGATCTGTACACGCAACTCCTGGAGCGCGCGGTCGGAGAGCTGCGCGGCGAGCCGGTCGACGAGCGGCCGCCGGTTTCCCTCCACCTCGGGGTGGAGATGAAGATCCCGGAGAGCTTCATGCCCGAGGTCGGCGACCGGCTCGCGCTCTACAAACGCCTCTCGGCGATCGCGGATCCGGCGGACGTGGACCGCATCCAGGCGGAGACGGAGGATCGCTGGGGGCATCTCGGGCCCGCCGGCCGCAACCTGTTCGACATGACCCGCCTTCGCATCGCCGCCGAGCGCGCCGGGGTGAAGAGCGTCGACGTCGTCGGCGAGGCGCTCCAGGTCCGCTTCGCCGACCACGCGCGCCCCGACCCGGCCCGGGTGGTCGGTCTCGTCGGGCGCCGCGGGGGCTCGATCACGCCCTCGGGGATGGTCACGGTCCCCGCACCGGACCGCGCCGGCGACCGGATCGGGGCCGTCCGATCGTTCCTGGACGAGATCCGGGTTCCCTGAGACCATGACGCTCGTGCCGCGACTCATGCGCCAGGCGACGGCGCTCGGCGTCGTCCTCACGTTGGCGGGAGCGCCCGCGTGCGCGCCGAAGGACCCGTCCCGCCGCGTCGTCGCGGAGGTGGGGGACCGGCCGGTGACGCTCTCCCAAGTCGAGGCCTACCTCGACGCGAGCCTGCTCCACGACGCGTCCGCGGAGACGCCGAGCGTCGCCGACCTCGAGCGCGTGAAGTCCCGGCTGCTCGACGACTTCCTCGACGAGGAGCTGCAGCTCGCGGAGGCGCTCGCGCGCGGCATCGTGGTGACGGAGCAGGAGCTCACCGACTACCTGGGCGCCGACGCGCCCGCGGACCCCGGCCGCCGCGAGGTGGCGCACCGGGAGCTGATGATCCAAAAGCTCCGCGAGTCGATCGTGCGCGCCAAGGTCCACGTCGACGACGCTCAGGTCGACGCGTGGCTCCTCTCCCACTCGTCCACGCAGCCGCCTCCGGTCCACGGCACGCTGCGCACGCTTCGCTTCGCGTCGTTCCCCGAGGCGGAGCGCGTGCGACGCGAGATCACCTCCGGAAAGCTCTCGTTCCTGGAGGCGGGGCTCAGCTACGCGGACGCTTCGGCGGGCGGGGCCCGCGACATCGACCTGAGCACCCTTCCCGAGCGGATGGCCGAGGTCGTGAGCAAGATGAAGCCCGGGCAGGTCTCCCCACCCGTCCCGTTCGAGTCGAGCGTGCTGCTCCTTCTTCTCGAGGCGGTCGACGACCCCACCGCCGCGGAGGCGAGGCGCCGCGAGCGCGTGAGGAGCGAGCTCGCCCTCGAGCTGTCGCAGGCGGCCACCGAGGGACTGTTGCGAGACCTCCACGCGAAGACCAAGATCGTCGTGCACGACAAGCTGTTGCCGTTCCACTACGTCCACGACGTCCCCGGGAAGGTCTAGATAGAATGCCCACGATGTTCCGCCCGCTCCTGGCGTCCCTCGCGCTTCTGACGTTCCTCACGGCGGCCCGCGCCGAGGTCATCGAGGAGATCGTCGCGAAGGTCAACGACGACGTCATCACGAAGTCGGAGCTGGAGACCGAGGAGCAGGGACTCCTCCAGGAGCTCTACCGGCGCTACTCGGGGCCGGAGCTCGACACGCAGGTGAAGGCCGCGAAGGAAGGGCTGCTCCGCAATCTCATCGACAGGAAGGTCCTCCTCCAGCGCGCCGGGCGCCTCTTCGACATGTCGAAGATGCAGGACTACTTCCTCCAGTCCTTCAAGGAGCAGCAGAACATCAAGACCGACAAGGAGCTGGAGCGGATGCTGGCCCAGGAGGGGACGACGCTCACCGCCTGGAGGAAAAAGCTCGTCGAGTACTTCGCGCCGCAGCAGGTCTTGCGGGCCGAGGTCGCCGACCGGATCGCGATCTCGGAGGCGGAGATGCACACCTACTACGACATGCGCATCCCCGAGTTCACCGTGTACGGCGAGGCGACCGTGCGCGAGATCGTCGTCAAGGCCGACGACACGAACCGGGAGGCCAAGCGCGCGGAGGCCGAGGCGATCCGCGCCCGGGCCGTCGCACCCGGCGCCGATTTCGGCGCGATCGCGCAGGAATCCTCCGATTCGGGGACGAAGTCCGCGGGCGGCCTCCTCGGGCAGGTGAAGCAGGGAGACCTGGCGGAAGAGCTGGACCGCCTCGCCTTCGGGCTCCCGGTCGGCGGCGTGAGCGCGGTCATCGAGTTTCCCTACGGTTTCCACATTCTTAAGGTAGACGCGCGTGTGGACGACGTCGTGAAGCCGTTCGACGAGGTCAAGGGCGACATCGAAAAGACGCTGCGCGATGCGGAGATGCAAAAGCAGACCGCGATCTTCCTCAAGAAGGCCTGGTCCGAGACCAGCGTGTGGGTCGCGCCGACCTATCAGGCGCGGCTGGCGCCTCTGCCGGCGACGCCCTGATCGCTCCGTCTCTTGCGACCGCCGTTTTGAGGAGTTAGAATTCCGTCACCAGCTACGGTCCCCGTCTCAAGTGATGATGCGTGGACACGACCCGAATCCCGGAACGACTGCAGGTTCGAACGGGAGGCGGGCCGAGGAGATCGGTGATGATGAACCGCAAGCTCGTCCGTCCGAAACTCGCGGAGATGAAGGAGAAATTCGCTCCCGCGCGGGTTCCCCAGGGCGAGGCCCCGGCAGCCGAGAGCACACCCGCGACCCAGGACGCCGGGCACGCGTACGGCGGCGGGCACGCGCAAGGACAAGCTCATGGTGGCGCCGCGCACCGCCGGCGCCAG
>Ga0137435_1000493_pt1 | contig 13177 bp, 14 predicted proteins | sample EasRivERMGT100_2_FD_104904 | JGI IMG/M metagenome (GOLD analysis project Ga0137435, IMG submission 104904) | Soil microbial communities from meander-bound floodplain in the East River, Colorado, USA - East River MetaG ERMGT100_2 | ecosystem: Environmental > Terrestrial > Soil > Floodplain ... | reverse complement strand
GGGAAGCCCTCATCCTCAAAGTTACCCTCGATGGTCTTCTGCTTGTACCATCCCATCTGTCTATTCCTTCCTTCGTTTGCGGAGAACAATGTCTCCATTCCGTAGCTCGAGAAGCACCCAGTCCGCGTCTGTCTGAACATTGATAACATCTTCAATAACTACTTCGTCTCCAACCTGATACTTATATAGATTAAGAGAAGGCATAGTTACTCCTGACGCTTGTCCCTTCAGTCGAGCCTGAATCAGTCGAACTCTATCCACTGCTTCCTCAGAGACAATCACCGGAGGCCGTCCTACGCCGTTAGCAGGGGCTCTTTGCGGCTTGGGTAGCCATCCCTGCTCAACGTAGTAACGAATGCTCCTTACGGAGGCTCCTGTGCGTTCTGAGAGCTCTTGGAGGGTTAGAGTCGCTTCCATACTCCCAGAGTGGCTATAAGTAACAGTCAGCGTCAAAAACCAGCAGTGGGAGCCTCTTTTGAGGCCCCCACCGGAAGGAAAGCGGACAGAAGTGGATGACTAGGGGATTACAGCGTACTGCGAGTTCCGCTGATTGTAGAGGGCAACACGGATATTCGTCTGCCTGGAGTTGGCAGGGCCATAACTGGTTGTACCTGAAACGGTGCCCTCCAGAGCTCGGAAGTTGTATCCGATGGTCATGTTGTTACCAGAGCGGTCGATTTCAGCCGGACTATCAGTGTACGAGAACTTGGGGAACTCGATGTTGAGAGCCGGAGCTGTGCTTGGGTCGCAGTAGCGGAAGGTGAGCCTTACTGGCTCGTTGACAACGCCTCGGTAGAGGTCAAGGTTACCTGTTCCAGCATTGAAGGCGTCGTCGAAGGAACAGGTCATACGACCAGTTACCTCAATGAGGCCAGGAACCATGGAGATCGGGAACTTGCTCTTACGAGCGACGAATACGAGGTCGGATGGACGGCTAATGTTGATTTCACCCTCGATGAGTCTTCCGGTCATGTTACCGGCATCAACTCGACCCTGCCAACCACGCCATGGGTTATTCGTGGCATCGACGACAGAGGCTTGGGCATAGGTGGTTTCCATACCGTAGCCCATGATGGTGTTATCCATAGTGACAAGACCCTCACCAGCATTGAAGCGGATGGTCATCTGAGTGACCATACAACCCAGGTGGGTGTAGGACTCGTTAGAGGCCAGCGCGGCATCCTGAATCTGGATAGCGAAGGAGTTACCTGTGGCAGAGGCCATAATCGTGGTGTCGAAAACATGAAGTGAAGGAGTGGAGCCGTTTGAGGCGGTGTACTGATCGGGACCAAGGATTGAGCGGAAGAGGTGTCCGGTCTCTTCGGGGTAGAGTGGGCAAGAGATAGAGAGTTCTGTTCGGTGAACACCCTCTAGCTGACGGAAGCCCTGAACGGCCTGACCTCGTCTGGCGTCGTCGAATAGGGTTTCAACGATGTCCACGCCAGAAGTTGGTTCTGCTGGCAAGAGAACCCATGTTGGGTTGATTTGCGCCCACGTGGAGGTTTCAGGCGAAATGAATACCTTATATGATGCTGAGCTAACCATTTAGTTCCTCCCAGAGGGGTAGAATAATCAAACCTCTTCCAGACGCCTTCCTAGACTTCTGTAGTGAGCGTAGGCAGATAAGATTTCCGACAGCAACTTTATAGCGAGTGAACAGCTGGAACCAACCGCCTCTCACGTAGAGTCATTGTCATTTCACAATAGTGACATCCGTAGACAGAAAAGTTGTCGAATCCAATAGAGGCACTAGGAGGGTCTACGTCCATGAAGTCCTGGCTGCCTGTTTCCCTGGTGAAGGCGATATTGTCGATGCCTTCGAGCTTGTCCAGAACATTGTCTACAATCTCCTGAAAGCGCTCCCAGGTGCCCTCTCCCATGCCCAGCCAGCCTCGAATACGAATGGAATGAACCCTCCAACGCTGTTGTCGGGGCAAGTCTGGGGCTCTTGCCGCCTGTACGGAGGTACGCATCACCTGCCAGCAGTTAATCTTCTGGGTCTCGTGCAGGAACTCGTCTTCGGTAATGGGTTCAGCCGCAAGCTCAAGGATTTCGGCCAACGTGTCCACAGACTCTTCACCGCTGAAGACCTTACCTACGCCTTCGGCCTGTTCTATTCGTCCAGCCAATTCATCAATGGCTGCTCTCCATAATGAGGTAGTAGGCATTTAGACCTTCTTTTCAACTGCAGCGCAGGCTTCTCCCTCGTCGTCGAGGAGTTGCTGAACGTCGTTTTCACGTATAAAGAATCTACCGTTCTGTCCCCAGGCAGAACCCCAACTGTTAACACAGCGAAAGGCCTTAAAGCGGTCAGAGTAGCCATAGCAAAGATAGGCGTGACCGCCGACTACAGAGCCTGTTGGGTAGACAAAGCCATGCTTATCCACTGAGAACATATCTGCTGTCCATGTGGTGCCTAAAACAACAGGGCCTTTGGTCAGAATCCAATTCCTGAGTGTGTCAATGTCGTAGCACCAGCGATATTCAGCAATATGCCCTAGATCCTCCAGAACCTTGGCTCCAGCTCGAACGCTTGTGCCTTCGTAGTTCTCTCCGGGCCAATCGTCTATCTTCTGAGCCTCAGAGTAGATAGAACCAGCCTCAGGACCAGTTTTGGTGCGGACAGGAGATCCTTGAAGCCACTGCTTCCAGGAGAAGCCCACACAGTGAGGCTGGCTGCTCTGGTCAAGGACAACACCAGGCAGCCAGTATTGGTACTTTCGTATTGCAGGGGCAGGCGTTAGCACCGAAGCCATGAGGAAGTTATGGTCTCGTTCGTCAGGGATGTGAAGTCGTCCCAGACTGTACATTACCTGGGAGCTATTCTGTAGGAGCCACTCTCGTGGGTGAGAGGGCCGGTTCCCCAACTCATGGGGTTAGAGATAGTGGCAATGGCTACGATAGGAAGTACCTCATCTTCCTGGATGCCCATAAGTCTGGTGTACTCTCTGTATTCCATGTTTGCCAGACTGATGTAGTTGGCAGCCTTGCCCTGGAGGTCTACAGGGTCATCCCTGTTAGAGCTAACCACAGCCTTGGCCATTTCAGCAGCCAGTCTACGTAGATAGTGGTAGCTGACAAGATGCATCACTGCCTCTTTATCAGAGTCAGGGATTGTGGTGGTGGTATCGTCGATTGATCTCTGCCTGGTGTAGGCAAAGCGGATTGTCTGTGAACCCGAAGGAGTAGTTCCAGTCAAACGGAAGTAGAACTGGTTGCTATCGTCCTCGTATATGAGAACAGAGGTGGCATCCATGTACTGTGGATCTCTACTACCGGCAGGGTACTCTACAGAGGCTATAGAGGAGAATTGCTCATCCCAGTCCTCAGGGACAGTCCACTCATAGGTGGTTCCATCTCCGGTCTGAGTAACATAGCCAATATCTGGTCTATGGAAGCTGTAAAGACGAACGGCGTCCTGAATTATCAGGTCAAATTGGGCAGGCTGAATGCCTCCAGCTCTGTCTGGAGTACCATGGCTTCCAATATGGGCAAGAACGCTGTCCTTAAGTTCGCTCATGGTGAATGTCATTAGGACTTACCCTCGAAGACGACTGTAAACGTTCCAGCACCGGCTGAAGCCTCCAGAAGGTTGATTCTCATGCTGGAACCCAATGGAGAGGTAAGCTTTACTAGCTGATTGCCAGCAGCCGTGATATTGGTGATGGAGATGTCTGTTCGGTTGTGCCAGACTCCTGTTTTGGGGTTCCTGACCTGAATGGTGGCTGCCCAGGTGCCTGAGACACCACTGGATTCTATGAATAGATAGCCCTCAGAGTCGCCGCTAACGTCTACTGGATTGCTTAGATAATCGTTAGTTACAGACTGTGAGCTGACTAGGTACTGTCCGTGAGTTATATGTAGTGCCATCTTTTCTCCTCAATTACAGGCTATTGGTGTTGTCAGTTCGGAGACAAAAATCAAGGGCAGCGGTTAGGCTGCCCCCGACTTTCTCTGTAACAGAGTGGGTTACGAGGTGTTGGTAGCTCCAACGACACCTCTGTGATCGAGAGGGTTAGCTCCCCAGAAGTGACGCACCTTGTAAGTGATGACGTCCTTGGTGAACATGTCACCTAGAAGCTCGCCGTCCTGTACGAAGATCTCAGGGTCTTCTCGTCCGTTGAGGAATCCGATCTCGAAGATAGGTACCTCATCGTTGGCCCCTGTAAGGAACCACATATTCTTGGCGGATAGAGAGCCTGCTGCCCCGGCGATAGCGAAGGCATCAGCAGCAGCGGTTGTCTCCCAGTAAGGAATAACGCTGACGTCGAAAGTTCCTTGGTGGACGTTAACGTCGTTACCCGGAGCCGCTGTGTAGTCCTGACGGAACTCACCCATAGCGAGACGCTTGGCCTGTGCTTCATTGCTAGGAGCAACGAAGAGGTGGCGGGGCTCGGAAAGGATGTAGCTGTGTGCGATAGCTCCAGAGTAAGGAGCAGCCGTAGAGACTGCAGCCTGTACCTGTCGGAATCGAACCTTAGCGTCGGTCAGGTTGGCGTCGTTCAGAGCCGTAATGGTGTCATTGGTGGAGCGAACATCTCCAACGATGTTACCAGGAGACCTGGTAGCGGTACGGCTGAACAGTCTGGTACCTGCAACACCACCCGTTAGGTAGGTAGATTCAGTTACGTTGTTCTTCAAGAAGTTGAAGACTGTTACGTAGATGGTACCAGCAGCAGATCGTCCCAGTCTGACTGGAATCTTCCTGAACTTCCCGAGGTCATCGTTGATGATCATTTCGAGAGTCAGGGCGGCTGCGCCGTGGGCCTTTACAGGCTGGTAGGTGGCTTCCGTCTCAGGAAGGGGCTGTCCGGTTAGGTCTGCGTAGGTGACTCCTTCACCTGCAGCGACAGTGGCTTCCCTCTTGAGTAGGTAGAACTCACCTAGGCGCTCTCGGAGCTGGGCTCGAAGGTCACTAACGTTTGTGACGGAAGTGATCTTGCGCCAGTCCTGTAGGGCCGGGAAGTTGTATTCCTTGATAGCCCGTCTGGTGATGGAGTCACCCAGGATCTTGGCGAAGTTCGCGGTGCCCATTTGTGTGGCTTCCAGAACGTTGTTGAACTCTCCGGAGTCGTAGCCTCTGGCTGCCTCTATAACATCGTAGGGGGACTGGTAGAAGGGGTTCTTTCCTACGATCTCGTAGTAGGCGTGTCGGAGGTTCATGAACGGCTTTACGCCATCCTCTGACTTGCCAGATAGCAAGCCCTCCATAGCCTTCATGTGGCGGTCAATCTGACTCTCATCAGAGTCAGCAGAAGGAGTGCGCCATGGGACACTCTCAGGCGGATTGGCGTTTGCCTGAGCTGCCATGAGCTGCTCTACGGTAGCCTTCTCATCCTCGATGTCGGCTGAAAGATCAGCCTGGTCGAAGAGCTTTCCGGCGTATCGCTTCTCAAGCTTGGCCTGAACACCGCCAGGTAGACCGCTCTGCTTGAGAGCTTCTGATAGGGACCTCTCACAGCGGGCGATTGCTCGCTCGTTGCGTAGCTCCTCGAGACTCTCTCGAATCTCGTCTCGGACAGCGTCATTGCTTTCGCTCTCCGTGGTTCCCTGTACCTCTTCAGATACGGGAGGGTGGATCTCCTTGCTGCCCTGGTCGTCTCCAGCAGGCGACTTGAGATCGGCAATAGCCTGCTTCAAGTCTTCTCGCCCATCAATAGCGGCGAGCAGGTCTTCAGGAGAAATGTTGTCGAGTTCCATTAGTTCCTCGACCTCCTTTGTGTTATTTGCCGAGGCGACCAGTTGGTCTATACTCCCGCCTGCGCTGGCCTCGGTGACAGCATCGACGGAATGGACCCTATGTATCTCCGACACTTCCCTTGTCATCTGTCCGTTAATCATACGCGGCTGTCGCTTACCGCTAACATTCACAGACAATTGGATAAGGTCGGGCTTACCTCTTGCATGAGCTTCACTGACCATCGAGGCGATTGGTCCCTCAAGTAGGTGTAGATTTGCGATGAGCTTGCCTCCAGCTGCTGTGGGGACAAAGCGAGCACCCTCGTACCAACCAATGATGTCCTTAATGGAGCGCTCAGGTCGGTTAACCATATCAGCCTTGCTGGGGTGATCAGCATAGGCCTTGGTGCCTTCAAACATACGGAAGGACTGTTGTAGTAGTCGTGTGGACCAGTAGTTACGGTTCTTGCTAACACCGGCCTCAAGCATCGTCACTCTGTAGGAGTTGCCGCCTTCGAGGGCTTCTTCGATGCGTCCGGCGTCGGCCTCTGTAAACCAGTCTTGAGAGTCGGACTCAGTAAGCTCTTGATGCTCATAAGGACATTCGTCCCCTTCACAAGGGCAATCCTCTTCTCCAGCCTCGGAAGTCTCTTCAGGAGCTTCCTCTTTTGCTTCGTCGTCAGACTCAGATGCTCTTTCATCTTTAATCACGATCTCCACTCGGGCTGGTGCGGCGGGCTGTGGATAGACGTAGGTAAAGCCGGAGGTGTCTCCAGCAGTTGTTACAGAAGGGACGTAGGTGATGGACGGATCATTAGAGGATACGTAATTAGCGTTAGATGTGGAGGAGTGACTCTCGGAGAGACCGTCTGCTACAGGTGCTGGAACAGGGGTCTGTTCAGAGGTAGTTTCCTTCTCTTCGATAGGTTCAGACATAGAGTTAGCCAATCCTTTCGTTTGAAGCGTAAGGAAATAACTATCTATGTCTGCAAATTATCAATATGACAAAGACAAGAATAAGTGTTGATGATCCTCGTCAATCTGCTCGTCATGATCCCGATGAGCCCGCCCATGCCTGGTGCTGAAGCGCTTGTTTAGCTCGTTGGCTACCTCAGCGTGATCCTTCTTATCATCCTCGACGGGATAACGGGCATAACGCAGATGGAGCTCCTTGTGACGCAGGGTCAACCACACCCAGCCCTTGTCCTGGTAGGGTCTTTTCCTCTTCCAAAACATCTCCCCTAAATGGTAAGGGAGCCAGTGGGTTTAGGCCAATTCTTTTGAGATTTCCTGTATAAACGGTCGCCAGTACCTGGTGGCTACAGTCTGTACATCGAAGTCAGTGGCAAACTTTCTGGTGCTCTTGACTACCTTCTTGAGAGCGTCCTTGTTGCCCAATTTTTCATAGGCCTCTTCAAGGGCATCCAGAAGACCCGGACTGTGGGTCACGTGCTGGCACTTCTCACAGGTACTGTCCTGACCGAACGGAGAGGCTACCTCCCACTTGGAGTTAAGGGGAGTAACGATGTGCGTCTTGGGCTTTACCAGCCAGCCGCTCTTGAGATCTGTATTCTCGCTCTGGGCTGAGGTGTCATTAGCAATAACAGGTACACCACAGGCTTGGGCCTCGATCAGAGGGACGTTGAAGCCCTCTCCAGCTGAAGGAGCGAAGTAGACGTCGAAGGCACCGTAGATTTCTGCCATCTGCTGGTCAGGAATGCCCATCATCTCAGCGTAAGCATCTAGAGCCCTGCACTTATCCCATGGAACACCAAACATGTTGGCCATGCCCGGAAGGTCGGCTGAGTCCTCCCCCATGTAGGGAGGAGCGTGACAGTAGAGGCGCACATTGTCGTGACGGGACATAAAGGGTGCCATGGCCTCAAAGGCCTCTGCGTAGCCCTTACGGTTGGCCGGCATCGTCTTGGTGGTTCTGGCAACCATACCGACAAGGAAGCAGTCCTCAGGGAAGCCCAGACTTCTCTTGGCCTCTTTCTTATCCACAGGAGGTCGATAGACATTGGTGTCTACCATGTGAGGGATGTAGGAGATGATTTCCTCACGGATGCCTTCTCGGATCATGACTTCCTTACCCCATTTGGACATGGCGATGACCTTGTAGGCATTTCCCATCTTCTGAACGTTGGCGCGAGCCAGGGGCTCACTGTCAATAGGAGCAATAGGGATCCAGGGCCATTCGTTACCGAAGTTGTCCGGAAAGGTCCAAGCGTCATAAAGACTGATTAGAAGGTTCCTCTGAAGGGACTTCATGTGTCGGCCAGGAATATCGTTGCCTCCGAAGATGACCTGAGGAGCCGGAATGTGGTTGATTCCCTCGTAGTTAATGCAACCCTGAAAGAGAGAGGCTGTTGCTGCCAGAACGACGTCATCTACCTCTGGCATCTTCTGGAGAGCAGTGATGTTGTGAAGCGCCTGACGTCCTTAATAGCCCGTGAGCGCCCATGCAGGCGGACTTAGCCATAATATTTTCAATCCCACGGTTAATCACCCTCTTCCAATACTCGTCCTACGGACGGCTTGTACTTCCTGCCAGAGACCAACTCGTCTCGGTACCGAAGCAATCTTCGGTGAAGTTCTTCACTGTAAACGGAGCCCTCTGTTCGAAGCAGAACTGCCTCTCTCCAGATGTCGTAATCATACTTCTTCTTAGCACGTAAAGGGAAGCTGTCGAACAAATCCACGAGCTTTCGGCAGAGTTTCCATGAGGAGATACTGATTTCTGCTTGAGGATGGGAGCCCTTGTAGGCCCTCTCCCGCTTAAGAGGTTTATTGATCTCCAGACGGGAACAGATTTCTAGTAGAATTGGTTCATCGTCGTCCCTTAGACCGAGATGGAACCCTGGTTGAACGTACTGCTTATTACCAAGAGTAGCCAGACGTAGTGTGAAGCATCCTTCTCCATCTACCAGCCCAGCGAACCAGTGTCCGAAATCAGGATCTATCTGTGGGAGTCTTGGGTACTCTCGAAGCCTCAGGGCATTTGTTATCCTGGCTTTTTCAGATGAGCAGAATTGACAGAAAACGCGACCATTAGAGAACGCGATCTTGTCTCGACCACAGTCACACATGTCGATAGGAGACGCAATGGCCATTACTTGTATTGCCCTTCTATCTGCAAATCGTTCTTAACCATCTCTGTAATCATCTCTTCGAAGGTTGTGGTCGCTTCCCAACCAAGTATTTCTCTGGCTTTGGTGGGATCGGCACAGAGGTAATTGTTGTCCTCTGGTCTCTTGTGTGCCTCTGTGATCTTCACGTACTTATCGTAATCAGAGATACCTACTGCCTCGAAGGCTACACGAACCAGATCACGAATGCTATGAGCCCTGCCTGTGCCAATGACATAATCATCCGGAGAGGCTTGTTCCATCATCCTGATAAAAGCCATAACGTAGTCTCCAGCAAAGCCCCAGTCGCGGTGGGCATCGAGATTGCCTAAATCAAGGGTGGACTGGAGTCCTAGAGCGATTCTGGCTGCAGCCTTGGTCACCTTTCTGGTTACGAAGATGGGAGGTCTTCGAACAGATTCGTGGTTGAAGCTGATGGCACAGCTGGCGTGGATTCCGTAGCTTTTACGGTACTCTCTGACAATCAGATGAGCGGCTAGTTTGCTGATGCCATAGGGGCTGGTAGGAAGCATATAGGAACTCTCACAGAGAGGATTCACGACATCCGGGCTGTTACCGAACATCTCTGAGGTGGAGGCCTGGAAGACTTTCGTTTCAGGGGCGATGTCCTTAACCGCAGCCAGAAGGTTTAGTACTCCCTGGGTGTTGATCTCATAGGTAGTTCTGGGCATCTTCAGGGACAGGGGAACGCTGGTAACTCCTGCCAGATTGAAGATAACGTCTGGGCCGTGCTCCTCAATGACGGTGCGAAGGGATCGTTCATCTGTCAGGTCTCCACGGACAATCTCCATATCCGGGAAGGCTGTCTGGAGAGCAGCCAGCCTCGTTTCATCCTGACCCCGGTAGAGACCTGTTAAGTAGACGCCTGGGTAAAGCTTCAGAAGGGCATGGTATAGATAGAAGGCGTCTTGTCCCGCGACGCCAGTAATTAGGGCTGAGTACATCTATTCCAACCTTACATTTGGTAGGGGAACAATCCAGCGTCCACCTTTGTCGTGCCACTCTTTTTCTCGCTTGCGGAAGCTATCCATGAAGTACCAAGGAAAGACCAAGAAGTAGTCCGGGTTACGCTTTCTGGCCTCTTCCTCGCTGATGATTGGGATTCCGCTGCCTGCACAGAACTTCCCGTGCTTGGCCGGATTTCTCTCTACTGCGAAGGGTAGTTCCTCAGGGCTGAATTCACAGGCCTGGAGGATGACGTTGCCCTTGGTTGATGCGGTGAAGGCGGCTACGGTCTTGTCCTGCTTGGTGAGTTCGTGGACAGTCGTTCGGAGCTGTTGTATGCGTTCTTGGGCATCGAGCCGGAAGAAGTTATAGGGTCTTCTAGCGGGGTGGAGAATGGCGTGTTCCCATGTGCGAAGAGTGTGCACCATGAAGGATGGTGCCCTCTCCCCGTGGTCTACGTAGACTCTGAGGCTACCCCCGTTGATCTCGTTTACCTCAAGGTCGAATACCTGCAGACCAGCCTTTGTGAGAACACCCTCAAGAGCCTTGAGGCTGTAATACTCAAGGTGCTCGTGGCAGATACCGGGATAGTCCACCAGGGAGAGCATAAATGGCAGGTAGGAGAGTTGGATGGTGAAGACGCCGTCTGGGGCCAGCACCTCGGCAATATCCCTGCAGAAGGCTACTGGGTCTTCGAGATCGTAGAACATGGCACAGGCAGTAATTACCCTAGCCTTGGGAAGGTCGGGATAAGACTGAGCATTGAAGTAGTCCACAATCCAGTGTTGAGCGTTGGACTCTTCTTCTCCTGCTTTTTGTAACTGCTTTACGGGCTCATAGCCCACACGGATACTATCCAGGCCGATGTTCCAAACAGCGTTGAGGAGAGTGCCGTCGTTGGCTCCAATATCCACCCAGACGTCATCTGACTTCAGTTCTCCTGCTCGGTCATAGGTGTCCCAAACAACATCCTCAAGGGCTATTTTCATGCTCTCGTTGATGCCACTGAGATAGCCATAATTCTGATCCTTGAACATGATGTCAGGCTCGAGGGTGTGGCGTAGTTGAACCAGTTCACAGTTGATATCAGTGCAGTGAACGAGCTCCAGAGGGCCTTCTGGCCAGGGATCATCTGGTGCATCCAGCCAGCCGGTTAGCTTCTGGGTTCCAAGGTCAATAATAGTTTCCAGAGAGCCTCCACAGGCTCTACAGGTGGTTCTAGTTGTGTAGCTCACTGTACCTCCGGATTGGACTGCCTTCCTCGACTGACTTACTCAGAGACTGGATCAGTTCCGTGTATTCAGCAATCCCGTCTCCAATTTGGTTGATATCTGGTGGTAACTTTATTTGGTTGAGGAAAGAAATGTCTACCTCATCCAGAGTTTCTACTATAACCGCTCCGACTTCTTGTGCTCGCAGGCTTCTGGTACAGATGAAGGGTCTGCCCACAGTAGCCATAGTCCTAAGGCTCCCAGAAGGCCCCCAGTTGGCTGTCATGTCGGCCATTGCTCCAATGAGATGCGAGCAGCCACGAAGGATTCGATGAACCTCTTCTGTACTGTAGTATTCCTCGTGCAGGATCTTGATATTCGAGTGACCTTCTGCCAGTGACTGGTACAGGCGAAGACAGCTAGTAGGCACCTGTTCGATTGGACTGCCTTCGAAGCCTGGCCAGGGGTTAGGGACAGTGCTGATTATGGTCGCCGGGACTCCCAGTCTGATAGCTAGTTTGATGACTTCTTCATGCCGCTTGGCAGGAGCCGCAAAGCCAAATGTGCCTAGATGGATGCTCTCTGGAGGACCTCGGTCTGGTTCCATTAGTGGATCGCATCGGAGAAGGGGTAGGCAGAAGGAATTAGGCTCTGGGTACTTCGGACCCATCAGGCAGTAGTTTGTCAGAACCTGAGACCAGCCATTGGCCTCTGTAGGCTCGCTGGCATAGTCGCCTACGGCAATGTGCCCTTTTGCCTCGACCGCCATGACCTCGTTGATCATTTCGGACAGACTGCCATTGTAGAGACCGAATTCCAGTTGGATGAGTACGATTGCGGGGGATCCGGACGCTTCTGGGAGGTCTTTTGGCGAAGAAATCAGCTGACCACCCAAACGGGCAGCAACGAAGCCAGCGTATTCTGCCATGCCGCATTTGCGGCCAAGGCTTCTTACCAGGACGTAGATATCTGTCATAGGGAGTACTTTTCCTGTATTTCATCGAGTAGGGTGAAGTAGTCTTCTGCGGTATCTGGAACAGACGGCAATTGGTCTCTACAGGCTTTCAGGGAGTCGATACTGGGCTTATAAAAGTCATCGACGACTACAGCACCGACTTCGTTGGCTCCGTAGGACGGAAGGGACACAATAGGCCTTCCGGCCAGCGCCATGACGCGCATACTGCCTGTGGTTCGTCCCCAGTCTTCTGTGGCTGAGATTAAGTGGCTGGATTTCTGTAATTCCTTGACTATGTCCTCTCTGGGCAGAAATTCGTTGATCCACGACACTTTGCCGCCTTTTGCCTCTGCATAGGCCTTTATTTCTTGGAGATAGGAGGAAGAAATCGTCTCTATGACCGGAATTGCGTCTGCGACAGCTGAAACTACAGTCAGAGGCAGCTCCAGGTGGGCTGCAAGGTCGATAATCAACTCAAAACGCTTATTAGGGGTTGCCAGACCGAAGGTGGCCAAGGAGAGCGCCTCAGGAGGCTCTACAGAGGGCACAGAGGGATAAGAGAGGTGCCGAAGCACTCTTGTGTCGAGATGGGTGGGAACCTTTGTGCAGACGTAGCCTCGTCCCACCAGAACAGACAGAAGAGGACCCAGGAAGGATGCATCCTCGACATGAGAGTCTACTATTGGCACCCTTATATTGCTGGATAGACATTCAGCAATGATTTCTGAAATAGAGCCGTACAGTGCGGGTTCATACTGGATAAAGACAGCGTCATATCCATTAAAGAGAGAGACTCTACGGGAAATCTCTACTTCCCACTTGTTTTTCTCAATTAGAGTGTCGTACAGAGTCTTGGCATATTCAGAAAGGCCACAATTCTTCCCTAATGAGCGACTGAGAACACCTACCTTCATGCGGCTACCTTCTTCCAGCCTTCAACGAATTGCTCTATCGAGAAACGGCTTCTGGCGTACTCTTGGCCAGCAGCACTCATCTCGTCCCAGAGGGTCTGGTCTGTTAGAAGGCGCTTACAGGCTACTGATGCCTGCTGGATGTTGTCGATGCGGAAGAAGTGCTTACCATTAACGGCGTCTCCAAGATGATCGTAGGGATCCCAGGCAACAACAGGCATTCCGCTCATCATCGCCTCAAGCATGGTTAAAGGAGGACCACCTGGGGTGTTTTGTACTTGCAGGAAGGCCCGGAAGCGACACAGGGTCTGTCGAACCTGCCAGTAG
>Ga0137435_1000492_pt1 | contig 13182 bp, 9 predicted proteins | sample EasRivERMGT100_2_FD_104904 | JGI IMG/M metagenome (GOLD analysis project Ga0137435, IMG submission 104904) | Soil microbial communities from meander-bound floodplain in the East River, Colorado, USA - East River MetaG ERMGT100_2 | ecosystem: Environmental > Terrestrial > Soil > Floodplain ... | reverse complement strand
CGTCTCGCGACCGCGGAACGTGGCGTTCTGCAGGTCGGGCGCGAACCAGAGCGTGTACCGCGCCGGGACCACGTCGCCCGGCAGCCGCTGCGCGGCGGCCGATCCGGCCAGGGAAAGCAAAGCTGTCAGGACGATCACGATCTTCCGCATGGTTCAAAGCTACCAGAACTCGGGACTCGGGAATCGAGACTCGGGATCCGGGATTGCCGTTTAGAACCTGACGCGAATCCCGAATCCCGAATCCCGAGTCCCGATTTTGCTGAGACGGCAGGCTTTTCGCAGGGTGCTGTCATGAAACTCGAGGTTTTTGCGGTCTTGACCCCGTTTTGTCAGTTGCGGTGCAATTTGTGTCGCAGGGCAATACGGTCGAGGTCGAAAATACGCAACGAGGGAGGGTAGATCGTGAAGAAATTGGTATATGTCGTCGCATTGACCGTCGGTGTTGCCGCCTGCAGCGCTACGAAGACGCCTGAAAACAGCCTGACCACTGACGGCGCGGGCACGACGGGAGCGGCAAGCGAGTCTGCGTCAACGGCAACCATCTCCGCGGCCGTGTCGCCGCGCTTCGCCGAAGTGACCATCCCGGCCGGCACGACGCTGCGGCTTGAGCTGAAGTCGGCTGTGGGCTCCGATACGAGCACCGTCGAGCAGCCCGTGAGCGCCGAGCTTCGGGCTCCCGTCACCATTGACGGGCGTGTAGTGCTACCCGCGGGCAGTGAAGTGATGGGCGTGGTGACCGGCGTCGAGCGCTCGGGACGAGTGAAGGGGCGCGCGCGTGTCGCTTACCGCTTCAATTCGGTGCGTGCCGGCGGCGAGAGCGTCGACATCGAGACATCGGCTATATCTCACGTGGCGGAGGCGACGAAAGGGAGCGACGCCAAGAAGATCGCGATCGGCGCGGGCGCCGGAGCGGCTGTGGGCGCGCTGCTCGGCGGTGGCGATGGCGCGGCGAAGGGCGCTGCGATCGGCGGCGCGGGCGGCACCGGAGTCGTACTGGCGACGCGCGGCAAGGAAGTGCACATGGGACCCGGCGCCGATGTCACCACCAAGCTGACGGCTCCCGTCACCGTGCGAGTGCGCCTGTAGAGCGCATCAACTCCCAACCCCAAAGAACCCAACTCCCAAGGAGCCTCGAAGCGGGGCGTCTTGGGAGTTGGAAGTTGGGCGTTGTTATCAGCGAGGTTGGCGCGCGCGCCACACGGCTACGGCGCGAGAGATCGCCATCGCAACATCCTGTGCGTCTTTGCGATCGGCCAAGAGCGCGACGCGATCGCTGCCTTCCAACACCACCTGAGTTACAGGCAGCGCCTGTCTCTGAGGCGCGGCGTCTGCCATCGCCACTGTTTCGCCCCAGCGTGACAACTCACGGGCGGCGCGGGTCAGATGATCTGGTCGATTAAGAAATGCCTTGAGAGCACCGGCGGCCGGCTGCGGCAGGCCGGCTGCGCTGTTGGTCAGCGTGCGCGTCGCGCGAAGCACTCCGGTTCTGGCCAGCCATGGCGACACCATCAGGAACCTGGTGGCTGCCGTCGAACGCCGGTTGCTGCCAAACAGGTCTGGCGGATCGACGAGGACGAGCGCGACAGTGTCGGCCTGGTAGCGGGACGCGTACAGCGACGCGTACGCGGCCCCGAGTTCCGCGCCTGCAAGCAGGTACGGCGCATGTTCCTCCGCGCCATGCAACAGCGCGTTCAGCTCGGTCGGCACCGCCTCCGGCGTGAACGGCGCGTCGCCCGCCTCGCTCCAGCCGAGACCCGCGCGATCGTAGCTGCAGACGCGGGTTATTTTCGCGACGTCCGCCTGCACCCACGCCCACGCCGACGACATCGCCGTCGCGGGCGCTTCCAGGACCACCGTGGGCGCGCCGTTCCCTTCGCAATAGATGTGCAGCTGATGTCCGCCAACATCCACCAGCCGTCCGGGATGGGGGAACTGCCGGCGTTCGAGCGCGGTCGCGACGCCTTGATACGTGGCTCCTGCGAGCGCGACAAAGAAGACGATGGCGCCGCCGGTGAAAAGGGCGCGACGCAGGGAAGGCGACACGATGCAGAGCCTACGATTCCGTCTCGGCGAGTCCGTACTTTTCGATGCGCGAATAGAGCTGCGCACGCGTGAGGCCGAGCAGCTTGGCGGCGCGCGTCTTGTTGTGGCGCGCCTGCGCAAGCGCTTTGATCACCAGCGAACGCTCGATGGCATCCAGGTTCACGCCGCCAGCGGGCAGGGGCACGCTCGTCGAACCGTCGGAAGGCGCAGCAGGTTTCCGCGTCGCGCTGACCGGCAGGTGTTCGCTGCGGATATAGCCGCCATCGGCAAGGATCACGGCCCGCTCGATCGCGTTGCGCAGTTCGCGCACGTTGCCGGGCCACGGATACGACAGGAGATGGCTTTTCGCATCGCGCTCGATTCCCGCCGCCGGCCGCCCGACGGTCTCGCCGATCTCGCTCAGGAACATGTCCGCAAGCTCCAGCACGTCATCCACGCGCTCGCGCAGGGGCGGCAGGGCGATCTCGAATACGCCCAGTCGGTAATACAGGTCTTCGCGGAACTCGCCACGTTTCATGGCCGCATGCAGGTCGCGGTTGGTTGCGGCAATCACACGAATGTCGGCTCGCTGAAGACGCGTGCCGCCCACGCGGAGGAACTCGCGCTCCTCGAGCACGCGCAGCAGCTTCGCCTGGACCGCCGGCGCCATCTCACCGACCTCGTCGAGGAACAGCACGCCTCCGTTGGCCTGTTCGATTCGTCCCGGCTTCGCCGATACTGCACCGGTAAATGCACCGCGCTCGTGGCCGAACAGCTCCGACTCGAGGAGTTGATCCGGCAGCGCCGCGCAGTTGATCGCGATGAACGGCCCGTCGCTTCGCCGTGACCCGTGGTGAAGGAAGCGCGCGATCACTTCCTTGCCGGTTCCCGATTCACCCGTCAGCAGCACGGTGGTCTCGGTCTGCGCCACGCGGGCCGCCTGTGCCAGTACGTCCTGCCACAGGCGTGAACGGCCAACCACGCGACGATGGCCGGTGCGCGCCTCGAGCTCGCGGGTCAGCGTGGCCACCTGCGCTTCGAGTCGTGCCGCCGTCTCGCGCGCCGCGGCGTCACGGCGCGCCGCTTCAGCGAGCCGCTGATGGGAGAGCGCCAGCGCGAGGTGATCCGCAACGCGCCGCGCGAAGTCGACATCCTCGTCGGAGAAACGTCCAGGATCGCGCGCCAGGAAGAAGAGCGATCCGAACACGTCGCTGCCGAGCGGGATCGCCACGCGAAGCGCCGAGCGTGCGCCAACCGTTCTCAACAGGCGGCCGCGAACCGTTTCCGCGGCAATCTCGCTGTTGACGTCGTGGATGACGTACGAGTTACGGTGGAGCAGCACTCGATCGTTCGGTGTCAATAGTGTCGGCGCCCAGAACGCTTCGTCAGGCACGTCCGCGCCGGCCATCGCGTAGACGCGGAACGACAGGCCATCTTCGGCCCAGGAGGTCAAGGCGAGGACGTCGTGAGGGAGCGCGTCCCGAATAACGTCCGACATCTGCGGGAAGACCTGCCGGATGTCTAGTGACTCGGCGACGGTGTGGAGCAGGCGGACCAGCGCGTCGATTCGTTCCCGCCGGCGCGACTCCCGCGTCCGAATCGTGTCGTGGTACAGCGCGAGCGTGACGACGTCACAGACCGCTTCGAGCAACTCCTGATGTTCATCGCTGAACGCATCCGCCTCACTCGACGTCAGCCAGACGGCGCCCTGCACACGCGCGCCCTGCCTGACGGTGCAGATGACCTTCGACCGCTCGGTTTCGTCTTGCGGATCAGCGGCGGCCGCGCCGGCGTTGCCGATCAGGTGTCCTGTCACTTCAAGCTCACCTGACGCGCGGACGATGTACAGCGTCACTGACTCGGTGCGATCGAGTCGCAGCACGTGGAGCCGCTCGAACGGAATCGCTTCACGCAGCAACACCGCCACCCGCGAGAGCATGACGTCGAGTGACGATGCATCTGCGACGAGCCGCGCGAGCGACGCGACGAGCTTCTGGGACCGGACCATAAGAAAATCCCAAATCCCAAATCCCAACCCCCAAATCCCAAGGAGCCCTGGGAGATGGGAGCCGAGAGTTGATGTCAGGGTGACTCAGTATAATGCCTCGCTTCGCATGTCCGTCCTTGCGCCAGGCCTCTCCTGGATCGACCTGAAATTCCGCGGCAGCCCCCACGTGATCGCGACCGCCGTCGTCAGCGACCCGGCCGGCGTGGCACTCATCGATCCCGGTCCTGCGTCATGCCTCGAGACGCTCGAGCTCGGCCTCAACGCGCAGGGCATGCGTTTCAGCGACGTGATTGATATCCTGTTGACACATGTGCATCTCGATCACGCCGGCGCGACAGGGACGCTGGTTCGCCAGTATCCGCGCCTGAAGGTCTTCGTCCACGAGTGCGGTACGCCTCACCTGATCGATCCGACGAAGCTCGTCGAGAGCGCGACGCGGTTGTACGGCGATCAGATGGAGCAATTGTGGGGAGAGGTCGCGGCCGTTCCTGCTTCGAACATCGTCACGCTTGGCGCGACCGGCGGGAGGATGGACGCGGCCGGGCGCACGTGGGATCAGATTCCGCGGCACCGCGTCGGTGCGCTATTTGAAGTGTCGTGGCAGGGCCTTGCGCGTTACTGGAGGAAGAAGGGTAGCTCCTAGTTCGCGAGCGCCATGGTTTGCGCTGCTGCCGCGCGGCTTGGCTCGACCAGCAGCCGCAGTGCGTAACCGTGGGGCGTCCCGGTTGCCGCCCGATACGCGCCGACGCGATAGACCGCTGACAGCACCTTGCCGCTGCGGAGCGCGGCCGGGAGCTCCGTGCACTCACGCGCCCCGCGCTCGACCTGGAAGTGCACGAGGCGATAGAGAGGAATCGACGCTGGCACCTGGCATTCCACGAACGCATCGAGGTCGCTGACGTCGCAGGTCACCACCGACACGAAACGAAGAGTGCCCGTGGAATCGCGCCACGTGAGACGGCCGGGAACGCGCACCTTGCGGCGGGCTCCGATGCGGTGATGTTGATCAGCAGACTGTCTCGTTGAGGACTGTCTCGTTGAGGTCGCGGCAGCTTGAATCACCCTGGGCCCCCTGCTGAAATGCGGTTGTACTGGGGATGTATCAATGTCGAGGCCCATGTCGCTGTTGTCAGCCCGCCCTTTGCACGCGCCGAATAACTCTGAAAAGATTGGCAAAATCGTATTCAGGCCCATCTAGTCTTTGTTACTGCGTACGCCCGCATGGATAGTCACTATCCATATACCTGTATACATGGTTACTACGTATCCGCACTCACGCCATCAAGTCCTAAGCGGCGCATTTTCATATAGAGTCCACGTCTGGTAAGTCCCAGCACGCGTGCGGTTTCCGAGATATTTCCGCTCGTGCGCTGGAGAGTCGTGCCGATGATATCGCGCTCGACATCTTCGACCGCCGTCGCCAGGTTGCGCGGTGTGGAGGACCGGCCCGACGCGCCCGTCGACCCCGAGCCGACGGCGGACGGAGGCGGCGCGGTCAAATCCGGCGATAGCTGGTCGGGCTCGATGGTGCCGCCCGGAGGGCTCATGGCGACCGCGCGCTGCACCTCGTTGCGCAGCTGGCGAACGTTGCCAGGCCACCAGTACCGATCGAACAGATCGAGCGTGACCGAACTCAGATGCACATCGGGCTTCCCAAGGCGCTCGCACGCTTCGCGGAGAAAGTACGTGCTGAGATGCGGGATTTCCTCACGGCGTTCGCGCAGTGGTGGCACGTAGATCCGAATCACGCTGAGACGATAGTAGAGGTCCTCGCGGAACCTCCCTTCGTGCACGCGCTGTTCGAGGTCCGCGTTGGTCGCTGCGAGGACGCGGACGTCGACGCCTTGCGGGCGGGTTTCGCCAACCGGCATCACTTCGCCTTGCTCGAGAAAGCGGAGCAGCTTCGGCTGGATATCGAGTGAAAGATCGCCGATCTCGTCGAGGAAGAGCGTTCCACCCGCTGCAGTGCGAATGAGGCCCTGTTGATCGGTGGTCGCCCCCGTGAAACTCCCGCGCCGGTGGCCGAACAACTGGCTGTCCGCGAGATCACGCTGCGTCGTTGTGCAGTTGTAAGGGAGGAACATGGCCGTGCAGCGTGGCGATCCCACGTGGATCGCGCGCGCGACGAGGTCTTTGCCGGTGCCGCTCTCACCGGTGATGAGTACAGTCAAATCGTGGCCCTGGACCCGCTGGATCTGGTCGGCTACCTTGTTCATCGCTGCGCTCGCGCAGATGAAACCGGGCAGCAGCGGCTCGAGCGGTCGCTCGTTGCTCTGTTCGACCGGCTGGCCGCGGCGCTCGCGCGCGCCGCACAACTCAAATCCCTGTTTGGCGACCGCGCCGAACATGCGGAAGCGGCGCATGGTGCTCTCCGTCAGGCGCTGAGCCGCGACCACTGTGCAGTACCGGGGGCCGTCGTGACCCCGTCCGAGTGGCTCAGTGAGGAGGAGCCCCTCGCCGTACGCGCTGTTGCCTTGCGCAGCGGCGCGCGCAAGCGCGCGTGCCACGGCGGCATCGCATCCGGCCATGGCCACGACGCGCACCTCGCCGGCCGACGGTACGACAAAGATCACTGCGGCGTCCGCTTCGGTCGCCTCGAGAACGGCAGTGGCAGTCTCGCGCGCCAGCAGGTCGGGGAGCACCGATGCATCGATCAGCCGCCGGACGACGGCATCATCAGCATCCGCCGGTGAGACGACAATGTCGCTCGGCAGCACCTGTGCGAGCAACGCTCGCGCTTCTTCGACCTCATCGAGATGGCGCTGCGCGCCGAGCGTGCGAAACACTAAAGCCGCCTGGTCGAGATGCCGCTCCGCGGAGTCGCGCGTGCCAGTCCTTGCCGCAAGGCGCCCGAGCGCCAGCTGGCTCAGCGCTGAGTGGTAGCGCTCGCCGAGCAGCTCGAACACGTTCACGCTCTGAGCGAAGTCGTGGTACGCGGGAGAGAACCGCTCGGAGCGTTCGTGAATCGCGCCGCGGATGCGAAGGAACTCACCCCAGTTCGCCGGCGCCGTTCGAGGATCGAGCCGGCTTTCGCATGAATCGATTCGCCGCTCCGCCTCCGCGATGCGGTTGGCGGCGACGAGCGCCTCACACGCGGCGAGATCCGCCTGGATCGCCTCCGCCGGCGGCACTCCTGGTGTCTTGGCAAGCTCGTCGGCTATCGCGATTGCCTCGTCGTACGCGCCGCGCCGGATCGCGAGTTTGACCCCCAGCACTTTCAGCGACCACTCGTACCATCGCATCGTCTGCGTGCCGTACGCGCCGTAGGCCTCGCTCGCGTGGCGGAGATATTCGTCGGCGCGCTCATACGACCCGCGCATGAGGTGAATCTGCGCGAGGGTGTCGAAGACGGCGCCCGTAGTCTCATGGAACTGGACCGGGCTGCGCACTTCAAGCGTGCGCGTGAGGATCTGCTCCGCGCGCTCCAGATCGCCGAGCTGCACGAAGATCTGTCCGAGCGTCGCGAGAGCCACGGCAAGGCCGTGTCCCGACGCCAGCGTCTCGTGGAGTGCGACGCTGCGCTCGGCAAGCGCCAGCGCCTGCTCGTGTTGATGGCGCATCAGCGCCACGTTCGCCTGGTTGTGGACGATCCCGGCAAGCACGTCGTCTGCCTGGATCGTCATCGCGAGGCGTTCAGCCTGTCGAAGCGCTGCACTGGCTTCCTCGCCGCGGCCGGATTGAGCAAGGAGGATCGCGGAGAGGGAATGTACCAGCGCGAGATGTCGGCGATCGCCCGCGGCATGCAACGCGGACGCGGCCTCGGTGAGGTGCTCGCGAACGATGCCGGAGTCGCCCACCTGCTTGTAGCAGAGGGCGAGCTCGTAGTGCGCGAGGCCGATCGCACGTGAGTCGTGCGCGAGCTCGGCGTGCTTCAGCGCGCGGGAGTGCAGGGCGATCGCGCGCGACTGTTCGCCCCGTGCGTAGGTAATGCGGCCGTGCAATCGCCAGAGCGTCGAGAGCTGCGCATCGCTGATCGGCTCGTGCAACGCATCGGGCGGGCGTCCGAGCGTGGCGGCGGCCTGCGCGAGATCGTCCTGGAGCAGCCAGGCTTCGGCAAGAACCGAACGGACGGCGAGCGCATCTTCGCGGGTCAACGACCCGGAGCGAAGGATGGATCCGATGATCTGGGTCGCCTCGGCCCCTCGTCCACGTTCGAGCGCAGCCTGCGTACGCCCAAGGAGGGACTGCACCCCGATCGTCTTCACGGGCGGGAGAATACCAAGTATCCACCCATGGAATGCGTTGCAAATTGAGGCGGATCTTGCGATGTGGCAGGGGGCCCCTCAGAGCCCGGTGATCAAATCCGCCAGTGTTTTCAGCGTCTTCACGTGGCGGTCTGGCAGGTGGGCGTGCATCACGCGCCGCCCGGCGGCGTCCAGCGATTGAAAATCCCCCAGCGCCTGGGCCATTTCGAGTACGCCAAACGAATATGGCGCGCCCGGGATTGGAAGGTCCGCCTCGGCAGGCGCCGTGACGATGACGAAGACGCCGGTGTTGGGCCCGCCCTTGTGCAGTTGCCCCGTCGAGTGCAGATAGCGCGGCCCGTAGCTGAACATCGTGGCGCAGCGCTTATCGATGGCCACACGGTTACGGAGCTCGCGAAGCACAGGACCGAACACGGGGTCGTCGGGTGGAACGTACGCGAGCAGGGCAAAGTAGTCGCGCGGCGCGAGCACGCTGAGGAATCTGTCGACACTATTGGCACCGAGTCGCTCACGTGCCGCACGGCTCAGCGTGAACCGGATTCCATCGCGCGTGGAATCGGCCTCCTTGACCGACAGCTCACCCCGCGTGGTGTACGCCTGGAGTAGCACGTGGGTCGCCTCCTTCGCCTGCTGCACGTTCGGTTCATCGAACGGATTGATCTCGAGGATCCGCCCTGCCGTGGCGGTCGCGATCTCCCAACGGAAGAACTCCGCACCAAGCGCCTGAATGTCGGGCATGTCGATCGTCATCAGCGGAACGCCTGCCGCGCGCATCCCATCGACCGCCTCATCGTCGGGCCCGTCACCGTCGATCCGCACGACCACCGCCATCCGGTCGTCGCCGGGCGGCGCCTTCGTCGTTTCACCGGCGATCGGTACGATGCCCTTCCCTTGCTTGCCGGTGCTTTCTGCGACAAGTTGTTCGACCCACAGTCCGAACGACTCGAGCCGATCGGGAACGAGCAGCGTCAGCTTGTCGCGGCCACTCTTCGCCGCGGCGCCCATCAGCGCGCCGAGCGCGACGGCCGGATTCGTTCGCGCATCGGTGGAGTAACACGCCTTCAGCATCATGCGCGCGCGCTCGACCACAGGCGCCAGCGGAATGCCCATCAACGCCGCAGGTACCATTCCGAAAAACGTGAGCGCCGAATAGCGGCCTCCGACGTCGGATGGGTTGACGAAGACCTCGAGGAAGCCGTCGTTGAGTGCGCGCCGATGCAAATCCGTGTTCTCGTCGGTGATAGCAACGAATCGCGAGGCCCATCCCTTGACACCAGCGGTTTCGACGCGCCGCCGCGCCGCAGCCGCCATCGAGTTCGGCTCGAGCGTCGTCCCCGACTTGCTCGCGATGACGAATAGCGACGTGCCGGCGTTGGCGAGGGCATCACGCACCGCGACGGGATCGGTCGAATCGAGCATGCGGAACCGCGGCAGCTCGTCCGAGCGTCCTAGCGCTCGATGAAACACCTCTGGCGCGAGGCTCGATCCCCCCATACCGAAGAGCACCACGTCGGTCAGACCGCTGGCACGGACGCTCCTGGCAAATGCCTCGATGCGCTCCAGATGCCCCGCGATGAACTCAATGGCATCCAGCCATCCGAGGCGGTTGGCAATCGCCTGCTGAACGTCCCAGTCGGTCGTCCATACGTCGAGGCGGCGCGCCCAGAGCGCCGCCACAAAATGCAGACGATCGAGTTGTGAAAAAACCGTGTCGAGCGCCGCAGACGCGGCTCCCGGTTCGATGGCGAAGTCAGTCATACGCGACACGGATCGTGACGTTATCAGATAATGACTTCGCGGACATGTCCAGCTTCCTGCGCGCGTTCGTCGTTGTTGTCGGGGTGACGGCAGCCGCCTGCTCGCAGAGCGAATCCGTCACGACCCCACGCGTCGCGGCAGCGCCCGCAGCAGTGCCGGCCGCCGCGCAGGTGGCCGCGCGGCCGCGAATCATTTTTCTTGGCGACAGCCTGACGGCTGGATACGGTCTGGACCTCGAGCAGTCTGTCCCGTCGCTGATCCAGAAGCACCTCGACGCCGAAGGCTACAAATACGAGGTCGTCAACGCGGGCGTTTCCGGCGACACGTCTGCCGGCGGACTGCGACGTCTCGAGTGGTCCCTCGATGGAGACGTTCGGATTCTCGTCATCGAGCTGGGCGCCAACGACGGATTGCGGGGCCTGCCCGTGGCCGGCATGAAGCAGAACCTCAAGACGATCATTGGAAAGGCGAGAGACCGCGGTATCGAGGTGCTGCTGACCGGGATGGAGGCGCCGCCGAACTACGGTCCCGCGTATACGTCGGACTTCAGACGCGCGTTCCGCGATCTGGCGGCGGAGGAGCGTGTCGCGTTCATGTCCTTCTACCTCGATGGCGTCGCGGGCAATCCGAGCTTGAATATCGCGGACGGCATGCATCCCAACCCTGCGGGCGCGCGCATCGTCGAAGCCAACCTGTGGCAGGCGCTCCGACCGATGCTCCGCAGGCAGGATCGATGATCCAGCTTCGCGGCGTCTCGAAGACGGTCACGAGCGGCGGACGTCCGCTCACGATTCTCCATCCGCTGAACCTCACGATCGCCGCCGGTCAGTTTCTCGCGGTCCTCGGCCCCTCGGGCAGCGGCAAATCGACGCTCCTCGGCCTCGTCGCAGGGCTGGATGCGCCGACGACCGGCGAGATCCTCATCGACGACGTGGACATTGCGAAGTTGAGCGAGGATGCGCTGGCCAGGCTGCGAGGCGAGAAGATCGGGTTCGTGTTTCAGTTCTTTCACCTGGTGCCGTCCCTGACCGCGTACGAGAACATCCTGATCCCGATGGAGATCGCCAAGCGCCGCGACGCCCCGGCGCGGGCGAAGCGGCTGCTCGGCGAAGTCGGGCTCGACGATCGCGGTCACCACTATCCGTCGCAGCTCTCGGGCGGGGAACAGCAGCGAATCGCGATCGCCCGCGCACTGGCGAACGATCCGCCCATCATCCTGGCGGATGAACCCACTGGAAACCTCGATTCGGCGACTGGGAGGATGATCATGGAGCTGCTGCTCGATGTCAGGCGCACGCGGCAGACGACGATGATGCTGGTGACGCACGAGGCGGACCTCGCGTCGCTCGCCGACTCGCGGCTGGTGCTCCGCGACGGACGTCCTGTCGAGACGTCGATGGAGACGACATCATGACGTTCATCCTGCGCATGGCGCTCCGCGAGATTCGCGCATCGGGGCAGCGTCTCTTGTTCTTCTTCATCTGCATTGCGATCGGCGTGGCGGCGATCATCGCGCTGCGTTCGGTGATCCAGAGCGTGCGCACCGGCCTGTCGGGCCAAGCGAGGTCGCTCATCGCCGCCGACATGCGGTTGACCAGCAATCGCGACTTCACGCCGAAGGTGCTCGACACGCTGGCAGCGGAGCAGAAGGCGGGCCGGGTGACGGCGACATCCGCCTCGATAGAGATTCCGACGATGGTCCGCCCGGCGGATCCGACGAAGGTCGTGACCCGCATGGTTGAACTCCGTGCGGTGCAGAGCGGGTTTCCGTTCTACGGCACGCTGACGTTGGCCAAGGGAGCGTATTCGCACGATCTGCTGAAGAATCACGGCGTCATCGTACGGCCGGAACTGCTCGCACAACTTGATCTCGAAGTCGGCGACCGCATCCTGATCGGCACCGTGCCGTTCGAGATTCGGGGCGTGATCGCCGCCGAGCCCGGACGGAGTCTTGGTGCGTTCAGCCTCGGTCCGCGAGTCATCATTGACTACGAAGCGCTGGCCGACACGGGGCTGCTGTCCTTCGGCAGCCGCGCTTCACATCAGTTGCTTCTGCAGGTTCCGTCTCAGTCGCTTGACGGGCTCACCGACGAGCTACGCTCGGCGTTTGCGAACGAGTTCGTCGGAGTGCGCTCCTACCGTCGCAGCGAAGACCAGATGGGCCGGAACCTGACGCGCGCGGAGAACTACCTGAGCCTCGTCGGCCTCGTGGTGCTGATTCTCGGCGGCATTGGCGTATCGAGCGTCACTCGCGTGTTCGTCCAGCAGAAGCTCCGGAGCATCGCCATTCTCAAATGCATCGGCGCTTCGTCGCGCGAGATTCTCGCGGTCTACATGACGCAGGTGCTGCTGCTCGGGGTGGCAGGAAGTCTTCTCGGCGTCGGGATTGCCGCGGCCGTCCTTGCGGCGGTGCCGGCGTTCGTCGGCAATATCGCGGCCGTGCTGCAGGTCGAGTACGGATTGACGACCGCGGCGGTGTTGCAGGGATTCGCGATTGGGCTGCTGGTGTCGGTTCTCTTCTCGCTCGTCCCACTGCTGGACGTACGCCACGTGAAACCTTCGCTGCTTCTGCGCCACGATATTCCACGGTTGTCGCACATTGACTGGGTGAAATGGGGCATCACCGCCGCCGTGGCAGCGTGTCTCGTGGCGGTCGCGGCGTGGCAGGCGGGCTCGCTGCAAGTCGGCCTGATGCTGTCGGGCGGGTTCGTGGCAACCGCATTCGTCCTGCACCTCGCGGGTATCGCGCTCGTTCGTGCAGTGCAGCCGCTGAGCCATTCACGGTCGTTCGCGCTGCGGCAGGCGGTCCTGCACGTCGCCCGTCCGGGCAACCAGACGCGAGTGATCCTGCTGGCGGTCGGTCTCGGCACCTTCTTCATCCTGGGCGTGCGCACACTGCAGGCGAACCTGCTGCAGGACTTCGCGGTCCAGGTCGGGGAGGACGCGCCCGACATGTTTCTGATCGACATCCAGGCGGATCAAAGGGCCGGTCTCGTCTCCTTCATCGACCGGGAGAACGGAACGGAAGCGCCACCGAATGTGATCCCGGTCCTGCGGGCGCGTATTGTCGGTGTCCGCGGGCGCGAGGTGAACCTCGAGACCTACGAAGAGGTCCGCGGTCGCGGCTCACTCTCCCGCGAGTACACGATTACCTACCGCCCTCAGCTCAACGCCAACGAAGAACTGCTG
>Ga0137435_1000490_pt1 | contig 13191 bp, 6 predicted proteins | sample EasRivERMGT100_2_FD_104904 | JGI IMG/M metagenome (GOLD analysis project Ga0137435, IMG submission 104904) | Soil microbial communities from meander-bound floodplain in the East River, Colorado, USA - East River MetaG ERMGT100_2 | ecosystem: Environmental > Terrestrial > Soil > Floodplain ... | reverse complement strand
TCCGCCCACGAACGGCTCCGCCATGAGATCTCCGAGCGCGAGCGCCTCGAGGGTGAGGCCCGGGAGGTCGAGCGCGGTCTGCGTGAGGTGCGCCAGCGCTTCGAGAGTGCGTTCGACAACGCTCCCATCGGCATGGCACTCATCGCCATGGACGATCGCTGGTTGCAGGTCAACGACGCGCTGTGTCGGATCACGGGCCACACCGGGGCCGAACTGAAGGCCACGACGCTTCCGGCGATCACGCATCCGGACGACATCGATCTCGATGCGCAGGATCTGCAGGAACTCCTGGCCGGCCAGATTCCCAGCTACCAGGTCGAGAAGCGCTATCTCCACGCCTGGGGCCACTATGTCTGGGTGCTGGTGACCGCGTCGATCGTCCGCGACGAGGATCGAGGCCCCCTGTACATCGTCACCCAGGTCCAGGACATCTCCGAACGCAAGGAGCTGGCGCGGCGTCTCGAGTACCTGGTCGATCACGACTTCCTCACCGGATTGTTCAACCGCCGGCACTTCGAGCAGGAGCTCGCGAAGGAGACGGAGCGCGTGGCCCGCTATGGCGCTCCCGGTGCGGTGCTCGTCATCGATCTCGACAACTTCAAGGATGTCAACGACACCTTCGGCCACAAGGCCGGTGATGACGTCCTCAAGGGGGTGGCCGGGCTCTTGAGGCAGCGCCTGCGCCAAACCGACCTCGTGGCCCGGATCGGTGGAGACGAGTTCGCGGTGCTGCTTCCGCAGACCGATGCCGACCATGCCCAGAGCGTGGCCGATGACGTGGTCAAAGCCCTGGGCCGGCAGCGGGCCGTGCTCGCCGACCATTCGATCCGCGTGACGGCCAGCATCGGCGTGACCCTGTTCGACGGGCTGACCGACATCGAGATTCTGGCCTATGCCGACCTCGCGATGTACGAGGCGAAGGAGACGGGACGGGATCGCTTCGCGATCTATCGGCCCGCCAAGGGCGGCAAGGAGCGCGGGTCGACCCGACTCGTCGAAGCGGAGCGCATCCGTCACGCCCTCGAGGAAGACCGCCTGATCCTCTTCTGTCAGCCGATCCTGGACCTCCGGACGAACCAGATCAGCCAGTACGAGCTCTTGTTGCGGCTCCCGGACGAAGAGCGAGCGGAGCCGCTCCCACCCAGCGCCTTTCTCTACGGGGCCGAGCGCTTCGGCCTGATCCAGGCCATCGACGGGTGGGTCGTGCGCAAGGCGATCGCGATGATCGCCGAGCACGCCCGCGCAGGCATCGACCTCGTGCTCAACGTCAATCTGTCGGGCAAGTCGATCGGGGACCGCAAGCTCGCCGCGCTGATCGAAGAGGCGTTGACGGAGGCCGGGATCGATCCCGGCCGATTGAACCTCGAGCTGACCGAGACGGCGGCGATCGCCAACATCGAGGAGGCCAAGGCCTTCGCCAGCCGGCTGCATGGCCGGGGTTGCCGTTTTGCCCTGGACGATTTCGGCGCAGGGTTCGGCTCCTTCTACTACCTCAAGAACTTCCCCTTCGACTGTCTCAAGATCGACGGTGACTTCATCCGCGGCCTCGCCACGAGCGCGATGGACCAACTCGTCGTCGAGGCCATCGTCAGCATCGCGCGAGGAATGGGGAAGACCACCGTCGCCGAGTGCGTCGCGGACGAGGAGACCGTCCACCAGCTCCGCAAGATCGGTGTCGACTACGCGCAGGGGTATCACATCGGCATGCCGAAACCCGTTGGGGAGGTGCTGCAGTTCACGGCGTCGATGCGAGCCTGATACGCCGAAACGACGCGGCCCCCGGCGGCGTGGCCGCCGAGGGCCGCGTTGCGTTCGACATCGCGGCGACTACCAGAGCACGACGACGCTCCCCGAGACGGCGTAGCGATCGAGCGTGAGCCGGTAGAAGTAGACCCCGGTCTTCACCCGCTGGCCGGTCTCGTCCTGCTCGTTCCACACCGCGCCGCGCCCGCCGCCGTGGGCGTGCGCCTCGTGGCCGCTGCCGCCGTAGACGCCGGCGCGCATGTTCTCGTCGAACAGCGTGGCGATGCGCCGGCCGGTAATGTCGTAGAGCTTGAGCGCCGCGTGCCCCCCGAAGGGGAGCCGCATCTCGAAGTTCACGGTGTGGTTCACGGAGTTGGGGATGCCGCGGATCCAGAACCCGGGCGGCGGCTCCAGGACCGCGACCGGCGTCGGCGCCGTCCCGCCCGATGACTTCACGACGACCCGCACCGTGGTGTCCCGCTCGTTGGCGCGACCCAGCGAGTGGATCAGGTAGCTCACCACCGTCGAGTCACCGCGCGGCGCCGACGGCGGCACGCAGACGAAGAGCGAGGGATTCTGGAGCGGCATGCAGACGCCGGCATCGGCGTCCGCCGGGTGCGTGTTGAAGGTGGCCACCGACACCGGCGTCCGGTTGCCGTTCACGATCTGGCACAGCCAGGGCGGGTTGGCCGAGACCGTGACCCGGAAGCTGTCGCGCGAGGAGCAGCGGTTGACGATGCACATCGGCGGCGCAACCGCGCCGCCGCGCGCCACCGTCTGCGGCTTGGGCCAGCTGACCGCGGTGCAGCGGTTCGGGTTGGGGTGCACCATGATCGAATACTCGGCCTCGCGCGTCACCGTGCAGGTGCCCTTGGTCAGGGCGAAGCGGGCGCTGAGGACGTGGGGGCCGGCGCTGGTGGCGGGGATCGGGATCAGCCGGGTCCACAGGTTGTTCTTGATCACGCGGTCGCCACTGGTTCCGTCGTCGACCAGCGTGTAGACCTCGGGCGCACCCGGACCCGGCCGGTCGAGCGTCACGGTGGCACTCACCGCGTCCCAGTCGCCCATCGGCCGCTGCGGCGTCGGTAGCCGGAAGGTGGCCAGGATGTTCTCGCCCAGCCGCACCCACGGCTTCACCGCGTAGGGCGTGACCCGGCCGAGGCCGCGCGCCAGCACCGAGTACGAATACCACTGCGGGCCGCAGGGCGAGCCGAGGCCGACGATGCTGCCGGTGTTCAGCTCGTTGCGGGCCTGCAGCAGCCAGGGCCCGCCCGCGGTCGCGGCGCTGACCTCGAAGGTGTAGACCGGGTAGCCCGGGTTGGAGAGCGCGATATTCCCAGTGATCAGCCGGCCGTCGCCGACCAGCTGGTTCCAGTTGACGCGCATGCCGCGGATCGTGCCGGCGCACGTCAGGATCGGGTTCGGGCCCCCGGCCGGCTGGTAGAAGTCGGTGATCAGCGCCTTCTGCCCCTGGCAGATCTTGCCCGAGAGCTGCGCGTCGTAGGGCTTCGCCGTCGGGTCGACCTGGCGCGCGAACACGATCAGGTCCCAATTGAGCATCAGCTTGGCGCTGAAGTCCGCCGGCGAGGTGGCGGTGGTCAGGCTGTTGATGGTGCCGGCGGCGAGCTCGCGCTGGAGCGCGTCGCGGTAGGCCGAGCGGCCCGACAGCGAGCCGTCCTCGTAGTAGAGGGCGTTGTTGCAGCCGGCCGGGAACAGGCGATGGATCTCGCGGCGGGCGAGCGCGATACCCTGCTCGTGGTTGACGAACGCGTCGGTGACGAATCCGTGGGTGTAGGTGCGCTGCGGCCGCACGACATAGGCGTTCCACGGTCCGGGCAGCTCGCCGTGATACGGCAGCTTCACGCGCTCGAACTGGTAACCGGTCTTGTTGCCGGACTCGACCAGCGGATCGGTGGGGTCGACCAGCGCCCCCGACGGCGTCTCGAGCACGACGGACAGGCTGCAGCCGCCGAACCCGGCGCCCCACTGGCGGGCCACGATCGCGCTGAGCGCGACCTCGCTGCCGCAGAGCTGGATCGGGATCGCCGCCGACGCGACCTGCCCGGCCGGCATCTGGGTGACCGGATCCACCACCCGCGCCTCGCAGGCCAGCTCGCTGAAGCAGTCGATGAAGTACTTGGTCAGGGTGACGCCGCCCTCGCCGTCCTCGAGCAGGTCGTCGTCGGCGATCAGGATGCCGCCGTGCTCCTCGCACAGGCGGCGCAACGCGTCCTCGTCGTCCTCGAACAGCACGCCGTAGCCGATCGCGCAGATCTGGACCTCGATCGGGACGTCGCCGCTGACGTCGTCGATCAGCTGCGGCTCGTTCTCCATCCCGTCGGTGAGGAGCAGGATCGCCTTGTGCTCGGCGGCGCTGGCGGCGAGGAGGCCGAGGGCCTCGTCGATGCCGTCGCCGATCGAGGTCCGGCACAGGTTCCCCGGGGCGCAGTCGATCTCGATGCCGTCGATCGCGGCCTGGATCGCCGCGAGCCCGGCGTCCACCGAGGTGAAGCCGACCTCGGTCGAGGGGTCGGACCCGAACGACACCACGGCGATGCGATGCCCGCCGCCGTTCGGGACGAAGTCGGCGAAGGCCTTGGCCGCCGTCTTGGCGTCGTTGATCTTGCAGGGAGACTCGCCGGCGTCGGGCTGGTCGCCGTCCCCGTCGCCGTCGGTGTCGGTCGCGCAGTTGTCGTTCATGCTCCCGGAGCGGTCGACCACCACGACGAAGTCGGTCGGCTGGCAGCTCTGCCAGAGCCGGGCCACCTCGTCGAGCTCCTTGTGCGCCATCCAGAACGCCGGATCACGCGGCGAGGTCTGGGGCGGGCCGATGTCGTTGCAGTCCGCGGTGTGATCGACCTGCGCCCCGCTGTTGTTGCCGATGTCGGTGTGGAAGCGGCCGTGCCAGTCGTCGCCCCACAGGCCACTCCAATCCAGCTCGTGGCCGACCTCGGCCAGGCTCGCGATCCCGGCCAGCGCCTCGCCGCGAAACGCCGCCGGCAGCTCGTAGCAGCCGACGCAGTCCTGGGCCGCCGGCCGCTCCGGCGCGCAGGCGCCGCCGCGGTCGTAGCCTTCGAAGGTGTTCTCGTCGTTGCCCGGGATCGGGTTGCCGGGCTTGGGGTCGTAGGGCTCGATCCGCTCGCCGACCGGACCGTCGATGGTCTCGCACGGGCTGGTCTCACCCGGCCCGGCGTCGCCGCAGATCCGATAGATGTCGAAGTCGAGGAACAGCTGGCGATGGAAGGCCAGGAACTGCAGGCCGACGACGTCCGACGAGCTGGCGAGGCCGTGAATGTCGTGCCAGTTGCAGTGGTAGTGGAGGAAGTCCCACGTGTCCTGATCCGTGGGGTCGAAGCTCGAGCCGGGGTCGGGGACGCTGGCGCAGAAGCCGCCGTCCCATGGCTCCGAGAAGGTGAAGCGGTTGAGCTGGCTGGAGTACCACCAGCAGAGATGCGCCGCAGCGGGGGTCGCGAGAACGGGGAGCGCGATCAGCGCGATGGCGAGGGTCCGTGCGACTCGACGGGAAAACCGGACGCTCATGACGGCCTCCTTTTCGTCGCCCCTCGGACCGGCTCCGCAGCGAAGAGACCGTGGCTCGGCGCGGCGTCCCAGCCAACGAGTCCAGGACCGAGTGCAGTTCATGGGGGAACTCTGTCGGGGTGATGGGGGCTCGAGATCCTCCTGGGCCGCGGGTTGGACACCGGCTCTGTATGGTGGGACGCGGGCGGCTTCGAGATCGCACACGCGAAACGCGCGGGGATCGAGGCAGAGCCTACGCCCCGGCGCCGCCCGGAACACGCGTCGGATTCGGTGCGGTCCGGTGGGCGGGCCCGACGGTTGAGGCGCTACCTGACGCGCCGGCCGGAACCGGCGGGTGCCGCGTGGGTTCGAAGCGTGGACGGCCGCGCCGGCGGACTAGCGGACGGCGCTTCCGACCCCCGCCATCCGCTGCGCGGTGAGGACGGCGACCACGCCGCGGAGCCGGTCGCGTCGCAGGATGGTGGCGCCGGCACTGCGAAGCATGGCATCGAGTCGCTGCCAGTCCGAATCGGCGACGATATAAACGTGAGGCTCACCGGTCGACCCCGACTCCTCCGCCATCTCCTGCGCGATCGGGACGCCCGCGGGGCCGCTCTCGGGCGGCGTGCCGTGGATCCAGGAGTAGGCGATGAAGTCGCCGCGCTCGCGGGCGTAGTAGAACACCAGCCCGTAGTGCGGCCTCGTGTCGGTCATCACCAGCTCCGCGCCCCGTGCGCGCGGCAGCGAGTGGTAGAGCTCGCGCGCATCCTTGGGGCTGGGCCAGGCGGCGAAGGCGAAGCGGGCCGCGAGCAGGACCACGGCCCACGCGGCCAGCGCCCGGGCCGGTCCGGCCGAGACGCCGAGGAACCGGACCGGTCGCTCCGTCGCGGCCGTCCACCCGCTCAGGAGCCCGCGAGCCGTCGCCAGGGCGATCGGCACGAAGAGCGGCAGCAGATAGAGCGGGAGCCGCGAGCGCGACAACGAGAACACCGCCAGCGGCACCAGGACGGCGAGCGCGAGCAGGAGCGGCCGCGGTCGGTGGGCGAGTGCCACGTGCAGCGGCTCGCCGGCGGTGCCGTCGCGCCAGCGCCGGAAGATGGCCGGCCAGGCCAGGCACCACGGCAGGGCGCCGAGCGTCAGCGTCGGGAGGTAGATCGCGAGCGCGCCGTACCACTCGTGGTTGCGATGGTGCTGGCCGGCGATGCGGCCGACGAACTCCTCGCCGATGAAATAGGAGAGCAGGCCGGGATTGCGCAGCACCGACGCGACGTACCACGACAGGCCCACCGCGCAGAACAGCACGACGCCGGCGAACGAGAGGACCGGCGCCGCCTGGGGCCGGCGCCCGGCCGGCAGCGCGCGGAACAGCAGCATCGCCGGGAGGAACAGCAGCCCGGGCGGACCCTTGGTCATCATCGCGAGGCCCAGCGCCGCACCCGTCACCGCCGGCCAGATCCACCGTCCGGCCGTGCTGGTCGTGCTGAACCCGCGCCAGAAGGCGTAGAGGGCCAGTGCCTCCCACAACGCGAGTGGCGTGTCGGGCGTCACGATGTTGGCGGCGGCAAAGGTGGTCACGAAGGTGGCGTAGACCACGCCCGCCAGCAGCCCGGTCCGGCGGCCCCACAGCGAGGATCCGAGCAGGGCGACGACCAGCACGGTGGCGGCGAAACACAGCGCCGTCGGCAGCCGCACCGCGATCTCGTTGGGCCCGAAGGCGGCCATCGAACCGGCGATCAACCAATAAGTGAGGGGCGGCTTGGAGAAGTGCGGCTGGGCGCCGAGCCGCGGCGTCATGAAGTCGCCCGACACCAGCATCTCGCGCGCGCTCTCGGCGTAGCGCCCCTCGTCGGGCTCCCACAGGCCGCGGGTACCGATGAAGGCCAGGCTCATCAGCAGGGCGAATCCGGCGAGCGCGGCCCAGGGCGCCAGGCGCCGGGTCGTCATCGGTCGCCGGCGCGCGATCAGCATCAGGTTCCGCACGTAGACCAGCAGGCCGAGGCTCTGGCCCAGGATGAAGATCGGGTCGCGCCGATGGATCGAGTAGCCGAGCAGGAGCACGCCGCCGGCCAGGCTGAAGTACCAGAAGGCCGCCGGGACCGTGCTCCGGCCGCGCCGCTCGCTGACGAGCCACTGGACGATGAAGCGCCCGAAGAAGAGCAGCTGCGCGGCCAGGCCGATCGCGAACCAGACGTGATCACGCAAGGTGGGCCACCTCCTCCACCGCGATCGTCGTCGGGCGCGTCGGATCTCCGGGGAGCCGCGGCTCCTCCGTGGTGTCGAGGCGAATGGCGCGCTTCGTCATCCACTGCACCGCGAGCGAGTCGACGATTCCCACCCACAGGCGGTTCCCGATCCCATACTTGGTACGGCCGGCGACACGCGGACGGTGCGACACCGGCAGCTCGCCGACCCGGGCGCCAGACATGCGCACGAGCGTCGGGAGGAAGCGGTGCATGTTCCGCAGCACGGGGATGTTCTCGACGAGACGCCGGCGCAACACACGGATCGAGCAGCCGACGTCCGTCACCCGATCGCCGGTGACGCGATTGCGGAATTCGTTGGCGATGCGCGACGAGACCCGGCGCACCCACGAGTCGCGGCGGCGGACGCGGACGCCGTTGACCATGTCGAGGTCCGACTCGACCGCCGCGGCCAGCAGGCGCGGCAGGTCGGCGGGATCGTTCTGCCGGTCGCCGTCGAGCGCGCCGACGAACTCGAGTCGCGCGGCGCGCCAGCCGGCGAGCAGCGCCGCCGTCTGCCCGCGATGCTCCGGGAAGGCGAGCACGCGATGTCCCGAGCCCTCGACGCAGAGGCGACGGAGCGCGGCCCGCGTGCCGTCGGTCGACGCGTCGTCGACCCAGATGCACTCCCAGTTGGGGATCGCGGCGAGCGCGGCCTCGACTTCCCGGGCGAGCGGGAGCACGTTCGGCTCCTCGTTGCGAACCGGGATGACGACCGAGAGCGATGGGAGAGACATGCCTACCTCAGACTACCGCCCGGGCCCCGCTTACCACGAGTCCGATCGCGCCGGTGGCTCCCCGCGCGACACGTGCGGGTCCTGGAGGTCGTACCCCCATTGGACGTTGCCCGACCCCTGACAGGTGCATGACGCCCCGGTGAAGATCGCGCCCGAAGGGGCCGATCACATGGCCACGGATGCGGCCGCCCTCGTGGTGCCCGCCCGTTCCCGGCGGGGGGAGACCCCGCGTGTAGTCCAGGGAGGTCGCCATGAAGCGGTTCGTCATCGCGGTGGTGCTTGGCGTGCTCGTCACCCAGACGGTGGCGGCGAAGCAGACCGTCGTCGTCTCCAGGCCGGGCCGCACCACGGTCGTCCAGACCAGCCCGTCGAAGACCGCGGTCATCACCTCGAACGGCAAGCGCACGCGTGTCGTGGTCCATCGCTCGTTCCCGGTCCGGCGCACCTGGCCGGCCGTGATCGTGCGTCCGACGCGCGTCGCCATCGTGCGTCCGGCCGTGTTCATCGCGCCGTTGTTCTGGCGCCCGGTCGTGGTCGGCGTGCCCACCCACAAGAACGTGGTCTGGGCTGGCTCCGAGAAGCTGGCCCGGCTCGAGGACTGGACCGAGTTCACCGTGCCCTGCGGCCACCGCGGCGACTCGATGTTCATGGTGCTCGACGGCAAGGCCCAGCTCGAGTTCGCCGAGGTCGTGTTCGGCAACGGCGACGCCCAGGTCATCGACTTCAAGACCGCGACCTTCGGCCCGGGCCACTACGCCCTGGTCAACTTCAAGGACGGGCGCAAGGTCGATCACGTGCGGGTCGTGGCGCGGGCGCAGAGCCCGACGACCACCATCACCTTCAAGGTGGTCACCTAGGCGGTTCGGTCCGGATCGCGCGATCGGCGGGCGGGGTCTCTCGACCCCGCCCGTTCGCGTGCTAGCATCCGCCGCCGATGCCCGACGCCCCGTTCCTCGCCGCCGTCCGCACCGCCTTCCCCGCCGACGAGCGCGCGCTCGTCCTCGGCGCCCCGGTGCGCGGCGACGCGTGCCATGCGGAGCCGCTGGTGCGCGCCCCGCTCGCCATGCTCAACCGCCACGGCCTGATTGCCGGGGCCACCGGCACCGGCAAGACGCGGACCCTCCAGCTCATGGCCGAGCAGCTCTCCGCCGCAGGCGTGCCGGTGTTCCTCTCGGACGTGAAGGGCGACGTGTCGGGGCTCGGCGCGCCAGGGCAGGCCAACGAGCGTCTCGACCAGCGCGTGAAGGACACCGGCGCGACCTGGAAGCCCGAGGCCTTCCCGATCGAGTTCCTGAGCCTGACCGGGAAATGCGGGGCGCAGCTCCGCGCCACCGTGTCGTCGTTCGGGCCGCTGCTGCTGGCCAAGGTGCTCGGGCTCAACGAGACCCAGACCAGCGTGCTGACGATGGTGTTCAAGTTCGCCGACGACCGGAAGCTGCCGCTGCTCGACTTCTCCGACCTGCGCGCGGTGCTCCAGCACCTGTCGGGGGACGGCGCCGCGGAGCTGGCGAACTACGGCGGCATGTCGAAGGCGACGGTCGGCGTGCTGCTGCGCGAGATGGTGGAGCTCGAGCAGCAGGGCGCCCAGGCGTTCTTCGGCGAGCCGGAGTTCGACCTCGACGACCTGCTGCGCAAGGAGGCCGACGGCCGCGGCGTGATCAGCGTGCTCGAGCTGACCGACGTCCAGGACAAGCCGGCGCTGTCGTCCACCTTCATGATGTGGATGCTGGCGCGGCTCTACCACGAGCTGCCCGAGGTCGGCGACCTCGACCAGCCCAAGCTGGTGTTCTTCTTCGACGAGGCTCACCTGCTGTTCAAGGAGGGGAGTCCGGCCTTCCTGCAGCAGGTCGAGCAGGTCGTGCGGCTGATCCGCTCGAAGGGCGTCGGCGTGTTCTTCGTCACGCAGAGCCCGAAGGACGTCCCGCCCACCGTGCTCGGCCAGCTCGGCCACCGCATCCAGCACGCGCTGCGCGCGTTCACCGCCGACGACGAGAAGGCGCTCAAGGCGGCGGCGCGCACCTTCCCCAAGACCGAGTTCTACGACCTCGAGGAGACGCTGACCACGCTCGGCATCGGCGAGGCGCTGGTCACCGTGCTGCGGTCCAACGGCGTGCCGACGCCGCCGTTCGCGACCCGGCTGATCCCGCCGGCCTCGCGCATGTCCCCGCTCTCCGCGGCCGAGTTCCAGGCCCGCATCGCCGGCTCCGAGCAGGTGCGCGAGTACGCGCAGGCGGTCGACCGCGAGAGTGCCCGCGAGCTGCTGGCGGCGCGCATGGCGGCGCCCGCCGACGCCGAGGTCGCGCCCGCTCCGGCACGGCGCGCGGCGCAGGAACCGCCTAGCACCATCGAGCAGATCCTCAAGTCGCCGATGGCGCGCTCGGTCGCGACCCAGATCACCCGCGGCCTGATGGGCGCGCTGCTCGGCCCGCCGCCGCGGCGGCGCCGGCGCACGCTGTTCTAGGGGCCGAGCCCGAGCTGTTCGGCTCCGGGGAGCGGGCGGCCGCTGCGCATCAGCACGCCGCGCTCGCGGATCGTCTCCGACTTCGCGGTCCACACGCGCAGGTCGTTGTCGTACTGCGACAGCACGTTGGCCAGCCAGTAGGGGCGGTTCTCGGCCAGCCACAGCCGCTCGTACTCGGAGCGCAGGACCGCCGCGTTCTCGCGCCCCTGGTTCATGGCCCCGACCATCGCCTGCAGCGCGATCACCGCCTGGGGTGAACGCTCGGTGGTCTGATTGTCGAGCGCGGTGCGGTAGAGGTCGGTGAGGCGGCGCGCGATCTGGGCGCGGGTGCCGATCGCGTGGATGCGCCGCGCCGCGAACTCGAGGTAGTCGAGCTGGTCGGCATTGCGCCCGGTCCAGGGCCGCGCCCGCTCGATCCGCGCGATCGCCTCCTCCTGCGCCAGCCGCAGCGGCGCCGCCGCCGGCTCCAGCATCAACAGCAGGCGGCGGTCGAGGTCGCTGCCCGCCGGGTTCAGCCAGGAGAGCTCGATCGTGACGTCGGTCGGCCGCACCTTGTTGATCCGCCCGTGGGCCGAGTTGATGCGGTCGATCGCCTCGGCGATCTCGTGGCCCGGGTGGCGGAAGTACGCCCAGTCGAAGGCGCGGCGGAAGCGCTCGGGGTCGGCGCCGCCCGACTGCCAGGCCGACGCCGCGCCGAACAGCACCGGATACCAGCCCAACCCGAACAGCGCGTCGCCGTTGTCGTCCCAGGTGCAGACCAGCGAGCCGAGCGCGCCGAGGCGCTGGCCGTCCCGCGCCATGCCGCGGAGGTTGGGCAGCGCCTGATCGAGGTTCGGGAACACCCGATTCCAGTTGTGGATCCCCGAGCAGGCGAAGAGATCGAGCCCGGCGTCGCGGAACGGCTTGATCGAATCGTCGTAGCGATCGCGCACCTGGTAGTCCCAGGTCGCGACCACCATCTCGCGCGGCACCTGCGGGATCAGCTCGCGATGCTCGAGCAGCGCGTCCCCCCACACCATGGCGCGCTTGCCCAGCGGCTTGACCAGGTCGCGCAGCCGCCGCAGGTGGGCGAGGTAGGTGGGGCCGAGGCCGGCGTTCGCCACCATCGACTTCGACTGCCCGCGGCCCAGCTCGGCGATCTCGTCGCCGCCGACGTGCAGGAACGGCGCGTCGGTCAGCGGCGCCAGCTCGCGCAGCATCGAGTCCACGAACACGTAGCTCTTCGGGTTGGCGGGGGAGAGCATGCCGCCGGTCGGGAGCTCGCCCAGCTCGCGGTAGCTCTCGAGCCCGACCAGGCGCTCGAGGTGGCCGAAGGTCTGCTGCTCGAGCATCACCGTGACGTGGTGCAGCCGGCCGTACTCGGCCAGCTCGCGCACCTGCGCCGCGGTCAGCTCGCCGCCCGGCGGCGCCAGCAGCGGCTGGCTGCGGTAGGCGAACGCGGTCTCGAGGTAGAGCGCGAACAGGTTGAACTTGTACTCGGCGGCGGTGCGGATGCGACGCTTGAGCGCGTCCATGGTCGGCATCGGCCCGCGGCTGACGTCGTCGTGGAGCCCGCGCCAGCGCAGCGCCGGCCGGTCAACGATGGTGGCGGCGTCGATGCCTTCGGTGTCCACCATCTGCCGCAGCGTCTGGACGCCGTAGAAGACCCCGGCCGCGGTGCGCCCCGCGATCTTCACGCCGCGCGGCCCGGCCTCGAGCCGGTAGCCCTCGTCGCCGACCGCCGCCGGCGCGTCACGGGCCAGGACCACGTCGCCGCTGGCACCGTCCGTCACCCGGACGTCGACGCCCGGGGCGCGGGCCTCGATCTCTTCCTCGAGCAGCCCCGCGGCGAAGCGGTCCTCCGGGTCGCGTGAGGCGACGGCGATCGTCACCGTGCGCCCGAACGGGAAACGGCCGGTCCCGGCCGTGACCTCGGCCGGCTCCGGGACCAGCAGCAGCTCGGCGTGGAGCGGGGCGGCGAAGAGTAAGAGGAGAAGGGCGGACAGCCGGATTCGGAGCATGGAGACCGAAGATCGTAGCATCGCACCCGCGCGCGGACCGAACGCAACTCGCCCCAGCCGGAGGCGTGTCCGCCAACTCGCTCCAGAGCGAGTTGGGCCCGGCGGTCGGCTTGACCGCCTACGGGCCCTCCGTTATAACCTCGCTCCCCGCTTGCCGTGCCGACATACCTTGCGTGGGGCTGTAGCTCAGTTGGGAGAGCGCCTGACTGGCAGTCAGGAGGTCGACGGTTCGATCCCGTTCAGCTCCACCACTTCTTCAGAATGCCACTCCCGCGGTGAAGAGCGTCGCGAACGCCGCCGCCGCCGACAGGTCGCCGCGCAGGAGCCCGTGCGTTCGCAACTCTCCCGTGGCTCGATGCGTCGCCCTACGACGTCACCCCTCACCGGTACAGGGCCTTCACCCGGCCCCAGGACGCGGCGACCGACTTCGTCGTGACGTCGAATGGCCCTTCGCGGAACCATAGATCGGCCTCGGGAAACGGGGCGTCCTG
>Ga0137435_1000486_pt1 | contig 13266 bp, 5 predicted proteins | sample EasRivERMGT100_2_FD_104904 | JGI IMG/M metagenome (GOLD analysis project Ga0137435, IMG submission 104904) | Soil microbial communities from meander-bound floodplain in the East River, Colorado, USA - East River MetaG ERMGT100_2 | ecosystem: Environmental > Terrestrial > Soil > Floodplain ... | reverse complement strand
TCGCGCGCCGGCTACACGATGGCGAAGGCGCTCAGCAACCTGGCCGTGCTGGCGAGCATGGTGGCGGTGGCGATCGTCTGCTCGGCGCTGCTGCAGTGGGTGCGCGCCGAGGACGCGCGCATCGATCCGCTCGCGCTGGTGCTGCCGCACCTGCTGATCACGCTGCCGTTCCTGGCGCTGGTGGCGGCTCTGGCCGTGCTGTTCGAGATGCTGCCGGGGCTGCGCGGCGGCCTCGGCAACATCGCGTGGTTCTTCCTGTGGGCCTTCGGCGGAGTGATGGCGGCGACGGGGACGCGGTCCCCGGACGCGCCGCACAACGACCCGATGGGCATGGGCTCCATCATGCCCGGCATCATCGCGGCCGTGCGCCGCGCGTTTCCGGGCGAGCCCATCACCGGGGAGCGGGTCTCGATGGGGATCCAGATCGGCGGCAATGAGGGACGCCCGCTGGTGACGTTCGCCTACGAGGGCATCGACTGGACTCCGGACGTGATCGCCTGGCGCCTGCTGTGGCTCGGCGTCGCGCTCGCGATCGCGGCGCTCGCGGCGCTGCCGTTCGACCGCTTCGCGGGGGAGGGGTTCGCCGCCGCGGTGAAGCGGCCCGGCCGGCGCCGGGGGGCGAGCCCGGACCGACCCGATGCGTCGAGGATCGACGAAGCCCCGAGGTCGTTCGACCCCGCGCGCCTGGCGTCGGCGCCGCCGCGGCGGCGCTTCGACCTGCCCACCCTGGTGCGGGCCGAGGTCGTGCTGGCGCTCAAGGGCTATCCCCGGCTCTGGTTCCTGGTCGCCCTCGGGCTCGCGGTCGCGGCGCTGCTGGCGCCGCTGCCCGCGGTGAAGCAGGGCATCGCGCCGGTGCTCGTGATCTGGCCGATGCTGCTGTGGTCGGCGCTGGGGACGCGCGAGCGCCGCGCCGGCACGGCGGAGCTGCTGTTCAGCGCGCCGCGGCCGCTGACCCGACAGCTCTCCGCCATCTGGCTGGGCGGGGTTTTGATCGGCGTCGTCGTCGGCGGGACGTTCGGGCTGCGACTCGCGCTCGCCGGCGACGCGGCCGGCGTCGTCACCTGGCTGGCGGGGGTCGCGTTCGTGCCGGCGTTCGCGCTCGCATGCGGCGTGCTCACCGGCAACAGCCGCCTGTTCGAGGGGCTCTACATGGCCCTCTGGTACGTGGCGGCGCTGAATCACGTGCCGGCGCTGGACTTCACCGGCGCGATGGCCGCCCAGACCGGCCCCGGCATGGCCGGCGCCTACGCGCTCGCCACGCTGGGATTGCTGGCCGTGGCCTGGGCCGCGCGCCGGCAACAGCTCACCCGTTGAGGAGCCACCCCTCCGGGGCCGTTCGTCTGCCGCCAGGGCCCGTTGGGCGAAAGCTCGGCCCGTTCGTGCAAGGCTGGCCCGTAGCGTGTCGACGAGAGTGCTGGACGCTCCTCCCCGCCGCGCTCATATTGACCGGGCTCCCTCGGAATCGCTCCCACGCGTCGTCCATAGATGGAGTTCCCTCATGCGCCGCCTCCCGGCCGTGCTCGCCGTCGCGATGCTGGTGTTCGGTCTCGCCAGCGCGCCCCGCCTGCTGACCTCGAATCCGAAAGGCATCCCGGACTTCGTCCACTTCGAGAGTGGTCACGTCCATCCCGCCGTCCTCACCCCGAGCGGCAACCGCCTGCTGGTCGTCAACACCGCCGACGACCGGCTCGCGGTGTTCGACGTCACGGGCGGGCTCCCGGTGCGGATCGCCGAGATCCCGGTCGGCCTGGAGCCGGTCTCGGTCGCGGCGGCGAGCGACGGCGAGGCCTGGGTCGTCAACCAGCTCTCCGACGACGTCAGCATCGTCGACCTGACGACGATGCACGTCCGCGCGACGCTGCGGGTCGGCGACGAGCCGAGCGACGTCGTGTTCGCGGGCACGCCGGCGCGCGCCTATGTCTCGGTGTCGCAGGAGGACGCGATCAAGGTCTTCGACCCGGTGACGCTGGCCCCGGCCGCCCCGCCGATCGCGGTCGCCGGCCGCATGCCGCGGGCGCTGGCCCGCAACGCCGACGGCTCGCGCGTTTTCGCCGCGGTGTTCCACGCCGGCAACCGCACCTCGGTGCTCTCGTTCGAGGAGGCGCTCGACTCGCTGCCGCCGCCCAACCCGCCGATGAACGTCGGGTTGCCGCCGGCGCCGGACGTCGGCCTGATCGTGCAGAAGCAGGGCAACGACTGGCGCGACGAGTCGGGCAAGCTGTGGAACGCGAAGATCAAGTACGACGTGTTCGACACCGACGTCGTCGAGATCCGCACCAGCGACAACGCCGTCGTGCGCACCGTCGGCGGCATCGGCACCGTCAACTTCGGCGTGGCCGTGAACGCGGCGGGCACGGTCGCCGTCACCGCGACCGAGGCCCGCAACCTGACGCGGTTCGAGCCCAACCTGCGCGGCCACAACGTCGACACCCGCGCCGCGCTGATCGGCCCGTCCAGCGTGACGCTGCGCGATCTCAACCCGCACGTGAACTACGACGTCACGCCCGGTCCGCCGGCCGAGCGCGACTCGGCGCTGGGGATTCCGACCGGCGTGGCCTGGTCGGGCGATGGCCTGCGCCTCTACGTCACCTCGATGACCAGCAACCGCCTCGGCGTGCTCGACCCGGGGACCGGCGTGGTGGCGCGGCGCCCGACCGTGGCCGGCCCGACCGGCGTGGTGGTCGACGACGCGCGCGGACGGCTGTACGTCGTCGGGCGCTTCCGCAACCAGCTCCAGACCCTGTCGAGCGCGAGCCTGACGCCACTCGGCGTCGCCAACATCGGCTTCGACCCGACGCCGGACGCGATCGTCAACGGGCGCAAGTTCTTCTACGGTGGCTTCACCTCGGGCCACGGCGAGCACGCGTGCGCGAGCTGCCACGTGTTCGGCGACTTCGACAACATCGCCTGGGACCTCGGCGATCCCAACGGCGTGTACCAGGCCGCACCGCCGAACCAGGTCGACCCGCAGCTCGAGGGCTTCCACCCGATGAAGGGGCCGATGGTGACGCAGAGTCTGCGCTCGCTCGCCAGCACCGGTCTGCTGCACTGGCGCGGCGACCGCACCACCCTGGCCTCGTTCAATCCGGCGTTCGTCGGCCTGCTCGGCCGCGCGGTGCCGCTGCCCGACAGCGAGATGGTCGCTTTCGGCGAGTTCGTGCTGCCGCTCGCCTATCCGCCCAATCCGCGCGAGCTGCTCGACCGCACCATGCCCGACGCGCCGGTCGGTCAGCCCAGCGCGCTGCGCGGCCAGGGCTTCTACTTCAACACCCCGGTCGACGCCATCCTGCGCTGCAACGACTGCCACGCCGCCACCGGCTTCGGCCCCGGCACCAACGGCCAGATCATCAACGACGCCGCGCTGCTCCAGGACCAGGACATCAAGATTCCGCAGCTGCGCAACCTCTACAAGAAGACCGGCTTCACCGACGCGCCGGGCGCACTGAACAAGCGCGGCTTCGGCTTCATCCATGACGGCTCGGTCGACAACCTGTTCGACTTCCTGCTCTTCCCCGGCTTCAACTTCGGCGCCAACGCCAACGCCAAGCGGGTCGACCTCGAGGCCTTCCTGCTGGCGTTCGATACCCGCACGGCCCCGGCCGTGGGGCACGAGATCACCTTCAACGGCCCCAACGACGGCGACGCCCTGCTGATCGCGCGCATGAACACGCTCGAGCAGCAGGCCAACGCCGGCCACTGCCAGGTGATCGCGCGCGGTCGGATCGGCGGCACGCAGCGCAGCTGGCTCTTCGAGAGCGGGCTGTGGCGGCCGGACCTGGCGGCGGAGCCGGGCATCACGAGCGCCGCGCTGCGCGCGCTGGGCGCGCCGGGCAGCGAGGTCACCGTCATGGGCGTGCCGCCGGCCACCGGGCTGCGCATGGCGCTCGACCGCGACCGCGACACCTGGTTCGACGGCGACGAGCGGGCGGCCGGCACCGATCCCGGCGATCCGAATTCGAACCCGGGCCAGGTCGGCGTGCCGCCGGGGGCGTCCTTCGCCTTCGAGGGCGTGCGGCCCAATCCGTTCCGCACCAGCGCCGAGATCCACTTCACGCTGAGCCGCCCCGGGTCCGTGGACTGCGCGGTCTACGACGTCCTCGGCCGGGAGGTCGCGAGCCTGGCCCGCGCCCGCCACTTCGAGGCCGGCCCGCAGCGCCTGACCTGGAACGGGCGCAACGGACAGGGCGGCGACGCGGCCGCCGGCGTCTACTTCGTGCGGATGCGGAGCGAGGCCGGCGCCTCGGTCCGCACCGTGGTCCGCGTGAAGTAGCCCCGAATCCCGGGCCGTCGTCTAGTCGAGGACGACGACCCTCGAATGGAAGACCTGCGTCGGCGTCTGCAGCCGGATGAAGTAGACGCCGGCGCCGACCCGGGATCCATTCTGATCCTGCCGGTTCCAGATGGCGGCGTGGGGGCCCGCCGCCATCGTGCCGGACGCGAGGGTCTGCACGCGCCGGCCCGCCAGGTCGAACAGCTCGAGCCGCACGTCGCCAGCCCGCGCCAGACCGAATCGGACCGAGGTCGTGCCCCGGGCGACCGGATTGGGGCTCGCGGTCGCGAGGAAGTCCAGGGCCGCTGAGGACTCGACCGCGACCGTCCCGTCCGCGTTGACGATGACGGTGAATCCGGCCGCGGCTCCCCAGTTGCCGGCGGCATCGCGCCCGCGCATCCACAGCGTCCGCGTTCCTTGACCCGACCCCAGCCCCGTGAGCGCCACCGAGACTTCCACGCTGATCGCGCCGAAGGTCCCGGACATCGGCGTGCCGCCGCCGGGCGGCGCCGGCGCGGCGCCGATCGAGTACTCGGCGGCCGCGACCAACCCCGCGCCCGTCTCCGCGTCGCTCATCGTGGCGTAGAGCGAGGCGGGCCTTGTGGCGATGATCGGGGACGGGCTCGTGCCCGCGGTGCCCGCGACCAGCACCGGACCCTGCAGGTCGCCGGTCGGCCGCGCGAGGGTGAAGGTGCCGGCCAGCAGCGCTTCGCTGCGGAGCGGCGGCTGGCCGTCATCGACGACGCGCACCCGCAGCTTCACGCGGGTCGAGTTCGGCACCGGTTGCCCGCCGAGCGCGGCGCCCAGGTCCCAGATCCACCCCGAGTCGCCGCCGGCCGTCGTGTGGAGCGCCTTCCAGGTCTCTCCACCGTCGAGCGAGTAGTCGATCGAGCGGCTGGCGATGGAGCGACCCGCGTCGGGGGAGATCGAATACCGGATCGGCAGGAAGTCAGCCGTCACCACCGCGTTGGGCAGCGGCGCGTTCAGCGTGACCAGCGGCGGATGGCGCCCGAGGAGCCACGCCACCGAGCTCTCGAGGACGCCGGTGCGCACGGCGGAGTGGGTCACGGCCGTGGTCGAGAGCGCGGGCCACTCGAAGAACATGCCGACGAGTCGCGACCGCTGGCCGCCCCAGACACCGCTGCCGGGGACGCCCACCATGGTGTTGCTCTCCCAGCGCAGGCCCATCGGCGCCGGAGGGAGCGTGTTGCCGAACCAGTTCGACACGCCCACGCCGTTGATCCCCGGGGCCGGGCCGACCATGTCCCCGTCGTCCGGATAGAGCTGCGGCTGATACAGCGTGCCTCCGGACCACGGGCTGGAGATCGGGTCTCCGGCGACCCCGGCGAGCGTGTCCGCGCTGAAGATGTCGTAGTAGTAGCGGCTCTTCAGCCCGCTCTCGAGCCAGAGCTCGCGCTCGACCGAGTAGCTCGGCGCGCCGGCGTCGGCGAGGCTGTAGCCGATGTCGTGTCCGGTCACCAGGAGTCGCCCGCCTCCGTTCAGCAGCGAGTCGATGGCCATGCGCTGCGCATCGCTGAAGGCGGGATAGCGGTTGGGATCCACCTGCCAGAGCACGGCGTTGTAATGGCGCAGGCCCGCGGAGGTGCTGCCGACGAGCGGCGGATCGATGGCGGACCCGGCGATCAGGTCCGCGTTCCAGCCCAGCGCCTGCAGCGCGTTGGTCCAGGTCGCGGCCACGGTGGCGCTCGGGTCGTCCATCACCAGCGCGATGTCGCCGGGAGCCTTGGTGGTGAAGCTCCGGTGCGCGCCGCCGAGGCTGTCGCGCGAGGTGGCCCCGGTGCCGGTGGTCGACTCGACGTCGTAGCGGTAGGTGGTGCCCTGCGTGAGGCCGCTCAGCAGCACGGCATGCTGGGTGACGAGGCCGCTCGAGTCGGCGCTGCTATTGATCGGAAGCCCGGTGCCGTAGTGCACCCGCGTCGTCGCGGCCAGGTCGGTGGTCCAGGTGATCAGCTCCTGGGAGGGGCCGAGCGCGGTGGCGTGCACGTTCGCGATCACCGGCGTCTGGACGTTGACGCGAGCGGTGGCCGAGAGGGTGGTGGCCGGGGACAGGCCGGTGTAGGTCACGGTCACGACGTCGTCGGAGGATACTGAGAGGATCGCGTCGCCGCGTCGCACCGTGATCGAGGAGAGGGGAATCGAGCCGCGGAACACCCCGTTGGCCCCGGTCAGCAGCACGTTCTCGTTCCAGGGCTCGCTGCTCGAGGACACGCCCACCGCCAGCGGGCTGGTGGCGTTGTCGTCGATCACCTCGATGGCGAGCGTGTCGTCGAGCGCGTACTGGAAGCGATCGAGCGCCACCGAGCCGACCGGCCCGCCCACGCCGCCTGTGAGGCAGAGGGCGAACCGCTGCGGACCCTGGACCACGCGGCGGGCCTCGACCCGCACCGTCCACAGGCCGGCCGCGGGCGCCGGAATCCGAACCAGCTCCTCGACGTTCAGCGAATCGCGGATCCCGCCGGGCGCCGAGGCGTAGTTGAGCAGGTAGTTGCCCCGGTAGGTCGAGCCGCCGTGCGTCACCAGCAGATCGAGGTCGTTCACGATCTGGACCTGCGACGCCGGGTGGGCCGGGGCGTCGGTCCAGCACAGCACGATCTTGAGCGGCTGGACCGGGTCCGTGACCTGCACCTGGTATTCGACGTACTGCTGGTCGTGCAGGCCGTCGTTCGAGTCGACCAGCAGCGTGCGGCTGATGTCGCCCGGAAAGTGCAGGACGTCGTCGAGGGTCAGCCGGCCGTAGCCGATGGTGTTGTCCGGCACCCGGTAGGAAGTCACGTCATTGCGCGAGCTCGCCATCGCCATCGCCTTGAGGAGCGCCGCCGACGGATCGAAGGCGTTGGCCGGGACCGGCGCCCCGGTCGGGTACCAGCCCTCGGTCAGATACTGGCGCGCGAGCGCCAGAGCCCCCACCGCCGCCGGCGTCGACATCGAGGTGCCCGAGTAGGTGCCGTACGCATAACGGGTCGAGCCCACCGACGAGGTCACGAGGTCGCCGGGCGCCATCAGCGTCGGCTTGCGACGGCCGTCCGCCGTGGGGCCGCGGCTCGAGAAGGCCGCGAGCTCGTTCGCGTGCACGCCGTTCCCCGTGGCGCCCACGGTGAGGCAGTTCTTGGCGGTGGCGGGGGAGTTCACCGCGCCGAATATTCCGATGTTGCCGCTCGAGAACGCGATCAGGTAGTCGGGGTGATTCCACATGAACTGATCCACCTGCATCGACGGGATCGTATAGCGCGCACTCGAGAAGCTGCCCCACGAGTTGGACGAGATGCGCGCGGCGCCGGCGGCGTTGCCGGTGTAGGAGGGCTGGAACAGGTCGTTGAGGTCCGCCGGCGGATGGAGGTTGCCGCCGGAGGGTCCGCCGAGGTCCATGAAGTAGAGGCGCGCGTCCTTGGCCATGCCGCTCCATAGCGCGGTCGAATACGGGCCCGGGCTCCCCGCCACCGTCCCGGCGGTGTGCGTGCCGTGGTAGTCGTAGGCGACATCATCGCCGAACGACACCTCCGGCGCGTCCGAAGCCGGCTTGTACGCGACGATCTTGCGATGGGCGGGGTAGTCGCCCCAAGTGGTGATGGCCAGCGTCGAGTCGTCGAACATCTCGTGGTTGGTGCGGATGCCGCTGTCCGAGGTCATCACGATCTGGCCCTGCCCGCGAAGGCCGTGGGCCCACACCGGCCGGGACTCCGGGACGTTGGACTGGACGACCCACTGGGCCTGGTCGTTGAGGAACGTGTCGCGCGGTGAGGGCTCGATCCAGGCGACGTCCGCCAGCGCGGCGACTTCGGCCAGGCGGGAAGCCTCGAGCTCGAAACGGGCGAGGTGGTTCAGGCTTCCGCGGTGGGACTTCAGGTTGATGGCGCCCCACGAGCGCAGCGCGACCGCGACGGCATCGTCGTCGCCGTCCGTGAACAGCAGCGCCGTCACGTCGACCAGCCCCGCCGCGGCCATGTCGAGTGCCGGGCTGAGCTTGTAGGCGGGCTCGTATGCAGCGATCCAGGGCTCTCCGGATCGTCCGGCGAGTCGCGTCCTGGCGCCGGCATCCATGCGGACGAGGTAGCCCCCGCCCGCGATCGGCGTGACGATCGCGCCACCGGCGCTCTCGATCCGCGCCCGCGCGGAGTCCGCCGAGTCGTCGGCGAACTGGACGATGTAGGCGCTCCGGCCGCGGGACTCCGCGGCGGCCGAGTCGGCACCGTGCGCGAGCGCGGCGGGCAGCACCGGCGCCGGACCGTCCGGCGTCAACGAATAGCCCGCGGCCAGCTCGATGCTCCGCCGGGATCCACCCGACCGCACCGCGGGGCGTGGCGGGAGCGCTCCGGTCGCGCTCGTCGGCACGGCGCCGTCGGGTCCGGTGCGGTTCGCGAAGCGTGGCACGAGCGTGAGTCTCCGCGCCTCGGTCACACGCAAGGCGCCGGTCGCGGCATCCGTCCACGCGACCGCCCACCACAATATGGTGTCGGTGGCATCGGCGAGCCCGAGCGGCGCCATCGCGAGGGGGCTCGAGCCGTAGGGCAGGACCCTCCACGCGGGCCCGTCCGGCAGGGAAGTCCAGCCGGTCGGATCGAAGGGGTTCCGGGAAACGACGATGCGGAGGCCCCGGGCGCCGTCGCCGGGTGTCACCTCGAAGCGTGCGACGGACTCGGAGAGGCGGTCCCCCGGAAGCGGAAACGCCGGCCTCGGCGCGCCCCCTCGGGAGTCGCCACCCGCACTCGACCGAACCCGGGGTTCGGCGGGTGGTGCGAACGCGAACGCGACCACGAAGAAGACCAGGGTCCACAGGATGAGCCGGAAGCGGGAGGAGGACACGGCGAGGTTCGCCTTTCGCTGGGGGGTACGGATCCGGTGAGAACGCTGCGAAACTAGGCCCCCTTCTATGATCGGTCAATCGATTTCTCTGGGAGAACAATCCGACATAATCATCCAATAAATAGCCTTAAAATGGCGGTTGACTGAGACATGACATTCTCTGAGATTAATCTTGCGTTTCTTCATACGAGCCACTAGCCTGCCTTTTCGTCGCGCCTCGAGATCGGGGCCGATCGACTTCTTCCTCTCACTCGTGAGGTGTCCCGTGCACTTGCGTCACTCCATGATGGCCGCAGCGATGTCGCTGCTGCTCGTGTCGTCCGCCACGACGGCGGGCGCGGTCGTCCTCTGGGATCAGTCGGACTGGAACCCCAACGGCGAGGGTTCGCTGAACATCGCGTCGAACTCCTGCAGCCAGATCAGCGGGAACACCAAGCTCCACAACGCCAATGACGTCCACTTCTCGACCCCCGTCGTCATCAACACCGTCAGGATCTACGAGACCCTCGGCAACGTCGAGACCGCGAGCCTGGCCTATCTGTGGATCGCCCCGAAGACTGGACCGCTGCCCACCGCGATCAGCACGGACGTCAACAACGCCGCCAACAGCAAGCCGATCACGATCAGCTATGAGACCGTCGGCGGCGTTCAGACCGTCATCGTCACCTGCTCGGGCCTGAACATCAGCCTGCCGGCGGGGGACTACTGGGTTTCCCTGACCCCTCGGCACAACCGCGGCGGCACCTTCCCCTGGACCGTCCACCGCATCACCTCGAGCGCGGTCGTGGGCGATCCGACGGCGGCCATCGAGGCTTGCACCACGAACTCGAACTGGCTCTACCCGCTCGCGCCGGCGCTCTACGACTACGCGATCAAGATCGAGGGCGAAATGGCGACGCCGACCCTGCCGTCGACGTGGGGCGCAGTGAAGTCGATCTACCGCTAAGGAAGCCGATGACATCGCGCGGGACCACCGCGGGCTCGAGCCCCGGTGGTCCCCGCGATAGCGCGCCGCAGACCCGCCGATCCAGGCCGCCGAATCGAACCACGCATCATGGAGACGAGACATGAAGCAGGCAGTCGCAGTCCTCGCCGCGGGCCTCGTTCTTCTCGCGCAACCGGCCCGCGCCGCCGTCACGTTCGACTTCATCTTCGACGAGGCCTTTCCGATCTCGGTGTCGAGTGACGGATCGGTGATCACGGGGACCCTGGGCTCCGGAGGCTTTCCCGCGTTCCGCTGGACACAGGCCACCGGCGTGGTGTCGCTCGGTCGCGTCCAGACCGGTGGCGGAGGTGGTGTGCCCGCCATCTCGGCAGACGGCACGCGGATCGCCTACAGCATCGGCAGCCTCGACAGCTCGTACCGCACGCAGGGGCTGTGGACGCTGGGCTCCGGCTGGCAGGAGCTCATGCCGCCTGCGCCACCCGATGGCGGGACCGTGGATGGTTCGTATGGGAGCGTGTGGAGCTTGTCGGGCGACGGCCAGACGGTCGTCGGCCTCTACTGGCGCCTGGGCGTGGGCAACCGCGCCCACGCGTCCAAGTGGACGCAGGCGACGGGCGTCGTCGACCTGGGCGGAACGACGACCGGCCAGGCCAGCCGCGCCAACGGCGTCAACTTCGACGGCAGCGTGATCGCCGGCTGGGTCGAGACCCCGACCGGCCCCTGGCGGCCCGCCGCATGGGTCGGCGGCTCGCTCGTGCTCCTCACCGATTACATCGAGGCCACGATCGCGGGGAATGGCGAGGCCAAGGCCGTCACCCCCAGTGGTGACGTCATCGTCGGCTTCGCCAAGGACCCGGTCAGCGGCATCCGCGCGGCCACGAAGTGGACGCGGACCGGTGGCGTCTTCGGACCGTCGCAGGTGCTGGGCTGGGTGGACGGAACCTCGAGCACCGGCAACAACATCCCGTTCGGAGTCAGCGCCGACGGCGGCGTGGTCGTCGGCTACTGCACGTTCGACGGTGATCCCTTCTCCACGACCGGCTTCATCTGGACGGCGGAGACCGGCGTCCAGGACATCAACGAGTTCCTTGCGGACCACGGCGTCCTCGTGGACCCCAACTTCGCCATCCGCAGCCTCACCGCGATCACCCCCGACGGGACCCAGATCTTCGGCGACGGCCGGATGCTGACCCCGCCTTTCACCAGAAAAGGGTTCAGGATCACGGTGCCCAACCTGGTCGCGGTGGCGCCGGACGCGCCGGCCGCACGGCTCGAGCTGTCGGCTCCGAGCCCGAATCCTTCGTCCTCGACCAGCCGGCTGGCGTTCACGCTGGTCACGGCGTCGAACGCCGATCTCTCGATCTTCGACGCGGGCGGACGCCGCGTCGCCACGCTGCTCCACGCCGACCTGCAGCCGGGCCGTCGATCGGTCACCTGGGACGGGCGCGAGGCCGGCGGATCCCGCGCCGCCGCGGGGCTCTACTTCGCACGTCTCACGACGGAGCACGGTACGGTGTCGCGCCGACTGGTGCGGCTCCGGTGACGCCAGACCCGCGAAGGCCGGTCGGGTTTGACAGCACGATCGGGAACGGCACTATGGTGCCATGGTCTCCAAATCAGCCGTTGGCCGGCGTCGAGTATCCGAAGACGGGGCGGGCCTGATGGCCCCGTTCGCCGTCGAGGCCATGCTGCATGAGCAGCTTCTCTCGCGCATCGCGATGGTGGGGGCGGAGCTCCGGCCTGCGATCACGACGATCCTGGAATCCATCGCCGGACCGCGGCCGCGGCCGACCCGCCTGTCCCGGGCCGTGGGGCTCGACAAGAGCCTCGCGAGTCGGCTCGTGCGCGCGGTGCGGGCGACCTCGGACCTCGACCTCATGCACCTCGTTCCATCGCCGGCCGGCCTGCGCATCCTCGCCGACTCGGCGACGCGGCTCGCGGATCCGGCGTCCATCGCCAACCTGGTGAGGGCGATCGACCGGTTCGAGGAGCTGATCGATTCCGAGCCCGGCGGCCGCGCCGCGATCGACGCGCAGATCTCCGAGTCGTCGGACCTCGCGCTCGAAAAGAGGGAGCGGATCGCCAAGCAGGCCTCGTTCAAGTCCATGTCGTTCCTGCTCGGGTACTTCAGCGACGTCCTGACGACGACGCTGTTCCTGGTTCCCTCGGCGAACGGAAAGCGGGTGGACGGCATCGAGATACAGCGCCGGATCGGACTGCGTCGGATGCGACCGAGCACGCCGCTCCCGCTGCTGAGCTTCTTCACGGAACGCGAGGACGCCGCCGAGGAGAACGACATCCGGCTCGATACGATTGGTGGCGAGGAGAATGCGTCCAAGCCCGCGGGATACCTGCTGTCCGATTTCAGCACCAAGCCCATCCCCAAGTACGAGATCGTTCGCGACAGTGAAGTCACCACCCTGGTCCTGGCCGGCGATCCCTCCATCCGTGCGCCGCACCAGCTGACCACGGCCTTCGTCATCCGCAACGGCTGGCCGATCGAGCCGGAATCGAAGCTGCACACCCTGCGTGGCTATGTCCTCCACATGCCGTGCCGACGCCTGGTCCGCGACGTGTTCGTGGCGGAATCCCTCTTCCGGGGCGCGACGCCGCGCGTGTCGTTCGTGCTTCCCGGCGCGCGCGGCGCGATGAGGCCCCCGCGGCGCGGGGGGCCCCGACACTTCACGGAGGTGGGGTTGACGGCTTCCGTGGAGCGATTGCCGGACGGGCCGCGAGCCTATTCGATGCCCGAGGTCACCAACCATGAGGCCGCGGTGCGCCACGTGCTCGAGCGCACGGGCCATGGCATGACGCCCTTCCGTGGCTGGCGCTGCGCGATCACCTACCCCGTGCCGCTGATCGAGATGTTCTGGTGGCTCGAACACCCCGGGCACGCGGAGTCCTAGAGGGTCCGACGCGCGGGTGTCGCCCCGCCGCGACTTGGCTAGAATGGATCGGCCCCGCCGGCGACGCCGCCCGGCGGGGCCGATCCACTCCACGCGGGGAGCAGCCATGTGCCGGAACATCAAGACGCTTTTCAATTTCGAGCCGCCGGCGACCGACGACGAGGTGCGCGCCGCCTCGTTGCAGTTCGTCCGCAAGATCAGCGGGACGACGAAGCCGTCGCGCGCCAACGAGGATGCATTCGACCGCGCCGTGGACGAGGTCACGGAGGTGGCGCGGCGGCTGCTCGACTCGATGGTGACCACCGCCGCGCCGCGCGACCGCG
>Ga0137435_1000484_pt1 | contig 13291 bp, 7 predicted proteins | sample EasRivERMGT100_2_FD_104904 | JGI IMG/M metagenome (GOLD analysis project Ga0137435, IMG submission 104904) | Soil microbial communities from meander-bound floodplain in the East River, Colorado, USA - East River MetaG ERMGT100_2 | ecosystem: Environmental > Terrestrial > Soil > Floodplain ... | reverse complement strand
CGCCCACTCGTCGTTCTCGATTCCGATCGTCGGCGGCGCCACGGCGCTGTCGACCGCGGGCATGCGCTGACCAGAAAAAGCGATTGACCGCGGCGACACTCGCCGCGGTCATCGCGTTTCAACTATTTCGCGGGCGCTTCGGGTGCGTCGGTGTTCCAGACGTCCTGGGCAATCTTCCACGAGCCGTCGGCCTGCCGCTTGTAGATGTGGAGCCCCTTGATAATCTCCGTCGCCGGCTTGCCGCCCTTCTTGGGCGTTGCCGTCATCTCGCCGGTATAGTGGACGATGCCCACGTCGCCGACGACCTGCACATCGGCGCTGGTGTACTTGCCGGTGACGCTGCTCTCCTTCAGAAAGGCCTCTAGAAACTTCCTGAGGGCGTCGCTGCCGCTAACCGCAGGCATTCCGGGCGCCATCATCATGACGTCGGATGTGTAGAGCGACACCATGGTGTCGAGGTTCCCACCCTGCAGAGCGGCGAATTCACGATCTTGCATCGCCTTGAGCGCGGCGATATCGGCCGAGTTGTCGGGAGCTGCTTTCGTTTCGGCGGCGGGGGCGGAACAGGCGAGGATGGCGAAAACGGCGGCTGATGCGAGCAGCGTCGCTCGAGTGTGCAGCATGTTTCCCTCCGTGCGGGTTGTGAACGGGAACCAGCGGTGCAACGTCAGCTGAGGATCAACTTCTCCAGCGTGGCCACGAGTTCGCCGGCGCTCTGCGGGCGCTCACTTGGGCGCTTGCGGAGACAGGACATGATCAGATCGTCCATACGCTGCGGCACGGCCGCGCCGCGCGAGGCGAGCGGTTGAGGCATCTTGCTCACGTGCGCCATCATGAGTTGGGCCGACGCGCGTGATCCGAACGGTGGGCCATCGGCGACGAGCTCGTAGGCCATGCAGCCGAAGGCGTAGATGTCGGCGCGCGCGTCGATGTTTCCGTCGCCGAGCGTCTGCTCCGGCGCCATGTACGCGGGCGTCCCGAAGCCGACTCCGAGATCGCCGAGTTTCACCGTGGTGTTGTGCAGCGACGGAACGTCGGACGCCGGCCGCGCCGCCATGATGGCCCGCCCCACCCCGAACTCCGAAACCAACGCGGCGGCCCCGACGAGCAGCACGTTCTCGGGGTTGAGATTGCAGTGCACGATTCCCTTGCCGTGCGCGAAATCGAGCGCCTTGGCAACGTCGCAGAGAATCGTCAGTGCGTCGATCAGTGCAAGCGGCTCGCGCGTCACCCGGGCGCGCAGCGTCTCACCCTCGATCAACGGCATCGTGTAGAACGGCACGCCATCGTCGAGCACGCCCGCCTCGAGCACCGGAATGATGTTCGGATGACTCAGCAACGCGGCGGCGGCGACTTCGCGGGCGAACCGTTCGGTGTTCAAGCCGCGGACGAAATTCGGGTCGACGCGCTTTGTGATCACTTGATGCGGAGATGAGGGCGGGACGTACCCCGGACCGGGCGCGCCGAGCGCGGGGGACCCATCGAGCCCGCGCGAGTCGTCCTGCGGCGCCTGCGCGTGACCGTGAAGCTCGGGCATGACGCCTCCTAGGACGTCGAGACGTGATAGACGCGAAGCGCCGGAAGGCGCCGGGGTCGTGAAAAATACGCCGCGGCGCGGGCGGCGCCAGATGCCCGCAGACCTCCGGCGGTCGAATCGGCGGCTCCTCGGCTGGACACGACCTCGCCGGCCGGTACGTTCGATGAGATCGGAGGTGATCGAACACGATGCGTCTCATTCTTCTGTGCGCCTTCGTCGCGGCCCCGCTCGCGGCACAACAGGACGCCCCGCGGATCGTCGTCGAGAAGAACGTCGAGGCACGGATGCGCGACGGCGTCGTGCTGCGCGCCGACGTCTACCGCCCCGACACGACGGCCAAGCTGCCGGCCTTGCTCCAGCGCACGCCGTATTCGAAGAACCCGGGGCGCGACGACAACGCGTTCCGCCGCCTGGCGACGCAGGGGTACGTCGTGATCGTGCAGGACACCCGCGGGCGGTATACGTCCGACGGGGTCGCGCGTCCGCACGACGAAGCCGACGATGGCTACGACACGATCGAGTGGGCGGCAGCGTTGCCCTACGTGGACGGGAAGATCGGCATGTTCGGCGCGAGCTACGGCGCGACGACTCAGCTCATGGCCGCGCCGCTCCGGCCGCCGCATCTCGTGTCGCTCTTTCCGGCGTCGTCGTACAACAGCCGGTACGACATGGTGTTTCAAGGCGGGGCGTTCTACCTCGCCGACGGTCTCAACTGGAATCTTGGCCAGAGCGTGGACGTCCGCCGGCGCAGGACCGATCCGTCGGCAAACCGCGACGGCTCCATCGGGCTCACGGCCGACGAGCGGAAGTCATTCAACGACGAATGGCTCTGGCACCTGCCCCTCAAGACTATCGACGCGATGGACCTGCGCCGCGACGCGCCCGGCTACTTCCAGATGCTGGACCACCCGTCGTACGACGCCTACTGGCGGATCTTCGACATCGAGTCTCGCCATGGTGAGATCGACGTGCCGGCGCTGCACCTCACCGGTTGGTACGACGCCCTGCTCAACGGCACGATCCGCAACTTCACCGGCTTGCGCGCCAACGCGCGTTCGGCGCGCGCGCGCGACGGCCAGCGTTTGGTGATCGGTCCGTGGACGCACTCCGGCCCAACCGCGCGCACGACGACGATCGGCGCGGTGGACTACGGCGCGAACGCGGGTCTCGACGCGGATGCGTTGCGGCGCGAGTGGTTCGACTACTGGCTCAAAGGCGCGCCGACGAACGTGCTGTCGCGCGCGCCGGTGCGGATCTTCGTGATGGGGGAGAACGCGTGGCGCGACGAGCGCGAGTGGCCGCTTGCGCGCGCGGTGGCCACCGACTTCTACCTGCACAGCGGGGGCGCCGCCAACACACTTACAGGCGACGGAACGCTCAGCCGCGCCCGGCCGGCGAGCGAGGCGGCTGACCAGTTCACCTACGACCCAGCGAAGCCCGTGGGCACGGGCGCACGCGGCGGCTACTCGCGGAGTCCGAGCGACCAACGAGAAGTCGAGCAGCGCAAGGACGTACTCGTGTACACGAGTGCGCCGCTCGCGACGGCCCTGGAAGTCACCGGTCCGGTGCTGCTCAAGCTGTGGGCGGCGACGACGGGGCTGGATACCGACTTCACCGCGAAGCTCGTCGACGTGCTCCCTGACGGAACCGCACGCGCGCTCACCGACGGCATCATCCGCGGTCGCTACCGCAAGGGGAAAACGGCGGCTGTGCCCATGCTCCCCGGTCGCGCCGAGGAGATCACGATCGACGTCGGCGCGACGAGCAACGTCTTCCTCGCCGGTCACCGCATCCGGCTCGAGATCTCGAGCAGCAACTTCCCGCGCTACGATCGCAACCCCAACACCGGCGCGCCATTCGGCGAGAGCGCGGCACTCAAGCGCGTCGAACAGTCCATCCTGCACGACGCCCAGCATCCGTCGCGCATCGTGCTGCCGGTTGTGCCCAAGGCGTGAGGCGTTCCGCGAAAGGGGCACTGCTGGGATTTGTCGCCTGCGCGGCGGTGGTCGCTGTCGCCGCGCAAACCAGACGGGCGCAGCAGATCCGACGACCGCTCGGGTATACACCGAGTGCGTTTGCCGCTGAGACGGCACTGGAACGGCGCTTTCGCGACGGCGTGTCGTCGGCGCGGCTCTCCGCCTACCACGCCGCGTTGACGACGCGTCCGCACATGGCTGGCAGCGACGGCGCGCGCGTCGCCGCCGAGTCGATCAAGACGATGCTGACGGCCGCCGGTCTCGACGTCGAAGTGCTCGAGTACCGCGTGCATCTCTCCACGCCGCGCGAGATCGCCGTCGCTCTCGTATCACCCGTCGCGCAGCCGCTTCGCGTCACCGAGCCGGCGTCGTCGCTCGACCCCGCGACGCGCCACCCCGAGCTCGGGCCGGGATTCGTCGCCTACTCGGCATCGGGAGACGTGACGGCGCCGGTCGTCTACGCCAACTATGGACTGCCGGCGGACTACGCACAGCTCACGGCACGCGGCGTCGACGTCCGCGGCAAGATCGTCATCGCGCGCTACGGACGAAGCCACCGCGCCGTCAAACTGTACACGGCGGAGCAGGCCGGCGCTCTGGGACTGATCATCTACAGCGATCCGGCGGACGACGGCTTCGCGCGCGGTGACACCTGGCCGCGCGGCTTCTGGCGAACATCCGAACAACTTCAGCGCGGCAACGCGAAGTACAGCTGGTTCTGGCACGGCGATGCGTTGACCCCCGGTGCGCCCGCGCTCGCGAACGCATCTCGCCTGGATCCGGCGACGGCGCCGACGCTGCCGCGGATCCCCGCCGCCGTGCTTTCATGGGGTGAAGCGCGCAGGATTCTCGAGAGGCTCGACGGCGACACGGTTCCGCCAGCGTTCAAAGGCGCTCTCCCGATCAGCTACCGCTTCGGCGGCCGCGCCGTGCGCGTTCACCTGCGCGTGCAGATGGATGCCGGCCTTCGCACGATACGCGACGTGATCGCCCGCGTGCCCGGCGCGCAGCGTCCCGACCGCGGCGTTCTCCTCGGCACACATCACGACGCGTGGACCTTCGGCGGCGTCGATCCGGGTTCAGGAACGGCGACACTCCTCGAGGTTGCTCGCGGCCTGGGCGCGTTGCGTCGTGCGGGCTGGCGTCCGCAGCGCACCATCTCGTTCGCATTCTGGGACGCCGAGGAGTTTGGACTCATCGGATCGACAGAATTCGCCGAGCACCGGCAGCGCGAGCTTCGCGACGGGACCGTCTGTTACATCAACACCGATCTGTACACGGCCGGCCGGCTCGACGCGGGGGGCGTTCCGTCGCTGCGCGACTTCCTCGTCGATGTGGCGCGAGACGTCCCCGACACCGTCGGCTCGATGTACGACCTCTGGCGAGCCGACGAGTGGTCGCGCCAAACCGCGGAGCGACGCGCCCGTCCCATGAGCGACTTCGAGGTCGAGCTCAAAGCACTCGGAAGCGGCGCCGACTTCGTGCCGTTCCAGGATTTCCTCGGCCTCCCGACGCTGTCGATCGAGCTCAATGCGACCGGCGGGTACAGCTACGGCGCCTACCACTCGAACTACGACACCCGCTGGTTCGCCGAGCACGTGGCCGACCCCGGCTTTGTCCGCGGCGCGCAGCTCGCGCGCCTGCTCGGCACCGTCGCGTTGCGACTCGGCGAATCGCAGGTGCTGCCCTTCCGTTTTTCACACTATGCTCAACGCCTCGCCGACTACTCGTTGGCGGCGGCTCGGTGGCCGGTCGGCGCGGACGGCCGGGCGACAATGATGCTGGACCTGGCGCCGCTCGACGCCGCGATCGCCCGGGTCGCCGCCCGTGCCGCCGCGCTGGAACAGCTGGTCGACGACGGGCTCGTCACCGCGCGTCTGCCATCGTCGTCCACGGCGCGTCTCAACGACGTGCTCGCGCGGCTCGAGCAGCGTCTCCTCGATGAGAGCGAGCCCGCGTCGCGTCGTTGGTTTCGGCATGTCGTCTACGGCTGGGACATTTACTCGCTGTATGATGGACAGCCGTTCCCGCGCCTCGCCGAGGCAGTGCGGCTCCGCGACGCAGCCCGGGCGCGACGCGATCTCGAGCGGATCACGACCGCTGTCGATCGGCTGGGAGCCGGGCTGGACGAAGCCATCGCGTTGGCGCGATAGCCGGGCCGCCTCTAGTGTAGCGAAGCCAAGGTCTCGGTGTCATCCTGAGCCCAACGTCGCTTGCGCTCCTCAGGGTAAACTCCGCGAAGGATCTCGCTGTTCAGGCTTCTGACGGCAGAAGAGCGAGATCCTTCGTCGCTTCGCTCCTCAGGATGACAACGCCATTTCAGCGTCATACCACTAGCGGCGCACCCCGTGGCCGACAGATTGGGGCGAGGAAGGAGACTGACGTGAAGGGTTCCCGCCTGACGCACGCACTTCCATCTCCCGTCGTTCGCGCGCTGCGGCTCCTGACGGCCGTCGCACTCGTTGTCGCGGGCGCGTGTCGCGCACCGACGCGCGCCGCCGACACGGCGCCGTTCTTTTTCATACAGATGAGCGATCCGCAGTTCGGCTTCTTCACGGCGAATCAGGATTTCGTCCGCGAAACGTCGAACTTTGAGCGGGCCATCGCCGCGGCCAATCGGCTGCACCCCGCGTTCGTCGTCGTGACCGGCGACCTCACGCACAAGATGGGCGACCAAGCACAAATCGCCGAATACCGACGCATCGTCGGCAAGCTCGATCGTTCGATTCCGCTTTACAGCGTGCCGGGGAATCACGACCTCGCGCTTCCGCTCACAGAAGAAGGCGTTGCCGCGTACCGCAAGATGTTCGGCGCCGATCGGTACACGTTCAGGAGCGGCGCAGTGCTTGGCATTGTGCTGAACTCGTCGCTCGTAAAGGAGCCCGCTGCGACACCGCGCGAGACCGCCGAGCAGGAGCAGTGGCTGCGGGCCACCTTGCGCACCGCGCGATCGCGGGGATACGCTCGGATCTTCATCTTCCAGCACCACTCGTGGTTTCTCGTCCGGCCGGACGAGCCTGACCAGTACTACAACCTCCCACTCGCCACACGCCGCATGTACCTCGACCTCTTCCGTGAATCGGGTGTCGGGCACGTGTTCGCCGGCCACTATCACAGGAACGCGTTCGCGCGCGACGGTGATCTCGAGATGGTCACCACCGGCCCCGTGGGGAAGCCGCTCGGCCAGGACTCATCGGGGTTTCGCATCGTGTCCGTCGACGGCCGGCGTGTTTCGCACCGATACTACCCGCTCGACTCCATTCCCGCCGCGGTGACGGCGGCCGCAGTTCCGTAGCAGCACGGTCACGCATGCGTTACCGCATCGTGGCGTCGCACGCGTTCAGTACCAAGGTCGCAGTCGCACGATTGATCATGGACACCATGTCTCGAGGATCGGAGGAGCTATGAAGCAATTCGCGGATCGCGGAACAGCAAGGCGCGCCTGGTGGGCGACGGGCAGCGTGCTGGCGATGATCGTGCTCGCGCTCGGCGCGACGCCGGCATTGGCCCAGAACACGACGCTCAACGGCCGCGTCGTCGATTCGGCATCGGGCACGCCGGTGCGCGGGGCGCGCGTCTCGGTCACAGGGACGCGTTTGGCCACGCTGACGGATGCCGACGGCCGCTTTCGCATCGTCGGAATTCCTTCGACAGCGCGCGACGTGCGCGCCCAGCGGATCGGGCACAAGCCCGGCGGAACGACCTTCACCCCCGACGCGACCGGCAACGCGGCGGTGACGATCTCGCTGAGCGAGAGCGTGGCCACGCTGGACGCGCAGGTGATCACCGGCGCCGTGGGCGACACGCGCAAACGCGCGATCGGCAATGCCGTGGCGACGGTCGACGCCACCGACATCGTCGCGAAATCCGCGGTCTCCAACATCACCGAAGTGCTTCAGGCCAAGACGCCCGGGCTGACGATCATGCCGGGATCCGGCACGGTCGGCACGGCGGCCAACTTCCGCTTGCGCGGCGCGGGGTCGCTCTACGCAGGCAACGCGCCGACGATCTACGTGGACGGCGTGCGCGTGAGCCAGAAGGGCGAAGGCAACTACGACGTGTTCGGCCAGTCGACGAGCTCGCTCGACGCCATCAATCCGGGCGACATCGAGTCGATCGAAGTGATCAAAGGCCCGGCGGCGGCGACGCTCTACGGGGCCGAGGCGGCGGCGGGCGTCATACAGATCATCACCAAGGGTGGACGCGTCGGTCCCATCAAATGGGAGTCGCGCGTCGAGACAGGCAGTTCGGAATGGGACGAGAACCTTCGCCCCGTGAACTACGCGGTCGCGACCGCGGTGCGTCTCGCCGACACCGTCACCTGGCCGGGATTCAAAGGCAAGCAACTGGGTGACGTCATCTCGTTCCGCCCGATGAGCGACGGCCGCGCGCTGCGCAAAGGCGGGCTGGCGAAGTACTCGATCGCCGCGAGAGGAGGGGGCGACCGCTTCAATTTCTTCCTCTCCGGCGCGAGCGGGAAGGAAGACGGTGTCTACTACAACAGCTTCGCCAACCTGAACTCGCTCCGCGGAAACTTCTCCTTCGTGCCGTCCGACAAGGTCTCGTTCACGACCAGCGTGGGGCTGAGCCGGAATCACATTCGCCTGCCGTTGAACGACAACGTCGCGGCCGGAATGATCATCAGCTCGTACCTCGCCATTCCCGGTCGCACGTACGCGTTCCCGGCGGGGCCCGAGTACTCCACGATCACGCCGGAGATCGCGAACCTCTACGACAACCAGACCTTCGCCGATCGCTTCTTCTTCGGGAGCAGCGCGGACTACAGGGTGACCGACTGGTTCACGAGCAAGTTCCGCGTCGGGCTCGACGCCAACGTCGGATTGGCCGAGTTGTACTACGCGCCCGACCCGCGCGCGCCGTATCAAGCGCGGTTCAGTCTCGAGCTCGACAACACCAAGGGATTCATCGCCGAGGGACGCCCGTTCAACAAGGAGATCACGCTCAACTACGACGGCACGATCACGCGCAGCTTCACCCCGAACGTGGCGTCCAACACGTCGTTCGGAATGCAGTTCCTCGCCAACACGTACCATCGCACGGACGCCATCGGCACGGATCTGGGCAGCACGGGCATTCGATCCGTCTCCTCGGCGGCGGTCACCACGAGCCGCCAGTCGGATACCGCGCAGCGGTCGGTCGGCTTCTACGCGCAGCAACAGATCGCATGGCGCGACCGGCTCTTCGCCGCGGCGGCGCTCCGCATGGACAACAACTCGGCGTTCGGCTCGGAGCTCAATCGCGTGTTCTATCCGAAGCTCTCGCTGTCGTACGTCATCTCGGAGGAGTCGTTCTTCACCCTGCGCGGCGTGGACGAGCTCAGACTGCGCGCGGCCTGGGGCCAGGCGGGCAACGCGCCCGGTCCCCTCGACGCGGTGCGCGCGTACTCGTCGTCGGTCGTCACGTATCCCGCGGGTACGTCGTCGGCGTTGAGATACTCGTCGGTCGGCAATCCGAACCTCAAGCCGGAGCGTGGTTCGGAGATCGAGCTCGGCTTCGAGTCGAGCCTGCTGAGGAGCCGCGTCAAGATCGACGCGACCTACTACTCGAAGACCACGCGTGACGCGCTCATCCCGGTGGCGGTTCCGCCGTCGTCCGGCTTCACCGGCAATCAGCTCACCAACCTTGGCACCATTGCCAACAGCGGCATCGAGGCGCTCTTCACCGTCACGCCGATTCAGCGGCGGAACGTGAACCTCGACGCGACGCTGACGATGTCGACCACGAAAAACCGGCTCGTTTCGTTCGGCGACAACCGCGCCCCGATCCTTTTCGGCTCGTACGCCCCGTCGCAGCGCTATCAGGTGGGCTATCCCCTTGGCGCCATGTGGGCACAACAGGTTCAGCGAAACGCCGACGGGACGATCGTGAAGGTCGCCGGGCGTCCCGTGCTCGACACGGCAAGCGTGTACATGGGGTCGTCCGTTCCCACGCGCGAGATGGCGTTCTCCAGCGGACTCCGCTTGTTCGGGCGGCTTCGCGTGAGCGGCCTCCTCGACTACAAGTCCGGGCACTATCAGTTCAACGTGAAGGACTGGCGGCGCGACCGCGCCGGCGTCTCGTGGGAGACGGCGGACCCCGCGGCCAATCCGGACGAAGTGCTCGTCCGGCAATTCGCGTCGCAGACGTTCCTGCACATCCAGAAGAGCGACTTCCTCAAGCTGCGCGACATCTCGCTCGGCTACGAGCTGCCGGTCGGCTGGACGCGCGGCATGCTCGAGCGCGCGATGGTCACCGTCGCCGGACACAACCTCAAGGTGTGGACGAAATACGGAGGCGCCGACCCCGAGGTCAACTTCAACGGAATATCGACCTTCAACCGCAACGATTCCTGGACGGTCCCCATGGTGCGCCGGTATTCGGCCTCGCTCGCGGTGAACTTCTGATGCGCCGCCATCTTCGCAGGACGGCAACCGCCGCGCTCGCGTTCCTCGTTGGAGTCACCGGGTGCAAGGACCTGCTCAAGGTGACCAACCCCGGAGCGCTCAAGGAAGAACAACTCGGTGATCCGGCGCTCGAGCAATTCATCGTCAACGGCGGCATCGGCGAGTTCCAGTTTGCGTACGGGCAATACACCCTCTGGTCCGCCGTATTGAGCGATGAAGCGTTCACTGACCACACCAATGTGGGCGTCCGCGAATTCTCGCTGCACAACTTCAACGACCTGAACTCGACCAACGAAACCATCTTCGAGGTTCTGTCGCGCGCCGTCACGTCGGCCGACGACGGGATCGATCGGTTGAAGGCGATCCTCGGGCCGGCAGCGGCGACGAGCCTCAGCATCGCGCGTCTGCTCGCCTACGGAGGGTACGCCCACATCCTGCTCGGCGAAGGGTTCTGCGACGCACCCATCCGTCTGAGCGCCGCGCTCAAACCGCCCGAGCTGTTCGGGCGCGCAATCGCCCATTTCGACAGCGCTGTCACGATCGCCACGGCGTCGATGGCCGGTGCGAGCGCCGCGAACATCACGGCGGCACAGGACATCGTCAACATGGCGCGGGTGGGCGCGGCACGTGCCGCGCTCAAGGCCGGGGATCTGGCCAAGGCGCGCGGCTATGCCGCTCAGGTGCCCGCCAACTACGAAAAGCTCGCGTACTACTCCGCGAATTCAGTGCGCGAGAACAACATCGTCAATTCCGGCGTCCGGGCGACGGGCGCGTGGTTCAGCCTCCAACCCGCGTTCCAGGGACTGGCCGACCCGCGCGTCCCGCAGCCTGCGGTCACCCGGCCGGGACTCAACTCGCAACCGATCTGGGTGCCGGGTCGGCCGTCGCAGTACAGCGGCTGGCTCGCAACCGGCCCCGCGCAGACGATCGACATCACCAGCAACATTCGTTTCGCCAGCGGACTCGAGGCTGCGTACATCGTGACTGAGGCAGACGGCCCAACGGCGGCGATGCTCACCTTCGTCAACGCCCGTCGCGCCGTTGTGTCCAAACCGGCGGTGAACCTCACCGGCACCGCACTCATCGCCGAGTTCAGACTCCAACGCGCCCTCGACTTCTATCTCACCGGTCAGCGGCTCGGCGACTTGCGTCGGTACGCGGCGGCGGGTGCCGATCTTTTCCCCACCGGCAAATATCCAGTGATGCCGGATCCCTACGGCGCCGCCAAATGCTTCATAGTTCCATTGAGCGAGAAGACGAGTAACCCGAACTACTGACCTTTCTCGGCAAATGGGCATCTCATTGGCCTAAGGACCAACGGTTGAACGGCGGGCGATGTTTTATTGTCGCCCGCCGCCATGCGATCGACGACGATCTCCCGAAGCACCGCCTTTGCAGTCGCCGCGCTCATCGAGTGCGCGGCCCTTGGAGGTGTACTGCACGCCGGCTCCGTGCCTCAGGCGAGCGAACCTCCCAAGCGCGTGCTCATGGTCTACTCCGTCGCGGCGGAGCAGCCGGGGATCGCCGATTTCATTCGCCACTTCCGCGGCACGCTGCGCGGCGGCCTGCCGACGCCGATCGAGTTCTATGAGGAATTTCTCGACGCCACCCGCGGACCTGGCCTGGATCGCCCAGCGCTGCTCACGCGTATCCTGCGCGAGAAGTATGGCGACCTCGAGTTCGATCTGATCGTTCCGGTCGGGGCGGCTGCGCTTCGGCTCGCTACCGAGTATCTGACGCCGCTCTTTCCGAACATTCCAGTCGTTTTTGCCCTGACGGTCGGCCAGCGCGCCGGTCTCCCTGCTCTGCCCTCCAACGTCACAGGGCGCACCACCGGAGCTCCATTCGTTCCGACGCTCGACCTGGCGCGCTCCCTTCAGCCGGACGCCAGGCACGTTGTCGTCGTTGGCGGCTCCTCCGGCTCCGACTCCGCCATCGTGGCGAGCGTCCTCCGCGCCATCGCCCCGTTCCGCGACAGCCTGGCCGTGTCCGTGCTTCAGGGACAGGCGCTCCCCGATCTGCTGCTCGTCATGCGGAGACTCTCGAAGGAAACCATCGTCGTCTTCGCCAACTTCGAGCGGGATGGGCGCGGCCAGCCGTTCATCGCGGCCGAAGCCGCGGAACAGATCGCGGCGGCCTCCGGCGCGCCGGTCTATGCCCACGTCGCCACCGGACTTGGACGTGGAATCGTCGGAGGCGCCGTCGCCCACTACGACGTCGAAGGGACGAAGACGGGCGAGTTGGCGCTCCGCGTTCTGCGCCGTAGTCCGGGCGTGGCGATGCCCCCGGTTGAGGTCCCGGATCACACGCTCGAAGCGGATTGGAGACAGTTGCGTCGCTGGCACCTGTCAGAGCGTCGCCTGCCCGCCGGCACGCTGGTGCATTTTCGTCCGTCCCCAGCGTGGGAGCGCTACCGGATCGGCATGTTCGTCACGATCGCGCTGATCGTCCTCCAGGCCCTGCTCATTGCGCGACTCCTGATCGAGCACCGTCGCCGGTTGCACGCGCAGCAGATCGTGGAAGACCAGCTCGCCTTCGAACGGATGATCTCCGATCTCACGGTATTGCTCGTCGAGCACGGCGCCACCGACATGTCGTCCGCGCTCGGATTCGCTCTTGCGCGGTTGGGCAGCTATAGCGGCGCAACGGGTGCGCGTCTCACCTGCGACGTCGCGGGTTCCGGACCACGCGTCCTCACGTGGCCCATGGACGGCGATGGAAAGGGCAGCAGAACCTCGGGCGCTTATCGCATCTCGAACCCGAGCCCGAGCCCGCGCCCGGCCGGCGTGCCGCTCGCGCTTCCGCTGCTCACGATGGGCAATCGCATCGGAACGGTCGAGTTGCACCCACCGCGCGGCCTCGAGCGCTGGCCTGATCGCGTCGTGCCCCGCCTTCGATCGGCGATCGAGGTGATCGCCTCCGCAATCGCGCGGCGAACGGCGGACGTGGCGGCCGAGGAGTCGCGACGGCAGGTCGCGCACATGGCGCGCGTCGCTTCCGTCGGCGAGTTGGCGGCCACACTGATCCATGAGCTGGGACAGCCCCTCACCGCGATCGCCAACAGCGCCCACGTGGGTGGGCACCTGCTGGCAGGCGAGTCACCCGATCTCGACGACGTGAGAACGATCTTTCTCGAAATCGCCGAGGATGACGCGCGCGCGGCGGCCGTGATCGAACGCGTTCGCACTCTCCTTCAGAAGGAGGAGCCGCGGATGGAGGCCGTCGACCTCAATACGGTGTGTCGCGAGGTGGATGCGCTCCTGCGACACGACACCGTGATGCGCCGCGCCCGACTCGACCTGCGCCTCAGTCAGTCGCTTCCCCTCGTCCGAGGCGACCCGGTCCAGCTCAAGCAGGTCGTCATCAACCTCGTG
>Ga0137435_1000483_pt1 | contig 13310 bp, 29 predicted proteins | sample EasRivERMGT100_2_FD_104904 | JGI IMG/M metagenome (GOLD analysis project Ga0137435, IMG submission 104904) | Soil microbial communities from meander-bound floodplain in the East River, Colorado, USA - East River MetaG ERMGT100_2 | ecosystem: Environmental > Terrestrial > Soil > Floodplain ... | reverse complement strand
CGGGCGCGCGCGCGGAAGTGTGCAAGAGTGTGCAAGAGTAAGCAGCTCGCGCGCGGAAGTTAGAAGGGAGTTAGAAAAGAAAACTAACTTTATTTTCGATTTGCAATGTCGGCGAGATGTTTTAGGTAGGCTGGAGCCGGTTTGAGTTTTCCCTCAGCTCCAATGTAAGCTACTTCGCGCATGTATTCGAGCTGCGCCTGTAGTTGCGCGTTGACAACGGATTCCCTGCTCGCCGGTTGCACGGAAATTTATCTCCCGAGCGGAAGCGTGCGCAACGCTTCAATCACGTAGAGCAAAAACACGGCGATCCACAACGGCGCGCGCGGAGGTTGCATGGCTGCAGCGAATACGAAAATAAATCCGCAGATGAGCAGCAATAGTAAAACAGTGAGAACCATTTCGCGCGATCCTTTCTAGACTACTGCGACCCATCCCACGCTGAGGATCCCCGATGTTTTCACGTAAACCAGCGTCCCAGGAACACCCGTCTAGGCGCTGGTAAATCGACGACGGTGGCGCATCGATCACGCCTTCTGGCGATCCTGCGCCAGAGAATTGTATTTGTTGCGCCGTCAGCGCGGGCGCTGGCAACGATTCAAACGGCGCGCGAGGATTTGGGACGATGGGCATTTACAGTGTCTCGCCGAAATCCCCGCGCAACCACTGCACCACGATCACGACTGCGATCGCAATGGTCGCCGCCTCAAATAAGACGGATGCCCAATGCGACAGCTTTGCAGAGTCCACGAGATGCGCCTACGTAACGACCGCGAGCGTGTTGTTCAAGAGCTGCCACGTGGTCGCCGTGACGGCCTTCACCGTGATTCCGGATCCGATCGCTGCGGCACCTGTCACGGTTGTCACGCCGGCCGCGCCGCTGCGCAATGTCCCGCCCGTGAACGTCAACACGTTCTGATCGGCCGTTGCGCCGTAAATCTGAAGCACGCGCCCGATGTTCGCAGCGCCAGGAGCGGCGATCGACAGCGCCAGCACGCCGGCCTTGGTCATGAGGATAAACGCGTCGCGATCAATCGGGCACGCGCCGTTGACCGCAAGGCTTAGCACGGGCGGCGCGACGTTTTGCGCGAGCAGCCCGCCGAGCAGCCCGGTCAATTTATCAATTTCGGTCTGTGTCATGATCGTTTTCTCTCTTTCGACTTTTTGCCCTCAGCGTCATCGTCCTTTGATACGTCTTCGTCGGTGGTTACGGCTGCGTTCACGAGATCGCGCGTTGCCTCTGCCTCTTGGCGCGCGAGCGCCGCGAGTTGACGCGCTTCAGCAGCGATCACGCTCTGTGGAAGCGCGAGCGTTTCCAGTCGCGTTGCCCATTCGTCGAGTAATTCTACAATCATGATCGTTGATCCTTCTAAGGCGCCTGCACGTTGATCCCATTCGCAGCCAGGAGCCGCTGAATATCTCGCGTCGCTGCCTCGAATTCGTCGATATGGTCCGCAGCCGCTAACGCTTTCCAGAGCCGTTGCGTCGAATCGTGATCGATTTCAAAGAGCAACGCTGCAAGCCGGCCGTTGCCGGACTCCTCCCACGTTGGCCCGCCCTTGCCTTCGCCTTGCCATCGCGGCCCGAATTGCGAGAGGAATTGGTCGCGATCGGGATTCACAAGTAAGGCTTCCTCGCCGCCTCTGAAGAGTCCTTTTTTCCAAACGGACCACGTCAGCAGCACGCCGCCGGCAATACCGCCCGTAATCGCGATCGTGCCAGCCACGCCGATCCCGCCTCCGACCGCTGCCGCGCCCCCTACGCCGCCAGATGCGGCGGTAGCGGCTGCGCCACTCGCGGCGGCGACCGTCCCGCCAGAGCCGAGCAGGGAGCCCACAAGCACGCTACCCGCGCCGATCGCGCCGATCACGGCCGTTGTGCGGTTTGGTTCCACGGCGGGACCGTAGACCGACGTATTGCCCGGTCCCTTCATGGGGAGCTGCCCTTGCGCGTATGCAGAATTCGGCGAGATCAGATCGTCAAAGGCTGACTGTCCTGTTTGCGGGTTACGACGAAGAAACAGAAAATACGCCGCGCCTCCACCGAGCGCAATCACGGCAACCGCTTTGGCTTTGTCCATTACGGGATCACCACTAAGCACGCGACGGAGATTTCGACGTAGTTCCCCACGTCCGTTCCGGCGACACCGAGATAGATCGGCCGCGCGTTCTGTCTCAGCATGAGCCCACTGCCTGACACTGCAAACGTGCCCATTGTCACCGTTAAGCCAGGAGCCATCAACATACGATTCGTCGGCCCGACCGTATTCGCGATCCCGCTAATCGTGAGCAAGTCAACCGCGCCACTGATGTGCCGAACGCCTAATCCCTGCGTCGTATTGTATCCCGACGTTGACACATTGGACGCAGACACGATCGCCTGCATCGGCACGAGGTTGACATTTCCGCCCGATACCGTCGCGAGTTGAAACGTTGTTCCTGTTATCGAATCCAATTCGACAAAGTCAAGGCGACGCTTCAGAACGATAATCCGCGATCCTTGCGCCGAAAAACTTGCGGCGGCAATTACCGGGACTGACGTAGGCGTGACCACAAACGTCTGCACGATCTGCGCGATCGGCGGACCAAGGCTATTCGGCGTCCACCCGATCGCTTCGGGTGGAGGCGGCATCCGCATGGGGATACTCATTTGAACAGCATCCGCGTAAACGGCATCGTGGCTGCGCCTTGCGCAATCACCGAGAAATTTCGGATGTTATCGTGTCCGGTGATAATCAGCGTTCCGCCTCCGGGCGGGATGGGATTTCCACCAGTCGGCACGGCCGCTTGCGCGTCCGGACCATCGATCCGGTAATTGCCCGCGCCTGCCGTCACGTCGAAAATCATCACGAGCTGATAGAACACTTCCCCGTTGCCCGAATTCGCTTCGTTGATCCGTTGTGGCGCGGCATTCGTCGCCGTGCCGGTTGCAAAGTAGCACGCGCGTGGCGCGTTCAGGCTCCACAGCTTGCGCAGCTCGGCATCGTTGCGAATGAGCGCAAGGATCTCTTTTGCGATCGACGACAGGATCGGCGCGGCGATCGTGCCCTTGAAATCAGACACCCCGGAACCCTCCGCCCGCGCTCAATCCCCACGCCAGATCCGGCGGAGTGCTCGCGAGGTAATCCCACGCGGACATATTCGGATCGCCCAAGTTTGGCAGATACTTCGTATCCTCGCCGAGAAACGCCGGCCGTTGCGGCTGCGCCGTCCGTGTGATTTCATCCGGCGGCAAGAGTGGGCTAACTGAAGTCTGCCGCGATCTGGACAGGTAATTGACCGAGGACAGATTCCCCGGCCGTTTCTCAGTCGTCGCCGCGAGCCTGAATTGCTGGCTCAGCGGATTCGTCGCGCCCGAACCTTCAGAGCCCACTGGCGACGGATTATTCGGTTGCAGGGCCGTCATCGGGTTCACCCAGACGATCGGCCCGCCTTGCGCCTCCTGGATGCGCCAGACCACATATCCGGCCGCAGCCGTCAACGCGATGATCCCGAGCGCGCGTTCCTGTGTCATGCGAGCACGCTCCACAACGGCGTAGAGACTGGCACGCCGAGTTGACGCGCCACGTTCGCGGACCATGCGGCCTGCTCGGTTGCTGTCCATACACGCGCCATCTCTTCGATCGTCATGTCGAGCGTATAGTAACTCGACGCGCCCGACAGAATGAGATGTAATTGACGATAGAGCGCGTTCCAGCCGGCATCGATGCTTGAAAATCTCGTGATCGACGTGCCGGCAAGTGTGGGCAGTCCTGCGATTTTCAAGTCGCCAGGATTGTTTGCGATCTGCGGGATCGCGCCGGTCACGTAAAAGCCTTCCTGCCGTGCAATCGCTTGCGCGAACCGTTGCACTTTCGGGGAGTAACTCGTTGGCCCGCCATACGGCGACAGATCGAACGTTTCGGACGTGGTGACTGTTCCGGTCAACGTCTTCGATTTCCAGAGCCACGCGAGCACGAGCGCGCCGCCTCCGACCGCGATAGCTGTCTGCTCTTGCGTCATATGGCCCGTATGTTTCCGAGCGACCGTGCGCCCGCTTTGCCAGCCGGCGAAAACACGATCAACGCGACAACGCCGACGATCCCGAGCACGAGCACGGTTTCCGCTGTTTGCAGCCGGTCGGCGAGTCCTTTAAAGAATCCACCGATGCCCGTGCCCGGATCTTCGCGCGTCGGTTGCTCAACTTCGCCCAAAGCTGGCGCGCTTACCGTTGGCATCGCGCCGGTTGCCGTGTAGAACGCATTGGCGACGACGGCGCGCACATCATCGATGTCCGCGTGATCGACGCGCGTCTTGAGCGTGACGCTCGCCGTATACGACCAGTGCAACCATTCGACGTTGAGAATGCTTTGCATCCATGACGGTGGCGTGATAGTCAGCGTGAGCAGATCGAAATACAGGGACAGCCGATCGGCGACGGTCGATCGCACGCTGACTGCGTTAGTCGGGATGAGTCCAGCGGTTGTCCCGGATACGCTGAACGTGATCGTGCTATTGGCGCGAACCACGGAGGATCAATCCTTCAGCAAAAAGATCGCCGCGAGCAAGAGCAGCCCGCCGAGGATAAGGATGCCCGATCCGACTTGCACGCTGCCGGATTCCGGATTGATGGTCATGGTTCCCGCGCCAGGAATGGCAACTTGATGCGTGAGTCCATACCACTGCATCGCGATGTCATTCCCCGCGAAGATCGCTTGACTGAGTTCGCTAGCGGTCATGTTCTCACCGATCCGATAAAAGAACCAGAAGGCCGATCGCGACGACGACGATCCAGAGCGGAAAGCCGTTTGACGACGCGACCGGACTTACGCGCGGAACCAATGCGAGCGGAGAACTAACGGGTCCGTTGCTTCCGCCGTTTCCGAGCGTGCCCATCAGGTGCAGCTCGGCGTAACTGAGATCGCCGAATCCGAAATTCTGTTCCGCGCCTGATGTGGGCTGGATATATTCCATGCGCGTGCATCACTTCGAGAGCAGGAAATACGCGCCGACTGCCACGCCGGCCAGGACCAGATACAGCATCATGTTGTTCTGAGCTGGCGCCGCGATAGCGCCTTCAGGCACCGGCGCGAGTGCGGGTGAATAGATCCCGCTTGGCAGAACGCCGCCAGTGGAATACCCGCTCATCGGCGATACTTGCATCGTGGAGTAGTTCACCGGATCGTCGGGATACGCGAGCCCGATCGGGCCAACAGTCGGCGTCATACTCGCGGATGGCGCCGCGCCCATTGTGGTGACAACGGATGCGGTCGGCGCAGGCGCGGACACAAGATTCTGCGGGGGCGCATTCAACGAACTCGAATCGGTGCCCTGTCCCGTCTTGAGAAACGTGTTCGACCGCTCTAACAGATGCGGCAGCATGGATTGAAGCACGCGCGGCAAGTCGTCGCCGTAGCGCAACAGGTCAACGGTCGCTTCCTGCATCGCCACGTCTGTGTTGACGCCGCGCGAGGTCCACCAGTTGATCACCTGATCCTGCGTCCAGCTCGTGGTGAACGGTGTCCCGTCAGACGTGGTATAGCTCGGCATTGGCCCAGTCTCCAAAACGGCGCGCGACACTTTCAACGCGTCGCGCGCCCCCAGTCGAAAACGCGTTATCGCTGCGCGGGGAACGGCCCGCCGAGGATCATTTCCTGAATGAACCGCTGCCGATTGTTCGCGCTCGCTGCAATCACGTCAGACTGCACTTGGAATTGCGATCCGCCCGCAAGGCCGTCGCCGCGATACGCGAGCAGCGCGTTCTGCCCTTCGATGAACGACTGCAGGAAATACCCTTCGGCAATCAGGGCATTCCAATACGCTTCTTGATCGGCCTTGAAAACGATGTTGTCCTGATTGTTGCGGACAGGCTTATTGTCCACCGTGATCTGCGTGCGATCGAGCTGGAAATCCGATAGCGTTGCCAGTGTATCGATCCCGGCTGTGAGTCCCGTCGTTTGGATCGTGCCAGACTTGATCAGCAGATTCGTCGTGATCTGTTTCTGTAGCGTCTGGAGCACGGCCGCAGTGGTCAACGCCGTTTGCTGCTGTGCGGTCGGCTGTTCCGTGCGCACGACGACGCCGGAGCGCACGAGTCCCTCGAACTGTGTCAGCAGCGAATAGTTCAAATGGATCGACATGACGGGCGATCCGGTCGCCGACTGGAACGCCGTAAACGCAACCGTGGCGCCAGTGGGATCGCCGAGCGACGACGCATCGCCGAACGTCAACTGTGTTTGCAGTGTGTCGTTCCAGTCCTTCGCCATCCACATGAAATTTGTGTATTGGCGTTTTGTCGCCTGCCCTTGTCCGAGCATGGGACCAACCGGGATCCGCCACGTGACGATGAAATCATGCGTGCCTACCGTCCCGAGAAAATTCGAGACTTGCGGCCGGCCGGCCGGGAATTGCTGATACACGCCGTTGATAATGGACGTGCCATTCCCGCGCGCCTGAAACATCGACGGCCACAGGAATGCCGTCGCGCCGCTCATCTGGATCGGCGTGATATTCCCGAAGTCTTTGTGGATGCCCTGAATCTGAATGTTCTGCAGCATGTTCTGCATCGCTTCAGGCGCGACGGTCGCATAGTTGCCGACCGTGACAGTGATACGTCCGCGCAGTGAGATGAACACGTCAGCCACGGGCCGATTGAGGTTGAGCGTGCGCGGGAGGTTGACACGCAACGGCCCGCCGGCAGCCGTGAGCGCGATGTTCTGTTGGAAAAACAGCTCCGGCCCGGTGAATCGACCGAGCACGGATGCGCTCGCTTCGAGCGCCGCGCGAAATTGCGCGGGGGATACTTCGTCAGCGGCCATATTGTGATCCTTCCCGTGGCACCATCACACGGTATGCAGGAGTTGAAAACACGAATCGCGACCTTGACGCGCGATCCCCTTTGACCGACACGCCGCGACTAGGCTGCTAGTCGATCGACGTGCAGATAGTTGTTCGCCCACTTCGCCGCCAGATACGCAACGGCGACGAGCGCAATATTCTTCCAGTTCATGACGCCTCCTACATTTTCGCGAGCGGCGCGATTGCCATCCCCAGGAGGATGCCGATCAACGCTTCGAGAAAGACTTTCTGCATTGGTTTTCTCCTAGAGCCAGCCCGAAGATTTCCCGCCGGCCGTCGCGGGTGCCGTCAGCTCCGCAATGCGCGCTTGGGCCGCGCTCAAGTCGCGCTTGATTGTTTCGGATGCGCCTTCGATTTGCGCGAGCGCGTCTTTGAGTCTGCGAATTTCTTCCTCTTGATCGCGCAACGTGCGCGCACGTTCGGAGAGTCGAAACGCGCCGCCCGTTGGCGTCAAAACACACTGGCAGAATTCGCACGTGATACGCGCGTTCGTTGGCGCTGGCGGTTGATCGTCTGGATTTGGCGGGAGCGGATCGGGCATGGGAATCGCGAGACAGACTAATCGAAGAGGTTTCCCGCGTCAACACGTTTTTTCTCAAGGCTGCTCAAGACATGCTCGGACGGCACGCGATCGACGGCCGATCGCAGGGGCACATACCACGGATTTTTCCCGGTTGCGTCGGGCCGATCGGGATACTCGCGCGACTTTTCCGGCTCGGCATCATCGAACAGCACAAACGAGCGCGCGGTCAATTGCTGCACCTGCGTAGCAATGCGACTGCCGCACCGCTTCTGAATCACGTCGATATCGTGCTCCTGCACGCAATGAAAGAGTGCCCAATAATCGGCGATCGATCGCGTGTTGACCGGGATATCGATCGGCCGATGGCACGTAATGAAGACGTTCACGATATCCGGTTCGCAGTTCCGCAACGCACGCCGGAGCGCGGCCGGATCCCGGTGCCCTTCTTCGATAAATCCTAATTCGTCGATCAAGATGTTGATCGGCGTGGTCGGGTGTTCGTCGGTCCATCGGTTCAGCTCTTGAGAGAACACGACAAACGGGCGCCGCAGCTCATGATCGGCCGGCGAGTAGATCACTTCTTCAAGTTCCCCATCCGCGAGCGCCGGCATCGCTTGCTCAATCAGATCCCTGGTCGAGCGCACGCGGATCTGATTCGGACAGACCGGGATCATGTTGCGCGAATCAAAGATCGCGCGACGGATCGAATCCTTCCGCGTCATGTAGAGCCCGAGTGTAGTTTTCCCGCGCTTCCGCCGGCCAACAATCAAGTAGATCATTTTGCCTCACTTAGCCCATGTTTTACGAAACACGTAATTTCCCCGCCATTGAACGATCGGCAGGCCGGCCGATGTTCCGGTCGGTCTGCCGTTTTGCGTGCGTCCTGAGCCATCCTAGCGCCTTTACGGGGCTGTTGAAAACTCAGAAAAAAGAGCATTTCGGGCTAACTTTTCGCTTGACTTCACGGATATACCGTGCTTTCCGGCATTTCCGGCGATTTCCTTGGAACCATCTCGATCACTTGCGTCGATTTCTTCAGGAGCGCCAGCTTGCCGCTGACGATGGTCGTGAGCAACACGCCGAGCATGATTTCCTCTTGATACACGCCGAGACTCGCGTCGTATTTGTCGAGCACCTTTTTCGTTGCCGGCACGAGCGCGTGCTTTTCTTCAGCCGTGAAACCGAGCACGCCCGATTGCTCGCGCGTATACCCGCCACGCTGCGCCAGTCCCATCAGGAGCATGGACAGCGAATCATAAAGCACTTCGCACAATTCGGGCGGAAAGCTTTCGCCCTTCGCGCGTCCGGCTGTCTCAGGCGATCCCGTTCCACCGATCGCCGTGCGAAGCTTGTCCCTGGTATCGGGTCGCATGCGTTCCCAGTCGATACGCCCGTGATCGTCCAGCGTGACCGACAAGCGCGGAGCGGCTGCGCTCTTGGTCGATTCGCCGACCGTTTCGGTCGGGTTTTCGTTATTTCCGGCCTGATTTTCGCTGTTTCGCTTTTTACCCATCCCTAATCCCTTTCCCTTCAATGCGTTAGTAGACTATGGTGAAGCGCCTGAATCTCATATCATAGTTAGGGGTTAACTATAATATGAGATTACGGACTTTCACCATAGTCACGACTATCACAAGACTTGACTTCTCACCATAGTCGGGCGCATCATACGCGCCTATGGAAATCGTAGCAATGATAATCGGCGTTGGCGTCGCCGCCTTCGTCGGATCGCTGTCTGGTGTCTACTGCGGAATCCGCATAATGATCCCGACGATCGCGCATCTGCTCAGCAACGAACTCCCCGACGAGAAATGATCGGCACGCAACTGATCGAAGAACTCGTGCAATCCGTCGCGCTCTCGCATTGCGTCAAAGGGTATCGGCGCTGCTCACTGCTGATGCTCGCCGCGCCCGAGAGCGGCAAGACCACGATCGCGACAGCGGCCAACTGCACACACGTGAAACAGATCGCGATCATGAGCGGTCGATCGATCGTGCGCGAGGTTAACTCCCATCCAACTACAGAATTTCTACTCTTCAATGATCTCACCGTCATACGCGCGCTCAGTCAGAGCGCGGGCAACCTGCTCGTAACAATGCTCAACCAGCTCACGCAAGACGAGCGCGGCGCGATTGGCTTTGCCGGAAAGGAAGTCGAAGAAATCAAACGGCCCGCCGGCATCATCGGGTGTCTCGCGTTCAGCACATTTGTCGATCATCGCGCCCGCTGGAAGGAAGTCGGTTTCATTTCGCGGATGATCCCGTTCGCGTATTACTACGACGATGAACTCATCGCGGAAATCAAAGACGCGATCGACACAGGATCGCATGCGAAGCGCGCACAGGCGGGCGCGAAAATGCCCAAGGCCCGCCCGTCGCCGATCCTGGTCAAGATGGATCAGGATCTCACGCGCGCCGTGCGTCGCCTGTCCGATGCCCGCGCTAAAAAACTTAAACAGCTCGGGATCCGCTTGCTGCAAAACTATCACGTGCTCATCCGCGCGCATGCGTTGCTGATGAAACGCACCGAAGTCACTGCCGAGGACATGAAATTTCTTCGAGCGGTTGACGCGTATGTCTCGATTACCGAGTGTATGCCTCTCAACACAAACGGAAAGGACTAGACCGCGTATGGCAAAGAAAAATGAGGAACTCCCGCCGGCAACGCAGGACGGCGACCGGCCGGCATATAATCCGTTTCTCAAAGCGCCCGATGTAGGCGCGGACGGTCAAGACTTCGAGATCACGCAAGGCTTCACGCGGCGGAAGCCAGGATCGTTCGGCGAACAGATCATCATGGAAGTCACGCGCAAGGAAGATGGCAAGGTGTTCGATTTTGCGATCGGTGTCGGGTCAGTGAATCATCGGATCCTGTCCCGCCGTATGGGCGACGAGCGCGTCTGGCGCGGTCAGCTCAAGCTGCGTCGCAAACAAGGGGCACGCTCACCATTCGTGGAAATCGTCACTGACGGAGATGTGCCGTTTTAACGCGCTCGGCGCCCTTCAGGGGCACGCCGCGCGCTCCTGAAGGGATCCGCCTCATGGCATGGGACGACGACGAAGACGACGACGAGCAAGGCGACGACTTCGAGCTAGAACCATCAGACGGATGGGACGCATGGGAAATTCCGCAATCGTGGGATGAGTGGTGGGACTTCGATTGGGAGAGCTACGACGGCGACTATGAAGAATACGCAGTCTCAGCAGACTATTAAGGGGGATACGTGGCCGGCAAAAACCGCGCGATTAGCGTCCAGCTCTCGATCAAGGCTCCCAAAGGCACACCGCCGCACATCATCAGACAAGCGATTAAGCACAAGCGAGAAACGGGCGAAGACACTCCGGCAATTACGATCGAAATCGTTGACTGGACTGGTCGGGCCGGTGACGCACCAGTTGATCAAGCAGACGCATGGCGGCGACTTGGGCGAGTTATTGAAGCAGCTCACCTTCGGCAGGATCGGGAAAGTTGAGCATGTTACCGATCTTTACTGCGCGTATCTCGACTTTGATCGCATCAGCGTTCCACTATTACAGCCGATCTTCGCCGTCTGTCATATCGTTGGCGTGCGCCCAATGTGGATTGAGTCTCGACGCACGGCGCGAGGATGGCACATTAGGATCATGTTTCGCGATCGATTTGAGCCAGCCGAATTGGTCGCATTCCAAGCTGCGTGTGGTTCTGACCCCAGACGCGAAGCTCTCAATCTTATGCGCGTGCTCTGCATCCGACGTTGCGGAGCGTCGCCCTTCTGGCGCAAACGCTGGAATCTGCTCTACTCCGAAAAACTCCGATGAGTAAACCGGCCGTGCATCTCGTGATTACGCGCTTCGGACCGTGGCCCGAGGAGTATTACGTTCGGCGCGTAATCATTCGGCGTCGATCGCCGGGCGCATTCACAGCCCAGGAATACCCGCGCATTACATGGTGCGGCGATTGGTTTGACGGCGATTGGCCGGGACACTGGACGGCCGACCCGCGTGCATTTACATGCAAGCGCTGCAGGACAGCATTCAATGCGAAAATTTGACGCGCTCCGGAGGTCACAGATCATCATCCGCCTGTATGCGATTGAGCGGCAATTGCCAGGACTGAAATACGGATCCGGCAAGGATCGACAGCTCCGCGCCGAACGTGCAGAATTGTTAGAAGCCTTACAGAAAAAGGATCAGGAACTCATCACTAAATGGAACGCGAGCGGTTATCCGGCGATTTCTTAGCCTGTCGAGGTTGGCCCGAGCTGTGCTCTATCCACAGCCAGGAGCGAAACGACATGAAAAGCATTATCGAAGATCAACAAGACTGGACGATGCGCGATTGGGAAGTCGCCGCCGGCACGCTCGGCGATCAAGCGCGTTTCCTGATTGGGCTCTTGCTGCGCAGCGTGGCGCCCGATCCCGGCTGCGATACCTCTACGCAGCTCTGGCTGACCGCTCAGAGCGAGCTGGAGCGCGTGATCGTCCATCTGACCCAGGAAGCCGGCCGTTGCGCCAGACACGCCGAGAGCGAAGCCGATAAACTTGCGCGGTTTTTGGGCACGCGCGTGGATTATACGCACACGCTCAGGCTCGCGCTTGCCAACCAAAAGGAGCAACTATGAATCCGCGCGTGTTCTGGTATCTCATAGGCTGGATCATGTTTTCGACGACGGCATCACTTGGCGTGCAAGCGTGGATGATGTGGACCTGTTATCGCGCGTTCAACAGCTTTTAGACGGGTAGCGAAAGGCTCAATCAATGGCGAAGTCACCAGTAGCGAAGGAACCAGCGAACAAACCGATCACCGCGTTCAATTGTCAATGGCTCGTGCGCGATGCTGAAGGGGACGAGGAACTCGTGCGCGTGCTCGAAGAAATCACAGCCGAACAATGGATCGTACAGGAGATTTTCGCGTGGCCTTTGCATCCGTTCAAGATCGTGGCGTGGAGAGTCGAACTATGAGACTCATGTTCGTTGTCGCCGTCACGAGCGTGCATAGCTCGCCGGCTGACGGAAGCGCGATTGCTCATCCGGCATTTACGCTCTTGATTTCCAGCGAAGACGAGAGCGAAGCATACGAGTATGCATTCAATTCGAGCGCGCCTGCGCCAGATGCCGAGCTGCAATTACTCGCGCTCATCGGCGAAGCTTTACGCGAACGCATCAGCCAATTACGAGCAGTCAAATTCAACTAAAAACACACGTGAGCACGCCACTGGAAAAGGTCCGCAAACTAATCGCGCTTACCTCTTCACCGTATGAAGAGGAAGCACGGAGCGCGGCTATTCGCGCGTGCATGCTCATTCGCGAGCACAGAATGAGCGTAGTATGCGAAATTCCGGAGCCAATTTTCACGAAAAACACACAAGCGCGCGATCCAGACTGGAGATTTATTTTTGCGCGTTTTAACGGTTACTGTCTCGCGTGTGGCGTGCTTTACGATGTCGGAGTTCCGGTCTTTTGGAAAAAGAGCGTTGGATGCGTTCACGAAAATTGCTTTGAGAACAAATAATGAGGAAGGATTGAGCCAATGATTAAACGCGCTCCTAAACTCCCGACACTTGTTAGGCTCGAATGTATTCTCATGCCAAACGGCGAAATTATTTGCGAAGGCCAAACACTAGGATGGTTGCCGCACCTTGGGAAGTATCTTTACGAGGTAACAGACGAACAATTAAGATAATGGATATCGTGACATTTTTCCGGCTCCTTGAAATTTGCGGACTCGTAAGTATCAATCCGATAAAGCGTCAGCAGCAACGAAAAGAAATACAATCCGCAGCCGCGCGCGAACTCGCGCGACTCGATCGCGAACGCTGCAATCAGTCAGACACAACCGGACCGAGGCATTTACTCGGATGCCGCTCTGATATCTGTCACGCGTGTCAAGATTATCTTGCGCGATTAGACAAGTAACTTCCGCGCGCGAGCTGCTTACTCTTGCACACTCTTGCACACTTCCGCGCGCGCGCCCG
>Ga0137435_1000482_pt1 | contig 13316 bp, 10 predicted proteins | sample EasRivERMGT100_2_FD_104904 | JGI IMG/M metagenome (GOLD analysis project Ga0137435, IMG submission 104904) | Soil microbial communities from meander-bound floodplain in the East River, Colorado, USA - East River MetaG ERMGT100_2 | ecosystem: Environmental > Terrestrial > Soil > Floodplain ... | reverse complement strand
TAAGAAGGTCCTCGGTGGGCACGAGCCAGTCGCAGATGTGAAACGCAAGCAGGCGCTTGTCGCCGGCGCGCTCGATCTGGGGCTTGAGCAACGGGTCCCACCACACGTGATAGGCATCCACGACAATACCTACGGCCCCGCTAGCGCTCCGGTCCAACTCGTCGCACAGGTCGAGCGCCTGCGCCAGCGTGTTCACGCAGGCGCGATCGGCGCAGTACATCGGGTGCAGCGGCTCGATCGCGAGCGGGACGCCGGCCGAGCGCGCATGCTCGAGCACCTCGCCGATCCCGTCCCTGACCATTTCGCGCGCCCCGCCCAGGTCCTTCGAGCCTGCGGGCAAACCGCCGACTACGAGCACCAGGCACTTCGCCTCCAGAGCCGCGGCATCGTCGATCGCTCTCAGGTTGTCGTCGATCGCCGCCGTGCGCCCCTTACGATCGACAGCCGGAAACATGCCGCCGCGGCACAGCCCGGTCACCGTAAGGCCATTGTCTCGGATTGCCTTGGCCGCATCCTTCACGCCCATCTGGGCGAGCTTGTCGCGCCAGGGCGAGATGCCGCGAATGCGGTGGCGCGAGCAGCCCTCTATCATCTGGCGCAGGGTCCACTTCTCCCGCACCGTGGCGGTGTTGAGCGAAAGGAGGTCGGGATCCGGCGGATTCATCGTCGGACTTCCCTAGCGCGGGGAGCTCGTGGTTCCTCTCCGTCGCGAAAGCGCCGTATGACGCTCCATTCAGGTAACGCCGCGCGTCGCAAGGAATTGCCGCATTCGGCGGCAGGCGAGCGCCGGATTGGACAGCAGCCCCGCAGCGTCGGCAAGGCGGAACAGCTCGCCGAGGTGCAGCAGGCTGCGCGCGCTCTCCTGCCCGCCGACCATCACGAAGTGCTCCTGGTGGCCGTTGAGCCACGCGAGGAACACGACACCGGTCTTGTAGAAGCGCGTCGGCGAGCGGAAGATGTGGCGCGACAGCGGCACCGTCGGCGCGAGGATGTCGTGATAGCCGGCGCGATCACCGGCCGCGAGTGCCGATAGCGCGCCCGATGCCGCTGGCGCAATCGCATCGAAGATGCCGAGCAGTGCGTCCGAGTACCCTTTCTCGTCGCCCTCGATCAGCTCCGCAAAGTTGAAGTCGTCCCCCGTGTACATGCGCACGCCCGTGGGCAAGCGCCGCCGCATCGCGATCTCCTTGTCCTTGTCGAGGAGTGAAACCTTGATGCCGTCCACCTTCGCTGCGTTTCTCCGGATCACGTCGAGACAGACCTCCATCGCCTTCCCGTGCTCCCTGCTGCCCCAGTAGCCCTCCAGCGCGGGATCGAACATCTCTCCCAGCCAATGGATGACGACCGGCTCCCTCACCTGCGAGAGCACACGGTCGTACACTCGCCCAAAGTCTTCCGGCGATTTCGCGCAGGCTGCCAGGGCTCGGCTCGCCATCAGCACGATGCGGCCGCCGAGCTTCTCGACGGCGGAACACTGCTCCTCGTACGCAGCGATCACCCGATCGATCCCCAGGCCCGGGGCGGGTTCCAGGTGGTCGGTGCCGACCCCGCAACCGACCGTCGCGCCGGGAACATCCTTCGCCGCTTCCAGCGTGCGCCGGATCAAATCGAGCGAGGACGGCCAGTCCATGCCCATGCCGCGCTGCGCCGTATCCATGGCCTCCGCGACGCCAAGGCCCCAGGACCAGAGGTGCCGGCGGAAGGCGATGGTCGCATCCCAGTCCACCGCCGCTTCAAGCCACGGTTCCCGCGGCGACCACGGATCAGCCACCACGTGCGCCGCGGCGTAGGCGACACGCGTGAACGGCCGCGACGGTTTCTTGAATTGTCGCGGCTCGCGCACCTGGTACGTTTCCAACTGCCGGTTGGCAGCCGGCAGCTGGATCGTCTGAAAAGCGTCGCGCTTCATATGCCCTGGGGATGTCCTAGCACCTTTACGCCCTCAACTTCGGAATGTCCACCCAGCGGCGCGCGCGCCAGGACTTGAGCGCGCAATCGACAAGCTGCAGTCCCTTGGCGCCTTCCAGCAGGTTCCATTTGAACGGCGTTCCTTCGCACACGTGGCGAATGAAAAGCTCCCACTCGGCCTTGAAGGCGTTGTCGTAGGTGACGCTATCGGGGACCTCGCGCCAGTCGGCGGCAAAATCGTGGGTCTGGCGCTCATCGGGGTTCCACACCGGCCGCGGCGTATCGCCAAGCGACTGGATAAAGCAGCGCGTCAGGCCGGCGACTGCTGAGCCCCTCGTGCCGTCCACCTGGAAGGTGACGAGATCGTCGCGGCGCACGCGCACCGACCAGGAGCTGTTGAAATGCGCGATCACCCCGCCCGCGAGCCGGAACGTCGCGTAAGCGGCGTCGTCGGCGGTGGCCTTGTATTTCCCGCCGGTTTCGTCCCAGCGCGCCGGAACATGCGTGGCGCCGAGGCAGGACACGCTCTTTACTTCGCCGAACAGGTTGTCGAGCACGTAGCGCCAGTGACACAGCATGTCGAGGATGATCCCGCCGCCGTCTTTCTTGCGATAGTTCCAGGAGGGCCGCTGCGCCGGCTGATCGTCGCCCTGGAACACCCAGTAGCCGAATTCGCCGCGCACCGAAAGAATACGGCCAAAGAAGCCTTCGTCGCGCAGCGCCTTTATCTTCAGGAGCCCCGGAAGCCATAGCTTGTCCTGCACCACGCCGTGCCTGACTTTGGCCTTCCTGGCTGCGCGATAGAGCGAAACTGCGTCTGCAAGCGTAGTGGCTACCGGCTTCTCGCAATAGATGTGCTTTCCCGCGGCGATGGCTTTCTTGAGGAGCGCGGGACGCAGCTTGGTCGAGGCTGCATCGAAAAACACGGTGTCTTCGCTGCTTGCCAGCGCCGCATCCATGTCCGTGGTCCAGCGTCGAACACCCTGTTCGGCGGCGAGCTTCTCCAGCTTCGCCGCATTGCGGCCGACGAGGATGGGGTCGGGCATGACCCGAGTGCCGTCCGAGAGCTGCACCCCGCCCTGCTTGCGGATGGCCATGATCGAGCGCGAGAGGTGCTGGTTCATGCCCATCCTGCCGGTGACACCGTGCATGATGATGCCGAGTCTTTTTTCAGCCATACCCTGTGTACCGCCGGTCAGGCCCGGCGGTGCTCCCCCACCTTCACTATTTTCATCGTGTTCGTACCGCCGGCTTTTCCGATCGGCTCACCGATGGTGAGCACGATGATATCGCCCTTCTGCACGACGCCGTTCCTAACCAGGACGTTCTCGGCCTCCTCCAGCAGCTCCTCGCGGTCGTCGCCGATGTATTTCACCATCAGGGGATAGGTATCGCGGAACAGCGCGCAGCGGTAGCGCGTCACCGTCTGCGAAGTGAGCGCATAGATCGGCACGCCGCAGTTGATCCGCGACATCCACAGTGCGGTCGAGCCCGACTCGGTCAGCGCGGCGATCGCCTTTACCTTGAGGTGGTAGGCGGTGAAAAGAGCCGCCATCGCGATCGACTGGTCAACGCGGGTGAAGACGCGGGCGAGAAAATCGCGGTCGAGCGTCACCTCGGCCGAATCTTCCGCCACTTGGCAGATGCGGCTCATCGAGGCGATGGTCTCCACCGGGTACTTCCCGCTCGCGGTTTCAGCGGAAAGCATCACCGCGTCGGTGCCATCGAGCACGGCGTTCGCGACGTCCGAGACTTCGGCGCGGGTAGGCACCGGGCTCGAAATCATCGACTCCATCATCTGGGTAGCGGTGATGGTCAGCCTGTTCTGCTCGCGCGCAAGCCGAATCATGCGTTTTTGCATTGCCGGGACCGAGGCGTCGCCGACTTCCACCGCGAGGTCGCCGCGCGCTACCATGATGCCCTCGCAGGCCGACATGATGTCGGTGAGCGCCGCCGGCTCGACGGCTTCCGCGCGTTCGATCTTGGCGATCAGAAAAGCCTCGCCCCCTGCGGCGCGAAAGAGCTGCCTTGCCATGTACATGTCGGCGCTCGACTTGGGAAAAGAAACGGCCAGGTAATCCACCTTGATTTTCGCCGCGGTGCGGATATCCTCCATGTCCTTCTGGGTGAGCGCGGGCGCGGTGAGGCCGCCCCCCAGGCGGTTGATTCCCTTGTTGTTGGAGAGCACTCCGCCGTGGCGCACGCGGCAGTGGACCTCGTTGTCCACGACTCGTTCGACGTCGAAAACGATCCTGCCATCGTCAAGCAGCAGCACGTCGCCCGCCCGCACGTCGCGTGGCAGCTCCTTGTAGTCGAGGCCGACCCGCTTCTCGTCGCCCTGCTCGCAGTCGGCGTCGAGCACGAAGGCGTCTCCGGGTTTGAGCGTGACTTTTCCTTCCTTGAACTTTCCCACCCGGATTTTGGGGCCCTGCAGGTCGCCCATGATGCCCACGGTGCGCCCGGTCTTGCGGCAGGCCTCGCGCACCAGTTCGGCGCGCCGCTCATGGTCCGCGGCTGTCCCATGCGAGAAATTCAGCCGCACGACGTCCATGCCGGCGAGGATCATCCGCTCGAGCGTTTGAGGGTCGCTCGAGGCGGGCCCGAGCGTGGCGACGATTTTGGTGCTTCTGTGCATTGACCCTCCGGAAAAACCGTTCTACTTTACCAGATGCCTATGAGACGACTTCCTCTCCAGGAAAGGAAATGCGCATGGACCGTCCCAGCAATCCAGGCAGGCGCGCGGCTTTGGTCGCGCCCGTGGCCGCCGCAGCGCTTCTGAGCGCCCCAGCGATGGCGCAGGGCCGACGCGGCATGGCAGAAAGGCCCCCGCTTCCGGCTTCGGCCGAAGAGCGGCGCGTCCTCGCCGTGCTGGATGAGGTCTATCGCAACCATCGCTACCTCAGCGTTCCGGAGCCCGATGGTCGCCTGCTTCGCGTTCTCGTTGAATCGATCGGCGCGAGACATGTCGTCGAAATCGGAACCTCGACCGGTTACTCGGGATTGTGGGTCCTGCTCGGTCTCGTAAAGACCGGCGGCAGGCTGACCACCTACGAGATCGATCGTGGTCGCCATGAGATGGCGCGCAGCAACTTCGAGAAAGCAGGGGTGCTTGCGCGGGCGACGCTGGTGCTCGGCGACGCCCATGAACAAGTGACCAAACTGAAGGAACCGATCGACCTGCTGTTCATCGACGCCGACAAGGAAGGTTATCCCGATTACCTGAAAAAACTCGGCCCGCTGGTGCGAGCGGGCGGGCTCATCGCCGCGCACAACATGGCCTCGCCCCCGCCCGACCCGCGCTATGTCGAGGCCGTGACCACCGACCCCGCCTATGAAAGCGTCTTTCTCAACATGCATGACGCCGGGATGGGCGTAACGCTCAAGAAACGCTAAACCGGACGCAGCGGGGCGCCGGTTTAGCTCCGCGCGTTGGAGCGGACAGCAGCCGCCCAACGCGCGGGACCTGTTCAAAGGGCTGCCGGCACAAGCCGACCGAAGATGGCCTTGGAATCCTTTTTTTTGGCAGGGAACGCCCGGTTTCGGCTATATTTCCGGTCTGCGCCAACGCTCAAGACCTATACCGACAGGGAGAACACAGGTGCTTGCCACGCAGATTCGCCAGAAGGACGGGATCTTCTACTTCGGCAGCGTCCGTGCGCCCGAGCTGCTCGCCAAGGTCCGTTTCATTAGCCGTTTTTACGGCGAGGGGGCGGAAATCGCCCCGGTGCGCATCTCCCAGGACGACGAAATCGCCCAATTCATCGCGAAGATCGAACGCACCGACAAGGCCTTTCAGAGGACGCTATCCCGGGCCAAAGTGCGCCAGCTCAAGAACTTCTACGAAACCGCCATCACGCAACCGCCGATTCCCGGAACCGTGCTGCTGTTCACCTCGGAGAAACTGCGCTTCCAGCCCGCCAACGGCAACGACTCGGTCGGTACGCTGTCGGAACCGCAGTCGAAATTCCTGATCATCGACGGCCAGCACCGGCTCGCGGCGTTGCGGTTTTATCTGGAGGAGCATCCGGACGACGCGAAGACCATCAACGTGCCGTGCGTGATCTTCGATGGTCGCAGTGAGGATTTCGCCACCGAGATGTTCGTGATCATCAATTCGACGCCTACGCGCATCAACAAGAGCCATCTGGTGGACCTCTATGAGCGCGTGTCCTGGGCGGAACCCCACCGCAAGTTCGCCGCGCGCCTGGTCGGCAGCCTCTACAGCGAGGGGGACAGCCCCTTGCGCTACCGCATCAACCGGCTGGGCGGGCGCAGCCAGCAGGACAAATGGATTCTGCAGGCGGAGCTGTTCAATGAATTGCACCGCTGGGTCAACCGCGACTGGCGCCGCATCCAGGTCGCAGGCGGGAGCAGCCGTGAGGTCCCGCGCTACTACGCCATGGTCCGGGACTTTCTCAAGGCGGCCGAGCGGGTGTGGGGCGAGGCCTGGGGCCACGCCAACTACATGGTGACCAAGCCGGTGACGCTTAAGGCGATGATCCGCGTGTGCGCCGATCTGGCGCGCGAGGACGGCGATTCCGCCGAGGGCCGTCCCAAGCGCTGGGAGGAGCGGCTCGGACCCTGGCGCGAGCAGATGAAAGCTTTCCGCTCTGAAGGTTTCTACGAGCGCTTTGCCGCCAAGGGAGAGGTCGAGCGTGTCTCGCGCGTGCATCGCGAGCTCGCCCGCGCCGCGGGAATCGAGACCCGGCCAAGCAAGTAGGACCGGCCTGCGGGCACGGCTGAAGCCTCAAGCCGGCGCGCGCTGCTCGAGGATTTCAATCGCCGGCAGCTTCTTGCCTTCGAGGAACTCCAGAAAAGCGCCGCCCCCGGTCGAGATGTAGGAAATCCCCTCCGCCACGCCGTACTTGGCGATTGCAGCGAGCGTCTCCCCGCCGCCGGCAAGGGAAAACGCCCGGGATCCCGCAATCGCCTGTGCGAGCGCGCGCGTTCCCTGTCCGAACTGATCGAATTCAAACACACCGACCGGCCCGTTCCAGACGATTGTCCCGGCCCCCGAGAGCGATTGGGCGAAAGCCGCGGCAGTATTCGGCCCGATGTCCAGGATCATGTCGTCATCGCGCACCTCCTCGACGGGCTTGATCTCGGCCTTCGCCGTCGCGGAAAACTCTTTGGCGCAAACGACGTCGGTCGGAAGCGGGACATCTCCGCCTTTGGCGCGCAAGATGCCGACGATCCGTCTCGCCTCGGCGACGAGCTCAGGCTCTGCAAGCGACTTGCCGACCTTCTTTCCAGCGGCAAGCAAGAAGGTATTGGCGATGCCCCCGCCCGGGATGAGCCGATCGACTTTTTCCGCAAGCGCTCCGAGGGCGGTGAGCTTGGTCGAAACCTTGGCTCCGGCAACGATGGCAACCAAGGGCCGCGCGGGGCGCTCCAGCGCCTTGGAGAGCGCCTCGATTTCCGCGACCATGAGCGGACCGGCGCAGGCGACCGGCGCATACCGGGCGATGCCGTGCGTGCTTGCCTCGGCCCGGTGAGCGGCACCGAAGGCGTCGTTGACGTAGACGTCACACAGCCCCGCCATTGTTTTCGCCAAGGCGTCATCGTCTTTCTTTTCGCCCTTGTTGAACCTGCAGTTCTCCAGGAGCACCGCCCGGCCCGGCTCGACGGCGACCCCTCCCAACCAGTCGCGCTTGAGCAGGACCTCCCGGCCAAGCAGCGCCGATATATGCCCGGCCACGGGAGCAAGTGACTCCTCTTCATTGAACTGTCCTTCGGTCGGGCGGCCCAGGTGCGAAGCGAGCATCAATCGCGCCCCTTGAGCGAGCGCATGCCTGATGCCCGGGAGGGTCGCTCGAATGCGCGTGTCGTCGGCGATTTTTCCGCCCTGGATCGGGATGTTGAAATCGACCCGCATGAAAACCCGCTTCCCACGCAGGTCGAGGTCGGACATTCTGAGAACAGACATGGGGGCTTGGGACCCGGTAAGGGCAAGCGAGCCCACAGCTCCGGGCTCCGTGCGCTTATTTCGCGTTCATCAACGCCACGGTGACATCGAGCATGCGGTTGCTGAATCCCCATTCGTTGTCGTACCACGAGGACACTTTCACCAGGGTACCCCCCGACACTTTGGTAAGGGTGGAGTCGAAGATGCTCGAAGCGGGGTTATGGTTAAAATCAATCGAGACGAGCGGGTCTTTGTTGTATTCGAGGATACCCTTCAGGTCGGACTCCGAAGCCTGCCTGACAGCGTTGTTGACCTCGTCCACCGTCGTCGCGCGCTTCGCCACGAAGGAGAGATCGACGATCGACACGTTGATGGTGGGCACGCGAATGGCGTAGCCGTCGAGCTTGCCGTTTAGGTGCGGCAAGACCAGGCCCACTGCGGCTGCGGCGCCGGTCTTGGTCGGAATCATGTTCATGCTGGCCGAGCGCGCACGGCGCAGGTCTTCGTGATAGACGTCAGTGAGCACCTGGTCGTTGGTGTAGCTGTGCACCGTGGTCATCAGCCCGCTCAACACACCGATTCGGTCATCCAGCGCCTTCACCAGCGGCGCAAGGCAGTTGGTCGTACACGAGGCGTTCGAGATCACCGTATTCGCGGCCTTCAGGGTCGTGTGGTTCACGCCATAGACGACCGTCGCATCGACATCCTTGCCGCCGGGCGCCGAGATGATCACTTTCTTCGCACCCGCTGCAAGGTGCGCGGAAGCTTTTTCCTTGGTCGTGAACAATCCCGTGCACTCGAGAACGACATCGATTTTCAGATCCCTCCAGGGAAGCTCTGCCGGGTTGCGTTTGGCGCAGACCTGGATGCGATCGCCGTTCACCACCATGGCATCGCCCTCCACGGCCACGGTTCCCGGGAATTTTCCGTGGGCGGTATCGTAGCGCGTCAAATGCGCGTTGGTCTGGGCGTTGCCGAGGTCGTTGATCGCAACGAATTGCAGGTCGTGCCGCTTGCCGCCTTCATAGTGCGCACGCAGGATATTCCGGCCGATACGGCCGTAGCCGTTTATTGCCACTCGAATCGTCATCGCTTAGCTCCAAAAAATCTCGAATCTCTACAAGACACTTTTCACGGCCTTCACCACCTTCTCGACGGTGAAGCCGAAATACTCGAAGAGTTTCCCTCCCGGTGCCGACTCTCCGTACCGGTCGATGCCGACCACCGCACCTTCCAGGCCTACGTACTTGCGCCAATAGTCGCTGACCCCGGCTTCGACGGCCACCTTGCGAAGGGTAGGGATGAGCACGACGTCTTTGTACATCGAAGGCTGGCGGTCAAAGACCGAGGTACAGGGCATGGATACGACGCGCACCGGGATACCTTCCTTGGCAAGCTCCTGCTTCGCGCCGATCGCCAGCTGCACTTCCGAACCGGTAGCGACAATCACTGCCTTCGGTTCCTGCGCGTCGGAAAGGACATAGCCGCCGCGCCCGATCGCGGCGATCGTATGCGCATCGCGTTTCTGAGGAGGCACGTTCTGACGCGTGAGCAGGAGCGCCGTCGGTCCGTCGGCGCGCTCGATCGCGGCGATCCATGCGGCGACAGATTCGACCGAGTCGCAAGGACGCCATACGTCCATGCCGGGAATCAACCGGAGCGCCGCGGCGTGCTCCACCGACTGGTGCGTGGGTCCGTCCTCGCCCAAGCCGATCGAGTCGTGCGTGAAGACGAAGATCGAGCGGATTCGCATCAACGCCGCCATACGCAGCGCGTTACGCGAATAATCCGAGAAGGTGAGGAAAGTACCGCCGTAGGGGATGAAGCCGCCGTGCAGAGCGAGTCCGTTCAGGATCGCGCTCATACCGAACTCGCGCACGCCGAAGTAGATGTAGTTGCCGCCGCCTTCGCGTCCGACCGGTTTTGAACCGGACCACAGAGTAAGGTTGGACCCGGTGAGATCGGCCGATCCGCCAACCAGTTCAGGCAGCACTGGAGCAAGGCCTTCGAGCGCGTTTTGCGAGGCCTTGCGCGTGGCGACGGCTTCCGCCTTGGCGTTGACTTTGTCGAGGAGCGTGGCGCAGCGATCCTTCCAATCATCTGGCAGCTCCCCCGCCGCGCGGCGGCGGAATTCGCGCGCGAGTTCCGGCTGCGCCTTTTCGTATGCGGCGAACTTGTCATTCCACGCCCGCTCGAGCGCCGCCCCGCGTTTCCTCGCATCCCAGCCGTCGTAGACGTGCCGAGGCACCTCGAACGGGGGGTAGTGCCAGCCGATCGCCTCCCGCGCCGCTGCAACCTCCTCCGCCCCAAGCGCCTCTCCGTGCGCCTTGGCCGTGCCGGCGCGCTTGGGCGCACCCTTGCCGATCACCGTTCTGCAGCAGATGAGGCTGGGTTTGTCCGCGATCGCCTTGGCGGCGTGAATCGCGCGATCGACCCCTTCGACGTCGTGACCGTCGATATTCGGGATAACGTGCCAACCGTAGGCCTCGAAACGCTTCGGCGTGTCGTCGCGGAACCAGTCCTTTACTTCGCCGTCAATGGAGATCCCGTTGTCGTCGTAGAGAACAATCAGCTTGCCCAAGGAGAGGGCGCCCGCGAGCGAGCAGGCTTCGTGCGAGATGCCCTCCATCAGGCACCCGTCGCCGACCGAGACGTAGGTATGGTGATCGACAATATCGAAGTCCGGGCGGTTGAACTCCGCGGCAAGAATGCGTTCCGCGATGGCCATGCCGACGGCGTTTGCCAACCCCTGCCCCAGGGGGCCCGTGGTGGTCTCCACGCCCGGAGCAAGTCCGTATTCCGGATGCCCGGGAGTCTTCGAATGCAGCTGGCGAAAACGCCGCAACTCGTCCATCGGCAGGTCGTAGCCCGTAAGATGCAGCAGCGCATAGAGCAGCATCGATCCATGGCCGTTCGAGAGCACGAAACGATCGCGGTCGGACCATTTCGGGTTGGCCGGGTTATGGCGCAGGTGCTTTCCCCACAGCGCCAGCGCGATTTCGGCCATGCCCATCGGCATGCCGGGGTGACCCGAGTTCGCAGCCTGCACTGCATCCATGGCCAACGCGCGAATCGCGTTGGCCAGGTCTTTGCTCATGTAGGGATAGGATCGGAAGGATTGGACTAAGACTCTATAATTATCGGTGAATCTCGCTTGCTTGGCGAGACAAGATACGGAAATGGAGAAAAACAGTGAGCAAACTCGCGTTCATCGGCCTTGGGGTCATGGGGTTTCCCATGGCCGGACACCTCGTCACTCGCGGCGGTCACGAGGTCACCGTATACAACCGCTCTCGCGCCAAGGCTGAGGCCTGGGTTTCCAAGCACGGCGGACGCCATGCTGAAACTCCGGCGAAGGCCGCCGAAGGCGCGAGCATCGTATTTTCCTGCGTCGGAGACGATCCCGATCTTCGCGAGGTCACTTTGGGCGCCAATGGCGCCTTTCAGAAGATGGCCAGAGGCGCGATCTTTGTGGACCACACGACTGCCTCGGCCAAAGTAGCTCGTGAGCTTGCCGGGGAAGCTGAGAAGCGCGGGTTCGAGTTCCTCGACGCGCCCGTGTCGGGAGGCCAGGCCGGCGCGGAGAACGGGCAGCTCACCGTGATGGTGGGCGGGGATGCCGCGGCGTTCGAGCGGGCGAAGCCCGTGATCTCCCATTTCGCCAAGGCGGTCACGCTGTTGGGGGGGTCGGGGGCAGGCCAGCTCACAAAGATGGTGAACCAGATCTGCATTGCCGGACTCGTCCAGGGGCTTTCAGAGGGGCTCAATTTCGCCCTTAAGGCAGGCCTGGACGCGAAGCTCGTGCTCGACGTGATCTCGAAAGGTGCTGCGCAGTCCTGGCAGATGGAGAACCGCGGTAAGACCATGGTGGACGACAAGTTCGACTTCGGTTTCGCCGTGGATTGGATGCGGAAGGACCTGCGCATCTGCGCCGAAACCGCCCGGGAAAACGGCGCCCAGCTTCCGGTAACCCAGCTCGTGGCGGGCTACTACGATGAGTTGTCGAAGCTCGGAGGCGGGCGCTGGGACACTTCGAGCCTGATCCGGCGGCTGCGTCGGGCATAGGCGCCGTAGCGCGGCGTTCCTGGGAGCGCCATGAGCATGCCGTTTCAGTGGCCGCGCGCGTACGCGTCGGCAGTCAATCCTCCCGAGGAATCACCCGAGCGTTCGCTCTGGTTCGTGTTCCGCCGTGGCGAACTTCTGGTCTCTGCGATCCCCGCTCCGACCGCAATCCCCCATTGCAATAACCCCAAGGATTTGGGTATGATGCCGCTGCGTACACAATATCTAGGGGTCCTTGGCGCCGAGCACTGTTTCTCGGCCGAGGCGGCGGCGGAGGCTCAGCCGCCCCAAGGGTGGAGTTGGCAGGGGTTGCGCGGCTTGTTTGGCGCGCTCGACGACGCCCAGTTCGCGCTTGCGGGCCGGGCGGTGCAGATCGTGGAATGGGACCGCACGCATCAGTACTGCGGCGCGTGCGGGGAAGTAACGGTAGCGCGGACGAACGAGCGCTCGCGGGAATGCCCGCGGTGCAGGTTGGTGGTGTATCCGCGGCTGGCACCCGCGGTAATGGGATTGGTGCGGCGGGAAAGATCGCTGCTCTTGGCGCGCTCGCCGCGGTTTCCGGAGGGCATGTACAGCGCCCTGGCAGGGTTCGTGGAGCCAGGAGAAACGCTGGAACAGTGTTTGGAGCGCGAGATTTATGAGGAAACGGGTATTCGGGTACGCGATGCGCGCTATTTCGCAAGCCAGCCTTGGCCGTTCCCGAATTCGCTCATGATCGCTTTCTTCACCGACTATGTCGCCGGCGAGATTCGCGCCGATGGAGTCGAAATTGTCGACGCGCAATGGTTTGATGTCGAAGATTTGCCGCGTTTGCCTGCGAAAATCAGTGTGGCTCGCAGGCTGATCGATGCGGCAATTGGGGAGATGCTTGCAGCTTAGTTTGGCATCTCATTTGTCAATCGTCGTGGGGATTTATGCAAATTGGACGGATTACACATTGTTGCGAATCTGTACCGTTGCGAGGGGGATGCACGGTACTTGACTGACGCAGCCGCGCTGCGTCAATTTTGTCACGACTCCATCAACAGGGCCGGCCTGACTATTCTCGGCGACCTGTTTCACGAGTTCGATGGTGGCGGAGTTACCGGTACGGTAGTGCTGGCGGAGTCGCATCTCGCGATGCACACCTGGCCGGAGCTTCAGAGCGTTACCCTCGACGTCTACGTCTGCAACTACACCCAGGACAACAGCGCCAAGGCGCGCCAGGTCGTCGCCGACCTGATGGATCTTTATCGTCCCGAGGAGCACATCCAGCACGACGTGCCGCGCGACAAGCGCCTCATGAACGAGTGGCTGAACGGGGATTACGGGTTCTTCGTGCGCTCATCGAAGCTCATCGAGGCCTCGAAGACCCGCTTCCAGGATATGGAGATCCACGAAACGCCCCAGTTCGGCAAGCTGTTCCGCCTGGACGGCTGCTTCATGACCTCCGAGCGCGAGG
>Ga0137435_1000481_pt1 | contig 13342 bp, 9 predicted proteins | sample EasRivERMGT100_2_FD_104904 | JGI IMG/M metagenome (GOLD analysis project Ga0137435, IMG submission 104904) | Soil microbial communities from meander-bound floodplain in the East River, Colorado, USA - East River MetaG ERMGT100_2 | ecosystem: Environmental > Terrestrial > Soil > Floodplain ... | reverse complement strand
GTGCCGGCTCGCGGGGTCGATCGAGAGCGCGCCGTCGCCGGTGAACCAGAGGTCGCCGGTGACGGTGTAGCGCGCGATGCGGATCCGGGTCGAGTCCAGCCGGTCGTAGTGGACATAGACGTAGGGCCGGGTCGGCCAGCCCGGGTCGACGGCGATCCCGAGCAGCCCCTGCTCGCTGTACAGCGCGCCGCGCACGTCGGGAATCGTCACGACCGGAGTCGGGACGAGCGTGCCGTCGACGACGAGCCGGATGCGCCCGAGGATCTGCTCGTTGAAGAGCAGGCGGCCGTCGGGCAGGAACGCCATGCCGACCGGGAAGTCGACCCCGCCGACGACGATCGAGTCACGGAAGTCGTTCGGGAGCGATTGGGCCCGCGCCTCCGGCCCGGCCAGGATCGCGACCGCGGCCAGCGCCGCGATCGCGAGCACCGCCCGTCTCATGCCGGCACCCGGGCGTGCAGCAGCCGGAGCAGCGCCCGGCAGAAGTCCGGCAGGTCGGCCGGGGTCCGGCTCGAGACCAGGTGTCCGTCCACCACCACGCTCTTGTCCACGAACGTGGCGCCGGCGTTCTCGAGGTCGTCGCGGATCGCCGACACCCCGGTCACCGTGCGGCCCTTCAGGATTTTGGCGCTGATCGGCACCCAGCCGGCGTGGCAGATCATCGCGATCGGCTTGGCCGCGCGGTCGAACTCACGCACCAGCTCGAGCACGGCCGGCAGGCGGCGCAGCTTGTCGGGCGCCCAGCCCCCGGGGATGACCAGCGCGTCGTAGTCCGCGGCGCGCAGCTCGGCGATCGTCCGATCGGCCCGGCAGGGGTAGCCGTTCTTCCCCGCGTAGACGGCCTTCTCCGGCCCCGCGACGGCGACCTCGAAGCCCTCCTCCTCGAGCCGGAGCTTCGGATACCAGAGCTCGAGGTCCTCGTAGCCCTGCTCGACCAGCACGACCGCACGCCGCGTCGACGACATGAGTGCCTCCCTCAGCGATCGTAGTGAAATGTGGTCCGCCCACCGGCAGCCCGGGACCGCATCAGCATAACTCCGGGGCGTGGGGTCGTGCAGGCGTTCGGCGTTTGCGGAACGCCACCCGCGCACGGGATACTGCTCCGCATGTCCCGCGGACTCCCCGCCCGGATGCTGATCGGACTGGTCGCCGGGCTGGCGCTCGGGATCACGGCGCACGCCTTCTTCGGCGGACAGCCCGGCCTCGAGGGGCTGGTCCGCTACGTGACCGAGCCGGTCGGCCGCATCTTCCTGCGGCTCCTCTTCGTGCTGGTCGTGCCGCTCATCGTCTCGGCCCTCGCGCTCGGCGTCGCCGGCCTCGGCGACCTCCGACGGCTCGGCCGCATCGGCCTCAAGACCTTCGCCTACACCGTCGTCGTCTCGTCGATCGCCGTGCTGATCGGGGTGACGATGGTCGGGGTGTTCCGTCCCGGGACGGGGCTTTCGCCGGAGCTGCGCGAGCGGCTGGCGACCGCGCCGCCGCCCGCGGCGGCGCCGGCCGCGGGCACCACCGGCGTGGACTTCCTCGTCAACCTGGTGCCCAACAACCCGATCAAGGCGATGGCCGACGGCGACATGCTGGCCGTGATGGTCTTCGCCCTGCTCCTCGGCATCGGGCTGGCCGTCACCCGCACCGAGGCGGCGCGGCGGTTCGAGGAGGCGCTCCAGGGCCTCTACGACGTGGTGATGAGCCTGCTCGGGATGGTGCTGCGGCTGGCCCCGATCGGCGTCGCCTGCCTGCTGTTCACGCTGACGGCGCGGCTCGGGGTCGACATCCTGCGCCAGCTCGGCGCCTACGTGCTGGTCGTGGTCGGCGCGCTCGCCATCCACCAGTTCGTCGTCTACTCGGCGTCGGTCGCCTGGCTCGGCGGCATGAGCCCGCTCAAGTTCTTCCGCGCGATCCGCCCCGCCATGGTCACCGCGTTCTCGACCGCCTCGAGCAACGCGACGTTGCCGACCTCGCTGCTGGTCGCCGAGGAGCAGCTCGGGCTGCCCTCCCACGTCTCACGCTTCGTCCTCACGCTGGGCTCGACGGCGAACCAGAACGGCACCGCGCTGTTCGAGGGCGTCACCGTGCTGTTCCTGGCGCAGGTCTACGGCGTCGAGCTGAGCCTGGCCAGCCAGGCCATCGTGGTCGGCGTCTGCATCCTGGCCGGCATCGGCACGGCCGGCGTGCCGGCCGGGTCGATCCCGGTGATCGTCATGATCCTCGGCATGATCGGCGTCCCCGGCGAGGGCATCGGCCTGATCCTCGGCGTCGATCGCTTCCTCGACATGTGCCGCACCACGCTCAACGTCACCGGCGACCTCGCCGCCGCCGTGGTCGTGTCGCGCGGCGAGTCGGAGCTCACCGTCCCGGCGGAGGCTCCGGAGCCCGGCTACGCCGTCGCGGACTGATCGCCGCGCACCCAAAACGAAGGCGGGACCCGGTGCTCCGGGTCCCGCCGTTTTCGTTCCGCTCGAGCGACGCGGATCAGCGATAGATCTTCTTCACACGTCCCCAGGTCCCGGCCGCCGTCGGCACCGCGTCCAGCAGGATCTGGCCGCGGATCTCGCCGCCCGTATAGCTCTGGGTGTGGATGTTGACGTAGAGCAGACCAGACTTGAGCTGCGCAACGCGGGCGTTGGTCAGCGGCTGCGAGTCGGTGAATCTCCAGACACCGTCGATCGGCGACACATGCGTGTTCGGCGCCGGCCCGGTCGCGGGGAAGCCACGCACGACGCCGGCGCTCACGCCGATCGCCGCCGGGCCGTGGATGTGGCCGTTGGTGGTCGGGCTGGTGAGGCCGGAGAACGTGACGTGGAAGGTGAGAGCGTTGTCGGCCTCGACACCGGTCTCACTCAGCACCAATGTCGCCGAGCCGACTGCGGTCGAGGTACCCGTGCCGCCCGGAGGAGGGCACGGATCCGGCAGCGTCTCGACCTGGCACGGGTCGAGATTCGCGTGGAAGTTCGTGATGATCTGCGCGTGACTGACGCCGCAGAGCGTCACGATCCCGGCGACAGCCAGGAGGGTCGTGTAGCTCAGTCGCATGGGGGGTCTCCTTTCGGATGAGCAGCGAGTAGCGACGAACGTGGAGAGAGGCCGGCATTCCAGCGGGGAATTCGGCCATCGGCCCAGGGGAAAGAGTGGTCCCCCCGGCGGGCCGAGTCAATGACGATGATGCCTCCCGTCACCGATTTCGGGTGGAAACGATTCTGCCGACCCTCCAGACCCCGATTCCACGTTCGGTGTCGCTGAACACGGGGCGGTTTCGACCCCTGCCCAACCGACCTCGATTCACGTCGCTGAACTTCGCTCGAGCGACGATGTTTTTCGCTTCACGCTCTGGCGGAGAGCAGGGTGTCCGGATATAGAATCATCCGGCTCGGGAAGACTGAGACGCTTCTCGCGCTGTCGGTTTCCGCGATCGGCCGCCCGATCCCAAGCCCCCGACTGGAGAGCCCACCATGCGCCGCACCCTGCTGCTGCTGCTGCCGGTCGCCGTCGCCTCGCTGCTCCCGATGGGCTCCGCGTTCGCCGCCGACGCGGAGAATCACTGCCTCGCACGCGCCAAGGTGACGCCGTTCGAGGACCACTCCGGCGCGCTGATCGAGCGCGACGGGCTGCAGCGCGCGCTGCGCTACGCGCCCCCGGCGCGGGCCAACGATGCGACGGCGCTGGTGATCATCCGCGCGCTCGCCGGCACGTGGGACGCGGACCAGAACTCCAACACCATCAAGGACACGATCACGGTGGTGCCGGGGACGCAGGTGCGCTGGCAGTGGGTCGAGGGCTTCCACAGCATCACCGACGGCCACGACAGCGGCGACGCGGGAGCGATCTTCAACTACGTGCTCGACCAGGCCCATCCGGTGTTCGACACCACGCTCGCGACCATCGGCGAGCTCAACTACTTCTGCTTCGTCCACGAAGGCATCATGCACGGCGTGATCAACGTCCGCGGACCGGCCAGCGTCGAGCCCGGGGTGGGCGCGGTCGCCGCCTTCGCGCGTCCGCCGTCGCCGAATCCGAGCCGCGCCGGCTTCGCCTTCTCGATCACGCTGCCGCGCGAGACCGACGTCACGCTCGACGTGCACGACGCGTCGGGGCGAGCGGTGGCGCGGATCCACGACGGTGCGCTGGCGGCGGGCGAGCATCCCTTCGCCTGGGACGGGCGGCTGAGCAACGGCCGCGCGGCCAGCAACGGCGCCTACTTCGTGAGGATGCGGGCCGGGGGAGTCACCGACTCACGCCGCATCGTGCTGCGCCGGTAGGCGGCGTCAGGGGCGGTCGGGCGTCAGCCGCACGCCGTAGCGGGCCATCGCCATCTCGACGATCTCGCCGATCAGGTCGGCGTACGACCGCCCCGACTTCTTCGCGGCCATCGACAGCTCGGCGCTCGGCAGCAGGTAGGGGTTGGGGTTGACCTCGAGGACGTGCGGCCGCCCCTCCTTGTCGAGGCGGAAGTCGATGCGTCCGTAATCCTTGAGCTGCAGGGCCTGGTAGGCCTGGACGGCGGTCTCCTGCAGCTTGGTCACCGTCGCCTCGTCGAGGTCGTCCGGGAAGAACGGCTTGGTCGACTCGTAGGCCGCGGTGCCCTCCTCCCACTTGACCTCGGACCCGGCGATCTTCGGCGTGCCCTCAGGCAGCTTCGACAGGTCGAGCTCGATCACCGGCAGCGCCTCGGGCTTCTCGTTGCCCACCACCCCGACGTACAGCTCGCGCCCCTCGATGAACTCCTCGATCAGGGCCGGCGTGTCGAATTCGGCGTGGATGTAGTCGATCCGCTCCATCAGCTCCTTGATCGAGCCGCAGACCGCGCCGAACTGGATCCCGATCGAGCCGTCCTCGCGCTGCGGCTTCACGATCACGGGGAACTCGATGTCGTGCGAGTGCTCGGTGCGCCCGCGGTAGACCGTGGTGAAGTAGGGCGTGTGGATGCCGTGGAAGGTGAAGATCTTCTTGGCGATCCCCTTGTCCTGCGCGAGGTAGAGGCCGCTCGAGCCCGCCCCCGTGAAGCGGCGGCCGAGCAGCTCGAGGTAGCCGGCGACGTTGGTGTCCTGCTTGTCGTCGCCGGCGAAGCTCTCGACCAGGTTGAACACCAGGTCGGACTCGGATTGCGCCAGCTCGAGCAGGCTCTCGCGCGTGCCGTCGAGACGCAGGAACACGGGGCTGTGGCCGGCCTTCTTCAGCGCCTCGTAGACTTCCTGGACGTCCTCCTCGGGGGACTTCTTCTTCGGACGGGCCCCCTCCTCGCGGGTCTCGTCCTCGTCCCACCAGTAGTCGTACAGAACGCCGATCCGCAGCTTCGCCATGGCGATCCTCGCCGTCTCGTGTCGTCCCGATCCCTGGGGGTCGGCCGGGCTAGTCCTGAACGAACCTTCCGCGGGTCAAGTAGTTCATCGCCAGCGTCGTGCCGTAGGCGGTCAGCTCGATCACGTACTCGGGCTCACGCCCGGTCTCGGCGTAGAGGTCGTGCTCGCGACAGGTGCGTTCGATCCGCTCGATCAGTGCCTTCACAATCGGCCGTTTCACGCCCGTCCAGTAGGTGATCTTGCTGGTCAGCGCGACCCGGTTGTCGGCGATCACGTCGCAGGCCGGCCGGATCCCCTTCCGGCGCCGCCCGCGCGCGATGAACATGTCGGCGAGGTCGGTCTCGAGCGCCACGTTGACCGCCGCGCCGTTGCGCCGCATGAGCCGGCGGTAGAAGTCCTGCACCGTCACGGTCATGTCCTCGACCGTGATGTCGAAGTCCCCCGTCGACACGATGGGGTCCTGGTCGCGCACGCGGCGCACGACGCGATCAACATAACGCAGTTTCCGGATCGCGGGCCACGCCCGATAACGGCGGCGCCACTGTGAGCCCGGTGTCAGCCAGACCGCGAAGGTCTCGGCGAAGTCCTCGTCGGGGTGCTTCTGCGCGTACCATCCGGCGATGTGCCGCACGTACTTGCGGCTGAACGGGACCGGCCGGTAGTGGTCGCGATAGCGCCGGTTGTAAGGGCCGAACAGGTGGCGCCACTCCGGCGTGGTGAACAGCCGGTACGCGTAGTTGAAGGCGTGACCGGCCTCGTGCCGCATGTACATCATGATCTCGCGCTCGTCCTCGAGGTCGTTCATCTCCTTCTCGAGGACCGCGAGCTTGGGATCGGCGAGGTAGAACGGGATCCCGATCACCGGCTGGCCGTCCGGACAGCCCCATTCGTCGGTGAGGTAGCACACCGGCTTGAAGCGCTTGACGTGTTTGCGCTCGAGCTCGCGGGTCAGCTGGTGGACGAAGCGCTCGACCGGCGAGCCTTCGAGGCGCAGCCCGAGCTGGCTGATGCGCTTGCCGAGCAGCTCCTTGACTTCGGCGCCGGATTTCTCGAAGTCGGACACGGGCGGCGATGCTAGCCGCCCGGAAGGCGCGACGACAAACTCCCGGCCGGGCCGCGGGCTCTTGACGGTCAAAGCCCGGTCAAATGAGCCGCTTCCGGCCCCCGCTCGCGGCCGGAAGGCATCCAACCACCACGTTCCGGGGTGTCCGCCGGCGCGCTCGCCTGCTAGGCTCGCGGGTCCGCGGTCCCATCCGAAGGTCGCTCCGGTGCCGCGGAACCCTCCCCCTTCGTTTCCTCCTGGAAAGGAGAAGCTCGTCATGCAGCGTTCGCGCTTCCTGGCCGCGACGGCGTCGCTGGCCCTGTTCCTCTCCGCCGCGATGGCGGCCGCCGAGCCCCAGGTCTACAAGCTGGACGGCAGCCACACGCAGGTCGGATTCAGCGTCCGCCACTTCTTCAGCAAGGTGCCGGGGCAATTCGACAAGTTCGACGGCGAGATCCAGCTCGACGACAAGAACTGGGCGAACTCCTCGGTCAATGCCACGATCGACGCGACGTCGATCGACACCAACAACGAGAAGCGCGACGGCCACCTCAAGAGCCCGGACTTCTTCGACGTCGCGAAGTACCCGACCCTGACCTTCAAGAGCACCAAGGTGACCTCGGCCGGTGAGGGCAAGCTCCAGGTCGCCGGCGACCTCACCATCCGCGACGTGACCAAGCCGGTCGTTCTGGACGTCGACATCCTCGGCTCGGGGCAGATCGCGATCCAGGGCAATACGATGACGCGCGCCGGCTTCGAGGCCCGCACGCGGATCAACCGCAAGGACTACGGCATCCTCTGGAACCGCACGCTCGATCAGGGCGGAACGATGCTCGGCGACGACGTCGACATCGTCATCCTGGTCGAGGCGGTGAAGCCACAGCCGCCGAAGGAAGAGGCCAAGCCCGCGGCCACGCCCGCGCCGACCAAGAAGTAACGGCGCCGCGCCATTTCGGCCCCCCGACCCCACCGGGTCGGGGGGCCTTCTTTTTTCCGGCCGCGGCGCAAGCCGCTGCGAGGCCGTCGCTTCGTGGCACGCGGCCCCGTTCCTCCCACCCCGCACTCAAGCCCGCCTCAACCCCGGCCCGCGAGCGTGCAGGGGCCCAGCGGTGGCGAGCAGCCGGTGCGCATCGCGACCAACGCCGCAGGCGAGCGTGTGGCCGAATTCCGTGCGCGGAGGGTCGCGCCATGACCGTCCGACACGTCACGCTCGTCCTCGCGGCGTTGCTTCTGGACCTGGGAAATGGGGAGTGCCAGCAGGGGCGCTTCCCGAAACACCGCGGCCCCCGATCACCCGATCGGGGGCCGTGATTGTCCGTGCGAACCGGCGGGATCAGCGGCCGCCGCCGCCGGCGCTCGAGTCCGCCGGCGCGGCGCCGGTCGAGTCGGCCTTGGCCGCCGCGCTCGGGTGCGCGGTTTCCCACGCGGCGATCGCGGTCTTGAGCTCCGCGGCCTCGGGCCCGGCGTTCATGCGTTCGAGCAGTGCGAGCTGCTCGCGCGCCTTGCCGGCGTCGCCGCGGTCGAGCCAGGCCTCGCCGAGGTACTCGCGGGCCGGCGCGTAGTCCCACTTGATGCTAAGGCACTTCTCGTAGGCCTCGATCGAGCGGTCGAGCTTGCCGGTCTTGCGCGCGCAGTAGCCGACCAGGTTCCACGCCTCGTGGTAGTCGGGCGCCAGCGCGACCGCGTTCTCGCCGCGATCGAGCGCCTTCTTGAACTTTTTCTCGGCGTTCTTGGTCTTGCCGTCGGCGAGGTCCTTCTTGGCCTTGGCCACCTCCTCGTAGGCGAGGGCGTAGGTCGCCTCGGCCTCCGCGCGGGCCGACGAGACCGCGGCGCCGGTGGAGGAGCTGGAGCCGGGCGCGGTCGGCTGCGACGGGGGCGGCGTGGGCTTGGGGCTGCCGCCGCCGAACGAGGCCAGCGCGGGGGCGCTCAGCACGGCGACGAGGGCGATCGAGATCGGGATCGAACGGCGCATCATGTGGCTTCCTTTCCGGGGAGTGAGTTCAGGCCCGGCCATTCTGATGCTTCGACGGCCGGAGAGAAAAGGCGTTCGGGGCGAAGCCGCCCGCCCCGGCATCCCCGCCTCCGCCACGCCTCTGTGCCGCAATGGCTTGGAGCGCTGCGACCCGGCCGACGCCGCGCGACTCAAGCCCCGCTCAAGAGCCCCGGCCGAGCCTCCCCCCCCGTCGCCTACGGCATCCCGCCGCGCGTCATTCGGATGGAAAGGAGAATCGCCCCGTGCTCCAGGTCACCCGTCGCCTCGGCCGGCTCGCCGGCATCCTCGTCGCGCTCACGGTCCTCGCGGTTCGGCCCGCGCTCGCCTTCGTGGATCAGAACACGAACCGCCTCGACGACCGCATCGAGCGCGTCCACGCGATCGGGTGGAACGCCGCGTTCGTCAACGACGACCCGACCGGCCGGATGCGGATCGGCGTCGAGAATCCGCTCGGCATCGTCTACGCCGTCTACGTCCGCTACGACCACCACCCGGGCGCGCTCGACCAGACCCGGCTGACCGCGACCGGGGTCGTCATGGCCTGGCCGTTCCGCTACATCGACTACATCGAGTCGCGCGCCACCTGGGCGCAGATCCAGGCCATCCTCGGGCTGCCCGGCGTGACCCGGGTCGAGGCGGTGCCGGTCGACTACGCCACCAACCACTACGGCTCGCGCGTCGTGCGGTCGCGCGACTCGCGCGGCCTAGCCCAGTCCGAGAACTACGCGCTGTTCCCGAGCGTGCGGCAGGACCTGGGGCTCGACGGCGACGGCGTGGTGATCGCGCTCCTCGACACCGGCGTCAACGACGAGACCGACACGATCAACCCCGGCTACCCGGGGCACGAGGCGCTCAAGGGCAAGTTCCTCGGCGGCGGCGAGTTCTGGTGCGGGCAGGCGCTGTGCGTGACCGCGATGAACGCGAGCGCCAACCCCGTGGACCACGGCGCCGAGGCCTCCCATTACCACGCCACCCACTGCGCCGGCAGCGCGATGGGCACCGGCGGCCTCGGCGGCTTCTTCGCCGGCGTCGCCCCCGGCGCCCGGCTGGTCGACTGCAAGGTGCTGTCCGACGCCGGCGCCAGCGTCGGCGGCAGCCCGCGCGGCGGCGAGTGGTGCATCGCCAACCGCCACACGCTGTGGGCCGGCCTGACCCCCGGCAGCAAGTGGCAGGGCATCGACGTGCTCAGCATGTCGCTCGGCTCGACCGAGTGTGCGACCGGCAGCGGCACCAGCACGGGCGCCGGCTCGGAGATCATCGACGTCGCCGTCGACTCCGGGCTGGTGGTGGTGATCGCCACCGGCAACGACGGCAGCACCGAGTGCATCGCCTCGCCGGCGTCCGCGGACAAGTCGATCGCGGTCGGCGCCAGCGCCCACTACCGCACGCTGGCCCGCGGCGACGACAAGGTGACGAGCTTCTCGAACGAGGGCCCGCGCGACGACGACGGCGACGCCGACCACCTCGACGAGATGAAGCCGAGCGTGATCGCGCCCGGCGCCGGCATCGTCTCCGCCAACGGCGACTTCACCTCCGACGGCACCGCCTACGTGCAGCTCTCGGGCACCAGCATGGCGTGCCCGCACGTCGCCGGCGTCGCCGCGCTCGTCCTCCAAGCCAACCCCGGGCTCACGCCGCTCCAGGTGCGCGCGATCCTCCAGAACACGGCGGACCACGACACCCCCACCGAGAAGGCCAGCGGCGACCGCGGGCAGGATCCCTTCGGGCTCGACGCCAACTACGACCCCGGCTGCGGCTGGGGCCTGGTCGACGCCTACGCGGCCTGCAAGGAGGCGCTGAACTCGACCACGGGCGTGCAGGTGGTGCAGATCCGAGCCACCGCCGAGCCCGCGCTCGGCCGCGTCGACGTGCGCTGGGTGACGCAGCGGGAGCATCCGTTCCTCGGCTTCAACCTGTATCGCGCGCCGGACGCCGGCGGCGCGCCGGGCGCCTTCGTCCAGCTCAACACGCTGCCGATCGCGGCGGCCGGCGACCCCGTGATCCAGGGCGACGACAACCGCACCGCCTACCTCTACGCCGACACCGACCCGGCGCTGGTCGTCGGGCAGCGCTACTGGTATCGCGTCGACTGGGTCGACGCCGGCGGCCAGCCCCACCCCGAGCCGCCGGTCCCGGTGGAGCTCGGCACGCTGGCCCGGGTGGCGACCGCGTTCTACTCGATCGTCCACAACGCCGTCGACAACGACCTCCTGGTGCGGCTCGGGAGCGACGCCGACCGCGATCCGGGCGCGCTCGGCAACGCGGACTTCGAGGAGCTGGGGCTCGGCGAGAGCCAGCAGGACAGCGCGCGCGTCATCCTGCCGGCCCAGATCCCGCCCAGCACCGGCACCTCGACGATCGGGACGATCGAGCACTTCTGGTCGCAGGGCTTCAAGCAGGGCGACGGCGCCGAGCCGTTCCTGCCGCCCACGATGGCGCACCCGTGGTTCCTGCGCGTCGTCGACGCCGGGTTCGTGAACCGCACCGGCCGCGTCACCGGCTTCTCGCTCTTCGTCAACGACTCGCCGGGCAGCCCGGGCGGCGTCACCTACGTCACCAACCACGCGCCGATGCCGCAGCCGACGCTCGAGGGCGGCGTGGTCCCGGTCACGCTTTGGATCCCCGAGCAGCAGACGACCGCCGTGGCGGTCGCCAGCTTCCACGGCGCCGCGGATCCGGGCGGCGTGCGGCTCCGACTCGAGCTCGCGGGTGCCGCGGGGGCTCGCGCCACGGTGTTCCGCGGACGCTCCGACGACTTCGCGTCGCGGGAGCGGCTCACGCTCCAGCCGCTGGCCGTCCCCGGCGCGGGGCTCGAATACGTCGACGCCGCGGTCGAGCCCGGCGTCACCTACCACTACTGGATCCAGGTCCAGGACCCGTCGGGCGCGTCGTTCATGAACGGCCCGATCGCGATCACCGCGGGCGGAGCGTCGATCACCTTCGCCGCGCCGCCGCGGCCCAACCCGGTCGCGCGGGGCGCGGCATTCGAGTACGCGATCGGAGCCGACGTCGCCGCCGCCGGCACGGTCGAGGTCTCGCTCCGGCTGCACGACCTGCAGGGCCGCGCGGTGAAGACGCTGCGCTCGGGCCGGCAGGGCGCCGGCCAGTACCGGGTGGAGTGGAACGCGACCGACGACGCCGGTCGCCGCGTGGCGCCCGGGATGTACTGGCTCCGCTTCCGCGCCGGCGCGGTGACCCAGAGCCAGCGCGTGACCGTGCTGCGCTAGCCGATCAGACCCCGAACAGCTCGGGCTCCCACGCGAGCCCGAGCTCGCTCGGGGGGGCCATGTAGCCGAGCAGCGCCGAGGCGGCGACCACCGCGGGGCTGGCGAGGTAGCCCTCGCCGCCGACGCCCATGCGGTTCGTCCAGTTGCGGTTGAACGACGTGATCGCGCGCTGGCCGGCGGTGAGCGAATCGGGGCCCTGGCCGAAGCACGGGCCGCACCACGACTCGCGGATCTCGCCGCCCACCGAGCGGAACACGCCGGCGATCGACTCGCCCTCGAGGCGCGGGTCGGGGTTCTCGATCTGCCGCTTCACGCCGCCCGATCCGGGGAAGATCACGAAGGTCTTCGCCACCCGCTTGGCGCCGCGGCCGCGCGCGGCGTGGATCACCAGCGCGGCGGAGAGCAGGTCGTCGTAGCTCCCGTTGGTGCAGGAGCCGATCATCGCCTTGTCGAAGCCGATCCGCTCGCGGGCCACCTCGTCGGCCGGGAACGCGTTGCCGGGGCTGAACGGCTTGGCGATCATCGGCACCACCTCCTCGAGCGCCAGGGTCTCGTCCAGCTCGTAGACCGCGTCGGCGCCGGGCGCGATGCGCGGGTAGGGCAGCGCGGTCATGCCCTTGTCGCGATACCAGGCGTAGGTGATGTCGTCGGCGGCGAAGATGCCGTTCATCGCCTCGCCCTCGGCCATCATGTTGGCGATCGTGTTGCGATAGGCGATCGGCAGCTGGCGGTCGCGGTCGACGAACTCGACCGACATCCCCTGCGACTGCTTCGCCCCCCAGCGGCGCAGGAGGGCAAGGACGATGTCCTTGCCCGACACCCATGCCTGGAGCGCGCCCGCGAACACGACGCGGCGCTGGCGCGGCAGCGTGAAGTAGACGTAGCCGGTGGACCAGCCGAAGCCCAGCGTGGTGGAGCCGACCCCCATGCCGATCGCGCCGTAGGCGCCGTAGGCGCGGCTGTGCGAGTCGGCGCCGGGGATGAACTGGCCGGGCAGGACCAGCCCCTGCTCCGGGAAGTAGAAGTGGAAGATGCCATCGCCCGGCGTCGCGTAGTAGGGCTTGCCGATGCCGTGGAGCTTGGCGAACGCGCGGCCGATCGAGGTCTGGCGCTCGTCGGCGTCCTTGCCGGTGAAGACGAAGTGGTCGTTGGCGATCGCGACCTGGCGCGGCTCGATCGTGGCGCCGCCGGTGATCTGGTTGAAGGTGTGGATCGCGAACGGCGCGGTGCCGTCGGAGGCCGGCAGCAGGTCGGCGTAGACCCGCAGCGTCGCGCCCGGGCGCACCTCGGCGTCGCGGTCGACGCGGTGGGCCCAGACGATCTGCTCCGTCGTGGTCATGCGCCGCGCCAGCTCGGGCGGCGCCCACTCGATCCGCGGCGCGACCTCGATCGAGCGCCGCAGCTCGCGGCGGCCGACCGCGAAGATGCCGCCGGTGCGGCGGATCTCGTCCTCCTTGGCGGTGAGCGGCACCGGGTCGTAGGTCTTGCCGCGGGTCTCGTTGACGAGCGAGCGCGTGGCGGGATCGAAGGTGAACTGATCGCCGTCCTGAGCGTCGGCCACCGCCTCCGGGCTCTGCACGACCTGCAGGCCCAGGTTGAGCGCGTTGCGCCTGAAGATGTCGCCCATGTTGTTGCCGCACACGATCACCATCTCCAGCCCGGCTTCGTCGGCGATCGCCTTGAGACCCGCGGGGCTCATCTCGCGCGAAGAGCCGATGGCGAAGCGGTCGCCGGCGATGAGGAACGTCTCGCCGCCGTGGACGCGCGCGCGGAAGTCGGGCAT
>Ga0137435_1000480_pt1 | contig 13379 bp, 21 predicted proteins | sample EasRivERMGT100_2_FD_104904 | JGI IMG/M metagenome (GOLD analysis project Ga0137435, IMG submission 104904) | Soil microbial communities from meander-bound floodplain in the East River, Colorado, USA - East River MetaG ERMGT100_2 | ecosystem: Environmental > Terrestrial > Soil > Floodplain ... | reverse complement strand
CCTCTCCAGCCCGCCAGACGCCGCCTACGCAACGCGGCAAGGCAGTCGGCCTGTTGGATACCTGTCAGCACCCGCGGCCCCCACAGAGGCAGCCACGCCTTCAGAATGCCCCGGTCCCGTTCCTGGGTGGACACCGCCTTACCCGAGATGTATTCGGCGTCGTAAACCGCCGTCCACTGTGCAAAAGTTACACCCGTCTTCTTGATGATGCCTTGTTGCTCGCCGACGAGTTGCCCAATGATCTGGTTCGCTCGCTTACGGGCTAGCTTGATGTCGGTATGGCCTGTCGAAATTTCATGCCGCCGGCCGTCGACCTTCTTGCGTAGCACCCAGATGTCGCCGCGCTTACGAAGGCTCATTAGCCCACCTCCGAGTCGTCACCGCGCTCAATCCCTACCCACGTATTGGGACGGGAAAAAGGGGGTGGCTGATCGATCTCGGACAACACTTGTATGCGCCGCGCAAATGCCGCGCGTTCTTCGGCAGGGTTTACTGACCTCGATAACGCCCGCTCTACCGCACGTCGAATTTCCTTAAACGTCATGTTGCCTCCTGCCGACCAATCTACGCCCAACCGGGGGTGCATGTCAAATCACCACCCTGCCGACGCCATTTATGCACCCCCTAAGTCGGTATCGCTAGGACAAACGTGGTCAAGGGTGGTCACTAACACTAGGGATTCGTTAGCACAACATCCGGCCGCGATTCGCGAATACCGAATGAAACCGGTCGTTACCGCTATCACCACCCCCGCACCAGTCAGGCGGGTATGGAACCGAGGCGAGGCCCGTAAACATTGGGTGTAATCGCCGGCCGTTATCACCCTCCCCACCCCTGCACCCCCTAAACGACAAAAGGGACGGCAAGGCGTTTCGGCCCTACCGTCCCTGATTCACTTTTTTGGGTGATGCTTGTCCAGCCACTTTCCGAACTCGCCGGGGTAGGTGACCGTTACTTCCGTGTCCGGTAGGCGGCCCATGCACCTATCGAAAAACACGCATGAACTAACCCTGTTGTCTTTGGGCTTGCGTAGACATTCCGCCCACGTCCGGCACGGTTCGGACGTTAGCTCCCCCACACGATGTTATCCGCCTGCTTCGGGGCGGCCGTAGTCGTCGGCACCGCTGTCGGCGCACTCGCCACATCCCCGCACGCCGCGGTCAATCCCGCGACGATCACCACCATCAACACTACCGCTGTTCTCATTCCAGTCTCCTTTGTAGTTGAGTCCAAATCCTCTCCATCGTATCATGGCTGAGTCGGAGCACCAAGTAGCCGTCTTCGTAGAGATACCACATGCCTAGCTCGGGGTCGAACATGGTTTCGTTCAGGGTGTAACCGATGTCGCTGAACACCCGGAGTTTCAACCACGCGATACAGTCCGCGAACACGTAGGGGTCGATGGCACGCAACGCGCTCTTGGGCTTGGTGAGTTTCACCCCCGTGGAGTAGTCGACGTCGGGGTCATACACGCCTAGCCACGCGGCCCGGTCGTGTTGGCCGGCGGCTGCATACGGTCGCGTTCGGCCGTCGCCCCGGTCTTCCCTGACAGCAGTTCCAGTAGTCGTTGAATCAACCCCGACGACTGCTGCGGTTGTTGCGGCGCCTGTGCCGCCATCTCGTGTTGCACGAGCACGTCTTTGTAGTCCATACCTACTTCTTGGCGAAATACTTGCCGACCTTGTCCTCGATGGTTTCGGCACCCACGCCGAACCCCGCCTGGTCGTTTCCCAATTGGACGATCATGATGATTTCGCCGGTCGCATTGAAGACTGGCCCACCACTTTGACCGCCGACGAAACTTGCATCAATGCCGTAGCGTTGCGCCCGCTCGTAGCCTTCCAGCGTGATGTTGTCGACGCTGACGTGCGCGACACGGAAGAGGGGCTTTTCGAGCGCCCAACCGTAGCCATACGATGCGATCTCCTCGCCAATCTCCGGGTCGTGCTTTGCCAGCTTGAGCGCCGGCCGGTCAATATCCTCGACGAACAGCACCATGAGGTCAGCTTTGATGTCCTTGGCTTTGACCTTGGCCGGGCGGGAGTCGACGAACAGGTCCTTGCCTGACTCGGTATTGTCGCAATGCGCCGCGGTCAACACGTAGTCCCGAGCGTCGTCAATCACAAACCCGGTGCAAGCGCCCTTCTCGCCAATGCTGATCTCAACTATCGACTCCCGAATGGTCTTAGCGACCGCCAACCAATCGGCCGCGTAAACCGGGCCGGCGAACAGGGCGAGGGACATCAACGAAACCACTATCTTCATCTAACAACTCCAGAGCTTCCGTGATCGTAGCGACTTTGTAGACATTCGGCATGTGGTGGAAGACGTTGGTCCGCTCACCAATGAGAATGATGGGTTTGATATGGGCGAGTGCGATGCCCGTCTCGACCGCTTTGCCGCTCGTCTCGGAGCCACGTAGCTGGGTGTTGAAGAGCACTAGGACGTCAGCGCGGACCACCGCGGTGAAGTCGTCAATGGCGCAGTTCTGTAGTTCCTCGGGTTTGTCGGTTTCGGGGTGTTCCCACCACGGCAGGGTGATGGTGTGACCGGCGTCGGTGAACGCCTTAGCCCACGCTGGTGCAAAATCACGGTGTGTCCACGGTGCGGCGAGGTAGACTTTCAATCGCCTTCTCGCTTGTAGAACCCGCCATCCGTGCGGAGATGCGACCCCCCGCGGCGAAGGTTCTCTTGCCCAGCAGTGTTAGCCTGTTCGCTCTGACTACCGCTGTTCCACACCCGTCCGGTAGCGTCGGTGTCGTGCTCGGGGAAATGCGCGTCTGGATGCTTCGGGTGCATGAACTCGATCATGGCGAAGTTGGACACGTCGGGCAGTAGCCGCCGGTCGCCCGTCTGCTCATACTTCTCCAGCCTCGCCTTGAGGCTCTTGATGGCGTCGACCTTCTCGGGATACGCGTCAGCCACTTTGCCGTATTTGAAAAAACTCAGCCCCATCGCGTCCGCCATCAGTTGGTGAAACTGCTGGGAGTTCTCGCTGTCGGGAACGCCGCGCGTATCCTTAACGTCCAAGTTTCTCCTTTGTCGTTTCGTAGCCATTCATGTTGAATATCGTCGCAGAGGCGTGGTCTTCATCTTGTTCGTCGGCCATCCACTGTTCAAAGTGTCGTGCGGCGGATGCTTTGAACCGGAACATCTCTTCGGTGCCCGCGGCGAGAGTCCAGTTTGGTGTGCCGGGGGTGACGTCGGGATACTTCTGCGCCCCTTTGGTCAGGTGAATTGCCCACCGCTTAAACATCGGGCCAACCCTTACCCGCCACCATTCGATCTTCCCGTCAGCCGTGTCGCGCACCATACCGCCCGCAAACTCTGCACGTTTGCCGCTGTCCTTCACATCAAACAGACGATTCCTCCTTATCCATGACGTTTACGTAGAACGGCCGCCGCACACCGGTGTTATACCGCTCCGCAGCCTCAAGCGCCTGCCTTACCCTCTTCTTCGGGTCTACCCCCTGGGTAGCCGATAACGCCCCTTGCGCTATTTGCCCGCCGCTTCCAATGGCAAGAAAACCGTCAATCGCTTCTGCGACCTGATAATCAGCATCAACGATAAACAGCCGACCACGATACCCAAGTAGGAATACCCCATCTATCTCCTCGACGTCGTGAATCTTTGAGGCGAACCCGCCGCGGCGGAGGCAGTCTCGCACCGCGTCGATGAAGGTCGTTACGAGGAAGCGGTAGGTATCCTGCCGCTTGGGGTGCTTCGGCGGCACGAACGCATAGCGCAACAACTGCCCCATCCGCCACGACCCCGCAAACCCGATCAGGAACGGACCATTCCGAAACACCTTCTGGTCAGCCCGCATCACGAGGTCGCCGTCGTTGTTACTGCTCGCGCTGTCACCACCCATGAAAATGCGGTCGCCTTCGACCAGGCCGGCGATGACGGTCATTCGCGTATCAGGTCGAGGATGAACCCGACGTTCGCGAGCACATAGCCGCCAAACGCCAACGCCATTCCCACCTGTCCCTTTCGCCAATACGACACCGCGACACCGACGTAGCAGACTGACACGAGGGCGAGTAAGGACGGTCCCACTACTCCAGCCACTTCATCGCGACACAGTCGGTCGGGTGCGGGGTGGGTTCCTTCTCGACGAACACCACTTCTGGTTCGGCGTCAAAGAAGACCGGTGGCTTAGTCGACTCCTTCTCTACCTCGGTGCGATACTCCACCACGAGTGGATACGGCGGGGTGAACGGCGCCGGCTTGATCGCCCACCCCAAACACGCCCCGAAGAAGGCCACAGCCGCGATCAACAAGGCGTTTCTCATAGCCCCCTCATGGTCGCGGTATGGTCCGCGTCAGCCTTACGCGATCTGAACCAGCCTTTGCACGCCTGGCACTGATTCCGCCGATACACCTGAGTGACCGATGCGTGCCACCCTCGACGCTGCACATCTTTGCTTCCGCACTTGGGGCACACCGCACCCGACCCAAACAGCGCATGGGCGTTGAGGTCCGGCATATACGGCCGCAGCTTCAGGAACACTTGTTCAAGCAACTCAACATCGCGTTTGTTGTAAGCCACCATCGTCTTGACCGCTTCCGCGTCACCCTTCAGCACGTCAATCCACAGGCCGGGCGGGGTCGACTTCTTGCCCCCGAACCCGAGATACTTGCCGAGGTAATCGAGCCGATTCGAGTTCAGGTTGAACATACGCCGGGCGATCTTCAGCGTGTCAACCGACTTGATAGGTGGCAACGGCGGTAACCCGTGAAACAGGATGCGGCCATTCAACCACTTCGAGTCGAACGCGTCACCGTTGTGGGCGACCACGACATCAACTTCCGACAGCACCTTGTGGAGTTTCGTCACCACATGCTTGTCGTCGTGCGGCGTCTTGCGATACCGCGCCGGGTCGTCGGTGACTGCTACCGCTTGGGTGCCCTTGGCCCCTAGCTCTTTCCACGCCGCGCAGATGATGTAGCGTTCCTGAAGCAGATTCGTATGCGCGACATACTCCTCACGCAGACTAAACTTCGCGACCACGTTGGGACTCGTCTCCAAATCCCACAGCAGTATGCGAGGGCTAGCCACGGGGCTATCCTTCAATTCGTTTCCTTTGGTTAGGGTTGTCTAGCTCGAAGGTGGGAAGGGGTCGATGTAGAGTCCACCCCTGTCTCTAGATGCTGCGATTCCTATGCCACCCGGTCGACCTACAAAATCGCCCCCGAGCCGGGCCATGTGTCCAGATTCGGGGGCGGTAGTGTCCTGAATTTACCAGGTCGCGGTCGATGAAATCGGCGCGGTGTTGAACGTCACGACGAGAACGTGGAGCTTTTGACTCGCGGTGCCGAGCACCCAAATATCCCGCTCCCACACCATGCCGTCCTTAAACTCGCCGACGATATACGGCGCTGGGGGTTCGCCGGCCGCCGCCGCCGGCAACCTCACCCCGTAATCCGCCGAGGTCAACGTCGACGACCCGCCAATGTAGACCGGGTTGGCATTCCCGGCCCCCGGCTGTAGCGACACGAACCGTATCGGCCCGCCCCACGACCCTGTAGGAAGCTGCTCCGCCGCCCCACTCAGGGTAATGACCTTATGCGCGATGTTAATCAATACGTGTCACCATACCTATAGCGTGCTCGCCACCGGGCGCCGGTAGCGACGTCTCCAACCACCGGGTCTGCCCCCACCTTGGGGAAATACCGCGGGGCATAGTAGCGGTTGGCGAAGTAGCGACTAGCGAACACTTATGACGCGTCCCTTCCGCCGCTGCACTTCCAACTCAATCTCCAACCCCGCGGCCGACTCCGACAGCCCAGACTTGATAAGCGCCGCGAGCACTTGATGCCGCTTTGCCTCCCCCGACCGGCCGTCAATCGTGTCCTGATGCGCCATCAGGCTGCGTATCCCCGCCGCCATCGGGTGCTCCACCGGTAGGTCAACTACCGGCGGTTCCAGCTTGTGGAGACACCACCGCAGAAAGCTAATTACTCGTTGTCTCATGGTGTCACCGTTGTTGCTGTGCGGTTGCCGTTTGCGTCCACCGTCGCGATGATGACGTCGGCGGTATCCGCTGCGTTGCGGATCGTTACCGTTGTCGTCGCCGCTCCCGACAGCTTGCCGCCTAGCGCCGCGACCATTACCCGCAATGCTTGCCGCACGGTGATCGTCCCGTCGCCGATGGTGTCGTCGAGGATTTCGTCGACAGCACCCGCCGCCAACTCTGACGCGCCAATGGCATCCGCTGCAATTGCCGCCGCGTCGATTGCCCCTGCTGCAAAGCTCGCCGCCGCAATACCGCCAGTCGCCACCGAGCCTACCGACCCGGTCACGTTTCCACCGACGCTGCCTGTCACCGAACCCACAGCCCCAGTCACGGAGCCAACTGCCCCCGTCACCGACCCGACTGCGCCAACCACGGACCCGACTGTTCCAACGACGTTGCCGCCTACGTTTCCCGTCACCGACGCTACAGCGCCAGTAACCGAACCCACGGCGCCAACAACCGACCCTACGGAGCCGGTCACGTTACCGCCCACGTTACCCGTGACGGATCCCACCGCGCCTGTCACTGACCCGACCGCACCAGTCACCGACGCAATCGTCACGTCTGATGCAACCTTCGCGTCCGTAATCGCGTTGTCCGCAATCGCGCCCGCGTCAATGGCGTTGTCCGCAATGGCATCCGCATCGATAGCCCCGGTTGCGATAACCGCCGCCGTGATACTGTTCGCCGCCAGCGCCGTGAGTGTCGTCGACCCGGCCGCGCCAGCAAACGCATTTGCGCTCGCTGCAAACAGCGCGTCGTAAATCGCTTCCTCAACCACGATATACGACCCGAACACTTGCAACGCACCCGCTACTTTGACGGTGTATTTCAACTGTCCAACCGTCGCTGTATCGGTCGCGTCCCACGTCACCGCATACGTCCCGTTGACGTCATGTGTCCCACCGCCCGAGTTCTTACTCGCTGACGACCCGCCGTTCGCACTGATCTTGATGTCAGTGTTGGCAATCGACAGCCCAGTCTCAGCCGTCTTGAAATCCGTGTCGTCAACGAACGGGCCAATCCACCGAGTTTGAGACGCCGTGCTCTGTTTCAGGTAGCCGTCCATCTACCCTCGCAGTTTGGCGAACAGTTGGTCGCGAGCGGCCCGCACGTTGGTCACGCTGCCGTTACCACTCGTCTTGGAGAACGCGGAATCCAACTCGTCGAACGCGGCCTTGGCCTTTGCGTTCTGGGCATCGGTCGGCGTGCCACCCGTGCTCACGTCGTAGTCACCAAAGCCGAACTTCTTGGTTACCTCGGCGTAATGAACATTCTGACTACCGTCGCCGTCGCGCATCTGAATCATGACGTCGCGCACGTCGACCATCAGGTCGTCGCCCTGCTCCATGAGATTGAGCAGTTGTCGCAGCTTGGACCCATGCGCCGTGCCGGAATTGAAATTGATGTGATTGAACGCCATGCCTTCTATGCCCTCATTAACTGATAGTAGTGGTGTGGGAATGCGCTACCGCCGCCGCCTGCGCCCTCTTTCAGCGCGACGAAAATGCTGGTGGTGTCTGAGATGACGTTCATGCTCGGGGCCGAGGTGGACCCGGTGCCAGTCGCGATATCCCACTCGCCGCGCACGAGTGTCGCTGCTGCGTTGTTGCGGCTGCGCGTGCCGGTAAACGTCGCGAACCCGCTCGTGGCCGTGAGCACTGTCGTGGAGTTGATTTCCTTACCGACCGCGCGAACGAACAAATACTCCTGACTCGACAAACTCGAAATGGTCCGCGAGATAGGGTGAGACGACGCTGCGGATTGTTCCAACTGTGGTGGAGTTTGCGCCAACTCCAACGCGTTTGTCAGCGTGAACTCTTCAAACGTGGCGCATGAATCGTTGATAGTGGCTGACCAACTCATGGTCACCGTGCCACCACTGGTCAACTGCGATGCTGCCTTCACCGTCCAGATCGACACCGTGACACCGTCCGCTGCCGAACCAGCCAGCGAATACGTATTCTCGTAAATCTTGGTGTAGGTGTTCGACCCCGTGGAATCCACTACCCCGGTGTGGTCGTTGGTGTTGCCGGTCGCGGACACGTTATCTGAGACCGCAATCAACACCCCGGCATTGCCCGCTTCGAGCGTAGCCCCGGTGGTCATCACCAGGGAGGTAGCCCCGGTGCCCGCACTCGCCGCGGTTCCGAGGCTACCGACGTTAGCTAATGCCATCTAGTGTGCCGGCTGCGCCCAACCCGACGTGCGATTGTTGAAGTAGATGTCGTAATCGCGGTAACTCGCTGAGCACTCCAGGTTGCAACTGTAGTTGCCTGATGTCCTGATGCCCTGAATCGTTACTGGCACGCAGTCGAGACTAGCGGTAGAACACCCGCTCACCGGCACGCCGTAGCGGTCGGTATAGCCGACCCAGTCAGCGACCCCGTTGTTATCCGGATCCACCACCGTCCGTAACACGGTCGGAATCTGCACCGTAATCAAATGCGGGCGGAGCGTCGTCGCGTTGGAGCGGCAGTCAGGCATCCCGAAACACACATAGTCAGTAGTCACCGACGGAGCACTTGGCGACGTGTGGTCCCAGATGTCATGCACCGACGTGGAAATCGACACGAACCCACGAGGGATGCGGCCGAGTGCGTCTGGGGTGTGGGTCGCTTCGGTTGCGCCATACCAGATGATTGACGCTGTTCCCGCCGACTTGTGCTGCTTATGACGTCCCGGTTCTGCCTCTTGCCCGACGTCGAGCACCTTCGTGCCGTCGACCAGCAAGTGCCCGAAGTCAATCCACATGCCTGGAATCTGGATGTAGCCCTCGACGCCCGTGGCATCGACAACCACCGCTTCAAACACCCCTGAGTGGAACCGCACCGCGGCGTCCATACCTGTCGGGTGCTGGTGAACGAGCAGCCGAAACGCCTTGATATACGTGGTCTGACCCGCCTGCGGTGTCAACCCGCTCCGGACATGCCAGAAATACCCCCCGTGCTTCACGTCGTTCTCATACCCCGCGGGTGAGAACGTCTGCCACGGATGGCTGATTTCCCCACCCATCATGTCATACAGCGACGTGCCGAAGATGTCGTCAAGCGCGTGTGGGTTGTCGCCGTGGTGGTGGTCGTAATGGCACCCGAGTTCCGAGTTCCATAGGGTGTGGAATGCTCGAACATCATGGGTCGGGCACGCCGGCGCCGACGCATACGGCGCGATCTGCGCACTCGCCACTACCGGTGCTACCACAAACAACAACGCGAGGATGAACTTGGTCATGTATGTATTCGTGTCCTTATTTGCTGAATGCGAGTTGAAACGCCTGGATGACGCCTACAACTATTGCCGTGATATACGTCACTCGTTTAGCGGTCTTGGCCGACCCCTCGGCGTTTTCCGTGCGGTCCTGAAGGGCGTGCAGCACCGCGAGTCGTTCACCGTGTTCCCGCGTCTCCTTGCGGTGGTCGCGCAGTTCTTCCATTAACGCGTCTTTCCACTCGCTGTCGGACTTAATCCACCGCTCGAACTCCCGTGCTGAGATGTGGTTGGTATCGTATGGTTCCATCAGGGTTGTTTCTTCTTGGCCGCGGCTGCTGCTTGTGCTTCGGCATATTTCACCTTGGCACGCTCAGCGCGTTGCGACAGCATGTTGGCCGTCGCGTCCTCGTCAGACATCCCTTTCCGGATGTTCTCTGCGAATACTTGTCGGTCGGTTGGTGACAGTCGGCCTTCAGGTCCACGCGCGGCTTTTGACCGCGAGCCCTGAATGTCGGTGGCGACCACCGCCGGCACCGGTTCCGCCTTTGGCGTAGTCGTTACGGTAGGTGGCGTAACGGGTTCGGGTGCTGCCGCCACTACTGCTGGTGGGGGTTCCACCGGCGGGGGCTTCGACTCAAACCCCGGAGCAGACTCGAACTGGGGCTTTACCACCGCGGGTTCCGGGGCGCCTTTGAACAGCTTACTTGCAGTGTTCACCGGCCCGTGTCCCGTAATCCCTTTGACGAGGCTTACAGGATTTCCCCCAGAGGCGACCATTTTACCGGCGCCAATCGCGGTATCGATCACCCTAGCGGGGGCTTGCCTAGCCGCGTTTACAACGGGGCGACCACCGCCCACCACCCCCGCCATATCCGCGACCACCCCGAACGGGTCGTCACGAACCTTCAACGCTCGCTTATCCGGGTCCAGATACTCGCCGTAGTGCTTCACCGTCGCGGGCACGATGCCCTTGGCGAAGTCGACGATCTTGTCGCGCTCTGGTGTGCCTTCGGTGTAGTGCGGGTCTAGGCCGACAAATTCGCGAGCAACACCACCAATGTTTTGCCCCGCCTCACCTGTCGCCCGACCGAGGGTGGTGAGACCGTTGATTACCGCCTCACCCGCCCCGACCGCGTTGTCATACAGACTACCAGGCGCGTTGCTGACCATCTCACGAAGGTATTCGCCCGGCCGCTCATACTGCTGCTTCCGCGCCGACTGTCCCGCCGTCTCTCCAGTGCCATTCGCCATCAGCAGAGTCCTTACCCCCGCTGACTGCGCCGCATCCTCCACATCCTGATCGGTCGGCTCTTGGTCACCCTCCAGCACGAGCTTCTTGCCATTGGCAAGATGGATTTCATACTCGGGCATTACCTCACCGTCACTTTGTATTTACCGCGAGCGGGTGCCGGCGCTGCTGGTGCTGCGGCCGGGGCTGGTGCCTCTGCTGGAGGTTTCTCCCCAGTGTGCCCTGCTGACCCTCTCGACGTAATCGAACTGCGAATCGACGCCTTCATATCATTCATCGACGTCTCGCGGTTATTCATGTCCTGCTCCAGCACTTCAAGTGCCGCGAGCATTTGCCCCACGGTGTAGTTGGAGTCCAACATCTTCTCGACTTCCTGCTGCGCGTGAACCGTGTTCACACCCGTCAGGTTGGCCGAGTTCAAGATGCGCGACAGTTCGGGCTGGACCGTGCCGAGGGCTGCGTTGAAGCGAGCCATGTCGGTATTCCCAACCATGCCCGACAACGACCGAAACGGCCGATTGAGAATGCTTGCGCCCGCATCCGGTAGGTCATCAAGCGTGTCCTTCAGCACCGCGATGTTCTTCTTGGCGGTGTCCTTGAACGACTTGACTGCGGTGATCTGCTTCGTGACTTGCGCGAGGCTGGTCTTATCCGCGCCATACTCGGCGCCGGCTGCTGACGGGTCTTGTAACCCATGCTCGTTCTTGAGGGCCGCGGCACGATTCGCAATAGGGCCGATCAGCGCCGCATTCCGCGTCGGCATCTGGCCGGTCTGCAAATACTGCCACGCCATCATGTCGAGGCCGTCTGCGTTGGTCGCACCGGCCGCAGCAGCAGTTTGGTTCGGCTGTGGCACCGTTGACATATGTGACCCCTTCGGCACTTCGCCAATCTTATTGACGGTCTTGGCCCGTGGGTCAACTGCGTAGACGTCTTCGGGTGTCTTTGGCTCGAACATCTGATACGGCAGGGTCTTGTCGCCCGTCTTTATCTGCGCGGTCAGGAACTCCTTTTGCGGGCCGGGCGGCAGCGAGTTCACATACATCACCTTTGCCTGTCGTTCAGCCTCGGCCGTGCGCTGGTCACCGGTGCCCTGATACTCCGGCTTCTTCTCGGTCACGTCATACTGGTCGACACCAGATTCATCCGTCCCGAGATGGGCGCCCTGCGTTACAGACCCCGCCTTGACCACACCAGGGAACTTAGCCGCGTCCGCATTCGACACCTCGTCACCCGGCAAATGCTGCCCGGTAAACGTATCCAGTTCACTCTTGGCAATCTGCTGCTCGCGCAACTTCCCGGTCGACTCCCGCGCATCCTTGAGGCTCAGCGCGTTTTCCCGCGCTACCTCGGTTGCCGCCTGTGCGTTCTCGCCAAGCCGCTGCTCCCGAGTCGCGGTGATGTCGTCGAGGAACCGCTTTCGCTCCTGCTCCTCACGGTCGACCAGAAACTTCCGCAGTGCCCCGACCATGTTTGCGCCGGGGGATTGAAAGTCAAATCTGCTCATCGTAGATTCCGAGCTTGGCGAGGTCTTCCATCGTCAGCGTGGGCTGCTTGGCTACGTCACCCATGCGACCATTGCGGTCACCCAAGGCACCCAACGTCGACAGCCCCGGTCCAAGAATCCCGCCCAACTTCTCCCACATACCTGCGTTCAGGTTCTTGGGGTCGAGGGTGAACTTGCCGGGGTCCGCGACACCCGGTGTCAGCGAGTCTTGGTTATCGAGCCGCCGATTCGCCTCAAGGAAGCGATCCTGCGCCACCTTGATTTCGGGCTCAGTCGACGCCTTCGGTCCAAACCCATACGATTTCAGCCCGGCCCGCGGGGTGTAGCCCTTATTGCCCTCGACATACTGCGCCTGTTGCGCGGCTTTCCACGCATCATTCCCACTCGTCCGCCGGTCCTGCTCCCGCGCCATCATCTGGTCGAGAAAGCTGTTCTGGCGGGACTGGTTCATCTGTTCTTCGGCCAACTGCGCGTCTAACTTGGTGCCGCGGTTGTGCGCCGCTGTTTGTGCGCCGCCGGCGGCCATATCACCAGCCGCGCCAATCGCATCACCGATCAGCCCGGCGCCGGGGATTGGCAGGAGCTTTGTGGCGAACCCGCCGACCTTCTTCAGAACGTCCAAAAAGCCCATTACAGAATCCCTCGTCTAACTGCATCCCAATACGCACTACGGTCTTCCGCCCTCAACCCGAGGTCGTCCTGAAACTGCTGATTCTGCATCAACGCCTGCTGCCAGTTCTGGTCGAGACCCTGTGCCTGCAATCCAAGCCCCTGTGACGCAAGGTCGTAGTTCTGGTCGAGCCCACGGCTTTGCAGATTCAACCCTTGCTGCTGGAGGCCGTAGCCCTGTTCGCGGAGTTGGGCATCGAGCACCGACAACTCTTCACGGAGTGCCCGGTCCTCATCGGCCGTCAACATCCCCTGTAGCTGCTGATACGCCTGTGCCTTCTCGTCACGAACTGCCTTAATCTCCTGCCCGACCAACTGCGCACGAACGTTACCTGTCCGCTGCCCAACTCGCTCAGACGCCAACCGCTGCTCACCACTCAGGTTGGCATACGGCCCGGCCTTCTCCGCGAGGTCGGCCATGTAGTTCCTTGACGCTCGCTCCTCTTCGTTCCCATACGCTTCGGTCTGGGCTTTGACGTTGGGGTTGTTGGGGTCAACGGTCGACTCCTGAGTCGCGCGTTTCCACAAGTCGCCCCACAACGACGTATCCCGCCCGGTGTTCTGGGTCGTGTTCGCTGCCGCTTGGTTCTGAATGGTGGTTGCCATCGGTGGCTGTGCGGCTTGTGCAGCCTCGGGTGCTGCCAATGCGGCCGGTGACGCCGGCGCCTGCACCCCTGCACTCATGCCCCGCATCGCAGCCTTGTGTGCGCCCCTAACCGCGGG
>Ga0137435_1000479_pt1 | contig 13392 bp, 24 predicted proteins | sample EasRivERMGT100_2_FD_104904 | JGI IMG/M metagenome (GOLD analysis project Ga0137435, IMG submission 104904) | Soil microbial communities from meander-bound floodplain in the East River, Colorado, USA - East River MetaG ERMGT100_2 | ecosystem: Environmental > Terrestrial > Soil > Floodplain ... | reverse complement strand
GACCAAAGGAAAGCCCCCTTGCGGGGGCTATCCTCTACGGTTGGGACCTACGCGCTAGCTACCAGTGGCATCCCTCCACACACGGACCCCGAACAGCCCGTCCTCGCGCTTGATGCGTCCGGCGTGGACGCCGGTGGTCCCGCGCCCGTCGGCGCTGAGGTTCAGCCGCTTCCCGATGGCGATGCGCCACCGGTCCGCCGCCGACGCTGCCTTGCCGCCCGTGTCGAACGTGACACCGGGCAGGACCTTCGCCGGACCACCCGGCTGGAGGACCTCCAACAGCGCGTTCAGCATGTCCGGCTGAACGTACTCCGAGGTCCCGCCGCCGCGCCCGGCGGCGACATCCTCGAACGCGAACACCGGGGCGACGGGCGCGTCCGGCGTCTCGTTCTTCTCGTTCTGTGCAGGCACTTGAAGTGCCTCCTTTCGGTAGTGGAAACCCCACTGTAGCAACACACCACAGTGGCCTCCGCCCGCCTCGCCCAAGCTTGTCTCACACACGCTTGTAGACGAGACAGACCTCTTGCTCTGCTCGCGGAGCTACGTGCGCACGCGCGTTCAGTCTTCTCTGGTACGGATGGTGACGGTGGGCCACGGCGTTGCTAGCGCCGTGACCTCACCGTTGTGTTCAGTGGTTCAGGCGGGGATCTCCGTCGGGACTTCGGTCTCGCGGCGGACTTCCTCGCTTTCGGGGACGGGCACGTACATGGGGTCACTGACCGGGGCCTCGTCCATCCAGTCGTCTCCGAGTGGGTAGCACATTGCGGGTTCACCTCCTTCCAGCGTGGCTGGGTCGGGGTGGTGGTCTCAGGTGTAGAACAGCCGGGTTGCGACGCCCGGGTTGATCTCGGCCATCAGGTTGTACAGCGGGCGGTATGACCCGTCCCCGTTGTACATGGCGTCGTCGATCTGGTCTTGTGTGACGCCGTTGGTGAGCAGCCACGCCCTCGCGTTGATCGCCCGGATGATGCAGTCGAAGTGGGCTTGCATCCCGGCTCGTGGCGCTTCCAGCGTTGTCATCGTTCTTTCACCTCCCCCAGTCTGTGTCCGAGGAGGGTGGCCTCGATTCCAAGGAAGAGGAACACCACCCCGAGTACGTAACTCGGGGTGGTGAACCCGGCGACCATGAAGCAGAAGCCACTCCAGTAGCCGACCACGCGGAACAGCATCTCGCTAGTCCTCGGGGTCGTTGTCGGTGAGTTTCCAGCGTGGGGGCCTCTGGTGCGTGCCCCTCCGGTGGTCGTGGTGGTGGAACCAGGACACGTCGTACCCGGCCTCGGCTTCCCTGCTGAGGCGTTCGATCTCCTCTTCTTGCAGGCGGTCGTACTGGGCTTCGTACTCCCATGCACGTTCCGCCTTGCGATCGTGCCTGATGCTCAGCAGCACAGCCAGGATGATGATGCCCACCCAGACTCCGAGGCTGATGACCAGGACCTGGTTGTCACTCGGGGCGACGAACAGCCCCAGGCCACTCAGGAAGGCGACGCCGACTTTGCCCATTACGCCTCCTCCCGGTGGCCGCAGTACGGGCAGCGACCCCAACGGTTCAGGATCGACCCGCACGACTCGCAGAGTCCCCGTAGACGCCTCATGCGAGTTCACCGAACTCTTGCCGGTGCAGGTCGTCGAGGTGCTTGATCGCTTCCTCAACGTCCTCGATTGCCCAGCGAAGCCGTTTGCGGGCCTCGGTCAGGCGTGACCGGAGTTGGTCGGTGGCCTCGTATGCGTCACGGGCCAGCTCACCCTCGAAGGCAAGCACCTCGCGTTCGAGGCTGGTGAGCTGCATCCTGATGCGTTGCAGCTTCACCTCCTGGGGACTGACCGTGCCGGTCATCGCCGACTCTCGATGTCCTCGGCCACAGCATCGCCGTAGCCATGGATCACCTCGGCGTGGGCGACGGCAGCGATCTCCGATGCCCGTCCCGCCTCGGCCCTGATCACGGGCCGAACAGCGTCCACGATCGCGGTCTCGATGAGCGGCTTCACCGTCTCGGTCGAGGCCCCGTTCATGTCGTTCAACTGTGGCCTCAGCCCCAGCCCGCTGTTCACGAGGTCCTCCGTGGTCAGCGTCGTCTCGTGCCGACCGGTTTCGTCCTCGACGTACAGCTCGCCCCCGGTCCTGATGAGGGCGTAACGGAAAGCACGCCCGGCGGCCTCGACGACGAACGCGGGCAGGAACCCGGCCATCGCCTCCGCCACCTCGTCCCAGACGATGTTCTCGTCCAGGCGACCTGCGGGCGTGTTCACCTCGATCAGCTTGCGGATGCCGTTCGCGTCCGGCGAGGTGACCTCGATGATCGCGTCCAGCCGTCCCGGCCTCATCATCCCCTTGTGCAACTTCTCGGGGTGGTTGGTGGTCAGAACAGCCATCACCTCGACCTTCTTGGCCTGGATCCCGTCGAACAGGTCCAGCATCTTCGAGACCGCCTCCACGTCCTTGGACGCGTCGGCCACCGTGTCGATGTCCTCGAACGCGACGACCGCAGGCGCGTAGATCCGTGCCGTGCGCATCGCCTCGTCCAGGTCGTCACGACCCGGCCTGACCAGGATGAACGTCCAGCCGTTCTTCACGGCCTCCTTGCCAGTCCAACTGATCCCGAGGGACTTCCCGGTTCCGAACGCGCCCTTGAGCAGCACAGCCCTCTTCAAGGGCAGCCCCATCTCGCGGTGCTGGTCCGGGTAGCGAAGCGGGGCGAAGATGTTCGCCTCGATCGCCGCCATCACGTGGTCCGCGTAGACGACCTTGTTCTCGTCGAACGCGTCCACGTCGATGAACTGGGGCATCTCCTCGGCGGTGAACGCCTTGCCCCGATACAGCGAAGCCGTTTTCAGCTCTTCTTCGACGAGCTTGAACACGCCCTCGACGATCGAGGCCAGCTTCACCACCTTGCCGCCGAAAGGAATCTCGGCGTTCAACGGCCCACTGGCCGTCATCGAACCGACCAACCCGAACTCCGGGGACCTTTCCCCGCCGACCCTGAACGAGACGTTCGGCAGGAACGGGATCGCGAACGATCCCCACGGCACCGACACGAACTCCCCGTTCGGACCGGACGGGACCTCCTGCACGGCTGTGCCGAAGAACCCGCCTCGGATGGTCACGGCCCCGAACGCCTTCCTGAACGCTCGGTTGACCGCGTAGCCAACGTCCCAGGGCCGATAGTTCATCACCCTCGGACCCAGCGTGATGTGTTCCTCACCCTCCGCGATCTTCGCGTAGAGGAAGTCGATGACCTGCTGGAAAGTCATCGTCTCGGGCAGACGCAGCTTCGATCCGCCGCGTTCGATGTCGTCCTCGCGGAACATCTCTCCGCCCAACCGGGCGAGTTCCACGAGGGCGGCGTTCTCGGCTTTCGCCTGCGCCGACTTGACCTTGGTTGCCATGAGCAACCTCCTGTTCGGGGCCGAATCTGCGGCCCCACTCAGGGAGTCCGAACGGGCTCCACACCCCCTCCGAAGAGGGGGAGCGCAGCCCGCTAGAACTCGGGCAGGTTACGAATGTCGGCCAGAACGTCTGAGAAGACGTTGCCTCCACCGTGACCATCGGCCAGCAGCACAGCGAGTTCCCTCAGGTTGTCCACCTGGGACTCGAAGCGCAGGTCGCCCCGCAAGCCTTCGATCTTCGCCATGATGTCGTTCGGCTCGTCCTCGATGGTGCTGAGGGCGACGATCGCCGCGATGACGACGTTCGCCAACACGGTCCTCGCGTTGTTGTGGTCTGGCTTGCCCCGACCGACTGCCTCGCGGCGGTTGATCTCCAGGATGTAGGCGAACATGGTACTCATCTTCGCCACTTCCTCGATGATGCCGTCGCCTCCATTCTTGCTGTAAGCATGGTCCACACCAGCCTCCAACAGCGTGTAGGCAGCAGCGATCAGGTCTCCCTGATTCGGGTCGGCGAGGTTGTGGACCTGCCCGACGGCCTTGGCCGTCTCCTGCACCTGAATCAGACGGTTCTTCGTCGTACTCATAACTAACTCCTTCGTGCTTGATTCTCTGCTGCACGCCGTCGTCGTGGCTGTGGTCTCACCTGGCCCCGTTCGGTGTTCTCCGGGGGGCTAGGCCTCACTTCGCACTAAGCGAGGCTGTTCTTTTATTGCCGTGCAGGTGGACTCCATCGGCCGGTGGCCGACGTGCAACTCGTAGGGACTCAAAGGTCGTGACTTCGGGGTGACAACGATCTCGGCTTGCGCCTCACGTTTGCGCTTGACTACGGTCTCCCGCCCTCACGTCTCCCGCGCGGGCAACTCTGTTCGAGCGCCTCTGGGTGCATGACAAGAACGGCGTAGCGGGGGGGCAACCTCGCCCTCCCTGCGCGCCACCTCGATTGTCAAGTAACTCTCAGAACACGAAGCGCCACGGCCTCGGGCGGCGGGGCCGCGCGCTGCGCGACTCCGTCTCCCGTGGCCTCCATGTGGCGTGTGTCATCACCCCACAGGCTATCAGACGGCCCCGTAGGGGCCGGTAGTGCCAAGCGCGTCAGGCTTGTCAAGCCCGTCACGCTTGTGCAGCTCGCGCGATCCGTTTGACACGGTGCCCGGTCATCGGTACAATGGGGGGCGACGACACACGACACAGGCCACGGTGGCCGGTCGGCTACAGGAGGTGACGAGGTGGCAGCAGCCACAGACACGCCGCAAGCGATTCACGCTGTCGCGGCGGAGTTGCCCCGGTTGGAGAAGAACCGGGCGAAAGCGGAATGGCCCTACGAGGTGGGGCTGATCCCGATCGTCGATCTCGTGATCGACGACACGTATCAGCGACCGCCGCACCGGGCGTTCATCGTCGAGATGGCGGAGAACTTCGACGAGTCCCTGGTCGGGACGATCGACGTTTCCCGGCGCAAGCCCAACCTGTTCGCCGTCCTGGACGGACAGCAGCGGGTCGAGGCGATGCGACTGGTCGGCAAGACGGCCGCGTTCGCATCCATCTACGACGGGATGTCGATCCAGGACGAGGCGGCGTTCTTCTACCGCAAGAACAAGGACCGGCGGGCGATGAAGCACTTCTTCGCTTTCCGTGCCCGCATCGTCGCCGGTGACCCGGTGGCGATCAAGATCAACGAGATCGTCGAGATGCAAGGCTTCTCGCTCGGTCCATCATCGAACGAGCGAGACACCATCGGCGCGACCACCTCGATCGAGAACGCCTACATGTACGGGTCGAACTGGCGGGACGAGTCGCTCACCCCGACCCTGGTCACGATTCGTGAGGCCTGGTTGGGTCGCAACGGCTCGCTGGACGGCGTTCTCATCGGCGGACTCAGCCGCTTCTGGCAGCACTTCTCCGACGAAGAGGTCGATATGGCGACCGTGGTCGAGACGCTGCAATCGTTCGGTGGGCCGAAGAACCTCATCGGCCTGGCCCGCGAGAAGCAGGCTGTCTCGTCGGCGATCAGCCGGGGCATGAGCATCCAGGCGGTCACCGCCCGGGTCCTCGCCGAGAACTACAACAAGAAGATGCGCGCCGGACGACGCGGTGCCAGCTTCGAGGGCAAGTTGGAGATCGAGCGACTCGGGATGGGTGTCTAGCATGGCAGCCGAAGCCCCGACCGACTTCTGGGAGTTGGACAGCGCGATCCTCAACCTGCTGCCCAACAAGGGTGCGAAGATCGGCAAGTACCTGCCCGACGCACGCTCGGTGGCCGAGATCAAGAAGGAACTCGGTGACGACACGCTGACCAGCGATGTGGTCGCAACGAGGTTGCGGGTCTTGAAGTTGAAAGGCTTCGCGATCCTCGTGCCCGTCGTCGGTCGAGCGCACCGGGGGGGCAACGGTTGGCAGCGCACAGCATCCGCCAACACGGCCCTGAACGGCGGCAGGCCGGTGATCGAATGAGAGAAACCAAAGTCGAAACGCTCATCGTCTACGCGACGCAGAGCGGCGGTCAGGCGTGACGGCAGACAGGCAACCGATGCGCTTCGACGGCACGGCGAGCAAGAAGCCGCCACAAGACCCGAGCGGAGCGATCACTATTCGCCAGGGCACCACCTGGATCGATAGCGCGAAGGTGACGATCCGTAACAACGACGGGTTTGTGCTCGTCTCCGTTGAACTCACGAACGCAGTTATCGGGTATGCCGTAGAGGTAAACGGACGATCACTGCCGGATTCGCGGGCCGGGGGTCCGGCGTGACACCGGAAGCCGCGACACCGATCTGGCACGTTCGTAAAGAGGACGCGGCTTCCCAACCTGGCTATCACCAGGACATAGGGGAGGACCCATGGAGCAACTGACCGAGAAGCAACTGACGGGCGCGTTCAAGAAGAACCGTAGGCAAGTCGAGACGGTCAAGTCGGGCGTCGATGTGCTCATCCGTGACCGAGAGGACCTGGTGTTGGCGGCGAGGGGCATCGTGCCCTTCACCGTCATCGCCGAGCTGCTCGGCGTTGACCGGCGCACCGTGTACGACTACTTGGCACGCGCGAAAGGACGCCAACAGAGGGAGACAGTCCAGTGACCGAAACAGGTCAAGAGCTGGAGCGGGCGGGGCAGAACCTCGCCGCGCAGGACGAGTTGACCATCGACCAACTGCTCGGACAGATCCAAAAGGTTCAGCAGGCGATGGCCGAGGCGATGCAAGAAGGGGAGCACTACGGTGTCATCCCCGGCACGAACAAGCCGACGCTGCTCAAACCAGGAGCAGAGAAGCTCTGTCTGCTTTTCCGGCTCGATCCAGAGTACGAACTGGTCGAGCTGCGAGAAGACAAGCACTTGACCGTGACGGCCAACTGCACGCTGTTCCACATCCCGACGGGTAATCGCGTTGCGAGTGGCATGGGCTCCTGCTCAACGAAGGAGTCAAAGTACGCCTTTCGCAACGCGAAGCCCGTCTGCCCTGACTGTGGCCAAGAAGCGATCATCAAGGGCAAGGCCGAGTACGGTGGCGGCTGGGTTTGCTGGCGCAGGGCAGAGCCGGTCGCCGGTTGCGGTGCCAAGTTCGACGATGGCGACGCACGCATCGAGTCGCAGCCGACCGGCAAGATCGAGAACCCGAACCTGCCCGACCAGTACAACACCGTCCTGAAAATGGCCTGCAAACGGGCACTTATCGCGGCGGTGCTGAACGGGACGGCGGCGAGCGACATCTTCACCCAGGACCTGGACGACAAGGTGGCCGCGCCCGTCCCCGTACCCGAGACGCTCTCGTTGGACACGCTCGGAGCGCTGCTCGCGCTGCTCGACGACCTGGCAGCTTACGCGCCCTACTACTGGGATCTCGAAGTGGTCGTGCAGAACGCGTCGCAGCGGTTCGGGCGTCAGATCAACGCGCTCGCCGACCTGTCCGAAGCGGAGGCGACACAGATCTTGCAAGGCGCACTCGCCTGGCAGGAGGAACACCCCGCCCCCATCGAGGGAGAGGTGGTGAGCGACCCTGGTAGCGATAGCGAGCCACGGGCCGACGAAAACCTGTAGGTACTGCGGTCGAACAGGGGTGCGCAGAGCAGACGGCGTGTGCCGCATCTGCTCTCGCACCGTGCCGGAAGCCAGGGAGGAGTACAACGCGCAACGCCGAACGACCTACGACAGCAACCACACCTGCGAGTCGTGCGGCAAGAGAGGCGTTCGACGCGCGAGTGGCGTCTGCATGGAATGCTTCACGACCAAACCCGAGTACGCCGCTGAATGGCGCGCCCGTCAACTCAAGTATCAGCGTCGCTACCGCACGTCAGAGAAGGGCAAGGCGACGAGGTTGGCGAACAGGCGGCGTCTCGCCGCGAAAAGGAGGGCCGAGAGATACCTACCGTTCACTTCACCGACAAATCCGTGAGCCTCGGGCAGCGGCAGCTTGACGTGCTGCTCGCCGAAGGTCTCGCCTACCACAAGGACGACGGGGAGTACTACGTCGAGCGTGAAGAACAGGCGATACTGACCCTGATCGAGAAGCCCGATCTGTGGGTCTGCGACTTCTGCGGCGAACAGCCGGTCGAGTGGTCGTACCGGGCGAAGGACCACGCGATGGGTGCGGTGCGAGCCGACCGTGGCGACACGAATCTGGACATTCACATCAGCCTCGGCGAGTGGATGGCCTGCCACATCTGCGCGAACCTGATCGAGCAGCAGGCATGGGTCGCGCTACTCCAACGTGGCGTCCAGGGCTTCGCCCGGAATCAACTGCAAGACGTTGAGATGAACGACGAGAAAGAGATCATGCTGACCGCGATGATCGGGTCGGTACAGGAGGGCTTCATCAAAGCACGGACAGGAGAAAGGGAGCGCATCTAATGGAATACGCAACAGCATCAGACAAGATGGTCGGTACGACCGGCGAGCTGGCAGTTCAACTAGGACGCTTCGAGACCGCGATGGATCGGCTTCGGAGCAAAACCATGCACGTTCGTCCGAGGGAGGGGTCGGACACTATGCCCAGCTCGCCCGAGCCTGCTCCTCGTTCTGGCCTACACGCAGACGTGAGGCAACTGTCACGGATCATCGACTTGCTGGAGCAGACCATCGACGAACTGGACCTATGAGTTTCGTCCCGCGCACCGTCGAGGATATGGCGCTGGACTGGCCGCGCGAGCTGGATCACATCAGCGCGTCGTCGGTGAAGATGGCGGCGCGCTGCCCGGAACAGTGGAGGCAACGCTACGTCCTGCACAAGAAGCAGCCTCCCGCAGCCGCGCTGCTCGCAGGCTGGGCCGACCACGCGGCCGTCGAGCGTTCGATGGTGCAGAAGATCGACACCTTCGTGGACCTGCCGACCAGCGAGGTGCAGCAGTTCTACGTCCACGCTCTGGAGGAACGCATCGAGGAAGCAGGCGGGCCGGGGGAGATCGAGATCAAGGACGTGGACGGTCTTACTGCGAAGAAAGCACATCTTGACGACTTGAAAGTGACAGGGCAGGAAGTTGTAAAGCAGTACCACACGACTGTCAGCCCATACGTCCAGCCTTTGCAAGTGGAAAAGGAGTTCGAGCTGACCGTGACCGGACTGCCGGTTAAGGTGGTCGGCAGGCAGGACCTGATCGCCATTGGTGCCCCGGACGTGCCCCGCAAGTGGGGGGCACCTATGAACGGCGACCATCCGCGCATCATCGACCGCAAGCGGAGGACTCGCGCGAAGCCGACGCCCGACCCCGAGTGGGTGATCCAAGCCGAGGTCTACCAGCTCGCGGACCCGCTGCCGCACGAATGGCACCTCTCGGTGACGACCAAGACGCCGAAGATCTGCGTCCCGTCGGAAGGCTTCTACCCCGACCTCGTGCTGCCGGTGCGCGACCCTGTGATCGCGGAGACGCAGCTCATGCACATCGTCGCTGAGATCGGGTTCTTCATGCGTCGCTACGGGCCGGACGCGCCCTGGCCGACGCGAGGCAAGCTGCACACCTGGGCCTGCAACTACTGCGGGTATCGACCTGACTGTTGGGGGTGGAGATGAAAACGCCAGAGCAAGTGATCGCGAAGCTGCAACGAAGCGCGGAGGCCCGTGCGAAGCACCTGATGGGTCTGATCGACCGGAACGCCACGCTGCGATACGAGGTGCGCGAGCTGGAGGACACGCTCGTGTGGCTGCACCGCAAGCTGACCAAGGAGTACCCGACGCTGCTCCAGACCAAAGTCGTCGCGCACGACGATCTGGTGGCGCGGATGGTGGACGGGATCGAGAAGCGCATTCCGCGCAGGATTCGACGCGATGATCAAGGAGACTGACCGATGATCAACTGGGCGATGGTGTTCGTCTACGGAGGCTGCTTCGCGCTCGGTGGCGCGTTCCACACCTGGAAAGGCAGCGAACCGCAGGGACCGCTGGTCGTGGGGATCATCATGTTCGCGATCGCAGCCATCATCGCCGTGGTAGCGGGGTCCCGTTGATCAAGGCGACTGACGACGTGTTCGTCACCGAGCATTCCATCGACCAGGCCACGCGCCGCTACCGGCTGAGCGCAGACCGCAACGCGATCAGCAAGGACATCGAGCGCGAGGTGCGCGCGGCGGCGAACAGCGGTCGCATCCGTAACAGCAAGGCGAAGTGGGCGTTGCTCTACCGGCAAAAGCCGGTGCAGTTCACCGACGGCAGCTACTTCGTCTACAACGCAAGCGAGACGAGGGGCTGGGTTATCCGTCGTGACCGACAACGGGGCGACTTGTTCGTCGTGCTGACCTCACTTTTCCGTACTGCTGTCCCTAGTCCAAAGCCGCATGAACCTGATGCGTAAATCAGGTTGCACGGACGACGCGGATGTTGTAGCTTCCCGCCTTCGGCTTCTGGCTAGCCACCCGCCGACGAACGGCAGCTTTTCCACAGGTCCTCCCACAGGAAGGGTGTCTCATGCTGCTCTTGTGTGCGGCCGTAGGCCACGCGAGAAGAACCTCTCAAACCCAAGAGCTAGAAACCTCAACCCCAAGAACTCATTCTTCGAGCGTAAGGGGTGAGGGGGTCTGGGGGGGAGGGGTTTGAGTGCGAACAACGAGGTTTGGGATGCGTGCGTCGAGGTCCTCGGTCACGAGCCGAAGACGAAGACGGAGAAGGCGCTTTGGGGTCGGATGATCAAGTCGCTGTCCGAGGCGGGCGCGACGGCTGAGTCGATCCGTGGGGCCGCGACCGCGTACCGGCGTGAGTGGCCGAAGATGTCCTTGACCATCACCTCCATCGAGAAGTGGTACAGCCAGATGCTGCGCTCACGCCAGGCCGCGATTGAGATCGAGAAGCCGTTCGTCTGCGAGTACTGCGGCCTGCGGTTCAAGACCGACGCGCGGCGCATCGAGCACGAGGAGCACATCCACTACACATGACCTGGAAACCGTTCTGCGGAGGCTGCGGCGACGTAAGCCCATCGAACGCGCGCTACTGCATGACGTGCGGCAGGCCGCTCTACCCGAGCAAGCAGTCGCGGCAGCGCGTGCTGTCCGACACGTTGGTTAGACAGATCCGTGCCGACAAGAAGGGAACGCGTGGAACTCCTGACACCACCCACAGCACTTGAATACGTGAACGAGGTACGCATCAAGATGGGGAAAGGGCCGCTGGTCGCGTTCCCGGAGCGGGAAGACGAACGCCGGGACGACGCGAAAACATCGCCTGCCGCGCGAGCGCTCGGCTGTTCGGTGATCCGTTGGAAGGATCCGATCAAGCCTTGTGCAGCCATGACGAAAGACGTGGAGCTATGCAAGGCTTTGGTCGCCGCCGGGGGGCGGCAGACAACCTTCTCTTTCCCGCAAGCGCCTGGGGCGACGCTGACCTTCGACGTGACACTCCCCACCCCCGACATCTGGGAGTACGCATAGACCCCTACCTGATCTGGTCGGACCTGACGCTTTGGTGCGCGGACGCGCGCAAGGCGGCAGACCTGCTGCCCGCAGGTGGAGTCGATTGCGTCGTCACGTCGCCGCCCTACTTCGGGCTGCGCGACTACGGAACCGGATGGTGGGAGGGAGGAGACGAAACCTGTGACCACGCTGCTGCGAAACGCAAGACGCGCTACGACTACAGCCTCGCGTCCAGCCAGATCCAGGATGGCACTCGGCGAGGTACTGACGCCCAACCGGCGCTTTTTCTTGAGCGGTGCCCTACTTGCGGGGCTGACCGTGTGGACGATCAGATCGGTCTGGAACGAGATTCGGACGGCTACCTGGACCAGCTCGTCGGAGTCTTCGACGCGCTCAAGCCCAGCCTGAGCAGAAAGGCGACCCTTTGGATCAATCTCGGCGACAAGTACGCGGACAGGGAGCCGCTGTGCGTCCCCTGGCGGTTCGTGTTCAGGATGAAGGAGGCGGGCTTTCACTTCCACCGGGATATTGTTTGGTCGAAACCCGACCCGATGCCCGAGTCGGTGAAAAACAGGCCCGTGACAAGTCACGAGTACGTGTTCATGTTCTCCTTGGCGGGGACCTGCTACTACGACTGGTTCGGCGTTCGTGAGGACGCCAAGTGGGCGTCCGACCCGCGCAACGGCCAACGCATCGAGTACCATGGCAAGCGCGGGTCCGCTTCCCCCGGAACGGGTCAGCAGGCGTTCGTCAGCATCGGCGACAAGCGCCTGCTCCGTTCCGTCTGGACGATCACCACCGAGACGTTGAAAGAAGAGCACTACGCCCCGTTTCCTCTTGACCTTGCGCTTCGGGCTGTTGAGGCCGGATGCGCTCACGCGGTATGTCTTACCTGTGGGCTGCCGCGTGAGCGGATCGTTGAGTCTCACCCGCTCGACCGATCCGACCTGCCTCCCGATCATCCTGAGTACCGACCTTCCCGGTACGACGGTGGGAAGGCAGGAAGCGAGCACGCGCCAGGGCCGGGCCAGCGTTACTCGGAACCGCAGCAGACGGGTTGGACCGACTGCACATGCGGTTCCGAGAAGCGTCGGGGTGTCGTACTGGACCCCTTCATGGGGAGCGGCACGACGGCCCTGGCTGCTCGTTTACTGGGCCGAGATTGCATCGGCATCGAGCTGAGCGAAAGCAACTGCGCGATGATCGAACGCCGTCTTGCCCAGGGTTCGTTGTTCTCAGAGGAGGTAGCGGTTTGAGTCATCGCATAGTCGTAACGATGGCATTCGCCATCGCCGTGTTCTGCATCGGCTTCATCGTTGTATCGACAGCCAGAGGTGACGTGTACACACAGCAGCATCCGTGGATCAAGAAGTGGACGAAAAAGGATCACAGCCTGAGCAAAAGCATCGAGGCTGCATCCTGGACGTTCAAGATCAGCGCGGGCTGGTTGTGGGCGTGCAACGAAGCCGAGGGCGGCAACGTCTCACGCCGCAAACTGGCCGTGTCGATCAGGCACAGCGAAGGCAAAGGCTGGAACGTGACCGGACACAGTGCGGCGTTCGGCCCCTGGCAGTACATGCTCGGGGCGAGGCCGCCGTCAGGACCGCACGAATGGGGGACCTTCGGGTCCTACGTTCACGCGGCGTTCAGAGACGCAAAAGCGCGAGGGGTCGCTATCCCCTACCGCTTCAAGAGGCCCGACTCCTACGTCGGGCAGGCGATCACAACCGCCTACATGTTCAAGCACGGCCTGTCCTGGCATTGGGTCGGGGCGGGCTGCTAACCGGAGGTGACTCAGTTGTTTTTGTACGAGTACGCGATCTTCAAGAACGAGAAGCTGGACAAGGATGGGGACGTGAAAGAGAAAGCCGAGGTGATCGTCCCCATCACGCTGGTGCTGGCACGGAACACCGAGCAGGCGAAGACGATGGCTGCCCGTGCCATCCCCGAAGAAAACGTGAAGGACCTGGACCGGCTGACGGTCGCGGTGCGCCCTTTTGGATAGAGTGGGGCGAGGCCGCCGACGAAACCCTGCTGCCCGACGAGGTGCCGCGAAAACATCAGCAGGGGATCGGGGCACGTCCAGAGAGAGAGGTTGCGCACCCGAGGGCGTATGCGGCTCCTTTCGCTGACCAGATCTGGCAGCAGGCGGGGCAGAGGCATCCGTCAGGCGCGAACAT